>ERZ779851.871-NODE-871-length-29114-cov-3.351148_pt1 | contig 29114 bp, 13 predicted proteins | sample MGYA00511094_ERZ779851 | MGnify/ENA primary metagenome ERZ779851 (study PRJEB29588, sample SAMEA2155512) | human gut metagenome | biome: human gut; feature: human-associated habitat; material: faeces | place: Denmark | collected 2008/2010 ...
AAATAATGAGGCTCTTGTGGATGCTACCAGCAAGATCGCTGCTGCTGCCGACCCAAGGAAGGACAGCATAGAAAGTCAATATCTTTCGAAAAATGCGGACTTGAATTCACAATTGAACAATATGACATTGAAAAAAGCGGAAGCTACAGCCAACGCCGTAAAGGGTGTGGCTGACGCAGCCGCCAGTATGGCGTCAATTTAATTCGTTTAGAAATGATAGAAGAAGATAAGAAGATTAAACAGGTTGAGACTGTTGCACCGCCACAACAAGAGCAAAGTCCTACGCAGCCCGGCATTGTAGAAAGTGCTGCACCTGCTGCGACTGCTGTAAGACCTCAGGGAACTCAGGACAATAAGGGGGTGACAACCTTTGACAGGATTACCAAACCACGCCTGATTAGTAAACCGGAACTTCAATACGACAAGTCAATTCCGAAACCAGCGGAAATTATTGAAAAGCAAGAACTGATCAATGCGCGTCCGGACAAGACGATAGATGGCCTGACATACAAGGCTAATACCGGTAAACTATATGATGAACAGGGGCGAGAGATGAGTCCATTTGCTTTTGCCAAGCATGTTGCAGAAAAAGGCCAAATGACACCGGAGGAGAAAGCCGCTGAAGCTAAAAGGGAGCGCAGATCCAAAATATTCTCTGCAATCGGCGATGGCATCTCCGCTTTGGCAAACGTCTATTTTGCATCCAAGGGGGCTCCGGATATGTACGACCCGAAGACTTCAATGTCGGCGAAGACCAAGGAATATTGGGACAAATTGAATGCGGAACGCAAGGCGGATGCTGATAAGTATAATAATCTTCTCCTTTCTGCTTATAAGGCTGATAAAGCAGATAAGGACGCCAAAGACAAGTGGCAGCAGCAACTTGAACAATGGAGGATTGAAATGGGAAGAAAAAATGAAGCGGAGATGTACAAGCGAGGTAAGGATGCGGCTGATGCAAAGTATCGGAAGGAGAAAGACGACGCGGACCGTAGTTCCAGAGAAAATATTGCGGCAAGCCAGATAGCGGCTGCCAATAAGCGCGCTGCTGCCGACAGGTCTCAGAAACAAGTCCAGTTCAACAAAAAGATGCAAGCTATGTACGGCGGATCCGGCGGCGGAACGAAAGGGAAGTATACATTTTCCCTTGGTCGTGGAAAAGGGCAGATATCAGTTAATTCTGATGCCGTAAATGACGCGAATGTCAAGCAGATCTGGGACAGGCTTCCTGATGATGTCAAACAGCAGGCACAAGAATACTACAAGACCGCTAAAACAAATGAATTCGGTGTGCCTATATATGCCAGAGACGAGAATGGGAATATCAGGGAGGATGAAAATGGCAACAAGGTACTAGTTTATAAGCCTCTGACAAAGAACGAAATGTTGGAAGTCATAGGGGCAAATCTTGAAGGTAATCCTGATCTGCAGAATGACATTCGTGAACTTGCAGGACAGCAAGTGTCTGAAGAAGATTTCTCTCAGTATTTAGATAAGGGGAACGGCTCGAAAGAGACTATGGATTTCTCTATTTATAAGACCGATAAGAAGAAGTAAATTATGCCAAAATATAGAGTAAACGGAGATATTTATAATATTCCAGAAGAAAAGGTATCTGCATTTGAAAAGCGGTATCCCAACGCAACAGTCGATATATACGATAATGACGGGGCTGAGTATTCACTTCCCGTTTCCGAAAAGGTGAATTTTCAGAAGCAGTTTAAGAATTGGTCATATACTGCTCCGGCAGCTCCTTCCGCTCCTAGTGCCGAGAAGATTGACTCAGTGGAACAGCCGGGGCCTGTCATGCCGAATCCGGCCATGGAAAACAGGAACTGGGAGGTACAGATGGGGAACGGCCACAGCCGTGCGACCGTGGAAAAGCCTGAACCTGTTGATGTGCCCATTCCGCAGAGACCTGAAGGCCAGGAACCGTCTGATGATGGGACCGCGGCTCCTTCTGGTGATGTGAGGTCATATCTGGAGAATGCCAACAGGCAGCAGGTAGCCAACCTCAGCAGGGACATCAACTCACGACTGGATGAGGCGCAGACGAAATCCCGTGACATATATATGAAGGAACAGGAAGACGCACGCAAAGGTGGATTCCTGTCGACACTTGCACATGCCATTGCCGCGTCCGGCCATAATCCTGAAGGCGGGTCCGGAGGCATGTCCGATGCCCAGCAGAGGACACTTCAGGGCGCGAACAGCGAACTCCAGAGCGAAATATCCAAACTGGAGGCTGCAAAGAAGGCGATGAGCAATGCCGAAGAGATTATAGCCGAGGCAGACAAGAGTGTCCAGGAAGGCAAATTCCCCGGCTTTTTCAAAGGCGTAGCACGCGGCTTCGGAGACAAGCTGTTTGACGTCAACACGTGGGACATGGGAGTGTCAGACACGAAGAACAGCATCGAACTGCTTAAGGCCCTCAGAAAGTACGATGAGGGAAAGCCGCTTTCGGAATCCGAGCAGATGCTACTGGACGCGAAGTCGGTGGAACTCGCCACGAATGCCTACTTCGGTTCATACATAGGCAGGGGATACAAGGCGGAGCCGTGACGGCACAGAGCCTGCCGTTCATGTTGGAGATGGCGGTCAACCCGGCTTCCACGCTTGGAGAGTCCACACAGAGCATGCTGGCCAGATATGCGCTGTCGAGGTTTGCGAAGAAAGGAGCGACCAGAGCAGCCCAGAAGTTCGCGACAAAGGCTGCAGGGGCTGCAGGACGCGCCTTGGGTGACATAGCCGGTTCCGCTGTCATGGCAGGGACATCCGGCGCTGTCCGTGTGGCCGGTGACGCCATCGACAGGCATGTCGGTGACATCGAGACTGATATGGACGGACAGGGGCAGACCGTATTTGCAGGCCATGACCCAGAAAGCCTCGGGAAATCGATTGCAAAGGCATTCACGTCAACTGCAATAGAGAACCATTCCGAGATGCTGGGCGAATACTTCGCTCCGGCTCTCGGAATCGTCTCCAAGCTCGGCAGGAAGGGCATGGAGAAGTTCGGCCTGAAGAATGTCGTGGATTTCGTTGACGATGTCAGTGCGACTGACGCCGCCAAACTCATAGCGGATTTCCAGAAGCGCACGAAGTGGCACGGAACCATCGGAGAATATGCAGAAGAAGTAGTAGGCAATATCGAGAATGCCATTCTCGTTGGAGATAGCACGTTGGATTCATCGGACGATACGGGAGTTTTCAACCTGGACCAGAATATTGATACTTTTCTTGGAGTGGCGTTGATGGGCGGAGTCTTCAGTACAATTCGTACGGCTGCATGGCGAACGCCAAAGTACAGAGCAAGGAAAGAAATGGAGAAAGCGAGGGCTAAGGCGAAAAAGAAATTCGGCGATCAGGAATGGCAGGATATAGAGGACAGGCTTGCGGAGGCCGGCGATGAAGGAATGTCATCGGTCCTGTCGGAGGTGATCATCGGGGAAAGGAATCCTGAAAGAGAAAAGGCTATTCTGGATTATGCAAAAAGTATCAAGATTTACGAAGGTACGTTAAAAGGAGATGAAAAGCATAGGGAATTATCAAGCCCTGAAATGACGGATTTGGAGTCTTCTTATGAAAATGGATATACCTTAGCGACACCGCAGGAAGTTCATGATGCGAAAATAATGTTTGAATATCAGCAAGCAAGGCTTCAGCAGGCATTGGGTATGTCAAGCATCGACATTGAAACGTTGATGCTTGGGAATGAGATGGGGAAACTTACGGAAGAACAGAAGTCTGTCGCATTGGATTATTTGAATGCAGAAGCGACGTTCGATGGCGTCATTGACAGAGTCAGAGATGATATTGACAATAGAATCTCATCCGTAAATGCAGCCATTGATGCCAGCACGAACAGTGATACTGGAAAACTGCAACCGGCCAGACTTGTTGATGACAGAGCGGTTCATATTATTTCCGGTATAGTCAGGCTCACGCCTGATGGAACAATGGTTGACATCCATAATTCGGAGGACTATATAATCATTCGTGATGACAAGACTGGAAAAATTGAATCCGTTTCTCCGTCTCAAATTGTAGGATTGGACGCTGAAATAGATCCTGAATCAGAAAAGAAAGCGGCGGAGTCGCAGATTCGTGGACAAATTGGACAGCAGAAAGCAGACATTATTGATGGTGTGCTCCAGTTTAATCCTGGAGATGTATATACTTTGACAAATGAGCAGGGGCAGTCATTCACGGTTCAGATTGCAGCAGACAAACAGGGCATCGTCGATAATGGAGATGGGACAATAAATGTTATACTTAATGAAGATATTGATGCCAATACCGGCCTCCCTCGTATTTCTCAAATGTCTAAGGAGCAGATTGAAAATATGGCTGAAGCCACGAATATGGCAAGACTGCAACAATATGAGCAACAGAAGTTGGATGTTGACGCTCGTCAATATAAGGAAGACAGTACAGGACGGACTCCTGAGAATCCTTTCAAAATTAACGACCGGATTTCATTTAATGATGTCGGGTCTGGTTCCGTCAAGCATGGAATTGTAGAGTCGGAACTTACGGATGATGGGAAATATGAGATAGCAATCGAGAATGACGGCAGCATCGAATCCGTATCGTACCTTTCTCCGGAGGATCTGTCGAATATGCAGGCCCAACTTGTTCAGTCCGTGGAGGAACAAGAAGCACCTGAAATCGAACAGAATCCTGTCGAAATCAAACAGAATCCTGTCGAAATCGAACAACCGGAGCAATCGCAGGTGTCCGCTTTCGAGCGTATTCCTAAAGATGAGCAGGGAAATCCTATCTATGAGCAGGCTGAAACTCCCGAGCTCGCTTGGGATGCCATAGTTGAACAGACAGATGGCGATGAAGCAATGGCGCAGACCGTAACGGACGGAATGGTTGCCGACAAGGAAACAGCGTTGAAAAAGGTAGAGAAAGCCAAATCCAAAGGAGGGGCGACCATTGCGGAGAAGATTGCAGCCGAGAAAGAGCGTAAGGCTGCCATTGAAGAAGCAAAGGCTAATCTTGCCGTGTGGAAGCAGATTGCGCAGACCGCAAGGCGCAGGAAAGATGCAGAGGAGTCCGAAAAGAGACGGATCGCAGAGGAACAGGCAGCCATACGCAAGGTCGAGGAAGAAAAACTCCGTGCAGAGCGCGAGGAAGCAGAGCGCATCAAGCGTGAAGCCTTGAACGGTGTGCCGGACATTTCCGATGATACACCGCAGGACGCACGAGCAAGAGGTTACAGGAGAGTAAGCGGTCATAAGGTGGATAGACAAGAACCTATACCACACCTGCAGGGCAACGATATAGCCGTGAAATTCAGCGATGATGTCATTGTTCCCGGTCGTGTCGCTGTCATTGAAGCGGAGACCTTGCAGCCGAGCCACATCCAAGGCACGAGAAATCCTGCACATTTCATTGATGAATCGCAGCCGAAAGAGAGGACTGACGATGCGAGTGTATTGTCTGCCCGTAAGATTGCCAGGAACATCCGTCCCGAAGAAATCACATCCTCAATTACGGCATATACCGGTGCGCCTACCACAAATGTCCGTGGCGAAGTCATACAGGGCAACAACCGTAGTGATGCGCTCCGTTTGATATGGGAGGGCGATAAAGAGCAGTCTGCCATTTACAAGCAGTACCTTATGGACCACGCTGCGGACTTCGGTCTGAATGCCGATGAGATTTCGGCGATGAATCATCCGGTACTCGTCAATATGCTTGATGTGGACGACGCAACCGCCATTACCCTCGGTCAGTTTGTTGCGCAGGACACCGAAAGCGGAGGTACAGAGCGTATCAAGCCGAAGAATGCCGTGCAGAAAATGGGAGCCGATATGCGCACATTCGCCGATATGCTTCTCGCTTCTTCTGATGATGAGACCTCTTTTGCCGGACTTGTGGACAGGAATGGCGATGAAGTATTGGCGTGGATGAACAGGCGTGGTTTCATCACTCCTACGCAGTACAAGAGCGCATTTGACAGTAAGGGAGGTATCACAGCTGAAGCGAAGAACGATTTGAAAGGCATAATGTATCAGAGCATATTCACAGGTGGCAACATCCGTCTTGAAGAAATGTTCAATGCTATGCCGGCCAAAGCTCAGCGTGCTATCCTTGCCACCGCATTCAGAGACAATGAAAGTCCGAACACAGAGCGAATGGTAAAGGAAATTCAGAATTCTATCAGAGCGTACAACGCATTGTCGCAGGGCGAAGACTTTGCCAACGCCAAGAATTGGAAAGAAGCTCGTTTAGCCGTTGAATCGTGGAAAATGCAGTATGCAATGGACGATGTTACTGGAGAAAGCTATCTGCCTGCCGAGAAATTCAGTAATTTTGCACTACATTTGGCGACAATGTATAAAGGCGAAAGTCAGAGCCTGATACAATCTACATTCAACCACCTGTATGACCTCATCCAAGGCACCCAGGAAGAAACTCTGTTCGAGAAGCCGGACAACACTCCGAGAACACTTGCACAGGCTATTTTAGAAACATTAAATTTTGAATATGATGGACAGCAGCGAAGCAATGTATTGGCTGGCGATAGTACAGCAAGCCAAGAAAGGGAACAAGGAAGCACAGGAACTCCTGCAGCAGGAGAACGAGTTGAGGGTGGAGAACAACCTTCCGATAATACAGGAGGAACTGAAAACGAAAGCGGAAGCGGTGAAGTAAGAGAAAAAATCGCAGAGGAAGGAAGCAAGGTCAATACAAACCCAAGCGATGCTCAGAAAGAAGCGGGCAACTATCGCATGGGGCATGTCAAGATTGACGGAATGGATGTCACCATCGAGAATCCTAAGGGAAGTATACGCAAAGGAAGAGATGCTGACGGCAAGGAATGGCAATCAGAAATGCACAATGACTATGGTTATATCCGTGGCACGAAGGCCGTGGATAACGACCACATTGATATATTCCTTTCTGACAACCCGGAGACGGGGAACGTCTTTGTCGTCGACCAGGTGAACCCGAAGACGGGAGAGTTTGACGAGTCCAAGGTAATGTATGGTTTTTCTTCCGAGCAGGAAGCCAGAGATGCGTATCTTTCCAACTACGAGGAAGGCTGGAAAGGTCTCGGCAAGATTACTGAGGTGACCAAGGAAGAGTTCAAGAAATGGATTGACTCTTCCACGCGAAAGACAAAGCCGTTTGCAGAATACAGGAATGTCAAGAAAGTTGAGTTCTCAACTGTAACCCCGAACACAGAAGTCGGATATACTGTTGAGCCAGCACAGTACACCACCAAGCGTGGCAAAGTGTTGGATATGCAACTCGTTAAATTCGGTCGTAAATTGACAAAGGATGAACTGCGCAGTGCGAAAGAACTTGCAAAGGGGCTGAAAGGCTGGTATGACAGCAAACAGACCGGGTTTATGATGCGTAGCAAAGAAGATGCTCAGCAACTCGTGGATGCTGTTATGGATGAAAGCGGAGAGACGCTTTCGGATGCAGCTCCGATTTCATTGCAGGATGTCCGCAAGGTCAATAAGGACAGCATTTCTGCTGGTCCTACCATCAAGGAAGAAGAAAAGCCGGCAGATGTTTCCGCTCCTGCCGAAACCGAGGCCCCAAAAAATGAGGGTGCATTCGGTCTTGTCAGCGATGATAGAATGGCAGAACTGAAAGAGAGACTGCGCAAGAAGTTGGGCGGACAACTCAATATGGGCATTGACCCGGAAATCCTTGCTATCGGTATGGAACTCGCAGTAGGACACATTGACCGAGGTATCAGGACCTTTGCGGATTTCTCCAAGAAAATGATTGAGGACTTGGGCGATGTCATCCGTCCGTACCTCAAAGCATTCTACAATGGCGCACGGGACTTGCCCGAAGTTATAGAGAACGGTCTTTCTGCCGAAATGACACCATACGATGAGGTGAGCCGGTTCGATGTAGCCAACTTCGACAAAGAAAGCACCGACCCGTTTGCCACCGCTGAAATGGTTGTCTCCGAACAAGAGAAGATGCAGCAGGCAGACGAAGCCAAGAAGGACATTGTAAACAAACGAAATACAGAAAGGAGAAAAGACAATGAAAAATCAGAAGCAGATACAGAAACTATTGTCAGCAAAGCAGAGGCTGTTGCAGACAAAGCGGAAAGCGACATCGAAGATGCAACAGATGAAAAGCAATTAAGCGAGATTGCCAAAACTCTGGACGATCAGATTGAGAAAATAAACAGTCAACTTGCCCTGCTCGGTTTTTATGAAGCCGAAGAAGTAGAAAAGGACTTCAACGAGATGTACGGCTATATGCGTAATGCTGAGAAAAAAGCCGTCAAGGATGCAAACGTTCTTGCGGAGAAACTTGTTGAGGACTTGGGTATCAATCCTGCAACTCTCGTGGACCGCAAGGGAAAGAAACTGAAAAGCCTTGCAGGTGCGAACATTGCTCCTACAGGCGGAGACATTTCTTTCCGTCTTCCTCTTACTGATGTCAGCGAACTATACTTTACCATTATTCTCAATCCGGATAGAAGTGATAATCTATCCGTTGAGAGTATTATGTACCGTATTGAAGACCCTACTGCAAGCGGTCAATACCGATACGGAAACAATAATTGGGCAGAGCCTAATGTGGAATATGGCGACTTGTTAAAGGCTATCAAGTCTGTAATCAAGCGCAATGTCACCGGCTTCGCTATGCCTGCAAAGCAGGAAGAGAAGAATGCATCCGAACAAATGCAGGAACTTTCGCAACAGGTGGAAAGTGGCGAAAGTTCGTTTGCCATTACTCCGAAAATTGAGAAAAAACTTGCAGAGAGTAATGCGGAAAAGAAATCGTCCACTCCTTTCAAGGTTGGCGACAAGGTGATGTATAAGGGCGAGGAAGCCACCATATACGACATTGACAATGGCAGACCTGTACTTGATACGGGATTAGCACCTGTAATGTATGAAATGGCAGAATGGACGGATTTGTCTCCTGTAACGCAAGCTACTGAAAATAAACAGCCAAAGAATTCAACTAAAAAGAAAAAATCCGTATCTTCGCACACAGAAGTGGCTGACTTATTCAGTAGTCTATTCAATGAAGAAACATTAAACTCTAAAGACAACGAAAATGGATTACAACGAAATGATGCAGTTCGCTCCGAAGGACTGTCAGCCGACGGTGGTAAACACGCAGAAAGACTATCAGAAGGCTCTGAGAAAGATAGCGGAAGTGAACCACAAGAAGGAAGCGGACTTAACGCCGGAAGAAAAGGAACAGGCGTTGAGACAGATAGGTCTGTGCGACCTCGACTTTCAGACACCGTAGAAGAATTCGCTCCGTCAGAGCACAAGAACTCTCACAACAACCATTCAGAACGAGGTGAGAACCACGCTCCGACCTCGGTAGATGCACGAATTGAAGCCAATATCAAGGCTATTGAGTTGGCTCAACAACTTATTGACAGTGGTGAACAGGCAACTGAGAAACAGATGCAGGTACTCCGCAAGTTCAGCGGTTGGGGTGGTCTCGGCAAGGCTTTCAGCGACAGCCTGTATTCTGCGCAGTTGCAGAATATCTTAGGAGCAGAAGCCTATCAAGATGCCGTAATGAGTGCCAATAGTGCGTACTACACACCTGCTTATGTCGTAGATACACTTTGGGATATTGCAGAGCAATTGGGATTCAAGGGTGGAAACATTCTTGAGGGTTCTGCCGGTATCGGCAATATCTTGGGGCAAATGCCTGCCAATATCAGCGAGCGAAGTGACATTCACGCTATCGAGATTGACGGCACATCCGGCAATATCCTTTCGCTCCTATATCCAGACGCAAAAGTGGATATACAGGGATTTGAGCAGACACGCATCCCTAACGGGAGTGTGGACTTGGCAATTACCAATGTTCCTTTCGTTACAGGTCTGCGAGTGAATGACACCACCGGAGACAAGGACCTCTCGAAGAAATTCCACAACATCCACGATTTCTGCATTGCCAAGAACGTGCGCAAACTGAGTTAGGGTGGTTTGGGTATCTTCATCACATCCAACGGAACACTTGACAACAGCAAGCAACTCCGTGATTGGATTATCAGCGAGGGCGGCGCGGACTTCATCGGTGCGTTCCGTATGAACAACAAGACATTCGGAGGAACAGGCGTAACTTCCGACATCATCGTCATACGCAAGCGTGTGAACGGCAGGAAATCATCCAATGCCATTGATGTAAGCACCATTGCCGGTGAGCGTTCGGTGGAATACGATACAGGCGATACTCGCAAGGTAAAAGGTCAGACTGTTCCCGTCATCAAGCATCTTGCTATGGATTACAACCGATATTTCGTGGAGCATCCCGAAAATATGGCAGGTGTAATGCAGTTCGCATTCGAGCAGGGAGATACATTCCGACCTACCGCCAAAGGTCTCTATCCGGAAAAAGGAAAAAACCAAGAGCAAATGCTTGCTGATTTCGTTTCTTCTTTCAAGGAGGAAAGCGATACGCCAGCCGTATCTGATGAGACCAACAAGGCAGGAAACGAGTATGTATCGGACGAGTCAGCAAACGACAGGAAACTCGGAGAACTGTATGTAAAGGACGGCAAACTTGTCGTTGCAGGTATCGGTGGCTACTCCCCTCTTGCCGTGAATGACAATAAGGTCAAGGGACACACGAAAGTGGAGTGCTTCAAAGCATACGCAGCAATCAAGGATGCGCTTGCAGAAGTACTCAAATATCAGACAGAGAACGAAAGCGATAGCGGATTGAAGCCTTTGCTTGCCAAACTCAACAAGTCTTACGATGATTTTGTCTCCACCTACGGACATTTCAATAAGAACACCGCCATTTCTTTCCTCCACAATGATGTGGATTATGCAAACGTATTTTCTCTTGAAAAATACGAGGAGACCGGAGACAAGTCCGGCAAGCGTGTTCAGAAGTTCGGCAAAGCCGATGTTTTCAGTCAGCGAGTAGTCGAAAAAGAGAAAGAGCCTAATCCGACAAATGTAAAGGACGGTATCATCGCAAGTGTGTTCAAGTTCGGGCGCATTGATGTTCCATACATTGCAAATCAACTCGGCAGGAGCGTTGAGGACGTAAAGAAAGAAATCATCTCAAACGGATACGGATTTGAGGACCCGACAACAAAGCAAATGGAATTGTCCTATCAGTATCTTAGCGGAAATGTCCGTGAGAAGTTGCGCCAGGCAGAAGCGAATAACGACAATGGAGAGTATGATGGCAATATCAAGGCATTGCAGAAAGTTATCCCTATGGATATTCCTGCACACTTGATTGACTTTACCCTCGGTTCATCTTGGATTACTCCTAAACTCTACGAGGACTATATCAAGGATAGGACCGACATAGATGTTAAACTGACTGCGGCCGGTGGCTCTTGGTTTATGGATACCCCCTACTACGTCAATAACGAGAAGAACCGCTCAATGGGCGTATATAGTGAGGTTCTCCATACTACTGTATTAGGTCATACTCTTATCGAAGCAGCCATACAGAACAAGACCATAACTGTATCCCGTACTTCAAAGAAATTGGACGGCTCTACCGAAACCATTACCGACAAGGATGCGACACAGGCTTGCGCTGCGAAGATTGACGAGATAAGGCAGGACTTCAAGGATTGGGCTAGACAGAAGATGCAGAACGATTCCGAGATGTCCGATGAAATGGAGCGCATCTATAACGACACATTCAACAACTATGTGCCTATGAGCATCCCGGACGAGTTCGTTCCGGAATACTTCGGTGGTGCTTCCCACAAGTTCAAGATGCGCCCTCATCAAGGCAGAGCCATTGTAAGAGGAACTATGCAACCTCTCCTGCTCGCCCACGAGGTAGGAACGGGAAAGACATTCACGCTAATTTCCACCGCTATGGAGATGCGCAGGCTCGGTACTGCCCGTAAGCCTATGATTGTTGTACAAAATGCAACAGTCGGTCAGTTCGTGGCAAGTGCAAAGGAACTCTACCCAAATGCCAAGATACTGACACTCGAAGAAGCCGACCGCACCGCAGACGGCAGAAAGAACTTCTACGCCAAAATCAGACACAACGATTGGGATATGATTGTCGTACCTCAATCCACGTTCGAGTTTATCCCGGACAGTGAGGAAAGGCAGATGCAATTCGTGCAGGACAAAATCGAAGAGAAGAAAGCCGTTCTTGAAAATATGCAGGATGCCGACCCTCGTGGAGAGAGTATGATTACCAGACAGGCTAAAAAGGAAATCTCCGACTTGGAAGCGCAACTCGCAGAGTTGAGTGAATCCGCATCGAAGAAGCGCAGCGCATCGGCAGAAAAGAAGCGTGCCGTAACTTTGCAGAATGCAGAGGTGAAGGCTCTTGAAATGCTCGACCGCCGTACTGACGATGTGGAGAACTTTGACGATATGGGCATTGATGCCCTGCTCATTGATGAAGCGCACGAGTACAAGCACCTCGGATTCGCCACCGCTATGCAGCGTGGTGTAAAGGGGGTGGATTCATCATACAGCAAGAAGTCGCAGGGCGTATATCTGAAAACTCAGGCTGTGTTAGAGAACAACAACGGTAGGAACGTGATTTTTGCTACCGGTACTCCTACCAGCAATACGGCAGCGGAGATTTGGACATTTATGCGCTACCTTATGCCGGCTGATACGATGAAAGAGTACGGTATCTACTACTTTGATGATTTCGTGCGCAACTTCGGTAACATTCAGCAGATGCTGGAGTTCAACACAAACGGAAAATTCAAAGAGAGCAACCGCTTTGCCGGATATGTCAATCTTCCGGAGTTGGTGCGTATATGGTCCGGTATATCGGATACTGTCCTTACAAAAGAAGCCGGAGGTGTAAATGACAAGATACCCGACATTGAGGGTGGAAAGGCACAAGACCTTTATCTTCCGCAGACTAAAGCCTTACGCAGTATTATGAAGTTTGTCAAGAGCGAACTTCAGCGATACGAGCAGATGAGCGGCAGGGAGAAGAAAGAGAACAGCCATATTCCTTTAACGATGTACGGAATAGCCAAATCCGCAGCCGTAGATGCCCGACTTGTCTCCGATGCTGAGGATGACCCTAACAGCAAAACCAATGAAGCTGTGCGCCAAACCCTGCGCTCTCTGAAAGAGACCGCTTCATACAAGGGTACGGTCGCTATCTTCTCTGATAACTATCAGAATAAGGAGACCGGTTTCAATTTGTATGATGACATCAGAAACAAGCTGATTGCACAGGGTGTTCCTGATGATGAGGTTGTGGTTATCCGTCCGGGTATGACCGTGAAGAAAAAACTTGAAATCTTCGACAAGGTAAACCGTGGAGAAATCCGTGTCGTTCTCGGCTCTACCTATACCCTCGGTACAGGAGTGAACATCCAAGAGAGACTGCACACCCTTATTCACCTCGATGCGCCTAACCGTCCTATGGACTATACACAGCGCAACGGACGTATCTTGAGACAGGGCAACCTGCACAAGACAATGGGCAAACCGGTACGCATCCTGCGCTTCGGTGTAGAGGATAGCCTTGATGTGACCGCCTATCAACGTCTGAAAACAAAGGGTGCTATTGCTGACAGCATTATGAATGGCAAGCAGATGATGGCCAATAATATGACTAACCGTGTGCTTGAAGAGGAAGAAGATGTATTTGGAGATACCGTTGCGCAGCTCTCCGGTAGCGAGTATGCAATGCTGAAGAACAATGCAGAGAAGAATGTCCGCAAGTTCGAGAGCCGTAAGAAGCAATGGGAATCCGACCAGACTTACATTCATAACGCCAAGCCGAAATTCAAGGCACAGATAGCCGAGGCGGAGAAGCGTGCGGAGACAAACCGCAAGTTCCTGCAGGCGGTTGAGCAGGCGTTCCCCGATGGGAAGTTCGACAGCATCACCGCAGGAAAGCAAACATTCACAACGGTTGAGGAAATGGCCGACTTTTTCAAGGAGCATAACAAGGTTATTCTCGACAAGATGAAGCAGATGAAAGAGGGTGGCGATGATAGCCATACCCGTGAACTTACCGTGAAAATAGGAGACTACTCTTTCAAGGTTCGCACCGTTTTGAAAAAGGACATCGGCAGAAACGGAGGGCAGTTGTTCTCTGAGGTTCACCGTCAAATGACCTATTCTTGTCCGGAACTTGGCTTGGAGGATGTTCCTGTATATCAGAACCTGCTTCGCAATGCCATTGACGATATAGTTCAGAATGTAATTACAGGAAATAACTATGCGGAGCGTGTGGAAAAGGCTGAAACCGATGTCAAGCACTACCAATCTGAACTAAAGCAGGTGGAATTCCGTGAGGGCGTTCCTTTCGAGTATGCTTCGGAATTGGCGCAGGCTCGCAATCAGTATGCAGAGTATTCCGAACTGATGAAAAAGGAAATGGAGGAAAAAGAAGCCAAGTATGCTGAAATGGACAAAGATGTAGAAGCAGCTTCCGACATTTCCACTTCCGAAGAAGATGATGACGATTTGATGAGAGACAGCGATACTATGTACCGCATCCGTGAAAGTGCTGTAACCCCTATAGGCGTATGGCTTGATGTCGAAGCAGCCGCAATTAAACTGGCGGAAAGCCTCGGTGAGAAGGTGCGACTCGTACGGGATGTTAATGAGATTGAGAACCAGAACAAGAAGGTTCAGGAGAACCAAAGGAAATCCAAGGGCTGGTTCAATACCGGAACCGGAGAAATCGTCGTCGTCCTTCCGAATGCAACCGGCATTGAAGATGTCCAGGCTACAATCCTGCACGAGGCTGTGGGACACAAGGGCTTGCGTGAACTCGTGGGAGATGACAGATTCGATGACTTCCTGGATAAAGTGTATGCGGCTGCTACGAAGGCTACCAGATTGGAAATCGTTAGTCTCGCAAGACGTAACCATTGGGATTTCAGGCTTGCGACTGAAGAGTATATTGCGGGCTTGGCGGAGAATGGTTTTGCCTGGCGTGAGAATCGTACATTGTTCGAGAAGATAAAAGACTTCTTCCGCGATATGTTGAGCAGGGCAAAGATTGCCCTGGGCGTCAATATCGGTGACAACGAACTGCGTTATATGTTGTGGCGGACATATCAAATGCGGACCTCGCGCGGCATTCTTGCCAAAGCCGAAGATATATCCATGCAACAGTCAATGAATGTCGGAAACTTCAGGGAGGATAATTCAAGTCCTGTATCCTTCCTTAAACAGATGCAGGACAATGCGGAAACGCTGGTGCCTCGTCAGTTGACCAAAGAAATCTGGGACAATGAAATAAAAGGAAAGGTCTTCAGCACTCCAATAGGTGTTGTAAAATTGGGCGAGAACCAATATGAAAAGAATATCAAGAAGGGGCGCGAACTTGAATTCGGCATGTTGATTCCTACCATTGAACGTCCTGATGCAATATTCGAAGAGGATGCTCCGGAGGCAGGCGCAGAAAGACAAACCAAGTATGTCTTTGTGAAATCTTTCGTTGAAAACGGAGTCAAGAAGATAAACTACGCATCGGTTTCAGTAAGGAAGGACGGGATGGAGGTCGTTGCCAGCAGCCACTATCTTCGTGACAAACAGATGCTGAATAAAATAGAAAAAGAGCGAATGCTTTGGAACCGTTTCGCAAGCGGTTCTGAACTTTCGGCACAAGGCGGCTCGACAGCTCAAAGCAATGCTCTTTCTCATGACGCAAATTTACTAAAAGGAGTCAAGAAAACAAATTCCGACGAGGAAATATTGTCAGGTGATGATTCAAGGCTCCGTTTTAGGACCTCTGCGAATGTCGGAAGCAGCAACAAGGCTCGGGACATTTACGAGGAGAAGACCCGCGTGATAGACAAGAATGGACGGAAGTCGGACACGGCCAACCTTATGCGCCGTCTGAAGGAAGCCTATGTGGACAGCATGCAGTCTCTGAAATATCTCCAAGACGCTATTTCGGAAGAAACCGGGAAGCCTGTGGAAGACTTCGAGAACGCATACCTGGCGGAAAACTCAATGAGTTCAAAGAACAAGGCCCAGACTGACATTTATCTGAACAGGTTCTTCAATCCTATAAAGGACGCTATCCGTGACCTCCAGAAAGAGGGAGCGGAATATGGAGACATTGTCCGCTACCTCATGGCGAAACACGGACTCGAGCGAAACGAGGTCTTCTCAAAGAGGGATGCCGAGAAAGATGGAGGCGTCTGGGACGGATCAGTCAGACGGGACTACTCAGGTCTTACAGAACTCACCAGAAGTGAGACTGACACCGTTGCGCCTAGAATCGACGAGATCACCTCGCGCGCTGAGGATATCGTCCGGAAGTTCGAAATGGACCATGATACGGATGTCCTGTGGGAAAAGATAAATGATGCTACGAAGGACACCCTACGGACGTCATATATAACGGGAATGCTCACGAAGGACAACTATGAGATGGTCCGTTCCATGTTCAGATACTATATCCCGTTGCGGGGATGGAGCGAGAATACGGCTTCGGCGGTGTACGACTATCTGAGCGATGCGAGACCGAAGACGTCATCCATAGTGAAGGCGGCTACCGGAAGAACCACCATTTCCGATGATCCGATAGCAACTATCGCATATATGGGACAGAGCGCAATCATTCAAGGTAACAGAAATATGATGAAGCAGAAACTGTTGAATCTTGCGTTGAACCATAAGACAGGTTTGCTCACTGTGAATCGTCAGTGGGAGGTCCAGGACCCGGTAACTGGCGAATGGATTACGAGGAATCCTGTCATACCTGTAGACGCGACGCCAGAAGAAGTTGCTGATATAGTTTCCCAGTTTGAGACTGACATGAAGGCTGCGGAAAAGAATGGAACGGCTCGCATATCTCGTGGAAAACTCGATACCGGTAAACACATTACGGCTTATGAGGGACAAGAACATGTCGTCAAAGTTAAGCGCGGCGGCATAGAGTATTGCATATATCTCAATGGAAATCCGCGCGCTGCTCAGGCTGTCAATGGCATGACCAATCCTGATGCTGTGGACAGCTGGCTTATCCGTAAGGCTCGTGTTATTAAGAACTTTATGGCCAGGATGTTCACTTCCCAAAATCCAGCCTTCATTATTTCAAACCTCAGTCGTGATGTGATATTTGCGGATACCGCTGTGTTTGCAAAAGAAAATTCAAAATATACTGCTCTATATACGAAGAATATTGCCAGGGCATTGGCGAAAGGGCAATTGATCGGCCTGGTGCACAGATTCGAGACAGGTAGACTTGATGACTCCAAAGATATTGACAGATATTTCGGAGAGTTCTTACGCAATGGCGGAGAAACAGGTTTCACACAACTCAATACCGTCGATGATTTCAAGCGAGACCTTAACAGGTTTGCGAAAGAGATGACGCAAGGACAAGTGATGAAAGTTTCTTCAAAAGTGTGGAATGGAATCTGGGATGGTGTTGAGTTCATGAATAGGTGTGCCGAGGATGCGACAAGGTTTTCGGTGTACATGACATCTCGACAGATGGGACGTAGTGTGGAGAGGAGTATCAGTGATGCTAAAGAGATTACGGTAAACTTCAATAGAAAAGGTAGTGGCGGTTTTGGCGCGCGAGTTATGAACTTTGCCTATATCTTCTTTAATGCGGCTATACAGGCTCTTGCAAACGCAGGAAAGATTTTCTACGAGCATCCGGTTAAATCTGCCATGGCTCTTAGTACTTTCTCTGCCGCAGGATTTCTTGCTCCACTTCTGGCACAAGCTATTATATCGGCATTCGGTGGTGATGACGATGCCTATTGGGATTTGCCTGAGTGGGTTCGTAGAAATAATTTTGTTTTCTATGTCCCATGGAGTGACAATAAGTTCCTGATTATACCGATATCCCAGGAATTACGTCCGTTCTACGCTCTTGGAGAGGTGGCAATGTCCGTGTTGATGGGAAAAGAAGATGTCCTCGAAGGATTAAGGAGTGTAGGCGGTAGCTTTATGGATCTTCTTCCTGTTGATTTTATGGGCAATGGAAATAATCTTGCCGTAAGTTTGACTCCGACTGTCGCTCAGCCGTTTGCACAATTGGTAGCAAACTCTGATTACTTTGGAAAACCAATTTATAGACGCAATGACTATAATCGTTTGGATCCAGCCTGGACGAAGGCATACAAGGGGACTAGTTCAATGCTTATCAATGCATCTAAATGGCTGAATGAAGTAACCGGAGGAGACGATGTCAAGAGAGGATGGATTGATCCTGTTAACAATCCTGCCGTCATTGAACATTTGTTTGAGAGTTATCTGGGCGGTGTCGGAAAGACCATTAACAAGACGGCCAAAACTATTTCGATGATATGGAATCCGGAAATGCGCGATATCCGCAATGTGCCTATCGTAAGCACGTTCGTTCAAGAATCAGACGATGAGAGAGTCGCCGGTAGTCAATTGAATCGTGAGTATGTTAAAGCAATGGAAGAATTCCGAGAAACAGAACATACGATTTCGGGATATAAGAGAAAGGCAAGGATGGGCTCGATGGAATATGCTGATAAACTATCTGATTTCATGAATACTCCTGAATTCAAGAAGTATTCGAAGATGAAAGGATATGCATCGTCTATCGCGAAATTGAGGACGGCACTGAAGAAAACGGAAGAACTCAATGGAGATGTGATGGATGCGGAATACTTGCAGGAGATGCTTCGGGAATTGAAACAGCAGATGTTGGAGGAACTGAAAGAAGATTAGTAGATAAATTGATATACGTTCAGTTCGCTCATTAACAAGTATTTTTGCTGATGAGCGGACTGCTCGTGTAACCAATGCTATATATTACCATGTCTGAAGAAAGTATTAGACGGATGAGCCGCGTAAAACCGCGGAAAGAAAATGAAATGGATACTGTCGCCTTCTCTAAAAGTTTTGGCGACAGCAAGCGCGCTTTCGATATTGTTCTGGAAGCGCAGCAGCATTATGATAACATGGCTCGTTTCCGTAAGGATAGAGAAAGGTGCAAACGATATACTTACGGAGACCAATGGAAAGACATAATTACGGTTGACGGGGAGGATATGACGGAGGAGGAATACATCAAAAGCGAAGGACAAGTCCCTTTGAAGAACAATCTTATAAGACGACTTGTAAGAAATGTCCTTGGTGTGTACCGGAGTCAATCCAAAGAACCAACATGTACGGCGAGGGATCGAGATGAACAGAAACTAGGCGAGACGATGAGTACGGTGCTTCAATGCAACATGCAGCGGAATCGTATGAATGAGGTCTATCCTGAAACACTTGAGGAATTCCTTATCGGCGGTCTGGCCGTCCATCATAAAAGCTTCGGATGGAATTCTGATAAAGGTCTGGACTGTTGGACTCGTGTCGTTTCTCCGGACATGTTCATTATAGATGCATATTCGCGTGATATACGAGGATGGGACGTAAACTTCATCGGAGAGATTCATGATATTGATTTCAACACACTGGTAGGGCAGTTTGCTCATTCTAAACAGGACTACCAGCGTCTTGCTGAAATTTATTCTTCTGCTCATGCCAGAAATAAAGGATATGTTGCGACATTCTGTAATGAGTTCGGTTATTATCGTAGGGCGAATATTGATTTTCTCGTCCCGCAGGATATTACCAGGTGTCGTGTTATTGAAGTTTGGCGTCGTGAAAGCAAGCCTAGATACCGTTGCCATGATTACAGTACAGGAACTATCTTTATAATTGACGTAGAGGATTATCACGAGCTTGTCTTGGAAGAAAACGCCAAGCGGATTGCCAGGGGAACGTTAAACGGAATTCCAGCAGATGACGTAGCGATTATTGACGCTGAATGGTTCCTCGACAAATATTGGTACTATTACTATCTCACGCCGTTTGGTGATATCCTGCAAGAGGGGGAGACCCCTTATAAGCACGGCAGTCATCCATACGTGTTCAAGGCATACCCTTTCATTGATGGCGAGATTCATAGCTTCGTTTCTGACTTCATTGACCAGCAGAGATATGTCAACAGGCTTATTACAATGTACGATTGGATTATGCGTGCAAGTGCGAAAGGCTTGTTGATCTTTCCGGAAGAGTGTATGCCTGACGACTGGAGCATTGAGGATGTGGCAGAAGAATGGCATAGGTTTAATGGCGTGATAGTGGTGAAAACCAAGAATAACCCATCCGGGACGTTGCCGAAACAAGTTGCGGCCAATAGCACGAATATAGGAATATCAGAGCTGCTGAATTTACAGCTGAAGTTCTTTGAAGACATCAGTGGAGTAAACGGTGCTCTCCAGGGTAAACCGGGATATTCTGGGATGAGCGCCAGTCTCTATGCGCAACAGGCCCAGAATTCTACAACTTCATTGTTGGACCTTCTTGAAAGGTTCAGCGCATTTGTGATAGATGCGGCATATAAGGATGTCAAGAATATTCAACAGTTCTATGATAGCAAGAGATATGTGAACATCGCCGGCAAAAGCGGAGCTGAGGTGGTTTATGATCCAGATAAATTCAATGACGTTGAATTTGACCTGAGCGTTATGGAAAGCACCAAGTCACCGGTATATCGCCAGTTGGCTAATGACTTCCTCATGGAGATATGGAAGTCAGGACAAATTAGTCTTGAACAGCTTCTTGAACATGGAGATTTCCAATTCGCAGACAATCTTCTTCAGGACATAAACGTACAGAAGGAGGAATTGTCCAAGGGAAATATTTCTGAAGGGCTTTCGCCTCAGATGCAAAAGCAGGTTCAGCAAGGTGCAAATATGGGTGCAGTGAATACCTTGCATGACGCAATTACGGCAGAAGCAATGAGAAGTAACGCATAAAAGTAAGGCAGTTTAGGTCGAAAACTTAAACTGCCTTGATTATTGCTAGTCGCTTATCGTTTGGCGTTTGGATTGCGACGTACTACTGAACTGAAACTGATACGCTTGAAGAAATCGTTGCGCCTTCTTGTCCGTTCTCTCTTGTCCCGCCTTTTACGTCTTTCATACCACTCGTAATACATGTGTAGTTTTACGTCTCGCAGGAAATCGTCAATTGCATTCTTCTCCCGTCTGTCAGGGGTGTAATAAAAACACTTCATGGTAACGTCATCCATCTTGACGTTGGAGGCAATGTAATGCTTCATGCGTAATTGCCTGAAGTTTTTCCTGTCCGTGACTATGAGCTTGACGCGGCCGCTTGCATTCGGCATCACATAATAACGGTTTCCGTTCTTGGCATGAGCCCTGTCGGCTCTGCTGACTGCTTCACGGTATATCAGCCATGCATAGAAACTTGAAAAAATGTTCATAATGTTGATGTATTAAGCGATTATAGCCTCTGTCGGATTATTCCAACGCGATGACTTGTGATTCGGTTGCTGTTCTATTTCTATAATTCTAGGAATTTCCATTTCTGTGAAACTGATAAGAAGACCTATGCCTCGGGTCATAAGAAGGTCGTCATGCATACCTAATATTGCACCCCAGGCTCCGTTAGGCTTTTTCTCGTATGTGAGATATTCGTCCAGACATCTTCCATCTCTTTCTGTATATAGACCTTCCCGAATGACCTTGACAAGTATTGATACTATTTTCGGCTTTGTGCTGACATTAGTATGAAAGCCGTATTTCCGAGGCATCTGTTTCCTTATATCTTCGTCACTTTGTGGACGGGCATATAGATTCGGATAGGCATCTTTGACAAGGTTGAGTATATATAGTGACTGATCACCGTCAACTTGCCGTTCCGCATCGTGCGTCTCCAGAGTGTTGCTCTCAATAACGAGTAGGGCGTTATCATAATAGGCTGCAATTTGGGCCGCTTTCCATGCGAGCAAGTCCATATCTATATGTCCATACCATTGGGCTACAACTGACGGCTTGCCGCCTTCCATTTGATAAAGCCTGTCAAATACTACAATACAAGACCAGTCTGATTTCTTTGCGCGTCCTCCGATATCAACTACAACCAAGTACCTGTCTACTATTTTGATTTTTCTGTCAATTTCCGGCTTGCTCCAGATCCATAGCCTTCCTTGCTTGTCATCAATGAATCGAATGTTTGCAAATGCTTCTTTTCCATCATCTCCGTTCGCGCAGACTTCTCCAATGAATCTTGGGGGCTTACAACTGCAACGTAGTTTTTCTACCTTGTATCTGTCGAATACACGCGCCCCTGAATGAGAAAACGCTTCTATGTCATCTGATGGAAATTCCGAAGCCATATCTTCGTCGGAATCATGTGCGGCACGTTCAATGATATACCAGTTGATTGCGTCAAGTGATGCCCCGATAGTCCAGAGATACCACAGGTACTGTCCGGAAACCTCTCTGTCGGAGTTTACGTTAGTGTTTTCACGATTGGACCATAGTTTGACAGCGAAGTCCCGAAGCTCTTTGGGATCTGATATGTATAATGAGTACTGCGGTATTTGCCACCAGGCTACGAACATTGAGTCAAATTGGGATTTGCCGGTTTTTGCGGCTTCGTATTCGCGGTGAAAAAAATTGCCGGAGCCATTCGCCGTTGACTCGTAGATTATCATTGTCAATGGCCTATATAACACACCGGAACAGGCGGAACGGACAATATCCTGAGGCCGTTTCCCATCGGTGCGTTTCCATAGACCTACTTCAGAACAGTGCACAAGGTTGTAATCGCCACCACGCGCAGAGTCAGGCCGTTCTGCTGTGCCGATCTTAATCTTACATTTCCTTTGCGGGACGCGATGTATATTGCCGCTTTTTCCTACAGATTTGAATTTGATTTCCTTTTCGCTGTAATTCTCGGATATCGAGTGAAGATATTTCACCGGATATCTGCTGATCATTCTGTCGAACATGTCCTGGATTTCATCAGACGCTGTTCCTTGATGTGCGACGATTAGAGAGTTGAGTCCTACTTTATGTACGAGTTGGAGCCAAGCCATGTACAACTGTATGCAAGTAGAACCTCCCCATTGCCTGGCTTTCAGAAGAATCAGTCTGATAGGTTTCCCTGCAAGCCTCATTGACTCTAATCGCTCAATGAGCTTTCTCTGAGGATTGTTAAGCCTGAAAAGTGTATCTTCTCCTCCACCTTTGTTCTTGATGTACGCAAGAGTTGCCGCCCAAAAAGGATAATCGAATTTGATTCTTACTCGGACTACTTGTTCAATAACTTTTTGCTTTTCATTTTCGCTATAACAAGATTTCAATGAGTCTGTTATGAATTTCCGTATGGAACCGGCCTTGACTAGTTTTTGAATCAATGGTACTGATTTCATTTCTTTTGGAATCCACTGCTCGGAAAAGGGGAAATCAGTAATCTTGATTCTTACTCTAGATTTGAAGAATGTGGAGCCTTCACCGGTAACGGGATTGAATGTCTGTTCAATTCCGGAACGGCGTTTACTGTTCTCTTCTATGATCGCTGCGACGGCTCTGCTTTCTTCTTCTTTTGTCATGTCAAACCTTTTTATTGAGGAATGCACCTATTAGTCCGAACATATAGCAATACACGTGTAACCATACGTCGATTGTATGTGGGAAAATGAAACCTATAAGTATTGTAGTGCAGATGCAAATCTGCCAATATGCTTTTTCCTTAACATTTAAGGAAACTCGTCCCAACAAGTAGTAACAGACGCCGGAAAAACCAATTGTAAAATGAGGCTCCGAATATAGTTGTGACAATAAACCTACAGGATATGTTATTGCAATTGCATATCCTGCTATCAAGGATATCAATGATACGTCATATATGAATACTATGGATATGAGGCACCAGCAATTCATCATGGCATGAAGAAATGAGGTGTGAAAAAATGGATAAGAAAAACGGCTTGCTATCCCGCCTCCTGGATGCAGAGATATTGCCGTTATTTCAGGATTTGTAAAACACAGACAGACTGCGAGTAAGGAATATACTAGACTTATACCCTGAGCCACTCTCTTGCTTCGTACCATTGATTTTTAATTTTTAATATGATCATGTGAGCGGAGTTAGGCGTTAGATAGAATCGTGGTGCTTGCGAATTGACAACATCGAAGGTTAAACTATAGATTGAGTCATTCGGGCGTGTCTTTTTCAAATCCATGACTCTTTTATGAATCTCGTTAAACATTGCGCGTTTGTTGGGACGCATGTTGTCTAAATCATTCCCTTTAATTATCAGCGAAACGACTTTGGCAGCTCGCAGTTCGCTGACCCAGAATCTTTTCGAAGGCATTTCTACAATTCTTTCATACACATCTTTCATGGGACGCCCGTTCCGATGTGCCATTACTGTTCTGAATGCACGCATCAAGTCGCAGTTGCGCTCTTTCTCGTATTCGAAATATGAACCGGTGTGTTTCATTCTGTCTCTTTCGCTCAGTTTCTATACAAATTTACCCTTGCAGGTAAATAGATAACATTTGACTTTTCTTGAGAGGATGTATTTTCGCAATAAGAACTAAAGCATAAAATATATATTACGTATGGAAAATACTGATAATAAGAAAGTTATCTCGAAAAGAGAATTAGCTCTTCAGCGTCTTAAATCAAAATATCCGGAAGATAATTTTGATGATGATGAGGCCGTTTTTGGTCGAATTAATGGTGATTACGATGAATACGATAAGAAGATAAAGGCACAAGATGAGAGAATCGCCGGTTATGAAGCTGATGAAAAGGCTCTTGGGGATATGTTTTCGACAGATCCTCGTTCAGCAAAGTTCCTGTCCAACTGGAAAAAAGGTGGAGATCCGGCAATTGCCCTGATTCAGGAATTTGGGAATGATATTGAGGAAATATTGCACGATCCGGAAAGACAGCAGGAGGTCGCAGATGCGAACAAGGCATTTGCTGAAAGAGTCGCCAAGAACAAAGAATATGAGGAAGAATATAAAGTCAACCTCGATCAGTCAATGCAAAATATTGAAGACCTCAAGGCTAAAGGCTTTACGGAGGCAGAGATTGATGATATCAAGCAGGCCACGATCTCAATTGTAAGTGATGGGTTGAGAGGTATATTCTCTCCGGAGACTCTGATGATGGTCGGCAAGGCAATCAGTCATGATAGAGATGTAACCAATGCCTCTGAGGAAGGAGAAATCCGTGGCCGCAACGCGAAGATTGAAGAAAAATTGAAAAAGCCTAAAAAGAGTGATGGTATAGTGTCACTTGGCGGCAACAGTGGTGGTGCAGGTCTGGCTGACAGAAAATCTCTTGGCGCATTTGACAGATATGGAGATGGCTCCAGAACCATTTGGGAAAAAGGCGGAGAGAAAAGAATTCAACATAGATAACAATATATTCAATATTAAAACCAATCAAATATGAAGACAATCAACAAGTTCGGAAAATTTATCCTGTCAACGCTGCTGTCTGTGCTCTGTTTCGCATTGGGCGCGCAGTCAGGTGTGATGATGGCAGCAGCAAGTGAACTTCCTGATGCAGGTGTTACTACTTCAGGAAATCCTGGTGATGGCAGTGGAGGTATCTCCACTGAAAGTGATGGCCGCGAGAATGGCGATCCTGAGTTCTATTCAAAGGAAATTGACAAGCGTATTACAAAGATTCGTCCGATGGCTACGCCGGTGGATCAGATCAGCCGATATGCCAAATCAATTTCTACTGATAGCTTCGAGGTTAAATACTATTCAGTTGGTACTAGACCTATAGTATGCACTACTTCCGGTGAAGTGACTAAACAGACATCTGGTGAATCTGTTTCTCTTCCGGTTGATGATGCGAACATGTTTACTATTGATGACACTATTCGTGTCGTCGGGGTGAAGGGCGAGTTTGATTACACTGGAGCGGCTTATAATAAGAGTGATGAGAATACTCCGGATCTTCAGCTCAAAGTCTGTGGAAAAGACGCCAGCACATCAATGCCTACCGTTTATGCCGTTAACGGCTTGAAAGATTCTACAGGAAGGGCTATTTGGGTCCCGGCGATTCCGAGCGGCACTAAACTGGTTCGAATGGGCAAGGCTTGTGCAGAACTTGAAGTGCAGACTGGGCGTTTTAATAACATCCCGACAGCCGAGGTTCAGTATTGTCAGAATTTTATGATCCAGATTGAGCAGTCTACTTTTGACAGGATTGCAAAGAAAGAGGTTGACTGGAGTTTCTCTGACATGGAGGAAGACGGAATCTATGACATGAAGCTCGCAAAGGAAAACACTCACCTCTGGGGTGTAAAGAACGTTATTTCTCATTCGACAAGTGATGGTATGAAAACCTGGTTCACCGGTGGCCTTTGGTGGATGGCAGGGAAAGACATTGAGGTCGGAACCTATAATAATGATACCAAAACAACTACCATTACGGACGATAACCTGGTGGATATCGCAAAGGACCTTTTTGTCGGAACCGGTATCGGTAACAAAAAGAAAGTGCTGTTCTGCGGCTCGGATATGCTCGCTGCCTTCTCAAAAATTAAGAGCGAAAAGTTCAGGCTTAAAGATACCGTTGAGGTTTGGAATCTAAAATTCAAATCCTGGGATACGGACTTCGGTGAGTTGCTGACAATCCATCACGAGCTGTTCGATGCTAATGGAATGAGCGATTGCGGATTTGCACTTGATCCGGAATATTTGACTAAAGCGGTGCATGTGTCTTGGTCAAGAAATATTCTTGATTTGAAGAAAGCAGGAGTCAGAAACACGAATGCTGTAGTTATGCAGGAGGTCCCATGTCTTTACTTGAGGTATGCTAAAGCCCATGCGAGAATGAGATTGGCTCATGCAGCATAGTCCAAGTCTATAGGTTTATATTAATAATACGGGCGGGCGGAAATGCGCCCGCCCTTTTTGGATAAATGATACTAGATATGAAAAAGTACATTTCAAATTCGCAGTTAAGCATTAATGTCACTATGGCGTCAAACAATTCTCTACATGTCAGATTCACACCTTTGACAGGTGGAGGAAGTGTTTTTTTACAGTGACGACAAGGATATTCAGGCGGCTCTTGAACGTCATCCGAAATTCAACAAACTATTTAGAATTGACCCGTATTTTATTGAAAAGCCAGTTAAAACTGCAAAGAAGAGCACCTCAAACACAGCATCGAAGAGTTTCAGAAAAGTGAAGGTGTCTTGCGTTGATGATGCTAAAGATTATATGGCAGATAAATATGGAACCAGCCGCACGCAAATGAAGAGTATCGCCGAGATTAAAACTGTTGCGGCAGAGAAAGGTGTTGAATTCGAGGGCATCTAATTGAAATTTTTCAATGCATAATATCGTATTCTGGGATGTTTTTCACACTTGACAAGTTAAAGAAAGAAATCCGCATTGCCTTGGATCAGAACAATAGCAGTGCTTTGTTGGAGGGCGTTGGGGACATTGATACTCTTACTGTAGAAGAAATTATCACAAGTAAGATTGTCGATGCTGTACGGATGGTTACTATTGATGCGCCTTCATATCTACTTGATGGGGGAAAGCCTTTTGCTGGCAGTCTCGCTTGGGAGAGCCAGCCGGGATATGGTTGTGGATGGACATTGCTGCCGGATGATTTTATGCGGCTAGTCTGCTTTAAAATGAGCGATTGGAGTTATGCCGTAACTGATGCCGTTTTGGAGGATAGTCAGGCTTATCGTATGCAACGGAGCAGATTTCCAGGAATTCGTGGGAATCCGGAACGTCCGGTTGTTGCAATTACTTCTCAACCAGCAGGACTGGTTCTGGAGTTTTATTCCTGTTCTGCCGGAAGCGAGGCCTATGTTACAAGGGCAAGATATATTCCTGTCCCTAAAATTGTTGCTGACGAAGCAGATGTTGAGGGTATTGAAATTTGCGAAAAGTTGAAGCCCGCTGTAGTGTATTATGCGGCATATCTTACGGCATTGAGTACAGGAGCCGCAGATCAGGCAACGGCTCTATTACAAACCAGTAGAGAATTGATTAAATGATGGATAAGAATAATCTAGGTAGCTTCAATAGTTTACAGGAACTTTGGGAGGCGCATCCGGAAGGAGGCCACGAAGGGGACTATGCGACTGTCAATGGCGTAGTGTTCCGATGGAATAAGTATAATCGCATCTGGAGCGGTACGGGAACTCCGATGGAGACATACGGAAGAAAAACGGATGTGCATGAGGGAGATGTAGTCATTAATAATGACCTCACTGTTGCTGGCATGATTCGAGCGAGAGGTGTGAAGCAACCCAATAAAGGATTATTTCATGATCTTGCGTCGCTTCAAAAACGATATCCTTTTCCGGAAGTAGGTTGGTGGGCGACAGTTGGAGATTCTGTGCCTGGTCAGATTTATCGTTGCGATCAAACTGGCGTGTGGTCTGCCACAGGAGAAACTGGCGGGCTGGATTCTGTTGACTACGAGAATCTTGAAAATGCGGTAAAGAACGCAGAGAGTGCGGCTGATAAGGCCAACAAAATGGCGGATAGAGCGAATTCGGCAGCTGCGAATGCAACTGAAAAAGCATCTGCGGCAGATGCTGCGGCTAACAGTGCGAACTCTGCTGCTACGTTTGCTACTGAAAAAGGAAATTTTGCTCAGGAACAGGTTGTCAAGTTGCAGGGGCGAATTGACATTGTTGAAAAATTTGCTGGTGAGTTGATTAGCAAGGAGCAGGAAAGAGATGCGGCAGAGCAGCAAAGAAAAAATGACGAGCAATTACGGAAAGACAACGAGGCCACTAGGATCAAGAAAGAAAGTGAGCGTGCCGCTGCGGAAACTGAACGCCTTTCCGCGGAGCAGCAAAGGGCTTCAGAATTCTCAACATTGAAACGCGAATCTGAGAATGCTACGACTTCTGCTAATGCCGCTGCCTCAAATGCTATATCCGCGGCCAACTCTGCGAATGCTACCACACAAGCTGCGAATAAGATTAATGAAGATATAAATAAGGCTGAGCAGTCTCGTTTGTCAGCGGAAACGCAGAGAGTAAAGTCCGAATTAGCCAGAATTGAATCCGAGCGCGTACGCCAGCAAAATGAGAATAATCGTGTCTATAAAGAATCTTTACGGGAAGTATCTGAAACTGAACGTAAATCTGCTGAATCTGACCGTGTGAGAGCGGAATCGGATAGAGCGAATGATGAGGTCTTGCGTAAAAGTGCTGAGTCCGGCAGAAAGTCAAATGAATCCGAACGTGCTGCGGCTGAATCGTCACGTGCGAAGGCTGAATCAAAAAGATCTTCGGCAGAGAGCGCCAGGGCGGATGCTGAATCTAAGAGGGTCGCATCTGAGACTTCACGAGTTAATGCCGAAAATGAGCGAGCGTCCGAGTTTTATCGCCTGAAAGCGAATTCC
>ERZ779851.872-NODE-872-length-29091-cov-24.826422_pt1 | contig 29091 bp, 37 predicted proteins | sample MGYA00511094_ERZ779851 | MGnify/ENA primary metagenome ERZ779851 (study PRJEB29588, sample SAMEA2155512) | human gut metagenome | biome: human gut; feature: human-associated habitat; material: faeces | place: Denmark | collected 2008/2010 ...
TATAATATTAAGATTATTTTTGAAACCAATATAAATATTCGATATATTGGTAAATATTTCTCTATTATATATTAAAATCTCTCAAAGTGAATAATATATAATAATGATATTCTATATTTTGCGAAGAGCAACAAAAGGAGTATAACATATGTCTACATTAAAATTAACACCTTCTTATTTGAACAGCTATGAGGCTGCTCACAAAATACTTTCTAAAAATCCTTGGTTTCAAGAAAGCGATTGGCTTTCGATGGCAAGAAGTGGTGAACTTGACCAGTATATTACGGTTCTTGCAAACACAGATAAAATTACTGATAAAGACAAGTTTTACAGTGATTACAATTATGCATACGCAGACGACCAAACCAGGGTTGCTGCATTGTACAATGAACTTCTTGCAGATAGAAGTAATGTCGACGAACCTCGTAAAAGATTGGCACTCGACTCTTCCGGTAATGTTATATTGGATGCAAAAGGAAAACCTACATATGAGAGTTTCAAAGCATCTGACTATGATTATTACAAATCTGTAATTAAAAATAGAAACGACGAACATTATCAAGAATACCTCATTGAGCAGGAAAAAGAAAGAAAAAACTCAATGAATGGATTTGTAAAATTTTTAGGCGACACAGCTTCAATAGGAACTGAACTTGTTTATGGATTAGCAAATCAAATAGACAACTTAACGAACAGTATTGCAGCAATAGGCGATGGAATAACCGCATACTTCAAAGATGAGGACGTTGCAGACGCGATTGTTGATACTAATGCAAGTGATACTTGGAGATGGTTTGAACAGTTAGGGGTACAAGATTGGATAGTTGATTTTGAACGTAGATATACGAACGTTCGTGACTTAGACGGAAATTACTCTAACACAGGTAAATATCTTGGCGGTATTTGTAGTACATTAGGACAAATGTTACCTTCTATGGTCGGTGGTAAAGTAGTTGGTTCAGCTGCACAAAAGGCAGGAGCAGCGGCTAAAACCGTAAATACATTGTCACAGATAAGTTCTACTTTAATTTTCTATCAGGGAATTACAGCAGGAAACATCCGGGATATGTACAAACAATTTGCAGCTGAAAAAGCATCGGTACCTTCCGGTGCAATTCTTGCAAATGCCAGCATAAAATCTGCATTACAGTGGGCGGTCGAGGTAGGACTTGCCAAAATCTCCGGTGGTAGTACGATAGATAATGTCGTATTCGGAAGGTCTATTCGTACAAGTGCAGGCTCTACTCTTGCAAAATCTGCCGGAAAACGACTGTTAAGTGACTTCGTTACAGAAGGACTTGAAGAAGTATTCCAAGATACATCTGACTGGCTTGTTGATAAAGCATTCTCTGTACTTATCAATGAAAACTTCGGTAAGGTTACTGAGATTAGTTACCAGAGTTTGATGGACTCCTTCATCATAGGTGGTTTAGCTTCATTTGCAGGTTCTGCTTTGAATATAGTTACTACTAAAAAGGTTGCAACCGGACAAGTTAAGACCAACAAGAAAGGTGATACAAAGTTAGATAAGAAAGGAAACGTTAAAGCAGAAAAACTCGGAAAGTTAGCATCCTGGGAATATGGCTTGGATATGCAGAGTTTTATGAAAAACTATGTTGAACTGCAAGAACAAGCAAAAGGATTTCTTAAAAGATACGACAAAGATAGTACTGAGGCTAAAAAATATGCAGCGGCTATAACCGAGATGTATGCTGCATACCGTATGTTAAGTTCTGTCTACGGCGAGATAGGTGAAACTCGTTTTAAGAATGCTAACCAGGTCCTTTCCGAAATTACTAACTTAGTCAATAATGGTAAATTTACAAACGACAGTGCATATAATATTGGACAAGAGTTGATGAACAGCTTAACTGACCTGCGCAAGAATAGCTTAGAGAAAACTCTTGTAGCATTGGAAAAAGCAAAAATCACTCAACTTGCAGACGTCATAGAACGAGATAGCGACTTAACTCAACTTGACATAGACGAAGATACTAAAAAGTCAATCCAACAGTTGTTTGACGGTGACGACAATGTTAAGAAAGTAATACTTACAAAAGATGGTGCAAATATTGCTGTCGTAGACGACTCATTGTTTGTACCTATCAATTATGCAAAAAATGCAGACGGTAGCACATTGTATGAAACTGTTGCAGAACAAACTCTTGTTGAAGCAATATCGAAAGGTAAATTCAAAGGTGACGTTCTTAACTTAGTACTTGAAACATTCAAAAAAGTAACAGGAAGAAACGATGCCTCTATGGAAGAAGCTATCTACAATCTTGTATTTAATGACAGTTTCTTTAACATTATGCTTTCTACTGCGAATAAAGATATGTATTCGTTACTGTCTTCGTTGATTAGTATAGAAGATAACGTTGTATCTAACAAACTTCGTGACAAGATATACAAAAAGAAAATTGCTACAGTTGTAGAAAGTATGACACAATCTTTGTACAACTATTGTATAAATCAACCTTACGCAGACTATCGTCTTGATGTGTTTACTAAAACTCAAATAGATAAAATTGCTGCAATGAGATGGTGCAGAAATTTGTATGCAAGGGTTATCGACAATACTTCTTACAAACATCTTACCGACAATGACTGGAATGTACTTAACAATAGGGTAAACAGTTTGCCGGTATCTCAGCAACAAAAGGATAAAATATTAACCGCATTAAAATCGAGTAATAAAGATACTCGTGCTTCTGCAATGAATAAAATTGCATTGGTGTATAAAGGTATATTTACTACTAATTATGATGGAACGGTTTATATGCCTGATACTAACACTGCAAATAGAACGTTCAACTCTTGGCTTCAGTCGATTGGACTTACTATTGAAACCTTGACCTCACTTGAAATTGACGAGAATACCAAAAAGACTATATCAGAACTGTATGGAGCATTTACCACAGAAAACCTGATAAAGTTTAGACAAAGTCAGTTTATGCAATATTGCAATAACTCGTTCATATTCCGGTACGATAAACAAGGTAAGTTAGGTATTTACGAACACGAAACTAACAAACAGGTTGGATTTTCCGAATACAGAACTAATGCAGAAGCTGTCTTGGCAGGAAATGATTTTGACAAAAGAACTACTCTTGAAAGAAGTTACAAAAAGAACTACATTGTCAAGGAAATACTGAACAGTGAAATAGATGCTGCTACTGCTGCCTATTTGTCAATAGATGACGTAATATCTAACCCCTCATTGTTGTCGGAGAAAATGTTAGCCGACATACAGATGACCTATGGAGATGTAAATCAAACTTCCACGTTCTTGTATTTGAGAGAATACTTTATAAACAAGTTCAAAACTACAACTGTTGTAGCATTATCCGATGGCACGTATGGATTTGCAGATATTCGTCCTATGAAGTCGATGTTAATTAACGAAAAGTTTAGCATTGACAAGAAAACAAAAATTTCGGATATTATTAAAAGCCAATATTTACAAGGTAGATTAAAAGACGTAAAAATTAAGTTGACCGACCGTAGAATTGTTGCAGAATACAATGCTGAAGAAAATACAATTTACGTAAACGAAATATATGCATCGAGAACAGACAATTATCTCACCTTTGCAATATTACACGAGTTCCAACACGCTATTCAGGTAGAAAATGGTATGAACCTTGGTATGAATGCTAATTGGATAAATTCTAATTCTATTAGTAAGACTGCCAAAAAAGAAATTATTGCAGATGTTAAGAAACATAGGCCTGAGTTATTTGAAGGTGTTGCCAAAGGAAGTAACGAAGAGGCAAAAATTGTAAACGATTTTGTATACTATTCGTCAGGAGAAAGCACAGCTTACGGTATTGATGCAAGTCAACTTGTAAACTTCTATCCTACTGTGGTAAATGCTGACAAAGGTATTAAGATTACATTCCCTTGGGGTAGCACTTATAGGATTGACGGAAAACTTTCAGAAAACGGACAAAGTATTGTTGGAGACATTACGTCTGTTTTCGACAAGATATTTGAAAAAGCGTTATTCGATAAAACGACTGAAACGGATATTATGGAATGGAGAAACAATATGCGTTCAGTCTTTATTGCAAATGATGGTTCTTTGAGAGCTGTTAAAGATGGACAAACTCATTACTTAATTATGAGTCCTATAACGAATAATGGTACAATTCAAACTGCTGTTAAGTTCTTTGATACGTTACCTGAAGTATCGGTTCAAAAATATGGACTTAAAAGTTTTGTAGTGGTTAGAGTAGGTGACAGTATGAGTAGAAAAGCACAGCAAAGCTTGTTAATCATTATGGACACCTTGTATTCGCAAAATATTCCTTTTGAGTTAGGTCCTATCTTTGAGGCAGACGACGGAAACATTGTTCTAAACTCTGAACGAGCAGAAAACAGTGATGAACTTCTTAATAAATATAACGTCCTTAGGATTTCCGAAAAAGCAAGTAAGTTAGGTTCAATGTCAATCAAACAACCTGGCAATATTGAAACCAAACGTTACGTCACACAAAAAGAAGGAAAAGACACAAACCTTGAGAAGTATGGTTATACCGCTAAGTACAAAAGAACTCAGATGGATACCAAACTTAAAAACTTCATCATAAATGCAAATGAAGACATTGCATCAGAGCTCTGGAATAAAGTAAAGTCTGGCAAGATAACCACATCTGACGTGATGGATTATTTGAGAGATGCCGACAAGATAGACGACAAAACATTCAAACTCATAAACGATTCGTTTTTCAAAAATAGTAAGATAAAAACATTTGAAGAACTTAAAGCTAAAATCAATGAGTCGTCGAAATATTATGCTATGAGGGCTGTATTAAAATCTGCAGGCTTCGGTGAGGCTTTACTTACCAATGCAAATCCTGAGTTATTTAATGGAGTACTCGAAATAATAAACAAAGATGAGAAACTTAAAAAACTTTTTGACGAGATAGACAGTAGGTATCATACTTACAGACAGCAAGGTCTTGACATAAGTGAAAAGTATTTAAGAAAACTTTGGATGGAGTATTTCGATGGAACCGTGGCAGCAGGCGGCTATATTGCAGCTATAGCAAAAATTGCAGCGATTTCCAAATGGAAAATAACAGGTGAAGGTTCTACTTTGTCTACTCGTTCTCTCGATGATACTGTAGGCAAAGATATGGCTCTTGAAGAAGTATTGGAAGACGTTTCTGCAAAAGACGCATTTAGTTATATCTTAAACAACGGTGATAGAAGTGATAAGATAGACGACATAATTAAAGCAGTTACACCTAAAATCATCAAAAAGTTAAGGGAAATGGGTCCTTTGAAAGCCGAGAGATACTTGCAACAAAAGCGTGAACAGCTTGAGGAAATGAGTGACAGAGACTTTATAAAGTCGTACAAAAAATATGTTGAAGGTCAAAGCGAGGAAGAGATAAACAAAATGTTCCTTAAAACTATTATTGTAGAAACGGGAGCAATAGATATTTCCAAGTTAAGTGACCAACAACTCGACCAACTTGAAATCACTGCGAATACTATATCTAAAAAAGTTGACAGACCTAACACAGCTGTTGTAAATAACATTAAGTCTTTGGTTAGAACTATAAAAGCAAATCTTAGCAAGAAGGACGCGGCTCGTTTCTTAAAAGACAATGGCGACATTTTTGACAACAACCTTGATGTAAAGAAAGATTTGTATCAAACGGTAGATGACAAAGGAAGAATTAGGTTAAAAGATGCTTCGGAACTTTTAGAGCTGGAAAACAGAGTTAGACAACTTAGTAAGAGTGTAAGAGCAAATGACTATTCGTCCGAACAATCGTTAAGGTTTAGGAAGAAGATGAACAGGGAGCTGGAAAAACTCCGTATAGAAAATGAACATCTTGCAGAGAAGTTAGGAAAAAGTAAAACACAGGTACAAGCAGTTACCTATGAAATTGCAGATGACGTAATTACAATAGACACTAAAAAGGAAATACCTCCTGCATTAAAGAGAATACTTGAAAGTAACTTTAGTAAACCTGCAAAGTCTACTACTCAATATTTAACAGAGCAAGACCAAATGCACGTTCAAAGTAACTTTAAGAAGTTTGTTTCGGAAAACGTAGAATATTTGATTTCCTTGACACAGTCTGACGTAGACCAAATAATTGACTTCTACTTAACGAGTGAGATTATTCCGTCTACAAATAAAGCAAGACAATATTCTGCAATTCAAGTTTATTTGATGACGTACATTATTAGTAATGCAAACAGCGGTAGATTTTTGCTTACTGATACACAACGAAGCGAATTAACTACAAGACTTGAAGGCATCATATCAATGTCTGCAGCTAACTTGTCAAACTGGAAAGCAGCTATGAAACTTCTTAAACCTGAGGAAACTTTAATTCAGTCGGCTGCCAAATCTACCGGTATAGAGTTTGCTGTAAGTGATGTTCAGGCTCTTGTAGAGGCAACTAACTCTGGAGACATAGAAAGGATACAAGCTGCCAAAACTGCAATGTATGAGAATGCATTAAAGTCTTACAAAGGAAGAAAACAGTCGTTCTTTGACAAATTGTTAAAATTTGAACGAATGGCTATGTTGTCCGGTCCAGGTACCTGGGCAAGGAACCAAGTATCTAACTTGATGGTTGTTGCAGGAAACAAAACTTCAGAATATGTAGCTGGTCCTATTGTAAAAATGCTTGACAAATTGTTCCCTAAGACGTTTAAGCATAGAGATAACCAATACAAACTTGTAGGTACCAAAGTTACTTCCGAAGTCCAGACGTTTATCAAGAGGGAAATTATTGATAGTAAGTTACTTGAGTTGGTAAGAGACGGATTTAGTAAGTATGATACAAGGAAATATAAACCCAGCGAAACAACGGGTGAACAATCATTAGCAGACCTTATTGAAAACTCGATACGTTCTAAAATTATGAAAGATACTTACAGTAAGTCGAAAGTCGTAAATGAAACGTATAAGTTTTTGTTTAAGATGTTAAGTGATGACAAATACATTGATAGAGCTGCAATTAAGTACCTCGGAAAAATACTTACCGAAGATAACGTAAATCTTAACGAAGGACTTAGTACTGATGTAATAAACCATATTGCAGATGCATATGTTATGGCAGCTCAAGACTTTATGCACACGACTAACTTCTTTAACGATATAGAAACTAAGTTAAGAGAACGACTCGGCGATAAAGCATTTTTCGTTTACAAACAATTCTTGCCTTTTGCAGCTGCTTCTTGGAACTGGTTTGTTGCAGGCTTAAAATACACACCCGTTGGTTTAGTACAAGGTATATATCAATATGCTAAGTTAGAAAATACAATCGAAAAGATTGAAAATCGAAAACAAAAAGGTGAACAGGTAGTATCAAGTAGATTTGCAGAATATATTGCAAAAAGAAACATAGGTAAAGGTGTAATAGGAACAATAGGTTTGGCTATAGGAATTGCACTTGCCGCATTTGGAGTTGCAGGCATTGACGAAGAAGACGGAAAGTATAAACTTCGTGTTGGCGACGTGTATGTAGATATTAGCGATATATTTGGTACGCAAGGTATATTCGTCGGTATTGCAGCATTCAGTTCTATTAAGAGCGGTGATATATGGTCAGCAATGGGAAATGTCCTTGATACGATGTTTTTGGATAGTACATTTACCGACATGTTTAATTCGTTCCGATATAGTGAGACGTTCGGTGACTGGTTAAGGGACCAACCGTTCAGTATATTAAGTATGTTTATACCGAATATGTTGAAGGTATTAACATCTACTACTTACGGCCACAAGGTTCAATATAGCAAAGGTATACTTGGAAAACTTGAACGAATTGCAGCTCAATCAGTTCCAGGTATGGCATATGCATTGCCTAAACAGTATGACCCGTACACAGGTGAGTATCAAATACAATACAAAGTGTGGTTCTTAACAAAACTCGTAGACAAACTTTCTCCGCTCGACATATATGCTTACAATATTAGTGAACAAGAAAAGATTGCTATGAGTTTGGGAGTTAAGAAAGGTCCGTTAACTGGAAGATACAAAATCAATGGAGAAAAAATTAACCTTAACTCAAAAGAACTTTCGGAAGCAAATAAGTTCTATGGCGAATTAAATAGTAAGGACTTAAAAGAATTTACTTCTGGTACTAAAAAATATAAAGTATTTGACGATAAAAAAGGCAAATATGTTGAACTAACTTATAGTAAAATGACGGACAAACAAAAAGCTGCTGTCATCGACCGAATAATGTCAAACAACAGCAGCAAAGCTCAAATTTATATACTGACTAAACACGGTTATTATAAATATTATGCAAGTCAAGAAGAATACAAAGAACTCAAAAAGTTAGGCATCAATGTACAAAAGGCTAATGGTAACAAAAAAGGCTTTCTTAACAGTTAGGCCTATACCAACCTTGTTTCCTGAGTTCATTATCTAACCACTCTAAGTCGTCTTTTTCGCCGACGATTTCTAAATAGTCTCCTGATAGCGGGCATCTTATAGTTAGGTGCTCGCTATCTTTTTCTACTAATCGTAAAGATTTTTTAAGTCCCTGTGCACGTGATGTAACATATTTGAGAGTTTCATATCTGTTCGCATATTCGTATGGAACATAATTTCCTGTAAATATTGTCATATTGTCTCCTTATTATATTCATTTTTAATATATAATATTATTTGGTCGAATATTTTATCGAGGCAATCTTTTATTTTTATCTATTATATATTAAAATCTGTTAAAGTTATATCTTAATCGAAATAATTAAATCTATTCGTCGATATAATATCGTCACCTTTTAATTGCCTCCAAGGAATATCTAACAAGTCAGCACATCTACTAACATAGAACATATAATCTATATCCTTTTTAATATCCTCGAAGTCATATGTTGATAAATCGTTGTTAATCAATCTACAATGTTCTGGAATACTCGGCATTTTTGCATAAGATATATTGCCTTTGTACATCTTGTACTTAAATATTTGACCGAGTGATGTGTCTTTACTTGCATAAACTCTATTGCATTTATAAAGTTCCTTTTCAGTTCCGTCTTCAAATCGTTGAACAACACCTCTGTATGTAGGTCCTTTTTTACAAGTCATTGCAAAGTCAAATATATTGGTATTTTCTATTATGCTCTCAACTATATCTTTTCCGTATGCAAGATAATTTATTACAGCCTTTTGACTTACAAATGCAGTTAACGGGCTTATTAAAAAGTAACCCGGCTTTTCCCAAGTGTCCATAAGCCAAAGACCTTTTCTTTTAACCTTGCCACCTTCTTTTATGAGTAGATAGTTATTTACATCTCGTTGCCAAATCTTTTCTACCATATCTGCTTCCATATTTATTCCTGATACTTTTGACCACTCTTCTTGGTACGCTTTTATTTTAGGAATATCTTTTCGTCTGCAATAAACCAAAATACCATCTGTATTAGTTTGTATAACTTTTAATCCAGGAACGAATTTTGTAAGTTTATTTGCAAGAGCTGCAAGGAATATTTGTCCGAGTCTGCAACATCTTGTACACATATACGGGTCATACAAATCTAACCACTTGTTTCCCGATGCTCCGTATGTTGTATTCAATACCAATTTGTTGGCCAATTGAGCATCTTCTTCCTCTTGTGTTTTGTTTTCCTTATGTTTAAGCATAATTCGTTCATTAAATATGTTCTCAAACACCTTCGGGTTATGAACTGTTCTACTTAAGCAATCAAACTGTATTAACATAGAAGGATAATATGACGCAGCGTCTACATTCATAAGTGTCCACTCATCGTCCGACTCTACATACAAGTTGTTTGAATATACACTATGTATTCCTCCGTTTCCAAAAGATACGGTGTTTTCAAACAGCTTTATTTCAAAAGGTTTTGTATCAGTTCTAATTTGGTCAATCAGTTTGTTAGGTAAATTTTCGTAACAATATTCGTGAATTTTGCTAGGAAGTTTTATTTCGATTTCATCTGCGTCAGAGAAAGTACTTCTTTTTGCACCTAATGCTTTTGAAACCAGGTTTGCATTTGTACACATATAACAATCTCGTTCAGGTATGCCAAATTTCTTGCCTATTGCAAGTTTATTTTTAACATAACCTTTCATAACTTTATTATAAAAATACATACAAGCAAATACGTCGTGTCTGCAATAGTATGTCAAATCGTCTTTATCTTCGTCGGTCAAATCTTCTTTGTTAAAATCTACCGAGCTTTCCATAATGTCAAGACCAAGTATTGCCTCTTTTTCTTTTAATGAACCGTCGTTATCGTCTAACAAGTCCTGATAACAAATTCCTCTCAATCGTCTTTTTGCAAAAGGTTGTATTTTAATATGTTCCTTAGTGCTCCAAGCACAAGCGGGGTTTATTATTATGTCATTAAGTATTTTTATTTGTTGAGGGTTAAAACCTTGATATATGCCGTTTGCTATAACTAAGTCATATCCCTTTATGTTATATCCGGTCATAACGAAGTCTTCTTCCCTAAGCAACGAAATCAATTTATCCCTTGCGTCAGGCATATCACTATTTACTATAACGAAGTTATCTTTTATACTTTCTTTGATGTCTTTTTCGTCATCTGGCATATCGCCAAATACACATAGCCACCAATTAGGTGTAACTTCGAAGTCAAAAAATCTCATCTTCATAACTAATTCTCCTTAAAACGGTTTGAATGAGCTGTCAAAAGCTCCTCTCTTTGTAAATACTTGTACAGGAGGTGCATCATCTGTAATTGTCAACATCTTTATTTCCATCTGGTATAATGAACAAATATCTTCCTTAAATGTAAATGCGGTAGGTTTCTTTCCATACCCGTTGTTTGAACACCATTCCATAAATTGTGTATACAACACAGAACATTTTTTATTATACAAATCTCCAACTGTAATATCGTTTTCGTATAACCATTCGTTTAATGCGCTCTGTCTACGTTTGAACATTTCCAACAGTTGTTGTTCACTCTGCATTATTCTAAAACGTCCTTCTTCTATTGCAAGGCTTATTCCTTCTACAGCCTTAAACAAGAAGTATTGCATATCATTGTCGGTAATTTTATTTATAAACAACGGGTCAGGTTTCTCTACTTTATGATTTAACTCTATCAAAACCATTCGTCTATAAAGTCCTGATGTTTTATCCATAATCCTCGGAAGTCTGTTACAAGAAAATACAAGAGTTACATACGGGACGAAGTCGCATACCTCTTTGTAAATTTGTCGTACAGAAATCACGTTTCCTGATACAATAGATTTGAACCTGCCGGTATTTTCCAATGCTTTTCCATCTACGACATCGTCGTCTATGTTTACTAGTTTTCCTATCATCGTTGCAAGATAGTAATCTTTGTCTAAGTTATCTAACGATGCGTGTGAACAGTTAACATCTCCTCCTACAAGTTTATGAAGTAAGTTCGTAAATGTAGATTTTCCTGTACCACCTTCGCCCTTGAACAAGAAAAACTTTTCAAACAAATTTTTCTTCAACAAGCAATAACCTGCTATTTGATACAAGAATTGCATCTTAGTTACATCTCCGTCGGTTATCTCTTTCATAAACTGGTCAATTCTCGGAGAATACGGAGGGTCTGGATTGTATTCGTACGGTATAAATATTGTATTTATATCAGACTTGTTAGGTTCTTCGATTTCAGTTGTTACAAGATTTAGTATGCCGTTTTTGCAAGCAATCTTGTGCCAGTCCTTGTCGAAATCATTTATACTTACCTGAGTTTTAATACGGATAAAATCTCGTATCTCACCTCTTCCTGTTTTGTTAACATTCTTGTTTATTTCAAAGTGGATTATCCTATCAATATCTACATCGCTCATAGGTTTGTAATAAATTCCGTTGAACTTATAGAATGTAGAACCATACGATACAATATCATACTTGCCTATTATTTCGTCTGCCAATTTATTGTAGACGTTCTCTCTTTCGGCAGGAGCTATCTTATCTTCTTTGTCCCTTTGTTTGAGAACTGTCTTGAACAGCTCATTGTTAGGCATCGGAGTATCAAACAAGTTTTCGTTTATTATTCGTATCGTTTTCTCAACCTCTTGTGCACTTAACTTTTGGCATCTTTCAAGTTGTGAACGCCATTTGAACAATGCATTGTTTCTTCCATCTCCTTCTTTCATACCTATGAAGGACGGTGTACTATCTTTCAAAAGCGGTTTCAAAAAATAAGGAATGTCCTCTACAAAGTCATTCCATTCACCCCACGCTCTATGAGGGTCATTTGACGGCAAAACAATATAACCTGTTTTATTTGCTCTTGTATCAATTAACACGTTCAGTCCACACTTAACTCGACTATCACTCTTTATTGACTCGGTCGGGTCACGAAACAAGATGTGAATTCCTTTACTCGTGTAGTTGTAAGAATACTTTACCTCAAACTTTTCCAAGAGTCGTTCCAAGTATTGTTGTGTTCGTTCGTCATCTTTATTGTCTATATCTACAACAACAAATCCTTTAGGAACGACCCAACCTACTCTATATCCTTCTTGTAATGCCTCTTGTGCTTCTTCATAACTAAGTGGTTTGCTATTCCATCTGTTTATTGCTGCCTTAGTGTCAAATGCACTGTCGTACTTCTTGTCCTTAAATTGCTCCGGTTTGTATGCAGGAATTAAAACATAGCCACAATTAGGATATATTCTATTAAGTCTTGCTAAATTTTCGTCTAATCCCATTGTATCAATCTCCTTTTATTGACATAAATAAATCTGCCAACCTTTCCTTGTTTTTAACAGCATTCCATATTTTTGTTTCGATAGTATCTTTATGTAACAGTATATCTATTTGAACATCATCGGTTTGTCCCATTCGATATATTCTGTGTATCATTTGATTGTACTTTATATACGAATAATCCAAATTGTAAAACGTCATATGTTTACACATTTGCAAGTTAAACGACTCACATTTTGAACATTGTAACAAAAGTATATTTGCCTTACCTTTCTTAAAGTCGTCAACTATTTCTGTATATGTACAACCAGCTATCGTCAGTTCTTTTTGTATTGCAATTAAATCTGCCTCAAACCTATAAACTATTGTTCTCGGTCCAGAAATCATATGGTCACGAAGCCAGTCGAGTTTTCTATTTCGTTCTATGTCGTAAATTTTTCTGTTACCTTCGTCGTCATATACATATAAAAAGCCATTTACTGCCTGATGTGCTTTTTGAATTGCTGACAGTTTTGTCATTGTGCTTTCATAATCAGGAATTGCAATAATACCATCTTCTGCTTGTAAATATTCTTTTGTAGGTGTATATGGTATTTCTACAACGTTTACGTTTATGTCAGGCATATTATCTTCTTCGTCGTAGCCTATTCTTTGAGTATACATTGCAATATTTCGTTCCCAACCGGCTTTGTATTTTTCATTTATTCCGATAGGAATTGTTACCATCTGTCCGTGGAAAAACTTTTTATCAACATCACAACATAGCTGAACGAATTGAGTATATGTAATATTACCCCAGTCACTTATGCACATATTGTGAAACTGACAATAAATATCTACGTCACTATTGCCTCTCGGTGTTCCCGACAAACCCCAAACATATTCTGCTTTTTTAGAAAGCATATATACAAGTTTTGAAGATTTTGCATTATGCGACTTAATCTTATGGCATTCGTCAATAATTATTACGTCCCATTTTAATGATAACAACTTTGCCTTTGTCTTATCTTGTATCGCTGCGCTCAAACTCATAAGAACTGTATTCTTTGGTAAAATATTTTGAGGCTCTATTTCAGCAAGCCACATATTTTTTATTGCATCAGCGGTAGAAAGAATTAAAACTTTTGCATTTCCGTTTTTCGATTTGTCTACATCTCTCAATGCATCTATCGTAGGATAGGTTTTTCCTTTCCCAGGTTTGTAATATAAACAACAATGTTTTCTTTCTAATAAAAACAAATAGCCGAGTTCTTGGTAGTCTCGTCTATTCAATAAATATTCGTCGTAAAGCATTTAATTTTCCTCATCACCTGTAAATTTTAGCATAAGTGCTTCTACAATGTCCGGGTCGTCTATCGAAAACCAGAGTCCAGATGCCTTTTGGATTTGTTTCCCTACAATTATTTGAGCATCGGAGCTGTCGTAAACTTTCTTGTTTCTTTTTACCTCTATTCCTACGAATAATCCTACTTTAGCATTTTCTCCGAACAATTCTACAATCTTTTTTAATGTAACAGGTACACAAGCGGTTAAATCAGGTCTACCTTTTTCAGTATACATACTTTGTGCATTCTTGTATACATAACCACCGTACTTTCTAATCGTTCTCATCATTTTTGCTTGGACGTCACTCTCTAACTTGTTTGCCATAAATACCTCCGTAATAATCGTTGCGTGAAAAACCGGATTTGAACCGGTATACAAGGTTTTACCATTAAACTATTTTTCACATAATATTTTTGACGTTTCAGGTTTCGTCCGGGATTTAAACCGAGTGTAATATTTACACACCTAAACAACAAGTATTATTTACTATGAATTACGCTTCTTTGTATTCTACGATTTTGTAGCTTACCTTTTCTTCTACGCCATCTTCAAACGTTCCGTCGTCAAGAGGAATTTTAACTTGTTTTTCGTAGGTTTGTTCTTCAACGACACCTCTGAACTTTTTGCCAACAAGTTCGTTTCCGATGGTTTCATAATCGCAAGAAAATGAGTTAATCTTTTCTTTTGTATTAAGTTTAAGGCAAGCCTTGATGAGGTTGTTGTACGACCATCTTGCTTTCGGATTAAGCGAATGATAAATAGTAGCACGTCCTTCATCGCTCTTAACGTTGAATACTGCCATCATATTGTCATTCTTGCTGTCCTTAAGTTCGTAGTCTGTAATTTCAAACTCAAATTCGCCTTCTTTGCTCAAAAATCCTACGCTTTCGTAGTCACTAAACTTTTCTACCATTGTGATATTCTCCTTTAATTATTTTCGTTATTTTCTTCTGTTTCTTTTTCGCCGTCTTCTGTTGTTAAAACGTTTACAGCATCTAACCTTCCGGCTTTGATTAGTTTCTGCCACTTATCATAGTTAAAATCCTCTATGAATGCGCCTTTCTGCAAAAGGATGTCTCTTGTTCCGGTGTCCATCAAAGGATGCGGTCCTACGTATGTAAGAAACTTAACTTCTCTCTCACCGTCATCGTTTATTACCGTTTTTCTGCAACAATAAAAGATGTTCGACGCGTCCTTCATATATTTGACGCCACTCTTAATTGTCAAGTCCGGAATAATTCGGATTTCCTTGTTCAAGCCGCTAGTCTCATACAGTTCTTGTTCTGATGTGTGAGTTATCCATACAATAATTACTTGTTGTTCTTCGCTAAATCGTTTCATATTGTCCTTTATGTTAAGGACCATCTTTGCTACGTCACCCCACTCTTGCTGAGAAAGTGGACGTCCACCTTTTGCAAATTCAAGGTACGATTTGTAATCGTCTTGCAATGAACCGACAGTATCAATTACAATCGTTTTGAATTTATCAGCATCCGGCTTTCTCAGTTCTGCTAACAGCATCGCGAGTTTTTCGATAGATGTTTTTGCTATTTTTCCGCCTACAACAGGGTCGTTTTTAAGATTTTTTACTTTAATCAAGCCTTTTTCTACTTCGTCCCGATATTTAGTAAAAAGAACTCTTCCGCCGCCATCGTCTCCTACTGATACGTATAACAATGGTTTCGGATAACTACCTGCAATAAGCGTCTTGCCTGACTTTGGCTTACCCATATATAAGTCTATGCTATGAGTAATGAAAGTATCATATTGCATATTGTGCCTCCTTTATATTATAAATTTTATTACTTCGTTAAATTTTTGTTTCTTCCAGTTATAAGTAAATACTTCTGCCTTAGTGAACTTGCTTAACATTGTAAGTATTAACTTATAAGCATCTTTTATTTTTGTAGCTGTTTCTTTGTCAGTAATATTATCTTCGCCTCGTTTTATGCTATCTTCAAAAGCAGAGTCGGTTTCACAAAGGATTATCTTGCAATATTTTAACAAATAGCACATCTGCTCTAAGTTCAGGTCTCCCGTTTCTTTGCCGTCAACAGTTCTGTAAACAAGTTCCGTTATAAAACTCCGGTCAATTATTGCATCGCCTTTGTTTATTAACTTCAACCATTGCTCATACAAGTTAGTCTCGTCACGGTTTACCGGAGCCGCTACGTTAAAACCGAACTCTTTTAACTGTTTACAAAGTGTTGTTTTTCCTGAGCCGTCTGCTCCTTCTAATAGTACTAACATATTACTTACCTGTAGAACCTAACTTTCCAGAGGTCCTCTTTCCTTGTTTTTTAACAACTACGTTATCTATATTACTTCTGTTAAAAGGAACCGTTACTACCTGACAAAATGCCTCACCTTTTTTGTATTCTATAATGCTATTACTTACATTATGAACTATTGCTTCTACTTCTCCGTTGTAGTTAGGGTCTATCGGACACATAGCCAGAATTATTCCTTTTGATGCCGCAGAAGTTCTACTGCAAAGTAAAGCCATTTCACCTTCTTTCGGAGTTACGTTAACTTTAAGACTGAAACTTTGTGTAGACATTGGCATAAATACTACATCTTCTTGCAAACAAATATCTACTCCTGCGTCGTCTTCGTAACCTTTAACAAATATGTTCTTGTTAGGTTCAGATTTTTCCGTAGGAATATTGTATTTTTTACAAAAGCTTTCATATTCGTTGTCAAACTTACTTTTCGTTGACTTGTAAACTTGTGTGGAAAAATCACCGCTCGGAAAACGAAGTTCGTATTCTATGAATTTATAACAAGCCATCAGGTCTGCAAGATGAACTACTTCTGCTGTGATTTCGTCTTTTTTACCTATTATATGACTTTCAAACAGTTCCTCTTCGTCATCTATTTCCTTTCGAAGTCCGTTTACTTTATCTTTTGTAACTGAAAGAATGTCGCCACGAAGTAACTCTAACGAGTCGTGAAGCATAGCAAGTCTTATCATATACTCAAAGTCTATTTTGTTCTTTAACTCTTCGTTCTTTACTGTAAAGAAATCGTAAAGTTTAATAACACAAGCACAAACAAGGTGAGTATGTTCTGCAAGGTTCTCTTGTTCACGTAAGTCTCTGCCGTTCCATCTGTTTAGGCATCTCATTTGTAATGCATTATCTGCAATATCGAAGTTTTCTATAAACTCTTTTACGTCCTGTTGCATTATTTGTTCTCCTTGTAATAAGGCATAGTTTTTATGCTGTTTTTTGCTGCTCTAGGAAGGTTCTCATCGTATGTTGTAGGAAGTGTAATTCCTGCACTTTCCACTATCTGCCAACGAGCTATTTCCTTGGCTTCTTTTTGAGTAAGTAAATAAGGTTCTTCGTGCAGCATTCTTTCAAGTTCCATTTTCCAACAAGACTTTCTCCAGTCGTTTTGTGCAGGACGTTTTACAGGTCGGTTTTCAAACGGCAAGAAATCTCCGTTAAACACATTTGTTCGTTTGTAAAAATTGTCGTCTATGCAGTTTTTCTCGTTTATCAGCCAATTCCACAATGTAAGCGAATTTTCGTCGTCAAGTTCACATATTGCTCTTCTAAGCTCGAAGAACATTTTTCTGTAAACGTAGTTAAGTTCATCGCAAAAGCTGTTGTTTGTTCTTGAATAACAAGACCTTGCAAATGCAGCCGGAGTAAAACTACAAGTTAACGAAATCGTTTGACTGTGCAAGCAAATGTATCTCGACTCCGGAAACGGAATTTCCTTTTCGCAACATTCAATATATGCACTTTCAAGTAACTCTTGTGCCTTAGTTAGTTTTTCCATAATAGAGGCATCGTTGTAAATGTTGAGAGGAATGTTAAACTCTTGGCTAAGAGGCCTAAGTCCGTGGCTTTCGCTACAAAAAATAGCATTATCTCTTGTAAGTTGAGCCAAGCAAATTCTGCTTATTCCTTCAACTGCAAACTCTATTCTTGTTGCTTCCATCAAAAACTTAGGAAAAGTGGTTCCGTCAAGAACTTCTTGGACAAATCTTTTTACTTCGTATTTGTCTCGTTTGTAGTTATCGTTAGGAATTTCGTACGAATCGCTGCCGAAAACACCAAAACGGTATGCCCTTTTAGCAAGATTGTTTCCTTCAAATGACAAAAGTTTAACTTTTATGTTAGAATAACCTTTGTTAAATTTAGCCATTATTCAATGCCCTCCCATTTGTTCTCGATTTTTATTGTTTCATAATCTTGTCCCATCAAAAGTTTTGAAAACTCTTTTAATGTTGTGCAGGTACCGGTGAATGCAAGCATTACATTTGTGTGTGACAAGAATGTGGTATCGTCCAAGCCTAACAACACGATTTTCTTTTTCAACGAATATGCCATTCCGATTTCCCATGCAGTTCCAACGTCTTTTTCATCTACGAATGCGACTACCATATCACAATCTTGTATGTTCTCGACGTTCTTTGTAAATGCATCGTAAGGTTTATCGTTTATTTGACATCTCGGAAAGAAAACTTTGTACTCACTGTAAGGAGTAGATACTGCTGCGATTACAGTTGCCGAATTGTAAAACGAGTTAGACTTCTCGTTGAACCAAGGTCCTGCAAAATATATCTTTTTGGTTTTCTTACGTTGTTCGCAAATCGTTTCATTAGGAAGGACACTTAAAGCTGCCATTTGTTCTTTTGCAATGAGTTCTCTGAGTTGCTTTATATCGAGCGAATTGTATGTGCTCATACCTCTCGAAGTGCCTGTTTTACCTGCCTCAATTGTCATTTTCTTTTACCTCATCATATTGCGGGTCGTTCATATACTTATTGATAAGGTCTGTAACGTCACTCGCGGATTTTATAACTCCATCTTTTAACAAGCATTTAATTACAACGGTCATAGCAAAAGCAGTTTCTGCTACATTCGAACCTTTTGCCAGGTCTACGATGTAAGTATTTTTGCTTTCATTAAATGCGACAGCCATCAAAATGACAGAGTCGTCAGTGTTAGTTGATACATTTTTTTGTTCTTCGTTCATAAGTTAACCTCTCTTTTTTGGTAAGATTTTTATTTTTCGTATTATATTATATTCAAATTTTTTAATTATATTCCCAATCAGATTATATCCTTTAACGAATTTTAATATATAATATAATGAAATTATATATAATCTTGATTAGATATTCAACCGATTAGATATTATATATTAAAAAATGAATATAAAGTAATACCTTAATACTGGCTCGTTTCCTCTTTGTCATCTCGTACCCGTTTTAATCTCGGAAATCTTAACGAGTATCTGTTTGTACCTCTGTTTGCAGACTCTTGACTTAAAGAAAAATAGCTTATCTCTACAATTTTGCCACAAATTTTCTCAGGATGTAATGCCCAATCCTCTCGTTGTTCGTCGCTTATGCCTGTTCCTACCGAACAAGTCACAACTTTTCCATCAAAGTTTGCTTGACAATAGATATTTCCTAACACATTGTAGTATTTACCAGTTCCATATGACCAGTCAAATACTTTCATATCCATTGTGTATACCTTTTTAAGCTTAAGTAATTGGTCAGTCCTCTTGTTCAAGTAATTTGAATTTGCAAGGTTAATCATAAGTCCTTCGGCTCCTGTATCTGTTACTTTATTTAACAAGCTCCAAATATCGAGTTTCAGTTCGTCTGGCGTTTTGTAGTGTGCAAGAACAGGAACTATACGAATGTCTTCACCTATGTCAAGTCTGTTGAATGTTTCAAGTTCCATACGACGGTCGATGTAAGAACTGTTTGTATCTACAATGTCAAAAATATTGTATACCAACTTCTTATCCGTTGTATGTCTATTTATCATACCTGACGTAAAGTTGAAATCAGTATCGTTATTCTTAAAGTTACTATCACCTCGTCCAAACACCATATCTTCCAACTTTTTAGAATTACTTGTTTGTAAAGGACTTAGCACTTCGCCATCGTAAACATATCGTTTATCCATACAACTCATATCGAAGTTTACGTGCATTGCTTTTCCATTCCTTGATGTAAAGTTCCATTTTTCGCCATCCCAACTAGCAATACATCTATTGCCATCAAGTTTTTCAGTTACGAAATAACCGTCCTTTGAAAACTTTATGTCTCCTTCAAACTTTTTAGCAAGCATCGGCGAGATTATGCTCTTTTCTACAAGGCTTTCACCTATTCCTAACCTCAATGTTCTATTTACAATAGGTTCAAAGAAGTCTGCCCAGTTAGTAGTCAATGATACATACGACATAATATTCTCTGTACTCAAATCTTTGTCCTTTGCAGGTGTAAGTAAAAATTGAAGTACTGATTTAACAGTCATTGCACAGATTGTAGAGTTATACAAAAAAGGATATCGTTTATAAGTATAACCGAACTTATGTTTTCCCGCAAGACATTCAATTATGAAGTCGAAATCTTCCTTACATCTTGGGTCGATGTCCTTAACTATTTGTTCCTTCTCAATCCTTGAATTAGTATCTTGCAACAAATCAAATATGTAACTTAAATAGTCTACTCTTTCTTGTAAAGTCATTTGTTTCTCCTTTTAATGTTCCTAATCTCTCTGTTTATGTACCAAATAGCCTTTTGAAGGTCCTCTATTTCCTTTGATGCATCTTTTTTGCCGGCTCTACAAATATATTTTATTGCATTGCCTCTGTGATAACTCAATTGTTTATCCTCTATGAACTCTATTACCTCAATTTTTCCATCGGTATAATGAGACGGATGTTTTACGTTATCGTCTATCATAATCTACTCCTTTTGTTTAATTTAGCACTGTACTCATATTCTGCCGCCACGGCATCTATCAACAATCTGTTAACTTTGTCGTCAGGTGTCGCAATAAATTGTCTAAGCAATACACGGATAAGTGATGCAAGTTGACCTTTTGGTTTGTCGCCACTAAGTCTTACCAACTTTTCTATTGCCTCTTGTTTAACATCATCGTCAAGATAGAAGTTGAATAATGTTTTATTTGACATGCTTTTCCTCCTTCGGCTCTAATTTTTCCTTTAGCCAAGATTTCCAAACTTCGCTGCATTTTAATGACCTTGTCGAACGACATTTTCTATAACAAGGACATTCGCTGCAGTTAAGTGAATTACAAAACGAATCGTTAAAAATATTATACAACCAATCGTAGTTATTCTTCATTTTCGCACTCCTTTATAAGTTCGTCAATTACGTACATAGTTGCTACGGATCTGCAGTAAGTTCTACCGTTTGATACATACGTTCTTTGTTTCTTTTCTCGTTCCTCTTGTTTCTTAGCATCCTCATACTTTTCTCGTTCTTTGCGATAATACTCACAAGTATCGTGACAACCAGGATGTCGGTCAGGTGCTGCACAGTCTTTGCAAACTGTAAAAAACTCACTTATTTTTCTCATCTTTCATCTCCATAGCTAATGCCAGAACAGGTTCTATTGGCATAATTTTACAAGTTTTAATATCTCCTTGTTTACCGGTGAGAGGACAAACATAAATGCAATCTCCACCTAATCTTACATGTAGTCTGGAAAGTTTACATTTCTCACAACTGGTTGGACATTGATTAGCAAAAGTGTATAAATTCATATTAACTCCTTAAAAAATTTAATAGGTTGCTATACCGCAACGAGTGATATACTGACATCCATATTCCGAACAACAATGCTATTCCTATCAAAACATAGGTGATTATTGAAAATGCATCGTCTGCTCTCATAATTGCAATTGCAATATCGAATGCCAATGCTATACTTTCAACTAACGATACAATCCAAGATTGGATATATCTTCGTTTAACCAAACAGATACCTTGTTCTTCGCTCATCGTTCTTCCTCTCTTAAACTTTTTATTATTTTGCTACAAGTAAAAATGTTATCAAGCAAAAATGATTGTACAATAAGCAATGCTCCTAATACGAGTGCTCCGCACACTATTACAAGTTTATCGTGAATGTGTCGGCCAATAACTATTGCATTTGAAATAAGTCCTACAAATATCACTACTGACCGATATATCATAACACGTCTGTCTTTAATAGCATTATACAATATTACTCTTCTTTGTTCTTCGTTCACTTTTCGTTCTCCTGTTGATTAAGAAAGCAAGGTGGGACAGAACCTGCTCTGTATACGACGATTTTAATTTTAAGGTCGCGGTCGTTAATGAACATCGCTAAATCGTCAATGTCAATACTGCCATCTTCTACAAGCAATATTTTGTAGTCTTCCGGTCTTCTGGGTTTCTTTGGTCTTTTTGGTTCCGTAAATAATTTCATTCTTTTCATTCCTTTACCTCCGATTGTTTGCATATTTTAAGTCTTTTGCAATGATAGTTTTCTTCTTCCAGTGCATATTTGAATGCAAGACAATAAGTTGCTACTCCGTCGTCGACGCACATAGGACATACGTTGTCTGGTTTGTCGCAATAGTCGTCTGGGACTTCAAGTTCGACTTTAATCTTCGGCATTTTTACATTCCTCACGATTTCGACTTTAATCTTCGGCATTTTCTACCTCCTCGTCTCCGTGTTCATATAACCAATCAAAGATTGTCTCACCGCAACTTTTAACGAACGGACATTCTTGACTGTTAGCAGGGCATTCGTCGCAATTTAATGTCATTTTTGCAAATTCCGAAATGCTACTATCCGTCCATTTTGTTTTGTTTATAATCGTTTTAACTTTTTCCAAAAGTAATTCCCGTTTCGTCATTCTTCTACCTCCACCAACGTGTCTTTGTCAAGGCATATAAGCGGACGAACCCCGCCGACGCGGATGTACGCATAGTCGTAGTTCAGTGTACCATCTAAGTCCAAAGTGCGAACAAAGCAATCACGTGTTGTCGTAGCCGTAATCGTCCAATACCATTTGTTTGTTTCAGGAATGTACTTTCTGTACTTTCTGTATTCGTCACAAGTTAGCATTGATACACTATCACTACAATGTCCATAGTGGGTAAGTCCGTCGTCGGTTGTTAAGTCGCGGTCAAACAACATAAGTTTGTCAATGTCGGGGACACGACTCGCCGCTCTTCTTCCAATATCGCCTCTTAATTGTGATTTGCTCCAATCGTTTGTTTTGTTGTCAAACTCACTTTTGAACCACGCGTCTTTTGCGAGGCATAAGCAACCTGCAGAGATAGTGTCGAGTTTGATATACTCTTTCTTGCCCCACTTGAACGTTGCTCCTTGTTCAATATCTGCGACAGGCATCTTGTCGTCAAAAGCTATAAGCCCCGACTTTAACAAGTCTAATGCAATAACGCCGACTTCCATTTCGGAAATGGCAATCGCATTCTTGTTACACGATTTGTTTATGATTATTTCGATTTGTTCTTGTTTAGTCATTTATTTAACTCCTCCAAAAGTTTGTCTATATTGTCAACAAATACATATCTATGCCATTTGCCGTCTGGGAAAAAGTTATCACAACGACTGAGCTTCTTTGCTTCATTCAGTACATCAATTTGTGCTTGTTTTTGCGCTGTTTTAACAAAGTTACAGGTTAATCTCGCATTAAGTTCTGCTTTAAGTTCTTTAACTTCTGCGTTGAGTTCGTCTATCTGTCTGCAGTCGGATTTTAAGCGTTCCAAAGAGCGAGTATAGTCTGCAGTAAGTTGCCTGTTTACTTCTTTTAATCTTTCGTTTTCTTCTTCAAGTCTTGTCGTTCCCATCATCGTCCTCATACCAATCGTGCGAATCGCTGTATTTACAACCGCATTCCGGGCAAACATATTCGCCATACTTGTCGCTGTAGTCCATATATGCTCCACACTTAGGACAAACACCGTCGTCTTCTATGTCTTGCAATATGCCATCTTTGCAGTTTGCTCTCATCTCTTTAAGTTTTGCAAGAGTTCGCTTAGCATATGTTTCAGGACCCAACTCTTTAATCTCTGCAATAGCACCATCGAGTGCATCAAGGTATTCTTGTTTATCCTCGTGACTCCAATGGTCATAAAATACATTTGTTAATTCAGTATCTGCTACCATTTTTGTCCTCCTTAAAATTTCGTCGGCACTATTGTAAGAATAGTTATCCATAAATCAATATATTGTTTGCTCAACTTGCCGTTGTCATCTTGAAAATCTTGTGACGCTGTTATAACATATCCGCACTGTTCCGCGTCGTCGCCGCTTTCGTTGTCGATATACATTGCCGCTTTGTTCTTTATCGCGTTTTTGGTTATTGTTGTATAATCTTCACGCTCAACCAATTTTACGTATTTATCAAGGGCTTCGGCGATGCTGTCGGCGGTAATAATCTTTTCCCTTATTATTCCGGGGTCAATCCACCATTTGTCCCTGTTGTAGTCTTTCATTGTCGCGCTTGTCTTAAAAATAAATCTCATTTTTACTCCTTCGCCTTAGGCTATTTTAATATCCTTCTTTTGTAATGCGTTTCTCACAACGTTCCATCAACCATTCTTTACCACAGAAGTTAATGTCACGTATTTCCATTTGGTATTGTTTACCGAAACCACAAAAGCCTTCACCATACACAGCAGTTGTTGCCATTTCGTAAAGGTTTTTTACAAGCCTATCGTGGTCTTTTAACAATGCTTCTGCACTTTTGTATTCTTCACTATCTTCGGAATAGTCAAGTAAGGTGTTTTCAAGACCACCGAGTAAATCGTTTGCTGCCCAATAGATGTTGTAAAATGCTTTCTTTTGTCTTGCATTCATTTCTGATACTTTCATTGTAAACTCCTTTTCGTTCTCTGTTTTTGCTATACCAAACACAACTTTTCCATTCTTCCTTGCAAAATAGTCGGCATCACTTAATTTCCTGAAGTTGAAACAAATATTACCTATAAGTACTTTATACATAACTACTTATCATCGTGTTTGTCACGAGATTTGTCCTCCTTCTCTTTTTTTCTATCTGCCAAATAGTCAAGAGTCATTGGAATAGCCATACTTAAAAATGCTGCCAATACCGCAACTATAGCTGCCCACCACATTAAAAGTCTCCTTCCACTGTTAGCCAAGGTTTGCAAGCGGTAAGATACTCGCAAGATTTGCAAGAATATGAGTCGTATTTCCTTAGGAACGGCATATTATGTTCAACCATAAAGTCTATCATTTTTGCTGCATTCATCAGGTCGTTAAGTACTCCTGTGTACACCTCGCTGTCTAAATATTGTATCGACAAGTATGCGGCTTTATTTAATGCAAGGTTATTCCATATGTCGTGGTAATAACCGCCTTCTTTGCAATTGTAATAGTTATCGTCTCCGTGAACTGCCTTAACACATTGTTCATAAAACTCTTGTGACACGTTTTGTGATTTCGAGCGAGACAATGTTCCATTACTTAGCAAGGTAGGTTTATCGAATGCCTTCTTGGGAATGTCGATATAGCCATATCTTATGTTATGCAATGGAATGTCATAGTTAATATGTACAAGGAATGCATACAAAGGCAACTGGCTGTTCATATCGAAGTCGTCTTGTGTCTTTTTACTCGAACTGAATTTGTAGTCAAGTATTATCGCATTTGTTTTAGTGTATATAAGGCAGTCTATGACACCTACCACAGGTTGTTCGATGTCGGTATATCCGAGTTTTTTAAGTTGCTCAACGGTTAGTTGAAGTTTAACCTCTCGTTCTATGGCCACGTTACCTGTTTGTGTGTCCATAAGTTCTTTTGTTAGTTCTCTCTCATATATTGCCGTTTGTTTTATGACCGGAACGAAATAGTTTTGCCAACTTTCTATTCCGAACTCCTCTTTAAGTTCAGGATAAAGTACTTCGGAAGGGATTACCTGTTCGTAATCACCTGGTTGAATTACTCCGTCGTCATATTCGTCTCTCAGCTTACCTGCTTTGTATAAGCAATCGTGTGCCATAATACCGAATGTAAGGTGAGGTGAAATCGGTTTGCAAGGAGGAGTATGTAAAATGTAATTGTGTTCGTATTTTGCCATACAATTTGCGAAACTGTTTAGTGATGAGTTGCTATGAGCCATATGTTGTACCTCCGGTTAAATTACTTTGTTTGATAAAATGACGACCAACTCAAGCCCATTTCCTTGAATTTTTCTTTGAGTCTGTACATTTTCCGTTGTGACCAAGATGTCGTGTGTTTGTTTCCATAGTCCCTCATAAGCTGTTCAAACTGTCGTTCACCTATGAGTTCTATGCATATGTCTTTTACTTGTCCGAATACATATTTTATGAAGTCCTCGTCTTGCTTTGCCTCTTCTTCCTCTTCTATGGAAATGTCAGGCAACATATCTGCAAGAGTTAACGAGTTGTCTTCGCCTTGATGTACCACTGTGTCTATGCTTATTATCTCCGGCTTGTTTCGTTCGCTACGTAGATAGCAAAGTATGTCGTTATTATAGCATCGTTCTATGAGTGATGGATGCAAGTAATAGCCTTTGTGATACAAATTTAACATAGTCAGTCTGCATATCTGTTTAGCATCGTCTAACTCCAACTGAGACCACCTTTGTACTTGTTTCAAGGCGCATTTAGATATAAACGGCTCGAACAACTGAAGTTGCATCTCGATGGGTGGTTGTTTGTAACCTATGACGTTTGCTATCTTTTGTTCTCCACTTTCCTTGATGACCTTAAATATGTCGTTGACCACGTCATCAGCTTGCAGAGTATTATATCTATCCTTCTGACTGATAGTGTATTCTATCTGCCAGTAGGCCAGTTTGTCTTGTTTGTATCGTTCATACACGAGGTATGAGTATATAGTTTTAAGTTCGTCGAGGACGGTATGCAGTTGACGCAAGATGTCCTCGTCTGTACAGGTTGCACTTATCTTTTGAATTAGTTTGTCAGTTATGTTCTCTGTCATCGCTAAGGTACTCCTCTAGTTTGTTAAGTAGTTCGTCTATGACAATGAGTTCTCGTTCGACCTTCTTGTCATCTTTTTTAGCTATGCCCACACGTTTCAGTGAGCTTCTTGCTGTGTCTATGTGTTTGATTAGACGTTTGAGTTCTTTGTCCTCGTAGCGGTTTACTGTTTTCCAGCCAAGGTCATCGTAGACAGCGAAGTCAACGAACCAGTACAATATCCGACGTATGGATAGCTTGGGACTGTTGACCGGATAGCACTGCAGCATGTCTATGTAGTCAGGCTGGTTGATAGTTATGTTATATCGTCCGGCTCCCTCACGGTTTTTGCAAGCAGGTCTGTCTATGAGCTCAATGTTTCCATCAGCACCTTCTTGCAAGATGCGGTTGACCACCTCCGACAGGTCACCGAACAAGCATAATGTGTCTACCACATATTTATGCAAATATACGCTTTGTATCATTGTGAGTTCCTCCTATAGCACTCAGGCCCGAGGCCTCTCTGTATACTCTCTGGAGTAGTGAGCTTCCTGCCACAGCGACCACATCTTCCCTCGTGGTACACATGCAGGTTGTTAGGTATGTTGTACAGGTTGTCAAAGAAGAAGCTTATTGCTCTGAGTGATGCCGGCCAGGCCATCTGCATCTTGTCTTTCCAAGGCTTAGCAGGATGGAAGTAGCAAGTGTCACTGTAGTAGCAACCTATGTACTGGTAGTCGTCCTCGTTGTCTGGACCACTGAGCAGGTGAATGAAGTACAAGTGTTCCTGATTTTTAGATTGTTTCACCTTGTAAGTAAAATGTACACCTGTGTTGCCAGACTGCAAGGTGACTGTAGCGTTGCCTGCAAGAGTGTAGTCGACGATGGCGTCTGATTTAAGCTCGTTCATCTCACGCCTCCCTTCTCACAGATGCGTCTCAGTTGTTCCAACTCTTCCTTGTCGGCCTCAATCTGTTCACGGAGTTTCTCTCGTTGTGTTTGGTCAACCCAGTGACCGTCCTTGTTCTTTTCCCAGTACTCAACAATCTTGTCGTTGTCAGTTATCTTGTAGACCTTTAAGCTGGGGTATGTGGTGATAAGTTCCTCGAGGTCAGGATGCTTTTGCAATAGTTCTTTCATAGCAGGTACTCCTTGTAATATGTATATATTTATATCGAGAATTTTTATATAGGCCCAGCTACAAGAGGCCAGGCCTGTATAAAATGTTGTGTGGACGGTTAGTTGTTCTGGGAAGCAAGCAAGGCATCGAGTGCAGCTTGTGCTTTAGCCAGTCTGCCTTCAGCCATCTTCTTCTTTTGTTCTACCGTCATAGGAGCACGTTTTGCTCTGGGAGCCTTAGGTGCATTTGCTTTAGCTTCTTCTGCAAGAGCGAGAAGCTCGTTGTAACGTTCGTAGTCCTCAGGAAGGATAAAGTCAATAAAAGATTTGCTCATTATTATTACTCCTTGTATTTATTGCGTAGCTGGATATGGAGCTCACAGCTGTTGCAAGATTAGATGTTGCCTTCTGCTGCTTCAGCTTCAAGTTTTGCAAGAGCGGCCTGAGCCTTAGCGAGTTTTGCCTGTGCTTTCTCGAGTTCCGTCATAGGTTTGGTCTTGGCGGCTTCACGAGCTGCGATAGCACGTTCTACGATAGCCTTGTACTCGGCTTGGAGGTCTTCCGAGAGGTACGAGATAAGTTTCTCGTTGGGAAGTTTGTTGCCGATGGAACCGATGTGACGGCTGGGTTTATAGCAGAGTTCTACGAAACCTTTCTCGGAAATCTCCGCGTCTGCCTTCTTGCGGTTGAACCACTGGCGGTTGGATTTGTTTTTGGTAAGGACGATAGTCTTGTCGTCTGCATCACAGAATTTGCAAACAGGACCGACTGTGCCGTCGAAGTCTACGACATGGAAGTTGCCATCGTCGTCTTTGATAATTTTCGCATAAGCTTCGCCTTCAACGAGAGTTTCTGCTACGTTTTCTTCAATGTGTTCTTTCATTGTTTTGATAGTCTCCTTGTTATAATAATTTGGTTTATCTAATGACTGCTCCATCAGTCGTCAGTTCATTTATTGGTTATATTATATTATATGAATAAAATGGTAATATTATTCCTACTTATTTTTCGATTTTACCTTACAAGGTATGAGGTAAAATCGGCCTCGATGCCATACTCGCGTTTTGTTGTAGGTAAATTATTTATCATTCTATTATAGGTTAGAGTGATAACTGATACAAAAATTTATCAGTAACAGGAAAATTTTTCAATCTTTTTAGAAAAAAATGAGGCCCCCCCCCAAAATTATTTTATGTTATTTTATTTATTACATATTTTA
>ERZ779851.875-NODE-875-length-29082-cov-7.461501_pt1 | contig 29082 bp, 22 predicted proteins | sample MGYA00511094_ERZ779851 | MGnify/ENA primary metagenome ERZ779851 (study PRJEB29588, sample SAMEA2155512) | human gut metagenome | biome: human gut; feature: human-associated habitat; material: faeces | place: Denmark | collected 2008/2010 ...
GCACCTACGACTCTGACTCGTATTGTCTAGGTTCGAATCCTAGTTCCGCAGCCAAAACCCCGTACTGATGTACGGGGTTTTATGTTATATATTTGCGGTATGTTATTCAGCAGTATAAAGTGTTTGTAGAATATAAAGAGAGATTGGATATGATTTCAATATGAAAGAGTATGTGTTTTACGATACGGATATGCGAGGGGAAGCCGATTACGACATATGCGGAAGCGACTATGAGAAGCTGATAGATGTATGCTGTCAATATGGGTGTACATTGTCTTTAATGATAGCAAACCGGCATACAAAACTCGTAAAGCATCTTGAAGCGTTCCGTATGCCTCAACCGCAGAATATTCGAAATGAGTATATGCGTTATTCGCAGAATAGCGATGGTTCGGACTTAGATATCAGGTATTATCATGTATGTGATGAGTTATGCAGCCTGCTGAAGGCATCTGCCAATAGCATATTTGACTGGGTGTATGGGCAGGGTCATAAGAATCCGGAAGATCCAATATTTTATAGGGCTGATGGAAGTAAGTTCTTCTTGTCGGTTATCCATGAAGGGGAATTGGAGTTATATGTTAACGACAGTGAGGACATAAGTGCTATACTGGATAGCATAGGGTTCAAATTGCAGCAAAAGTGATGGTTTGCCTATTATGTGATAAGCCGTACATAAGTTAAGGAACATTAACAATACCGAATAGAGACTTGTTAAGAATACTGAAAGAAAGGCAACGTCATTCAGTGCGGAATATTATGAATTCAATAAGCTGCCAAAATTCGGCTAAATATCTATATATTGAGTCGGTGTATGTATTCGCAAATGCTGCAACAGCCATAAGCATTACTTTTAACTATAAAGAAAATGAGACGAATACGATAATTTATATAGAATATGACTTGCTTTTATAGGCAAAATTGATATAATTAATGCATAAAGAATTGCCAAAGCATGAACGGCAAATTGCAAAACCTGACGGAAAGGCAGTGAATAGTTATGGGCGCGTGGGGAACTACGCTTTATTCGAATGACACGACGAGCGCTATAAGAGACGAGTATATAAAGAAGTTGAACAGCGGCGAGCCGAACGAAGAAATAACTATGGATCTCATTAAAGAGTTTCAAGCGTTGATTTGTGATACCGAAGAACAGGCGTTATTCTGGTATGCCTTAGCGGATATGCAGTTGAGCCACGGCATGCTTATGCAGTATGTACGTGACAAGGCGTTGCTTTGCATGGAGGATATAAAGGAATCCGAGCGCTGGGCGCGTCCGGATCAGGATATGGTCACGGGTTGGGTCAAGACGCTCGAAGCGCTGAAAAAGAGGCTGGAGGCCGAACTGCCGAAGAACACGGGCAAGATCGAGTAAAGTCTGCTTTTTGGCGGGTATGGCCTGAGGTGGCTATACTGGAGTGTTTTTAGAGAATTTGATTAAGCAATTAAAAGAGCCTATTTTGTGGTAGGCTCTTTTTATTTACCCGACCTTATCAGCACAATTTGACTGAATACGCGCAATGTAATATAATATTTTAGCGTAATATGGCTATACATATTAGCACAACGGTGCTTTTATTGCGGTAAGGAGGATATTATGGGCAGAATGTTTGGTACGGACGGCGTGAGGGGGATTGCAAACGCCGACCTTAGCTGTGAATTGGCAATGAAAATAGGCGCGGCTGGCGCATATGTGCTGACAAGCGTACATAATCCGCGCATACTGGTTGGGCAGGATACCCGGAAGTCGGGCGATATGCTCGCATGCGCGCTAAGTGCCGGCATATGCTCGATAGGCGGCGATGTGATAAACGTAGGCGTTATCCCTACGCCCGCAATGGCATACCTTGCGCGGCTGTATTCTGCGGATGCCGCCGTTATGATAAGCGCATCGCACAACACAATGGAATACAACGGCATAAAATGGTTCGATGGCGATGGCTATAAGCTTTCCGATGAACTTGAGGACCGCATAGAAGCCATTGTAAAGGGCGAAGAAATAATGGATAAGCCTACGGGAAGCGGCGTTGGCAACTGCCTGAGCGCACCGCGAGCCGTTGAAAAATACAAGGAATTTCTCAAATCCACCGCGACGGAAAGCTTCAGCGGCATGACCGTAGTGCTCGATTGCGCAAACGGGTCTGCATCAAATATAGCAGCCGACGTATTCAGCGAACTTGGCGCAAAGGTGATATCCTGGGCCGATGAGCCGGACGGCTGTAATATAAACGACCTTTGCGGCTCCACACATCCCGATAGCTTGCAGGAACTTATGACGGAGCGCATGGCGGATGCAGGCTTTGCTTTCGATGGCGATGCAGACAGGGTGATAGCCGCGGATGAAATGGGCAACATTGTTGATGGCGACAGGATAATGGGCATCTGCGCTAAATATATGAAGAAAGAAGGGAAGCTTAAGGACGATACGCTTGTTGTTACCGTGCTTTCCAATCTTGGCCTTAAACTGCGCATGAAGGAACTTGGCATAAATATAGAAGAAACCGCCGTAGGCGACAGATACATACTAGAGCGCATGCGCCAGAAGGGGTATTCCCTTGGCGGCGAGCAGTCTGGCCATATTATATTCTATGACAAGAATACCACGGGCGATGGTATGCTCAGTGCAATACAGGTGATGAACATACTGGCAAAGACAAAGAAGCGCTTTTCGGAGCTTGCAAATGATGTTCCTATACTGCCGCAGGTTATGGTGAACGTTGTAGTATCACCGGAGGACAAGGCTGCTGCGCTTAAGGATGAAGACATGATAAACGATATACGCGCGGTGGAAAAGCTGCTTGAAGGCGAAGGGAGGGTGCTGGTGCGCGCAAGCGGCACGGAACCGCTTATAAGAATAATGCTTGAAGGCAGGAGTGAGGAGCAGATAAATCCCCTTGCCCTGAGAATAGCCAAAATACTTGAAGCGAAGTATGCCGGCAGAATAAAATAATGCTCCGCTTTACTTTATCGGTAAACGGTGATATTATATGGGGGTAGGAAATTGAATACACTTTCATGTTCCGCCCCGCTTTGGGGAGGCTAAGAGGGAAGCAGGTTAAAGGCCTGCGCGGTCCCGCCGCTGTATGCGCGGAGCGTTCTGCATATGTGCTAACTTACTTGGCACGGTCACTGGGCTATAAGCACCCGGGAAGGCATTGTGGAATGCGATGAAGCGCGAGCCAGAAGACCTGCTTGAAAGTTCGCCTTACCACGGGTCAATGGTACATGGGGCGGGGTATACTAAGTTTATTTTTTCGTATGCCCGATTGATTTATGTGTGCAGAAATACGGCTGCGGCGATTATCGCCGCAGCCTTTTTGCGTGCAAAAACTTGGGAAGGAACATATTGGCAAGGTGAGTATTCAAAAAAGACTTTTTACAGCGATTGCGCTTATTATGGCGCTTTTGCTCGCAGGATGCAGCGCGATAGGCTCTAATGGTCACAGGGGTTCGCTTGACGTTGACTATATCGCAAACGGCGATGAGGGCGAGGACAGGCTTAACCAGCTTAAGGGCCTTGCCGCAGAGAACGACACGCCGGAACCGGAGGACAAGCTTAGAACGCCGGCGCCGGTTGACGGCGGAGACGATGAGGATACCGCATCCGTTGGCAGGGCGCAGGCAGAGGCAAGGGATAATGAAATAACTTCCGAAGCCGTACAGACTGAGCAGACAGCGGCTCCCGTGAGCAGTAAAGAACCGGAGGCGAACACCTGCACCATAACGATACGGTGCGATACCGCCGTTGCAAAGGGGATGCATCTTGAAAAAAAGTGGCAGGGGATAGTCCCTGCAAGCGGCGAGATACTCAAAACCACCACAATGACGTTTGAGCAGGGGGATACGGTTTTTGATGTTCTGTGCGCCGTGCGCGATAAGTATAAGCTGCATATGGAATACTCCGGCGCAAAGGGCAATGAGTATATAGAAGGAATAAACAACCTTTATGAATTCGATGGCGGCCGCTGGAGCGGATGGATGTATTGCGTGAATGATTGGTACCCCAACTATGGCTGCGGGCAATACGTGGTCAAAAGCGGGGATGTAATAGAATGGAACTACACGTGCGACCTGGGTAAGGACCTTGGCCAAACGTGGCTGGCGGGATAAGAGCATGGGCGAAAGCGCGATAAGCATAAAAGGGCTTAAGAAGGACTATAACGCGGGCGCGGGCGAGGTGCATGCCCTGCGCGGTATAGATATGGAGATCGCATGCGGCGAATTTGTCTGTATTGCCGGCAAAAGCGGCAGCGGCAAATCGACTCTGCTCAATCTTGTTGCCGGGCTTGAAAGCCCGACCGATGGCAGCATAAACGTGCTTGGTCAGCGGATAGACCGAATGAGCGAGATTGAGCGCATTCGCTTCCGCCGCTCGCATATAGGGTTTGTATTTCAGTCTTATAGACTGCTGCCGCAATATACGGCAATAGAAAACGTTGCGCTGCCGCTGATGCTGCGCGGCGTTGAAAAGCGGGAACGCGAACGGCGCGCGCTTGAGGCGCTGGATATGGTAGGCATAGCCAAATGCGCCCGCCAGCGCCCTGCGCAGATGAGCGGCGGAGAGCAGCAGCGTGCGGGCATAGCGCGCTCCATAATCACTTCGCCCGCAATAGTAATGGCGGACGAGCCTACGGGCAATCTTGATACGGCAACGGGCGAAATGGTGCTTACGCTGTTTCAAAAGCTGTTCAGGCAGAACGGCACAACGCTGATGATAGTTTCGCATGATGATGATATGCCGCGCCATGTGGACAGGACGATAAGACTGAGCGATGGAGCATTGATAGGGGAGGAAATAAACGCATGAATATAAAAAGAACAATTGCGGTGGTGATAATGCTAAGCATATTGCTTACGGCTCTGCCTGCACTTGCCGCGGGGAAGGTGGAACTGAGCTTTGATTGCGACCCGTCTACCGCAAGCATAGAGGTCATAGGCGGCAAGGCATACCTTGGTAACTACACCGTGCCCGGAGACGGCACGTATCCGTTTACGGCTACAGCTGACGGATACATGGATTACAACGGCTCATTTGACGTGGTGGACGGCAAAGTATACTTCAACGGCGCTGAGTGCGGCGGCAATAAGATACATATCGTTATGAGCAAGCAGCTTTATCCTGTGCTCATAACCAAGAATCCGCAGAATATGACGCTTAATGTTACCGACTCGCTCGGCAATCCGGTAAGCGACACAGCCAACCTGCCCGCGGGAACGTATCTTTATACTGCATTTGCAGATGGGTACGAAAGTGCGGCAGGCAAGTTTGCCGTTGAAAATGCCCCTGCGGTGGTGAACATAACGCTCAAAGCAATAGCTAAAACCACGCCGACTACAAGCGGCATAGGCGCGCTTGCGCTGCTGCCGGCAAACATTGCCGGGGAATATTACAGCGCGCCCACGGGAAGCCCGGGAGAACTGGTTAGCCTGTATCTTCCCGTTATAAATAACGGAGAACCGCTTACTGACATAACAATAGAGCCCATAATATCGAATAACGTTGAGGAATTCCCGTTTGCTGCGGATGCAGCAAATTATGGGCTGAGGCTGCCGGATCTTGATACCGGGGCATGGGCCGTGGCCCAATATATGCTGAAAATATCGCCTTACGCCACAAATGGTGTAAAGACTGTGCAGTTCCGCGCCATATACCGCGAGAACGGCGTGCTTAGGGACAGCACGCTGAGCGCGAGCGTGACAATAGTGAATGGCTATGAAGCGCCGCAGGAAACGCTGCATACCGCGCCAAAGCTTATGGTGAGCGGCTATGCCGTGAATCTTGACACCATTTATGCAGGCGATGATTTCACGCTTACGGTGTTTGTAAAGAACACATCGGCCTCGGCTTCCGCCGTAAACATAACCGGCGCGCTCACGCTTGATCCGTCCGCGCTTATGGCGGCGCTTGGCAGGAGTGATACCGGCTATGCGGCCAAGATAGCGCCCGGCGATACTGCGGAAATAGTTTATGACCTTACCGCAATGCCGGATATCCAGGGCAATGCTCAAATAGCCATAAAGCTTGAATACGAGGATAAAGAGAATACCGCCGCAAACGTTACGCAGACCATAACGCTGCCCATAAAGCAAAGGATGCGCATAAGTGTGGATCAGCCGGAAATATTCGCGGAAGGCGCGGCGGAAGGGGATTACATCGCCGTGTCGCTGCCGATAGTGAACAAGGGCAAAACGAAGGCATACAACGTTGAAGTAAAGCTTGAGAGCGAAAGGCTGAGCATGAGCGAAAGCTATTACGGCGGGGATATACTGCCTGGTGCTAAGCAAAGCGCAGAGTTTCAGCTGCTTTGCCTTGAGGGCGGTGCAGCGGACGGAACGCTGACGGTAAGCTTTGAAGACGCCGAAGGCAATATATATGAACAGAATGTGCATATACAGGTCGACATTGCCGAAAGCATAAGCATACCTGCTGCGGCGGATACGGAAGCCGAACAACCGCAGGAGAAGCCCGAAGCATTCCCAATATGGATAGCTGCGGCGGGCGCGGCGGCGGTAATCGCGGTGGCGGCAGCGCTGATAATAAAAAAGGGGCGTAGCAATGCGGCCAAGTGACTTTATACGCACAGGCATAATAAACCTATTACGGCGGCGCGTGCGCACAAGCCTTACCGCGTTATCCATGGCGATAGGCGTAATGTGCATACTGATGCTGGTTTCGGTGGGCATAGGGTATGAACAGGCGTATAGAGAATCGATAGAGGCCATGGGCAGCCTTACAAAAATAGATGTTACGCAAAAGAACGGCTCAAACGGGAAAATAGCCATTCTTAACAAAAAGGCGGTCGCTGCGTTTAAGGGTATAGACGGCGTTGAGGCGGTGACGCCCGTGCTGCAGTCAACGGCGTACCTTAAAAGCGGGAAATACATAACGATGGTAAAGCTGTATGGCATAGATATGGATACGGCGGCAAGTTTCGGCATAGCTCCAATTGAAGGCGAACTGCCAAAGAAAGGCACGCGGCTCATGCCGGAGCTTATGGCAACGGATGACCTGGCGGCAAGCTTTGCGGAGCCGGATACATGGAAAGAAGCGGTAGACCACAACGGCAAACCGCTGATAGATCTTATGCGCGCAAACGTGAAGATGACGTTTGATTATGCAAGCCTTGTGGGCGACTATACAGAGGGCGAGGACGGCAGGGCCGTGCCGCTGGGTCAAAGCATTAGGGCAAGCGTTACGGGAATATGCAGCGCAATGAACTATACCTATTCATGCTCGGCGTTTCTGCACATGGATACGCTCAAGGCAATAGCTGGAAACAGCAATGCCGCGGCGGACAAAAACGCGGCCGAATACCCGTTGGTCTGGGTAAAAGTAAGTAACGCTAACGATGTTATGGAAATAGCTTCGCTTATACGAAGCGCGGGCTTTGGAACATACAGCCTTACGGACATGCTGGAATCCGTAAAGGAGCAGACGGCAAGGATACAGGGATTGCTGTTCGCAATAGGTGCCGTGGCGCTGCTGGTTGCGGGACTATGCATAGCGAACACAATGATGATGGCCATAAACGAACGCCGCACGGAGGTTGGCATACTGAAGGTGCTTGGCAGCGAACTTCGCGATATTGCGGCTATGTTCCTTACCGAGGCAGCAATGATAGGCCTGCTTGGCGGGCTTGTTGGAATAGGGCTGAGTTTTGCGCTGCGTGCTGCGCTGAACGGCATGCTGAGCGAAATGGATGTGCGTTCCGTAATGCCGGTATGGCTTGCTGGATTCGCGCTGGCGTTTTCGGTGGTAATTGCGGTTATAAGCGCGCTTATACCTGCAATGAACGCAATGAGAATATCCCCGCTTTGCGCAATGCGGGATGAATAGAAATAAGGAGAGCATGTATATGAAACTAAGGATGCGAATATGCGCGGCGCTTATTGCGATGCTGATGCTTTGCACATCGTTTGGATCGCTTGCGCTTGAAGGGGAGAGCTACACTTCATCCGAACAGCAGCTCATATTGTCCGTACAGTCCGCAATACAGCAGGGCGCGGCATATATGCTCAATCCCGTAGGCAGCTATTATCCGGAAAATGGGTTAAGGTTCGGCACGCTGCAGGGCGACTGGGCGGCATTTGCCCTGGGCAGGAGCGGCTTGGCGATACCGTATGACATATGGCAAAAATATGCGGATAATTCAAGCGCGGCAATGGCAAAAGCCATAGAGAAGGTGAGGGCCGAGCACAGCGACATAACAACTCTGCCGCTTCTGCATTACCGCAAGCGTACCGAGAATATGCGCGCAATGATAGGATATACATCGCTTGGCCTTGACGTGCATAACGTGGCGGGATACGACATAACACGCGCGCTGGGCAACTATACGGATATTATATGGCAGGGCATAAATGCTACCATATTCACGCTTATCGCCCTGGATACGCTGAATTACGATATGCCGCAGCTTACATATGAAGAAATGAGCCAAGGCGTTCATGGCACGGCCGTACAGGCTACTCGGGAAATGCTTGTCACGCGTATAATGTCGCAGGAGCTGCCCGGCGGCGGCTGGGTGCTGGATACAGGCTTTGAGGTTGAAGACGGGGATGGTTCCGGCAGCTTTACGCCGTCCACCGATAAGGCCGATCCTGATATTACCGCAATGGCAATACAGGCGCTCGCGCGGTACAGCGGCATGAACGTTACCGTGAACGGTACGGAGAAAAACGTTGGCGATGCGATAGAGCGCGGACTTAACGCGCTGAGCGCAATGCAAAAGAGCGCGGGCGATTTCGATTCATGGGGCACTACGAACGTTGAAAGCACGGCGCAGGTGCTTATGGCGCTTATAGCAATGGGCATAGACCCGCTAAAGGATGATCGGTTTATAACAGCAAGCGGTAACACGCTTATAAACGGAATATTGCGCTATCATGTTGCGGGTTCGGGCTTCCGACATGTTATGGACGGCTCTGTCAACGCTATGGCGACCGATCAGGCAATGTATGCGCTGGTAGCTTACGACCGCTTTCTGAAAGGCAAGAATTATATATACAACATGAGCGACAATTTAGAAGCTCATGCAATATCGATAGATACAGCTGAGCATGGCACGCTGAGCGCAGCTGAGAGCGCATCCCAAGGGCAGCGGATAACCGTGTATGCATCCCCTGAGGGCGGTTATATTCTAAGCGACGTTAAAGCATATCTGTATCAGTCTGAAATAAGCTTCACGGACGGCATTATGCAAGTTTCATGGGAACTTACGCCAACGTATCAGCAGGCTGATGTAAGCCAAGACGGGCTGAGCGCAAGCTTCACAATGCCAAACGTACCCGTGCTGATACGGGCGGAGTTTGGCGAGGGTGGCCAAACCGGCGAAAGCTATGGATTTATACAGACCAGCGTTAACGGCTCCGTGCGCGTATCCAAGGATAGCGCAAGGGCGGGCGAAAGGGTGCTTATAAGCCCCAAGCCGCTTGACGGTTATGAATACATAGAAGGCACAATCAGCGCAATAGGGCCAAACGGCGAAAGCATTGCACTGAGCGAGAACGCGAGCGGCGGCTGGGAATTCACAATGCCCAGCGGCAGCGTGACGCTGTATGCGGAGTTCAGCGAGCTGCAAGCCATAGGCCATGTGACGATATCCATAGAGAAATTCACGCTCGGTCAGGGATACATGATTGAGCCTATGCAGTTAGAGCTGCGCCAGAATGACAGCGTTGCAAAGATAATAACCCGCCTGCTTGATGACTATGGCATGACATATACACTTGGGCCGAGTGCGAGCATAGAGAGCGGATTCTATCTTGCAACCATAACCGATGGCAGCGACCCTAACGAGGAGATAAATCCGCCGCAGTACATTGTGGATGCCATAAACAAGGATGGCGGCGAGCTTGAATACACGCGCGACGGCGAAAGCCTTGGCGAATTCGACTACGCGCAGAAGTCCGGCTGGATGTATTCGGTGAATGGTGCGTTCCCGAACTACGGCGCATCGGACTTCACGACCACTTCTGGTACAAATCCGCTGAAGGATGGCGACGTTATACGCTGGCAGTTCACCCTTTGGGGACTTGGTGCGGACATAGGCGGCGGCTTTGATGGCGATGAAACGTCCGGCTCGTTTGAACATTCATATACCGCAATAGCCGACAGAACTGCTGCAACAAGCAGCCTTGCGGACGCCAACAGCAACTATCACGCATGGGTAGATGCAAACAGCGGCACATATTCCGCGGCATTGAGCGCCATGGCGGACCTTACTATATCCGAATCCGCCCTGAACGAAGCGCTTGCGCCTGTGCGCGCAATGCTTGCGGCGAACAAGGACGAGTTCAGGATAATACTGCCCAACAGCGCCGCTGCGAATGGCCACAAGATAACCGTAAGCGGCAAGGCAAAGGTGGGCGACGACGTTACGGTAACGGTAACGCCTGCGGACGGGTACGAGCTGTATCTTGGCAGCCTTAAAGCGAACGGCGTGAAGGTAAGCAAAAAAGGCGATGCATACAGCTTTGTTATGCCGGCGGCGGATGTTGCCATAACGGCAAGCTTCTGCAAGGAAGGCACCGGCCCAGCCGAAGTGAAGGGAGACGCCAACGGCGACGGCAGCGTGAATATAGCGGACGTTGCGCTGATATGCCGCTACATAATGGGCGAAGCTCAGCTTGGTGCGGATGCACGCGAGCTTTGCGACATGAACGGAGACGGCAGCATAAACGTTACGGACGCGGTGCTTGTTTGCATGAAGGTAGCCGGAAATTAACTTTAGGTATTTTAGCCCCTTACCCAATTAAGGTATAAAGGCTTTAATATAAAGACCAGAAAGGAAGGTAAACCAATGAAAAAAAGAGTATTGGCATTGATGCTCGCGCTTGTTATGGCGCTTTCCCTGCTGCCGATGATGGTGGCGGCGGAAGGCGAAGCACAGGGCGGTGTGAATGTCGAAAACACTGAAGTTGACGCCACGCCTGAACAGGCTGGCACCACGCAGCCGGAAGAGAGTCCCGCTGCTGTACCGGAGCCCACAATAGAGGTTCCGGCTGAGTTAGGCGCGCCTATGATGGCTCCTGCAGCGACCGTTGCGGCTAATCAGTTGTCTGCGCTTCGCGTGCAGATTGGCTTCGCTATACATCCGGATTATGATTATCTGCTTAAGAATGATGGCGAAGATTACAACGCCCCCTACACATTTGATCCGACTGACTATGACTATGACTTCGGTGCCATTAGCGTAGAACGTGCTACGATAGATGGTATGCAGAAGTTGAATTCGCTGCGGTTCAAAATGGAGGCGGCCGAAGGCGCAAAAGTAACTATAGAGTATAGCAACGCCGATGGCACAAGGAGCAGCAAAGAGGCTTTTTGCGTAAATCATGAGTCCAATACCGATTGGGTACAGCTTATAAAGGGCGAAAATGTTGTTAAGCTGACTGTCACCCCGCCCACGGACAGCGGACTGAGCGAAACCACCTATACGCTGACCCTTTACGTCGGCGAAAAGCCGGTTGTTAAGGACCCCGCCAAGGTAAAGGTATACTTTACATTCTATGATGGCAAGAATTATTGCTTCCCCGTCGGCAGAACCGAGATAACCGCCGTTGAAGGCACCGCTGCCAAGTATGGCATGGAGAACGCTAAGGCCGGCCACTTGGTGGGCGGAATGGACCACAGCATAAAGGCCGGTCAGGTCAGCGTGCTTGATGCGCTGCTGTGCGCGCATGAGGCCGTATACGGCGCGGCATTCACCAAGGATACAATGAGCAGCTATTTTGGCGGCAGAAGCAGCTTTGTATCGAAAATATTCGGCGTTGACGGCAACATCAGTTATGCCGTAAACGACCGTCTGCCCGTAGGCCCCAAATACGATGGCTATGCCATAAACGAGTATGCGCTCAGCGAGGGCGACGACGTATATTTCTTTATATACGCCAGCCCCTACTGGGGAGATTACCTCAGCTACTTTGATAAGAAGCAGCTTACGGTTAACGCGGGCGAGGAAATAACGCTTAAGCTTTCCGGTTACATGGCCATGGAGCAGATGGGCACTCCCGGCAAGGATACAAGACCAATTACCACGATGGAAAACATCGAGGGGGCTGAAATAGATCTGCTTGATGAAAACGCCGGAAAGCTTGAATTCGGCGATTATCTTGGTGAAACCGATGAAAACGGTAAAGTAAAGCTGAAATTCGATAAGGCGGGAACATATTATGTTTCGGCGATAGGCGAATCAAGCACAACATTCCCCATAACCGGGCCGTGGTGCGAAATAACCGTAAACGAAGCCAAGCCCGGCGACAGCGACCTGAACGGTATGCTGGTATATAACGGTACCGTTGCAAATAATACCACCGTTATACTGAAAAACAGCACGGATTCATTTACCACCACAAATATATTTGAGTGGAACAAGTATGAATACGACCTTGGCACCGTAACCGACAGCAGCAACCAGCTCCGTTTTAAGCTGAAGCTTCCCACGGGCGCAAAGGCCACGCTGCATTATACCGACCTTAACGGCAACGCAGCCATCAAGGACGCCACCAAGTCCAGCAGCAACGCCGCATGGATAAGCTGCCTTAAGCCTGGCAAGAACACCGTTAAGGTGGTTATTACCCCGCCCGCAGGCAGCACCGTTGGCGAAAAGACCTATACCATCAACGTAAACTGCCAGCCCAGCCTTACCGCGCTTGCGCTGTCCGCTAATGGCAATGAGGCGTATCTCAACCCCACGTTCAAAAACAGTGTGTATGATTATAGCGCGGATATCAGTGCAGCTATTGAAACCGTGCTTGTTACCGCCACGCCAAAGGATGCCTCCTGCACCGTTACCTATAACGGGCAGACTGACAACAACGTGGACATAAAGGATACCGACACGATAGTTGTCCGCGTTGAGAAGGACGGTATATACAGCGAATATACCATAAAGCTTAACAAGAAAACCGCATATACCGTTAAGTTTGAAACCTACCCCGCAAATGCTGTTGTAAGGCTTCAGGATGCTAAGAAGGCCGTTCTTTCGCCCAATGCGGATGGCGTATATGAAAACCTGATGCCGGATACCGATTACACTTGGGTAGTTACCTGCAAGGGATATGTTACCAAGACCGGCACGCTGAATACCCCCGCGCAGCTTACCAACGGCGTACTGTCCGTTATACTTTCCGCTGCGCCGTCGTCCGGCCTGCCCAACTATTCGGGCGAATGGCCGACATTCAGGAACAGCAAGAACAATAACGCCCTTACCAACACCGTAACGCCTGACAGCGCAGCAACCGCTGAACTCAAGTGGGTTAAAAAGTACGGTGAAGGTTGGATGAGACCTGTAAATCTGCCAATAATTGTAAATAATCACGTTTACATTGCTAGGAATGACGATATCTTCTGCCTGAGCAAAGATTCCGGCGAGGCAGTTGTAAGCGGCAAGCTTGCATCACCCCAGGGCGGCTATGGAACCAACTCTATGGTTTATGCCGAGGGAATGGTGTTTGTGCAGCTTGATAATGGATGCATACAGGCGCTTCGTGCGGATACGCTTGAGAGCCTTTGGGTAACAGAGTCATTTGGAGTTCAGACAATATCCCCAATAACCTACTATAACGGCTATATTTACACCGGCACGTGGGGAAGTGAAACCAAAGAGCAGAACTTTGCCTGCTTCTCCGTAACCGATGAAGACCCCACGAACAGCTTTGAAACCAAGTATGCAACGTGGCTAATGCCTCATATGGGCGGTTATTATTGGGTAGGCGCATATGTGAACGACGTTTGCGCGGTATTTGGTTCCGATGACGGCACGAGCGACAGCAATAGCCCCACTGCGGTGCTGTACTCCGTAAACCCCGTTACCGGAAGCATTATCGATACCATAAATAATGTAACGGGCGATATCCGCTGCTGCATTGTCTATGATTCGGGCCGCGTATACTTCACCACCAAGGGGGGTTATCTCTACTCCGTTGGTCTTAATTCCAACGGCACGTTTGACCATGCTTCCATCAAGTCTATCCAGATAGGCAGCATGTCCACCAGCACCCCCGTAATATATAAGGGCAGGCTGTATGTTGGCTGTTCCGGCAAGGGCTATGACTGGGACGGCGATTCCGGCAGCGGCATAGCCGTGGTAGATGTATCCGGCGGCAAGCTTGAAAAGATATACAAGGCTTCAACGCCCGGTTACCCGCAGGCAGGTCCACTGGTAAGCACCGCGTTTGAAAGCAGCACTGGCAAGGTGTATGTGTATACCACTTACAACAACAACCCCGGCGGAATATACATAATAGAGGACAGCGCAGGCCAGACCGAACCCAGCGCGAACAACGGCAACCTGTATGTGCCCGAGAAGGCATATCAGCAGTTTTGCATAAGCACCATCTGCGCGGACAGCGAAGGCACGCTCTATTATAAGAATGACTCCGGCATGGTAATAGCCGTTAAGAGCAAGGCTAAGCTGCCCGATCCTCCCAAGCCCACGCCCACGCCGGACGATGATGATGGCTACAAGCCCGGCTGGCCTGGCGGCAGCATACTTGGCCCGGGTTCAAACTCCAATGTACCCACTCCGCCCACGGCTGAAATGCCCGTTACCGGCGGCGAAGAAAGCATACTGCCCATAGCCATGCTTATTGCCGGCGCGGTTATGCTGGTTGCACTCAGGCGCAAAAAGAGGGTATAATATAAACAAAAACGGGAGATAAGCCAAAATGGAGTTCGTGTATAACGATATGAGCGCGCAGGCGAGCATGGCGCAATATATAAACGATTGCGTTGACGTGCCGCGCATAATAAAGGGATGCCAAGGCTGCAAAAACTATGCCAAGCTTTGGTCCTGCCCGCCATTCGGCTTTGACCCCGTTAAGATTTGGCGTGATTATTCTAAGCTGACGCTGTATGCAAGGAAGATATCCTTCCCCAAAGACATTACGGAAAAAACATTCGATGCGGATGGGCTTACGGCGCAATATTTTGAAATATGGAATAAGGAACGCAGGAGGTTTTTTATCAAGCTTATGGAACGGGAACAGAACACACCGGGTAGCCTTATGCTTGCCGCGGGCTGCTGCGACGAATGCGCAACGTGCGCACGGGCAAACGGCGCGCCGTGCATAAAGCCCGACAGGCTCAGATATTCCATAGAGTCCCTTGGTGGGGACGTTGAAAAAACGCTGGAGCTTTATTTTAACGAAAGGCTGCTTTGGGGCAGGGAAGGGCATATGCCCGAATATATGCTGCTTGTGGGCGGACTGATGCAAAAATAAATATCGCCTATATTCCCGCGCCATGGCTTCTGTTGGACCGGAGGGCCAGCGCGCGGGGATATAAATAAAAATAAGCTTACCCTTTTGGGCAAGCTTATTTTGTGTATTTAATGATTAAAAGTCACATTCTTGCTCGATATGCGTTATAAGCTGATCGATGGGCATGCGGATCTGCTCCATGGTGTCGCGGTCGCGCACGGTAACGGTGTTGTCCTCGAGGGTATCGAAGTCAACAGTTATGCACATGGGCGTGCCGATCTCGTCATGGCGGCGGTAACGCTTGCCGATGGCGCCGGAATCATCGTAATCTACCATGAACTTCTTGGAAAGCATGTTGTAAATTTCGCGCGCCTTGTCGCCCAGCTTGTTCTTCTGCAGCGGCAGAACAGCAGCCTTATAGGGAGCGATGTCGGGATGCAGATGCAGAATGTTCCTCACGTCGCCGTTTTCAAGCGTTTCTTCATCGTAAGCATCGCACAGAAGCATCAGCAGCATTCTTTCTACGCCGACGGAAGGCTCTATGACATAAGGCACATACTTTTCGTTGGTGAAAGGATCGGTATAGGTAAGATCCTGACCGGACTGCTTGGCATGTGCGCTCAGGTCGAAATTGGTGCGGCTCGCAACGCCCCAAAGCTCGCCCCAGCCGAACGGGAACTTGTATTCTATATCGGTGGTGCCGTTGGAGTAATGCGAAAGCTCGGCCTTCTCATGCTCCCTCAGGCGCATATTTTCCTCGTGTACGCCAAGGGACAGCACGAAGTTCTTGCAGTATTCCTTCCAATACTGGTACCAGTCAAGCTCGGTGCCGGGCGCGCAGAAGAATTCAAGCTCCATCTGCTCAAACTCGCGGGTACGGAATATGAAGTTGCCCGGGGTTATCTCGTTGCGGAAGGACTTACCGATCTGGCCTATACCGAAAGGTATCTTGCGGCGAGTGGTGCGCTGCACGTTCTTGAAGTTTACGAATATGCCTTGCGCGGTTTCGGGACGCAGATATATCTGGCTGGCAGTGTCCTCGTTAACGCCCTGGAATGTTTTGAACATCATGTTGAACTTGCGGATAGGTGTGAACTCGCTCTTTCCGCATTCGGGGCATACTATGCCTTTTTCGGCAATGTATGCGGACATCTGCTCATGTGTCCATCCGTCGGGATGTACGTCCTCAAGGCCGTGCTTTTCGGCATATTCTTCAATAAGCTTGTCCGCACGGAAACGGGCTTTGCAGCTCTTGCAGTCCATAAGCGGGTCGTTGAAGTTCACAACGTGTCCGCTGGCTACCCAAACCTCCGGGTTCATCAGTATGGCGGAGTCGAGACCGACATTGTATTCGCATTCCTGCACAAATTTGCGCCACCATGCTTTTTTTACGTTGTTTTTCATCTCCACGCCCAGAGGGCCATAATCCCACGCGTTTGCAAGGCCGCCGTAAAGTTCGGAGCCGGCGAAAACAAAGCCGCGATTTTTGCAAAGCGCAACTATTTTATCCATACTATATCCGCTCATTAGGTATAACCTCCTAAAAATTTATAGCGATTTTTTCAATATTAAATATGATACCATAGGCATGGCGTTTGTTCAAGTGTTGCTAAAACATATGGGTTAGGGATATAATATAGTGTCTGTATTTATGTATATAAGAAAGGATGCGTATGAGGAAAGATACTGCTGTGCCGCAGGGTGAGCTGGAAAGCGCACGCTTGGCGGCTGAAAGGATAAATAACAACCTGGACGGGCGTAAGCCTACCTATTATATAGAGACGTATGGCTGCCAGATGAACGAGCATGACTCGGAAAAAATAGCGGGTATACTGGAACGCTGCGGTTATGTTCCGGCAGAGGATAAGGCTGCGGCTAACATTATATTTTTCAATACATGCTGCGTAAGGGATCACGCGGAAAAGAAGGTGTTCGGCAACATAGGCGCGCTTAAAAAGGTGAAGGACGAAAACCCTTCGCTGATAATAGGCGTGTGCGGCTGCATGATGCAGCAAAAAGAAGTTGCGGACAAGCTGTTCAAGCGTTTTCCGTACCTTGACATGGTGTTTGGCACGAATGAGCTGCATATGCTGCCGAATCTGCTTGAAAAGGTGCTCAACGGCGAACGCATAGAGCTTGTGCGCCAGATGGACGGCGAAATAGCCGAAGGGCTGCCGGTGAAGCGTATAGACAGCGTATCCCAATTCGTTACCATAATGTATGGCTGCAATAACTTCTGCTCGTATTGCATAGTGCCGTACGTTCGCGGGCGCGAAAGGTCAAGGAGCGTTGAAAGTATAGTTAACGAGGTAAAAGATCTTGCGGCGAACGGCGTGAAGGAGATAACGCTGCTTGGGCAGAACGTTAACTCCTATTACAGCGAAGATGATAATGCGGATTTCCCCGCGCTGCTAAGGGCCGTATGCAAGGTTGACGGAATCGAGCGCGTGCGTTTTATGACCTCGCACCCGAAGGATCTGTCTGATGGATTGATAGCCGCCATGGCGGAAGAAGAGAAGGTCTGCCCGCATATACATCTTCCCGTGCAGTCCGGAAGCGACAGAATACTGAAGCTTATGAACCGCCATTATGACCGTGAACGGTATTTTACGGTTGTGGACAAGCTGAAGGCCGCAGTCCCGGGAGTTGAGCTGACAACGGACATAATAGTCGGCTTCCCTGGAGAAACGGAGGAGGATTTTGAAGCGACGCTCGACATGGTTGAAAAAATAGGATACAGCGCTGCGTATACATTCAAATATTCCCCGCGCACCGGAACCAAGGCCGCCACTATGGATGAGCAAATAAGCGAAGAGGTGAAGAAAGAGCGATTGAAGCGGCTCAATGACACCGTTGCGAAGGGGCTTAAAGCGGGCAGCGAAAAGTATATCGGGCAGGAAGGCGAAGTGCTTGTTGAAGGCTGCGACCACCGCGGCGAACCAATGGCCTACGGTAAGCTTCCGTGTTTTAAGATGGTATACTTCAAGGGCGATGAAAGCATGATAGGCTCACTGCGCCGCGTGAGAATAACTGGAATAACGAAAAACTCCCTTGTCGGGGAACTGATATAATAACATAAGATATTGAAAGGAAATAACATGATACTTGAAAAAGCAAGAGAACTTGGCATTGCGCTGAGCGAATCCGACGAATTTATAAACATGACCCGCACGCGAGAGGCCATGGAGGCGGATACGCAGCTGATGGATGAACTGAACGAATATAACGCCATGCAGGAATCAATAGCACGGCTGCTCACGATGGACGGCGATAATCAGGCCGAAATACAGCAGATGTCCCGCGATATAGAGAGGCTGCATGATGAACTGATAGCCAACGAAACATTCCGCGCCATGCTTGAAGCACAGGCGGAGTTTCAGCAGCTTATGAAGCGCGTGAATGCAATAATAGGCATGTGCATAGGCGCGGAGAACAGGGCTGAAGAAACCGATGGCGGTGAAGATGACGAAGGCGGATGCGGAGGATGCAGCGGCTGCTGCGCAAATTGCTCCGGCTGCCACTAAGAATCGAACTAAAGCGTACTAACAACAAAGGGGAAACACTATGCCAGCAGGCCTTACGCCCATGATGAGCCAATACCTTGCGCTGAAGGAAAAATACAGCGATTGTTTGCTGTTCTTCAGGCTTGGTGATTTTTATGAAATGTTCTTTGAGGACGCGGTAACCGCATCCAAGGTGCTTGATATAGCGCTTACGGGGCGGGATTGCGGCCTTGAAACACGCGCGCCGATGTGCGGCGTGCCGTTCCACGCGGTGGATTCATATATTGCAAAGCTTATCGAAAACGGCTATAAGGTCGCACTGTGCGAACAGCTTACTGACCCCGCGCTTTCAAAAGGGCTTGTTGAACGGGATGTTGTAAGGGTATATACCGCTGGTACGGTAATAGAAGAAAATATGCTGGACGAGCGTGCGAATAACTACATAATCGCCATGTATGCTTCTTCTGACGAGGTCGGACTTGCCTGCTGCGACGTTTCAACGGGCAGCTTTACCGTGAGCGAGATATCGATTGCGGATAAGATGGACGACCTTGTGAACGAACTTGCAAGGATAGCCCCGCGCGAGGCAATAGCCAACGAAGCGTATTTCCTTAGGGAAGATATGGCAAAGTCTTTGCAGCTTAGCTGCGCGGTGACCTGCGCCGATTCGCGTGATTTTGAACCCACACGCGCGGAAGCGAAAGTGCTTATGCATTTCCGTGCGACGTCGCTGCAAACGCTTGGGTGCGACGCGCTCAAAAACGCTGTGTGCGCCGCCGGCGCGCTTATAAGCTACCTTGAGCAGACGCAGAAGAACAGCCTTGAGCACATAAAAAAGCTTACAGTGCTGCAAAGGAGCCTGTATTTGGGGCTTGATGCGTCCACAAGGCGAAATCTTGAGCTGACAAAACCGCTGCATACGGACAGCGGGAAGAAAAGCACGCTGCTATATCACCTTGATAAAACGTCAACTTCCATGGGCGCAAGGTTTCTGCGCGCGGCGATAGAGCAGCCGCTGCAAAGCATAGACGCCATAAACGAGCGTTTGAACGCCGTTGACGAGCTGGTGAACAAGCGGGCGGAACGCGAGGAACTGTCGAGCCTGCTTGACAATATATACGATATTGAGCGGCTGTGCAGCCGCATAGCCTACGGCAGCGTGAATGGGCGGGACTGCGTATCGCTGAGGGTATCGCTTGAAAAACTGCCAGCCGTGATAGAAAAGGCGCACTCACTTGAGTCTGAAGCATTCTGCCGCATAGCAAAAAATCTTGACGCGATGGAGGACATATGCGCGCTGCTGAGGGACGCGATAGTGGACGATCCCCCCATAGGAGTGAAGGATGGCGGCGTTATACGCGCCGGATACAACAGCGAAGTGGACGAACTTAGAGAGGCCGCCACAAACGGCAAGGGCATGATGGCCGCTGTAGAAGCGCGTGAACGCGCTGCCACGGGCATAAAAAATCTGAGAGTTGGATATAACAGAGTATTCGGTTATTATATTGAAGTTACCAAGGCGTATCAGCATTTGGTGCCGTATGGCTATATAAGAAAGCAAACGCTTGCTAATTCGGAGCGCTATGTTACCGAAGAACTGAAAGAATTGGAAGAGAAGATAACGGGCGCAGAAAGCAACCTTATCAGCCTTGAATACAAGCTGTTTACGGAAATAAGGGAAACTCTGTTGGGATGCATAGACCGGCTGCAGAGCGATTCGGCGTTGATAGCGGAGCTGGACTTCTATTGCTCGCTTGCGCATGTTGCTTTCGAAAACAACTATTGCAGGCCAAAAATGCAGCTGAACGGCGCAATAAACATAGTTGAAGGCCGCCATCCTGTCGTTGAAAGCGGAATGAAGGGCGCGTTTGTGCCAAATAACGTGCAGCTTGACCAGAAGGATAACCGCCTGCTTATAATCACCGGCCCAAATATGGCCGGTAAAAGCACATATTTAAGGCAGGTTGCTATAATAACGCTGATGGCACACATAGGCTCGTTCGTGCCGGCAAAAAAGGCCGCAATAACCATAGTGGACAGAATATTTACCCGCATAGGAGCATCGGATAATCTTTCCGGCGGGCAAAGCACGTTTATGGTTGAAATGAGCGAGGTTGCAGGCATACTGAATAATGCTACCAGCCGCAGCCTGCTTATATTGGACGAAATAGGCCGCGGCACAAGCACGTTTGACGGGCTGAGCATAGCATGGGCTGTGCTTGAATATATTGCCGACCCTGCGCGCTGCGGCGCAAAGGCGCTGTTTGCCACGCACTACCATGAATTGACGGAGCTTGAGGGCAAACTGCCGGGAATAAAGAATTACCGCATAACGGTAAAGGAAGTTGGGGACGACATAATATTCCTTCGGCGCATCGTACGCGGAGGGGCGGACAGAAGCTTCGGCGTGCAGGTGGCGCGGCTTGCGGGGCTGCCTGACGATGTTATAGCAAGGGCTAAAGAGCTGCTGAAACAGCTTGAAGCGGCGGACATAAATCACGATATAGAGCCGGTATTGAGCGGCGGTGAGGATCAGCAGATGTCGCTTTTCGGCTCATGCGCAGCGGATGATATAATAGGCACGCTGAGCGATATGCAGCTTGATACAATGACGCCTATGGACGCCATGAACGCATTATACGATTTACAAATGAGAGCAAAGCTCAGAAAGGGAAAAAAATGAGCCGTATTCATGTGCTGGATAGCTATACGGCGAACCGCATAGCTGCGGGCGAGGTCGTGGAAAGGCCGGCCTCGGTCGTAAAAGAATTGCTTGAAAACGCGATAGATGCGGGCGCAACCGCCGTGACGATAGAAACAAAAGGCGGCGGGCTTGAATCTATCCGCGTGAGCGATAACGGCATCGGCATAAACGCGGACGATGTTGCAATCGCCTTTTTGCCGCATGCTACAAGTAAGATCGCCACAACGGACGATTTATTTTCAATAAACACGCTGGGCTTCCGCGGGGAGGCTTTGCCGAGCATTGCGGCTGTATCCAAGGTCACCATGCGCACGAAGCAGAAAGACGCGGCAAACGGCGTACTGCTGCGCATAAACGGAGGGGACATAATAGAAAACCACGAAGCGGGCGTGCCTGACGGAACAACGATAGAATGTGAAGATCTTTTCTATAATGTTCCCGCAAGGCTTAAATTTATAAAGAGCGCGCGGGCGGAATCGGCACATATAAGCGACTATGTTTCCCGCATGATAATGGCGCGGCCTGATATAAAAATAAAGCTGATACAGTCCGGCAGAACGGTGTTCCACAGCGAAGGCGACGGCGAACTGGACAGCGCCATAGCCTGCGTTTACGGTAACGATATTCTGCCGAACCTTAGGGAAATATACTATGATGACGGGTATTTCAACCTTGTAGGGTTCATTGGTACGGAGCAGATAGGCCGCGCGGCGCGCACGGCGCAGTCGTTCTATATAAACTGCCGCTATATACGCTCCCAGAAGCTTTCCTATGCGCTTCAGCGGGCGTATGATACGCGCCTTATGCAGGGCCGCTTCCCGTTTGCAGTGCTGCATATAGGAATATCGCCCGAAGAGATAGATGTAAACGTTCATCCGAATAAGCTGGAGATACGCTTCAGGCATGAGGACAGGATAATGGGGCCGTTCGTTACTCAATGCCGTAAGGCGCTGGAGCAGACGGAGGAAGATTTGACGCTTGATTTTAACGCGCCTGAGATAAAGAAAATAGTATACGTTCAAGACGAAATGCCCGGCGCAGTCGCCAAGGTTGATACCATGAAACGAGTTGCCGATATGGCGTTCAGCCAAAGGGACGAAAGACGCATCGAACTTAGCGCACTTCCGGCGGAAGCATTTATTCCTAAGCATGATGCTGCGCCTGTATATGCCGTACATGACAAAGAATCGGCTAAAACGGCGCACAGCGAAGATACAGGAGAAAGGACGGTCAGTGCGCCTGCAGCTAATCCTATTTGGACGGAAGTAAAAAAGGCGGAGGAGACGGCGTACATAGAGGCGGATGAAAAAACAACTATTGAGCCGGTAAAGCATGCGGAAGTAAACATACCGCAGCCTAAGGCGGAAATGCCAAAGATAACGCCGGTGCAGCAGAGAGTTGACTTTACTCAATACGAAATAATAGGCCAGCTTTTCAGCTGCTATTGGATAGTACAGCATGATGACGAGGTTATATTTATCGATCAGCATGCCATGCATGAGCGCAGGCTGTACGAAAGAATAATTGAAAGGGATATTCCTGCCGATTCCCAGCAGCTTTTAACACCGGAGATAATAAAGCTTACGCCGGTTGAGTTTGCGCTGCTTATGGATAACATAGACCGGTTCAGCGAGATAGGATTTGATATAGAGGAATTCGGAGCTATGAGCGTGAGTGTGCGCGCAGTGCCTGTAATTATGGGGAAAACGGATATAAAACGCTTTCTTACGGATGCAATAGCGCTGTTTGACGCAAAGAATAAGCTTACGACTATTGATATGAAGCGCGGCGCGCTTATAACGCGGGCGTGCAAATCCGCAATAAAGGCGGGGGAGAGAATAAGCGAAACGGAAATAAGGGCGCTGCTTGATCAATACGATAAGGAAGGCGTGCCGCTTACCTGCCCGCACGGCCGCCCGGTGATGGCGCGCATGACGAAAACAGAATTTGAAAAGCTGTTCAAACGGATAGTATGATGAAGCATAAACTGTTTATAATCACCGGACCTACCGCCAGCGGAAAAACAGCCACATCGGTATCGGCCGCACGGTTGATGAATGCGGAGATAATATCCGCTGACGCAATACAGCTATATAAAAAGCTGGACATAGGCTCGGCAAAGCCAACGGAGGAAGAACGCCGCGGCATAGTTCACCACATGATGGACTGCATAGAGCCCGATGAGCTGCGCTTTACCGTATCGCGATTCCGCGACGGGGCGATAGAGGCGGCAAACGGGATAATTGCAAAAGGAAAAAGGCCGCTTGTTGTTGGCGGTACGGGCTTATATATAAACGCGCTCACATATCCGCTTACCTTTTCGCAAATAGCGCCAGACGGAGAATTGCGTGCGGAGCTTATGGAAAAAGAGCAGGCTAAAAAGGGCGCGCTGCATGAAATGCTTGCGGAGACGGATGCAAAAGCAGCCAAGCGGCTGCACCCTAACGACGTAAAGCGCATAGTGAGGGCGCTTGAAATATGCATAAAAAGCGGCAAGAAGGCATCTGAACAAGGAGAGGGCTTCACCTATCGCAACGATGATGCGCTTGAGTTTACGCCGGTAATGGCGGGCATAAACATGCCGCGGGATATGCTGTATGCAAGAATAGAAAAGCGCGTGGACGATATGTTTAACGCGGGACTTGTGGATGAAGTTCGCGCTTTGCTTTCGCGCGGCTGTACGCGGGATTTGCCGGCAATGCAGGGTCTTGGATACAAAGAAACGATTGCATACATAATGGGCGAATGCACGCTTGACGAAGCGAAGGAGACAATAAAGCGTGAAACGCGCCGCTTTGCTAAGCGGCAGCTTACATGGTTCCGCAGGGAGGAACGCATACGTTGGTTCGATGCAACGGAATACGGCTGCGCGGAGGAACTGGGCAAGGCGATAGCGGAGCATTTTTTGACACAGGAGGAGCAAAATGGCTGATACACGCGGCAATTTGCAGGATGAATTCCTTAACCAAATACGGAAGGAAAAGCTTCCTGTCAGCATACATGTTATAAACGGATACCAATTTAACCATCTTAAGGTTATCAGTTTTGATAATTATGTCATTCTGGTTGAGGATGACGGGGGAGTGCAGCGGCTTATATATAAGCATGCCGTATCGACCATAACAATAGAACAGAACGCAGCAAAGAAGGAGCAACTAACAGCAAAATGACGAATGAAGGCATCGGCGCGATAATGCGCGAATTAGGGATATCAAAGCAGGCATACGATTTCGTCCGTTCGGCTGAAAACAGCATAAAACCTGTTTTTGAAAGGATAGATGCAAATGCGGAAGTGAACTTTGCCCGCGTTTTGGCCGGATTCAGGAAAGAGAACGTTGGCCTTAGGCATTTTGCGCCAACGACCGGCTATGGTTACGATGATGCGGGCAGGGATACGCTGGACAGGCTGTTTGCACATGCACTGTTTGCGGAGGATGCATTGGTGCGGCCGCAGCTCACCTCCGGAACACATGCGCTGTATCTTGCGCTGTCCGGTTTGTGCCAAATGGGGGATGCCGTTGTTGCTGCGTCCGGCAAGCCGTATGATACGCTTGAAAACGCGATAGGACTGAGCGGTGACCATCCGCATTCGCTCAAAAAGCAAGAGGTTTCGTTTGATTATGTTGACCTTAATGACGACGGCAGCATAAACATAGACGGCGTGCTGAATATGGTGGCGCAAAAGAACGCCGCCGTGCTGTATGTTCAGCGTTCGCGCGGCTATGCGTGGCGCGATTCGCTTCTGGTGAATGAGCATATGGCGCCGCTGTTCAGGGCGGTAAAGGAAAGATTTCCAAATATAGCTATATTTGTGGATAACTGCTACGGCGAATTTACTGACGTTGTGGAGCCGCTGTGCGCCGGTGCGGATATAATTGCAGGTTCGCTTATAAAGAATCCGGGCGGCGGAATAGCGCCTACAGGCGGTTATATAGCAGGCAAGGCGAAATATATTCAGCGGATAGAAAACCTGCTCACGGTGCCCGGAATGGGGCGGGAGGTGGGCTCCTACGCGGCGAGTTATCGTCCGTTCTATCAGGGGCTGTATATGGCGCCGCATACAACAGCGCAGGCTTTGAAGGGCGCGGCGTTGTTTGCGCGCGTATTTGAAATGCTTGGCATGGAAACAATGCCCTCGTCCAATGCAAAACGATCGGACATAGTGCAGGCCGTGCGCTTTGAGGAAGCAGAGGGGCTAATATCATTCTGCCGAAGCATACAAAGTGCGTCTCCGGTCGATTCGGCTGCCGTGCCGGAACCGTGGGATATGCCCGGCTATACATCGCAGGTGATAATGGCCGCGGGTGCGTTTGTGCAGGGATCTTCCATAGAGCTCAGCGCGGATGCGCCTATAAGAAAGCCCTACACGGCGTATGTGCAGGGCGGGTTGACATATGAACATTGTTCGCTTGCAGCTATGCTTGTGCTGACGGATCTTATAAAGAAAGGCATAGCGAAGCTTTAATATTCACGGTAAAGGCCGATGAGCTTGCCGACTATTTCAACATCGTTTATATCTACTATAATGGGCTGCATGCTGCTGTTTTCGGGCTGCAGCCTTATTTTATTGCCATTTTCATAGAATACGCGCTTTAGCGTTGCTGATTCGCCGGATACGCGCACAACGCCTATTTCGCCGGACTCAACGGACATGCCGCGGTGGATTATTATAATATCGCCGTCGTTTATTCCGGCTTCTATCATGCTTTGGCCCTGAACCCTAAGCATGAATACTTCAGTATCGTTTGCACCTTTAAGGAGGTGCTTGGGCATGACATAGTATTCCTGGATGTTATCCACGGCAAGGATGGGTATGCCCGCAGCTACATTGCCGACCAGCGGCACGGATTGCATGTGCGTGTTTACGGCGCGGTCATTTGTACCCTCAGGCAGCGTTATGCTGCGCTGCTTTGACGGATTGCATATTATAAGCCCCTTCTCGGCCAGATTGCTTATATGCATATGCACGGTAGACGTGGATCTCAGCCCAAGTGCCGCGCCTATTTCGCGAACGGTAGGAGGATAGGAGTTGATTGCTATGAACTCCTTTATATAATTATATACTGCTTTTTGCGTTTCGCCGGATTTACGCATGGTTAACCTCCTTGGTTTGTGGTATTATAGTATCGCGTTGATTGATTATAGCACATGCCGGCAGTCAATGCAAACCTTTGTTCTGAAAGAACGCAAAGAAACGGAGTACGTTATGAATGCAAAGCAACCTTACAGAACCCCGGAAGGGGATATGTGCGATCTGGATCCGAATAAGATATGCGATAACTGCATGAAATGCGTGAATAAAAACGGCGCGGACTATACGGAAATACTTGCCGATTTTGACCCGGAATCGATACGGGTATTCACGCCGGGCGATGACGAGGACGATATAAGCGAACCTATAGAGCAGCTGGATATAGACCCTGAACTTATGGCGGAGTGGGAAGAAAAGCTTCGCCTTGCGGAGGAAGCTGAACGCGAAGGCGAAGCCGAAGCGGTAGAGGAGGAGTTGATTGAACCGATAGGCTACCGCGGCGTGCGCCAAAGGCGGGCGCATGTTTCCCATGTGCAAAGGCGCGGTTAATCGTCCCTAAGCTTTATTACCTTTGCGGCAAGCCTGCGCCTGTCTTCCGATACTGCGGCGTAATGCTTGCGCGTGGTGTTAACGTCCTTATGGCCCAAAACATCGGCCACCAGATATATGTCGCCGGTTTCCCTGTAAAGATTCGTACCGTATGTGCTCCTAAGCTTATGCGGGGATATCTTTTTCAGCGGAACGGCGATTTTTGCGTATTTTTCAACCAGGTTTTCAACTGCGCGGACGGTGAGCCGCGTTTTTTGCAGCGAAAGGAACAGCGCGTCCTCATGCCCTGGGGCAGCCTGTATGCGTTCGCGCTCAAGCATATATTGCAGCAGCGCTTCACGCGCTTCGTCGCCAAACACCAATATGTCCTGCTTGCCGCCTTTGCGCACGATGGAAAACTCGTTTGAAGTAAAGTTTATGTCGTCCATATCTATGCCCACCAGTTCGCTTATACGTATGCCTGTACCGAGGAACAGGGTGAGAATGGCCAAATCGCGTGCCTGCGTCTTTTTATGGTATGCTTTTTGCTTATCAGTTAATCCGTCGCCGTTTTGCACAACGTCAAGCAGGTCTGCTACTTCGTTCGGCTCAAGGCGTATTATGGCCCTATCGCGTATAGTGGGCAGGTCAACGAGAGACGGCGCGTTGTGCGTAAGCTTTTCTTTTTTATAGAAATATTTATACAGGGCGCGGATGCTTGAAAGCTTTCTTGCCTTCGCGCGATCCTGATTCACCTTTTCGCGCTCATCATCGTCAACGTACATGGTGACATAGCTTAAATATATCTCAACATCCGTAACGCTCACCCTGTCAATGTCCGAAAGGGTAAGGGAGCGAATATTATCCCTCTTGAAATTCTCGCTTTCCTTTATAAGAAAGCCAAAGAAATTCTTTAAGTCGCCCGCGTATGCCACGCGCGTGCGTATGAGCGTTTCGTTTTCTATGCCGCGGAAAAACTCCGCGCAGAACGGCGGCAGCTCGTTGATCATGCGCTTGAGCTGAGCCATGTATTCTTTATATTGAGCCGAATCAAATGTTTGGTTCGCCATAGGGAACCCACCTCCTTCCAATTAGCAACTATTCGCTAAACACAAGTTTAACGAATAGTTGTGTAGAAATCAAGTCCTATTTTGCAAGCAGAAGCTTATTTTGTGCTGAGCGACTTTATAGCGTCCCGTGCAAGCTTATCGCAGCGGTTGTTGTTTTCGTTGTCGCTGTGACCTTTAACTTTAATAAATCTGACTTTGTGCGTGCTTGTCAAATCTATAAGCGTCTGCCAAAGATCCTGATTTTCAACCGGTTTTCCTGCGGCGGTTTTCCAGCCGTTGGCTATCCAGCGGTCAAGCCATGCTTCGTTGAAGGAACGGCAAAGATACGCGCTGTCTGTATACAGGTCAACCTTGCAGGACTCCTTTAGTGCATTCAGCGCCTCGATGGCGGCCGTGAGCTCCATGCGGTTGTTCGTGGTGTCAGCACAGGCGCCGCTCAGTTCCTTCCTGAAGGATCCGTATATTAATACGGCCCCCCAGCCGCCGGGGCCGGGATTGCCGGAGCACGCGCCGTCGGTATATATGGTCAATTCTTTCACAATAATGTCTCCTCAAACTTTTTTGAACTCGAAAATTATACCATATATAAGCATTTTTGACCACCCAAACCAGCCTATATAGTTTTTTTGCAAAAAATGTGTTGACATTCTGAGAGAAATGCGGTATAGTATCACCTGTCGCTGAGAGCGAACGGTGCTTCGGGGTGTAGCGCAGTCCGGTAGCGCACGTGCTTTGGGAGCATGGGGCCGGGGGTTCAAATCCCTTCACCCCGACAGCTACTACTCTCCTTCGGATGGGAAATATGGCCCCGTGGTCAAGTGGCCTAAGACACCGCCCTTTCACGGCGGCTACTCGGGTTCGAATCCCGACGGGGTCATCCTTCTTCTTTTCCCTTCCGTATGGGCCTTTAGCTCAGTTGGTTAGAGCAACCGGCTTATATCCGGTCGGTCCCGGGTTCGAGTCCCTGAAGGCCTACTTTCTCAGGTGGCCCGGTAGCTCAGTTGGTTAGAGCGCCAGCCTGTCACGTTGGAGGTCGAGGGT
>ERZ779851.889-NODE-889-length-28768-cov-2.770905_pt1 | contig 28768 bp, 23 predicted proteins | sample MGYA00511094_ERZ779851 | MGnify/ENA primary metagenome ERZ779851 (study PRJEB29588, sample SAMEA2155512) | human gut metagenome | biome: human gut; feature: human-associated habitat; material: faeces | place: Denmark | collected 2008/2010 ...
TTCCGCTCGCCGTTATCTTCTCGATTCCGTTCGGACTTATGGGTACGTTCATCTTCGCCGACATCAGCGGCATCTCGAACAACATCTATCTCCAGATCGCACTCATCATGCTTATCGGTCTTCTTGCCAAGAACGCAATCCTCATCGTGGAATTCGCGCTCGAACGCCGCCGCACGGGCATGTCGGTCGTCAAAGCCGCAATCGACGGCGCCGTTGCCCGTCTGCGTCCTATCCTCATGACGTCGCTCGCCCTCATCATCGGTCTGTTGCCGCTGATGTTCGCCCATGGCGTAGGTGCGAACGGAAACCGCGCACTCGGCACCGGTTCGGTCGGCGGTATGTTGATCGGTATGATATTCCAGATCTTCATCGTCCCCGCCCTCTTCGTGACCTTCCAGCTAATCCAGGAAAAGATCACCCCGCTCAAGTGGGAAGACACGGACAACGAAGGAATCGAGAACGAGCTCGAGCAGTATTCTCACTAATCAAAACCCATTCAATTGTCAACAACAATGAAATTGAACAGAACAACCATCGCCGCTGCGGCCCTTGCCATCTCCATGGCAGGGCTCAGCAGCTGCAACATATATAAGAAATATCAGACCCCCGATTCGACGCCTCTGACAGCGGAGTACAAGAACGCCATCGAGGCGGGGACCGACAGTTCGACTTTCGGCAACATGCGCTGGCAGCAGGTGTTCACCGACCCCATGCTCGCATCCCTGATCGAACAGGCCCTGCAGAACAACACCAATCTGCGCAACGCCAAACTCAACGTCGATATCGCCCATGCTCAGCTCAAAGGGGCCAAGCTCGCATATCTGCCTTCCGTAGCGCTCGCCCCCAGCGGTCAAGGAGCTAAATTCTTCACGGATCCTTCGCAGAACATGTCATGGAGCTACAATATCCCGCTGAGCGTCAGCTGGGAGATAGATGTCTTCGCCAAGCTGCTCAACAGCAAGCGCGGCGCCCGGATGTCATACGAAATGACCCGTGACTACGAACAGGCCACCCGCTCACAGATCATTTCGGCCGTAGCCACGACCTACTACACCATAGCCATGCTGCAGGCTCAGCTCGAAATATCACGCACCACCGCCGGACTCTGGAGCGAGAGCGTGCAGACAATGAAAGACCTCAAGGAGGCAGGACGCCTCAACGAAGTAGCCGTTGTCCAGAGCGAAGCGCAATACTACGGTATCCTTGGCTCGATAACCGACATCGAGGTCTCTCTCAACGAGATGAACAACACCATGTCGCTTCTGCTCAATGTCCTCCCCCAGCGATGGGATATTCCCGCGTCGGCAACCATCAACAAACCGTCGATTGTCCGCGACGCCATCCCGATGCGTGAACTCGCCTCGCGTCCCGACGTTTCAGCTGCCGAACATAGCCTTGCCGTGGCATATTATTCGACCAACAGCGCCCGCGCTGCTTTCTACCCCGGCCTCAACATAACGGGCAACGGAGGGTTCACCAACCTGCTCGGCTCAATGGTCATGAATCCCGGCAAATTCTTCATCAACCTTGCCGGATCGCTGACAGCTCCCCTCTTCTCCCGGGGCGCCAACATCTCCCGGCTTGAAGCGGCAAAAGCCCAGCAACAGCAGGCCATGAACAATTTCGAATACGCCCTGCTCAATGCGAGCGCCGAGGTCTCTGACGCAATGACTCTCTACGAGAAGAGCGTTGAAAAGAGCCGGTCGCTTGACGTGCAGGTCGAAAAGCTGACCAAAGCGGTTGAATACACCCAGGAACTGCTCAAACTCGGCACTTACAACACCACATATCTCGACGTGCTGACGGCCCAGCAAGGACTTCTGCAGGCTCAGATCTCATCCCTGACCGCATTGAACGCACAGAACCGCGCCCTCATAAACCTCTATCAGGCTCTTGGAGGCGGACGTTAACCCTATAAAAACTTTTTGCCATGATCAGTCCATTAGCCCACGTTGACCCCTCTGCCAAATTAGGCAAGGATGTCATCATTCATCCCTTCGCTTTCATCGACGCCGACGTTGTGATTGGCGACGGATGCGAGATCATGCCCTACGCGAGCATTATCCGCGGCACGCGTTTAGGCAAGAACAACAAAATCTACCAGTATTCAATCATCGGAGCCGATCCCCAGGACTTCCGCTGGAAAAACCAGCCTTCTTTCTGCAGCATAGGCGACAACAACGTCATCCGCGAGCATGTCATCATCAATCGCGGATTCAACTCTGAGAAAGGAACAACCATCGGCAACGACTGCTTCATAATGGCCGCCGTCCACATCGGCCATGACACCGTTATCGAAGGCAAGAGCGTTCTCGGCAACTCAGTGGTGATCGCCGGCGAAGCACGCGTAGGCAAATGCTGCATCCTTTCCTCGAGCGTCATGCTCCACGAGAATTCGCGCATCGGCGACTGGGTCCTGATAAAAGGTGGCTGCCGCATCTCCGGCAACGTGCCCCCCTTCGTCATCATGGCCCACAATCCGGCATCCTACTTCGGCGTCAACGCCTACGTGCTGCGCAAACACGGATTTGCTGAAGAGCAGGTTGACAACATCGCCAAGGCCTACCGCCATGTCTATCAGACAGGCACATCGGTATTCAACGCCATGAAGCGAATCGAAGCCGACCTTGATCCCTCTCAGGAGCGCGAGACCATTCTCGATTTCATCCGTGACAGCAAGCTTAAACTCGTGGCCATTCCCCGCGACCTCGAGTAAGACCACGACTAACTTTCATTCAATAGATAGAGAGGCACCTCCCAGGCGTCTCTCTTCTTTTTTATCCGTCATCAAATAGTTAAAATAATCTAAATATAACTCATAAATATTGTTTTTCCCTGACAAAGCCGTATATTGTGGCAAATTTTATAAACCAATCCAACTGCGCCCCAAACAACTATGACGTCCATCCCACTCTACCTCCTGATTTTATCGACTTTCACCCCGGCCGAATTGCCCCCAGATAATCTTATCGTTGTCAAAAATAAAGTATTGATGTAACCCGGAATAATCAAATAGTTATGAAGCATTTTCTTATTATTCTACTGATGGCGAGTGGAGGCGGAGCATTGGCACAAGACCGTTGCGATAAAGATTTATCGGTTTTAAATGCGTATCTGCGATTGCACCATTTTAATTGCATAAGTTTTTCATTATCAGAGGCGATTGAGGGCATATCGATTAATATTTATGTCGATTCCGTGAGATGTTATATAGATGGCGTTGGCGGCCCATTTTACATTCCAATATCAAAAGAAAAGCAAAAAGAGATTGTTGAATTTCTAAACTTCATCTATGAGAAACGTGGAGTTCCTATATCGGAATGCATTCCAGAAATGCTTGTTGATCCGCGCAGAAGAAATTATTTCATTGGCTTTTGGGGAGTTGACTTTTTCAATCAGGAAAACATGTGGGCATTCCACAATCATCAAATGTTAAATATTGTCAGTAAGGGATATCTGTTCTCCCCCTCGAAGCCATTGATTTTTGTATATAATTGGATGATTGAAGTATATAATAGCATAACCGTTTCAGAACGGCTCAAGCCGATGGAATATCATTTTCAAAAAATAAGATCTAAATTCAAGATCAATGATACTTTCAAATATCCCTAATTGTTCCGCTTGTTCAGTCAGCTCCATATATTCCATGAATACATGTTTTATGAAAGAATATGACTTGCCGATAAGCCTGCCGCAATCGATCTCTTTCGCCGACGGCCGGCGCATAGACTACCTCTATGCGGCTTCCACTGACCCGATAAACCTTATCGATCCGACCGGTAAAAATATATGGAAAATAGATACAGAAGGCTATGTTTTTAATTATGAGGAAACAATTGATTACGATAAAATAATTATTGTTGATAAGGAAGGTAAGATTCAATTAGATCAATACAACAAACAAATTGAATTGTTACTGACATATCAATCAATTATAAGAGTAAAAGAAGTCTTATCTTCGGCAACGCATGCCGAAGAAGATTTCCTGTATATTAATATTCTTCCAACTGTCAGCAAGCGAGTTTTTGAATTTCTTGCATCGAATACTGATGTGGAATGGAGCCACTTTTCCATAGGAATAAAGGCCCCAAGTTCCCATATCACTACATCCCATGATGATAATAAAGAATATGGAGGTGTTTACTCATTGGTGTGTTTCTTGGATGTAGGAGATATCAAAATTAATTTCTTTGAACATAGTCACCCAGCCGAAACATCTTACCCCTCCGGATTAGAGTCTGATCATGGAGATATTCAGAGTGTCGAGTATATAAACGGCATATCCAAACAGACACCGGTGTATAGGATTTTTCTTCCCAAGAGCAAGAAATATATAGAATATGATATAAACGGAATAATCAAATAGTTATGAAGCATTTTCTTCTTATTATTCTACTGATGGCGAGTGGAGGCGGAGCATTGGCACAAGACCGTTGCGATAAAGATTTATCGGTTTTAAATGCGTATCTGCGATTGCACCATTTTAATTGCATAAGTTTTTCATTATCAGAGGCGATTGAGGGCATATCGATTAATATTTATGTCGATTCCGTGAGATGTTATATAGATGGCGTTGGCGGCCCATTTTACATTCCAATATCAAAAGAAAAGCAAAAAGAGATTGTTGAATTTCTAAACTTCATCTATGAGAAACGTGGAGTTCCTATATCGGAATGCATTCCAGAAATGCTTGTTGATCCGCGCAGAAGAAATTATTTCATTGGCTTTTGGGGAGTTGACTTTTTCAATCAGGAAAACATGTGGGCATTCCACAATCATCAAATGTTAAATATTGTCAGTAAGGGATATCTGTTCTCCCCCTCGAAGCCATTGATTTTTGTATATAATTGGATGATTGAAGTATATAATAGCATAACCGTTTCAGAACGGCTCAAGCCGATGGAATATCATTTTCAAAAAATAAGATCTAAATTCAAGATCAATGATACTTTCAAATATCCCTAATTGTTCCGCTTGTTCAGTCAACTCACTATTTTTCCATAAATACATGTTTTATGAAAGAATATGACTTGCCGATAAGGCTGCCGCAATCGATCTCTTTCGCCGACGGCCGGCAAATAGACTACCTCTATGCGGCTTCCGCTGACCCGATAAATTTTATCGATCCGACCGGCATGAAAGTCAAAGCAATTGGAAAACGAGAGCAACAGATGATAAAAAACACAATACATTCAGAAGACTGTAATTATGTAGATTTTGATTCTTATGGATTTCTTAATTTAAGCTTAATGCAATAAACTACCATTAATTATATTTTGAAAGAATGATGAAATACTGTCTTATTATATTTTGCCTGTTTGGTTTGATTGCACATGCTGGAAAACCTTGGAGCGAACATTTGTCGGTAAAAGAATTTACCGATGAAATCTTCATTGAAAAGATAGATAATCCTAAGTGCTGTTTCAGCCTTCTCGAAGAAGAAGAATATACGCCAAACAAAAGATTATCCGTGTTTTCAGTCAAAAACGAATCTAAAGATACTATTTGGATTTTCTTTGAAAAAAAAGTTCATCTATCAACCAATGAAAGTCTTTATAACAAATTTTTCAAATTAGCTCCAAAGCAACGGTCAGTGCTCTACCTTATGTGCATGGATATTAATGCGATGTGGACTTATGACCCATTCATGTCACTTTTTAAGAAATTGCCTCCTCATAGCCAATGCTACATCGTTATGATCGATTATAACACCGATGACGAAGCAAAAATGCTGAATTTCCTAAGAGTTGTCAAGACCTCTGAATTAAGAGAAGAAAAAAGATTTAAACTGTATCGACTTCTGAGAATTCCGGATGATATTCCGTTCTGGTATCGCCCGAATATAATCATTTTTAATGAGCCGCTACATAATTAGGATTCCACGCATCTCCCCATTGGCCGAGAAATATCATTGGTTATCACCCTTCGCATACTGCGCCGCTGACCCGAGTGAGGTGACCCCGAGTGAGGTGCTTGATCAATTTCAACGAATATAACCGGGAGGTTTGGCCGTATGGGGATTTTTTCCTAACTTTGCACTCGAAATAAAGAGTGGACAAATTTGTGCTGCTTGCAACCACTTTCAAAAAAATGCTAAAACCGCACTCCGTCATCCTCGGCCCGGCTTCAGAAAGTAGCGAGGAAGGCTTCCATGGTCAAGGCATTGCAGCAAGCAACGCCTTTTTTGTTTATATTGAAATCCGTTTTTTAACAAGACCCTGAAATGGAAAAAAACTATCTCTTCACATCCGAATCCGTGTCGGAAGGACATCCCGACAAAGTCGCAGATCAGATTTCCGACGCTATCCTCGATGAATTCCTTGCTTACGATCCACAATCGAAAGTAGCCTGCGAGACGCTGGTGACCACAGGTCATGTCACCGTTGCCGGCGAAGTCAAAAGCAAAGCCTATGTCGATCTGATGGAGGTAACGCGCGAAGTAATAAAATCCATAGGCTACGACCGCAGCGAGCTTAAATTCGAAGCCGAGTCATGCGGAGTGCTCTCGGCGCTCCACGAACAGAGCCCCGACATAAACCGCGGTGTTGAACGCGACGATGAAAACGAACAGGGCGCCGGCGACCAGGGCATGATGTTCGGATATGCCTGCAACGAGACAGCAACCTACATGCCCCTGCCCCTCTATCTGAGCCACATTCTTCTGCAGGAGCTGTCGGAAATCAGACGCGAGGGCAAAGAAATGGTCTATACCGACCGCCAGGGCAAAACACGCTCATATCTGCGTCCCGATTCTAAAAGCCAGGTGACGGTCGAATATGACAGCCTGAACCGACCGGTGCGCGTCCACACCATAGTCATCTCCACCCAGCACGACGAGTTCATCCGTCCGGACGGCGCCATGACTCAGGAGGAAGCTGACCGGAAAATGGTCGAAAAAATCACCGAGGATGTCAGGAACATCCTCATTCCCCGACTGAAATCACGGCTGACCGCTAAAGAAGCGGCCATGATCGACGACAAATTCATCCTTCACGTCAACCCGACGGGCAAATTCGTTATCGGCGGCCCTCACGGCGACACCGGACTTACCGGAAGGAAGATAATAGTGGATACCTACGGCGGACGCGGAGCCCACGGCGGAGGCGCCTTCTCGGGCAAAGACCCGTCGAAGGTCGATCGCTCGGCGGCCTACGCGGCACGGCATATAGCCAAAAATCTCGTTGCAGCAGGCGTGGCCGACAGTATTCTCGTCCAGGTGGCCTACGCAATCGGCGTTGCCCGACCGGTCAGCCTGTGCGTCAACACCTACGGCACCTCCCATCTCGCCATCTCCGACGCCGAGCTATCCGAAAAAGTGGCAGCGATGGTCGATATGCGTCCAAATGCCATAGAAAAGCGCCTCAAGCTGCGCAACCCCATCTACCGGGAAACCGCCACCTACGGCCACATGGGGCGCGAACCGCGGACCGTGACGAAGCATTTCCATTCGAAATATGAAGGCGACCGCGAAATGGAAGTCGAACTTTTCACTTGGGAAAAACTCGACCTGCAGGACGCGTTCCGCAAAGAATTCAACCTATGATGTTGAAAAAAAGCAAAAAAAATTGTAACTTTGTGCGCTATTCAGTCCCCATGGGTCCGCCCCGTGAGGGCTTTGGCACGTAAGACTACTGATAATAAACATTCTACATAAAATTAATTAATGGCAACCTTAGAGAAAATCAGAAGCAAATCAGTGCTTTTGCTCATCATCATCGGTGTGGCCTTGCTGGCTTTCGTCATCGGTGACTTCTTTACTTCGGGCCGAACCCTCTTCGGCACCGGAACGACCGTGGCTAAAGTCAACGGTAAATCCATAGACATTCAGGAATTCCAGAATCAGGTTCAGGCCGCAAGCCAGATGGCTCAGAATCAAGGTCAGAAAATCGATCAGGCCGTCCTCCAGCAGCAGGTTCTCAACCAGATGATAGCCCAGACGCTTTTTCAGGAGGAGATTGAGGCTCTCGGACTCACCGTCACTGACGACGAGCTGTCAGACGCCATGGTAGGCGCACATTCCCAGGGCTTCAACGCCATGGTAATGCAGATGACCCAGGGCCAGCTGAACGCACAGCAGTTCCATGACATGATTCTCAATCCCCAGAAATATCAGCTGCAGCCCGATCAGGTGGCACAGCTCCGCGCCCAGTGGCTCCAGATGGAGAAAGACATGGAACAGCGCATACTTCAGGCTAAGTTCAACGCGCTTTTCGGCGGCACTCTCGTGGCCAACAAGCTTGATGCGAAGGCTCTTTACGACGAAGCAGCCAACACTCAGAAAATGGCCTACGTGCTGAAGCCCTACTCCTCCATAGCCGACAACGACCCCAAAGTAGCTGTCACCGACGAAGACATACGCGCCGAATGGGAAAAGAACAAACAGCAGTATGCTATCGACGAGGAAGTACGCGACATCAACTATCTGACCGTTTCGATCCAGCCCTCTCAGGATGACATCACAAAAGCTGAAGGCCGCGTAAGCGATCTCGTAGCCTCTCTCAACGCCAAGAACGGAACAGAGGGACTTGACGGCTTCGACGAATTCGTGAGCAACCGCTTCACAGTTCCGGCCAACCGCATCACCGAGCCCAAGGTAAAACAGTTTGCCGACTCCGCTTCTGTCGGTAGCGCGAAAATAATCAACCGCAACGGCAACAATTTCCAGATCGCCAAGCTCCTCAGCCGCGATTCTCAGATTGACTCTGTCAACATAGACCTTGTCGCCGTGCAGGGCACACGCGCACAGATCGATTCGATTCTCACCGCCCTCAATCAGGGAACATCGGTAAACGACCTAACCAAGAAATACGCATCGAACGTAGCCGGAAGTCAGGACAGCCTCTGGGTTTCACTGGTTGACCCGAACTTCGCTCAGGTAAAAGGCACTCTGACTTCAGCCGCAACCGGACAGTATGTGCTTGCCGATTCCACTTTCACCGACGGACAGGCAGCCAATCTGGTCAGAGTCAACAATCGCCGCGCTGCAGTTCCCGTTGTTGAAATCGCCGCGATCGACTATACCATCGATCCCTCCGCCGCTACAGTCAACGCTCTTCAGGCAAAACTCCAGAACTTCCTGAACAGCAACTCCACCTCTGCCGATTTCGCTGCCAACGCAGTGAAGAACGGCTTCCAGGTCTTCCCCGCACAGATCTCGGCCTCTACGCCTCAGATCGATCGCATCGAGGATTCTCGCGATGCAATCAACTGGGCCATGAAAGCCAAGAAAGGCCAGGTATCGCCCATCTTCGGAGATGAGACCGAAGGACGTTTCCTTGCAGTCGCACTCAACGACGTCTATGAAGACTATATCCCGGCCACCGATCCTCAGGTGAAGAAAATGCTTACGGCAAAAATCCGTAACGACAAAAAAGCCGACGCTCTCATAGCCCAGTACAACGGCAAAGCCAAAGACATCAACGGTTACGCGGCTGCCATGGGAGTCAAAGCCGACACCGCAACAGTCAACTTCGCCGAATATACTCTCGTTTATCCCGACTTCGCAGGTCCGCAGGTTGTTGCCAAAGCCTCCCTCGCCAAAAAGGGCCAGATGTTCGGTCCGGTGAAAGCCACCAACGGCGTGGTTGTAATGCAGGTAACAGACATTGAAAAGAACGGCCGCCCCTATAACTTCAACGAAAGCGCCACATTGTATTCACGCACACGCGGCGCCGATGTGATGAGCCAGATGATACCTCTGGTCCTCATGGGCAACAAGAAAGTCCAGAACAACCTTCTTGAATTCTTCCACGAATAAGTATTCATAAACAAGCCATAGCTTTCAGGCGTCCGGACCCGCAGAAGGGTTTCGGACGCCTGCTTTTATAGGGCAAATTGAACAATTCGTGCTTATTTTTCTAAAAAAAACCGACAGAAGAATACAAAGTGGATTTTTTTACGTATTTTTGCAAGGTTTTCACGAGTCAAATCATGCGAAACCGCTGAATATCCAACCACAATTCAACTAACTGTCGCATGCACAAACACTTAAAGGCCGTACTTGAACTTGAGGACGGCACACGCTTCGAAGGGAAGTCATTCGGATATGAAGGCTCGACCTCTGGTGAAACAGTTTTCAACACTGCAATGACCGGCTATCCCGAAAGTCTGACGGATCCTTCTTATGAAGGACAGATTTTAGTCACCACTTATCCGCTCTTAGGGAATTACGGCGTTCCGCCACAAAGGGAAAAAGATGACGTCAGCGAATTTTACGAAAGCTCCGGAATACATTGCCGCGCGATTGTCGCCCAGGACTATTCATGGGACCATTCCCACTAGCAGGCCGAACGTTCGCTTGACGAATGGCTCAAACAGGAAAAAGTTCCCGGCATCTATGGAATAGACACCCGAGCGCTGACCAAGCATCTGCGTGAGCACGGCTCCATGCTCGGGCGCATAACGGTCGAAGGCTGTGAGCCCGTTGACTTCTATGATCCCAACAAGGAGAATCTAGTCGAGAAAGTCAGCACAAAAGAAGTAGAGATACATGGCGATGGCGACAAGACGGTTGTTCTTGTCGATTGCGGAGTAAAACACAACATTATCCGCTGTCTGACCCGTCGCGGAGTAAAGGTTGTGCTCGTTCCCTGGGATTATGATTTCAACAGCATTCCCTACGACGGCCTATTTATCTCCAACGGCCCGGGCAACCCTGATATGGTGGGGAAGACAGTAGAAAATATAAGGAAAGCTCTTCAGGGCGACAAACCTGTCTGTGGAATCTGCATGGGCAACCAGCTCCTTGCCAAAGCGGCCGGAGCGAAGACCTACAAGCTCAAATACGGTCATCGAAGTCACAACCAGCCTGTCAGGAAGGCCGGCACTGACAAATGTTTCGTGACATCGCAGAACCACGGATTCGCTGTGGACACCACTACCCTCCCGGATGACTGGGAAACACTTTTCACCAATATGAACGACGGGACCAACGAAGGTATCCGCCACAAGACCAAACCCTTCTTCTCGGCCCAGTTTCATCCCGAAGCCAGCAGCGGACCGAAAGACACGGAATTCCTCTTTGACGATTTCATTTCACTTCTCTAAAAGCAACAAGCATGACCACCAACGACAAGACAATAAAAAAAGTGCTTCTTCTCGGAAGCGGCGCACTGAAAATAGGTGAGGCCGGCGAATTCGACTACAGCGGCTCGCAGGCTCTGAAAGCTATGAAAGAGGAGGGAATCGAAACCGTCCTCATAAACCCCAACATTGCCACAGTCCAGACCTCGGAAGGAATTGCCGATAAAATATATTTCCTTCCGGTAACGCCACAGTTCGTGGAAAGAGTGATCGATCGTGAGCGGCCTGACGGAATTCTGCTCGCCTTCGGTGGCCAGACCGCCCTCAACTGCGGAGTGGAGCTGTATCGCTCGGGAGTGCTTGAGAAATATGACGTGAAAGTGCTCGGGACGCCCGTTCAGGCAATCATGGACACGGAAGACCGCGAACTTTTCGTTGAAAAACTTGACCAGATAGATGTCAAGACCATAAAAAGCCATGCCGTCGCCACCGTCAAGGAAGCCCTAGAATCGGCTGAAGCGCTCGGCTATCCCGTCATTGTCAGGGCGGCTTATGCTCTCGGCGGCCTCGGCAGCGGATTCTGCGACAATGCGGAGGAACTGAGGGAACTGACGGAAAAAGCGCTCTCCTTCTCTCCTCAGGTGCTGATAGAGAAATCGCTCAAGGGCTGGAAAGAAGTAGAATATGAAGTTGTCCGTGACCGTTTCGACAACTGTATAACCGTCTGCAACATGGAGAATTTCGATCCTCTCGGAATCCACACCGGCGAATCGATCGTTGTGGCTCCTTCGCAGACTCTTTCCAACGAGGATTACCATTATCTGCGCAAACTCGCCATAAAAATCATACGCCACATAGGAATCGTGGGCGAATGTAACGTCCAATATGCGTTTGACCCCGATTCGATGGACTACCGCGTCATTGAAGTCAATGCGCGTCTGAGCCGTTCGTCGGCCCTGGCATCCAAGGCAACCGATTATCCGCTCGCCTTCATTGCGGCCAAATTAGGACTCGGATACGGCCTTTTCGACCTCAAGAACGCCGTCACGAAGGAAACATCCGCCTTCTTCGAACCCGCCCTCGACTATGTTGTCTGCAAGATTCCCCGCTGGGACCTCGGCAAGTTCCACGGAGTCCACAGAGAGATCGGATCGTCGATGAAATCTGTTGGAGAAGTCATGTCTATAGGACGTACATTCGAGGAAGCCATCCAGAAGGGACTGCGCATGATCGGTCAGGGAATGCACGGATTTGTCGCCAATCATGAAATGAAGGTTGAGGACATCGAGGAAGCCCTCGCGAATCCGACCGATCAGCGAATATTCGTCATTGCGCAGGCCATGCTCGAAGGCATGACGGTTGACCGCATTCATGAACTCACAAAGATCGACCGCTGGTTCCTCTGCCGTCTGAGAAACATCATTGACACTTATCATGACCTGAAAAAATGTCATGGAGTAGCGGAGATCATGCCTGAATTGCTTCGTCAGGCCAAAGAGCAAGGCTTTTCCGATTTCCAGATTGCGAGAGCGGCTGCCACAAAGATGCGCCTGCAGTTCGGCGCCTGCGCAAAAGCCTGGGCATCGTTCCTGTCGTCAAACAGATCGACACGCTTGCAGCCGAGTATCCGGCGCTGACAAATTATCTCTACCTGACCTACAACGGAACGGAAAACGATATACATTACGAACATGACGGACGCTCGGTTGTGGTCATGGGCTCCGGAGCCTACCGAATCGGCAGTTCCGTGGAATTCGACTGGTGTTCGGTCAACGCCCTTCAGACGGTGAAACATGAAGGATGGCGCTCCGTCATGATAAACTACAATCCCGAGACCGTCTCGACGGACTATGACATGTGTGACCGCCTCTATTTCGACGAACTCACCTACGAGCGAGTGATGGATATCCTCGATATGGAAGAGCCCCACGGAGTCATTCTCTCGGTAGGCGGACAGATTCCAAACAATCTTGCCACCCGTCTTGACGATGCCGGAGTGAACATACTCGGAACTTCCGCCAAAAGCATTGACAACGCCGAAGACCGCAATAAATTCTCGGCGATGCTCGACCGCCTTGGCATAGACCAGCCCCGCTGGCGCGAGCTGACGAGTTTCGACGACATCGACAAGTTCATAGAAACCGTGGGCTATCCTGTCCTTGTGCGCCCGAGCTATGTGCTTTCCGGAGCGGCGATGAATGTCTGCTCCAACTCCGAGGAGCTGCACCGTTTCCTCCGTCTTGCCGCAAACGTCTCGAAAGAGCATCCCGTGGTTGTCACCGAATTCATCCAGGAAGCCAAAGAGATAGAAATGGATGCCGTTGCCCAGAACGGAGAGATCGTGGTCTATGCCATCTCTGAACATATTGAATATGCCGGAGTGCATTCCGGAGATGCCACCATACAGTTCCCTCCACAGAAGCTGTATGTGGAAACCATGAGACGAATAAAGAAAGTAAGCTCAAGCATAGCCAAGGCTCTGAATATTTCGGGACCGTTCAACATACAGTTCCTTGCGAAAAACAATGACATAAAGGTTATCGAGTGTAACCTCCGCGCATCGCGTTCGTTCCCCTTCGTCTCCAAGGTACTGAAGATAAACTTCATTGATCTGGCAACGAAGATAATGCTCGGAATTCATGTCGAAAAGCCGTCAAAGAGTCTGTTTGATCTGGACTATGTGGGCATAAAAGCCTCCCAGTTCAGCTTTTCGCGTCTGCAAGGCGCCGACCCGGTGCTTGGTGTGGATATGTCATCCACCGGTGAGGTCGGTTGCATAGGAGCCGACACATCGGAAGCCATCCTGAAATCCATGCTTTCAGTCGGCATGCGAGTGCCTGACAAGAACAAAGGTGTCCTTCTTTCCACCGGTACAGCCAAACAGAAAGCCTCCATGCTCGAGGCAGCAGGTGAACTTCACAGGGCCGGTTATAAAATCTATGCCACAGGGGGAACTCATCGTTTCCTTCAGGAAAATGGCATTCCTTCCGTTCAGGTCTATTGGCCATCCGAGCCTGACTCCCATCCGCAGGCGCTCCGGCTGCTTCACGATAAGGAGATCGATCTTGTTGTCAATGTGCCGAAAAACCTTACGCCCACGGAACTTGGCAATGGCCATAAAATCCGTCGCGCAGCCATCGACCTGAACATTCCCCTTCTGACAAACGCCCGACTCGCATCGGCTTTCATCCATGCCTTCACGACAATTCCGACCGACAGACTCGAGATTCTCTCGTGGAATGAATATTAACCGATATCCAACCCTCGCCCCTCATGACTCTACGCCAACTCTGTGACTCAGCAATCCATAGACTGTCAGGCCATTACTCCGAAAGCGAATCCCGCTGGATGGTGCGTATAATAATGGAGCATCTCAAGGGCTACACGACTGTTGACCTTGCCGTCAAGGCCAATGACGAAGTCAGTGATTTCCTCTCGGGAAAAGTGGATGAAACGGTCAATCGTCTTCTTGCCGATGAACCTATACAGTACATCTTTTCCGAGGCCTCTTTTTACGGAATGAGGTTTAAGGTCACTCCTGCCGTTCTGATCCCTCGCCCGGAGACTGAGGAACTGGTGGATATGATTGTTGGACAATGGGGCGAGAGAAGCGATCTTTTTGTTCTGGACGCCTGCACCGGATCAGGGTGCATCGCCATATCGTTAGCTCGCAATCTTCCTTTCAGCCGCGTTGATGCATTTGACATCAGCAGCGAAGCTTTGACAATTGCAGAAGAAAACGGGAAAAATCTAAAAACGCGCATCGGCTTTTTCAAGGCCGATGCGCTGAACCTTCCCGCTCCCACCAGAGGGACCTACGATATTATCGTCAGCAATCCGCCTTATATCGCCGAGCATGAGCGTAGCTCAATGGAACCCAACGTTCTTCTCCACGAGCCCGAACAAGCTCTGTTTGTCCCTGACTCAGATCCATTGCTTTTCTACCGATCAATCTCTTCCTACGCATTGAAAGCGCTAAAACCGGGAGGCATGATCTATTTTGAGATAAATCCTCTCTTTTCCGACCGTCTGGCCTCAGAAATGAAAGCAGAAGGCTGGGACGATGTGACCGTCAGTCTTGACATGCAGAAACATCGCAGATTTCTCTCGGCTAAACTCCCGGAACAATGAAAAAGTCACCTCTCGATGCGGAGAAAGCTCTTGTCAGGCTTGAAGAGCTTTGCGCCCGTTCCGAACAATGTTCGTGGGACCTGAAAGAAAAGCTTCGCCGATGGAAAGTTGAACCGCCCTACGAACCGATAATAGAAAGTCTTTCGGAAAGAGGCTTCGTAAATGACGAACGCTTTGCCCGGGCATACGTGCGTGATAAGTACCGTTTTGACCGCTGGGGACGCTTGAAAATCGCCAAAGGGCTTATTGCCAAACACATAGACCGCAATACGATCGATATAGCCATGCGGGAAATTATAGCCCGGGATTACGCCCTCAACTGCTTCAATCTGCTGAAAGCGAAAAGAAAATCCCTGTCGCCCGAGCTTTCATCATACGAAATTAAGCAAAAAATGCTGAGATTCGCGGCAGCCCGCGGCTACGAACCTAATCTCGTGATTCGTCTTCTTGACAACGAAAAGATATGGGACTGAGCCACAGCATAAGGAAATGGGCCTCCGATCTGCTCTCGATGATTTATCCTGAATGCTGCGAGGTGTGCGGCACCCGTCTTGTAGGTGACGAAAAAGTCATCTGTACAGGTTGCTATCTGGAAATGCCTCGTTGCAACATACATGACAATTCCTTCAATACGCTTCACCAACGCCTTGCCGGACACGTGGTTATCGAACGTGCAGCAGGTTATTTCTATTATTATCGCGGCAATCCATATACGCGACTTATACATGTGGCAAAATATAACGGGCGTCCCGAGACCGGCCGGGAACTTGCCGCCAGATTCGCCGGCGAAATCATGGATGACGGTTTTTTTGACGGAATGGACCTGATTGTTCCGGTTCCTCTCCACCGGTTCAAAAAGCTTAAAAGGGGTTACAACCAGACGGAATATATTGCCGAAGGAATAGCCCGAAAGACCGGGCTTGCCATAAACAGGAATCTGATAGCACTGAAACCGCATTCGTCGCAGACCCGAAAAAACGCTTTTGAGCGATGGAAGAATTCCCTTGACATCTACGGTGTAAAAAATCCGGAAGAGCTGGAAAACAAGCATGTTCTGCTCGTTGACGATGTAATCACCACCGGATCGACAATGCTTGCTTGCTGCGAGGCCATCCACCGGGCTGCACCTTCGGCAACCATAAGTGTAATCGCACTCGGAGTGACTAATCTGACATAGTGTTTTCCGACCTCACTTCGCTCGCGGCATTTATTACCGGTTTCATAAGGGTTTCAAGATCATAGACCGGGAGCGGATAATGTGCAAGAAAAGTATGCGCTGTCCTTAATGCTATCATACCGCGCATGGCGCCTATCGCCACCCCCAACATCATTTTTATAAGGTCAGTCGTGATGATTATCTCATCAGGATCGGCTTCGGCATCAGGGCCAAGCAATTCGAAATCTGAAATCACGGAATAATCCATCAGGCGATGACTCATTTGATCGCGCAGTGTCGTATATCTCGCGCTCAAGATCAGCCTGACCATGTGCCCTCCGGCCCGATAGGAGAAACTCGTCGAAAGATTCACATCTATGGGCGTAGAACTATAACGCATCATCTCCCAACGATAGAAATGAGTTCTTTCGTGATCCTCCTGAATTTTCAACAGCTTTATGTCAAGTTCCGGCACTTTCATATCACAGAAACACCCGGGCGGCATCATTTGTTTTCGCCGTAATGGATCGGGTCAGCGCTTACGGTTGCGCACGCTTCTGGTCGCAGAGGAGGATGATGAAACGTTTTTAGGAGCTTTCGCGCGTTTAGTCTTAATTTTCAACGCATTCTGTTTTTTTGTCCCGCGCTTGGAAATCTGACGGCGATATTTTGCAGGATCCTTTACAGCCGAAGTGTCTCCTCCGGCCGCAAGTATTTCGGCTTTTTCCTTTTCAAGACGTGAGGCCTGCAGTTGCTCCAGCGACGGGACCCACATATTCCCGCTGGTGTTTTCAAGCGAGGTGTTGATGCTGTCCTGAATCTTTTTTCTTTCAACAGGATCCGGATAAAGCTCTGCAAGAGATTTATTGCGTGCGTTGCGGGTCTTTACGATCTCACCGTCATATAGTCCCAGAAGGAAAAAATCGTCATAAGTGCATGATGGCATATTGTTTTCATCGGAAACGAATATGGCATTTCCTGAAAGATAAGGGCGCAGATCATCGAATTTAACCCAGAACATGGGATATTTCACGGGGTCGATCGCCAGTTCGTCCGATCTGTGCAGGACAGGGCATATAGCCTCCACAACGGTGCGTTTCCTTGTGTTTTTACTGTCAAGCTCGTGACGCTCTATAATGTAATACGACAGGACTTCTTCGGCAGGGACATCTGCCTCATCGATCTCGACCGCCGAGTTTCTTTTCGACTGACGGTAAGGAATATGAAAACGTTCCAGCATATCTGTCAGCGAAAGTTGATGCTGATCGTTAAAAATCTCCCGGCCGTCCATATACTCATATACTTTCAGACGCCCCGAGTTGACCAGTCCCATGATTGTACGAAACAGATTCTCCTGTCCTTCAATGGGCGGTTCGGGATAATAAAGAGGAGCGTTCCCGGGCTTAGTCAGATCGAGTTCTCTGTAGATCACCCGCATCCAGCCCTTCTCGGAATCCGTGGCTGAAGGCATGGAGATACGCTTCAGTGTGCGGTTCGTGATCTGCTCCTTCTCGGCGCGTTCCGTTTTTTTAGATCCACGACGCAGAGTCGCGGTGCTCTCATTGGTCTGGGCGAAGACTCCGAAAGAAGCGATTGCCATCAGAGCCGCAGCCAGTGTGATTATGTGGATTGCTCTCATATATTTCAGTTTAGAATTATTTCCATTGGCGACAGATTTCTTACGGTACCGTCAGGACCTTGGGCACGGACATGCGAGATGAAGAAACGTTTTCCACGGCCCAGACGCTTTATCGCCTCTTTCTGGCGCAATGAGAAAGACGCGCCATCCGACACTTCCGGAATAGCGTTGCCCATCGAGTCAAAGACTATCATCTCGAATCCGAGAACTCGAAACTGGATGTCAAGCAGACCGTCATCTATAGCCGCTTTCAGGCTACCGGCCCCAAGGACAGACTGTTTTGAGACAGGACGTCCTCCCTTATATCGGTTGTCGCCTATAGCGAGATAGGGTATGGGATCAGGAAGTTTCCTGACACGGAATGTATGCGTGGCGACGTTGCGGCGGCTTCCTTCGGCTCCGGCCGAAACCGTTATGACCGCATCCTTGCCGATGGCTGCCGGACGCGCCACCCAGGCATCCCCTTTTCTTGTGAGCGTTCCGTTTGTCATCGTGGCCTGGACGAGATTCTGAGGCATACCGGGAACGGATATGCTTACCGGATTGTCAATGCCGGCATAAAGGACATTCATCATTGTAGCCGAGACGGTGGCTGACGGCTCGACGACCGTATAGTCCGATACGAAATCATGGCGCGTCACCGACCCGTCGGGATGAGGCAGATCAATATGTCCCGAAAAGCTGAAGGTACCTGAAGAGGAAGGAACAAATTCATAATGTCCGTCCTTTATAAGTCGATCACCTACATATACTGACGGACGTGACAGAGTGTCAACGGCGGCAAGGACTATATCGGCCCGATAGGGGGTTCCGCGCATCAATATCCTGGCATCAGGGACAACGAATGCTGAGAAATCGTTAGCTACCATGTCACTACCGGCCACATCAACAATCGATTTGCCACTGCTGAGTGCCGCTATTGACAACAAAGCCTCACCCTCGGCATATCTCACATCATTTTGGAGTTTTGTAAGCAGAGTGACGGCGGCCACAACCGGCTGATTGTCGAACTTGGCTTCTTCCCATGAACTTACAGTAGATTGGCCCTTGCGCCGGAACGGAGCGGTTGACAGAGCCGATTCAATGCTGCTTCGTCTCTGAGGCTGAACCACTATCCGGCTGACATTCTCCCGGAAAATATCGATCCGTTCACGCAAGGCTCCTCCTTTCCCGTCGGCCGGATTGAGCATAACCACTGATGCGGCATCAAGATCCTCGCGGTTATTTATCTCGGAAAGCGTAGCCGATTCTCCGTCGGCCTCGCGCACGATGGCCAGTTTAAGGGAATCAATGAAACCGCACAGCATTTTTGACTCCCGCCGCACGGAATCGGCTTTTGCCATCCATGGCCCCATTTTTTCGGGATTGTCAGCCGCGAGCTTCTTCAATTCGGAATAGACCGAAGCGTTTCTACGGTCCATATCGGTATTTGTTCTCCCCAGTCCCTCCTCGACCTGGGTGAACCCATCGAGCACATCGCTTGATACGTTTAGAGCCAGCATGGCTATCAAGACGATATACATGAGGTTTATCATCTTCTGGCGAGGCGACAGGCGTGTGTTGGAATAACCCATTATTCTTTATTGGAGGACATGTTTACGGTCATTGCACGGAGCATTTTCTCATATACCTGATTGAGTTGCTCCATGTATTGCGTCATTTTCTCGCTTTCCTCACAATAGCGGGAACTTTGGGAAAGCGTGGTTTCATACATAGCCGACATCTCCTTGATACCTTTGTTGACCCGGTCTATTGCGTCAAGCTGTGATGAAACGCTTTTCAGCTGGATCTCATAGATCGTATTCAAACCCTGAATATTGCGATTCAATGTCTGCATCTGCTCCACATAATCGCCTGAATTATCCGAAAACTCCTGTCTCAGTCGTTCTATCTCGCCCGAGAGAGGCGCCATATCGCTCTTCTGCGCCTTGACGTCCGGGAGTGCAGGCATAGCCTCAACAGCCGGAACATGAGAAAGATTTTTTCGCGACATGCTTTCCACGACAACCGGTTGCTGATCCGCGGGCGCATCCCGGCCATCAAGAGCCGGGAAAACTTCCTCCCATTTATATTCACGCGGAGGCCGGTCGAACGCGGTCAGGATAAAGACTATCACTTCGGTCCCCATGGCAATACAGAGGAGAAGGTCGCCCCCTCTGATATGAAGAAGCTTGAACAAGGCGCCCCAGATTACAATCGCCGCCCCTATACTGTAGGCCACGTTGAAAAACCGTTGCCCGCGATCGCTTGACACAAAACGTTCAATGACTACTCTGCACTGGCTGACTTTTCCCATTATAAAAATATTGACAGAATTATTTTTTCAGTTTATTACCTTTCGCGAAACCGACCTGAGTCCTGACGCAGCGGAAGCCTATATATGACCTCTGCTCGTTCTGATACTCCCACATCCGCTGGTCAGAACGGATGTTGCGGGCCACATCTTTCCACGAACCACCCCTGACTATCTTTCTCTTCAATCTGTAGGGGTCTTCTTTGGCTGCATTATAGCGATATTCCGGATTTATATCCGATGTCAGGCGACTGACAGCCTCGGTAAAAGCCGTGGAAGTCCATTCGCTTACGTTTCCCGCCATGTCATAAAGCCCGTTGTCATTAGGCGCGTATGAGCCGACACGCGATGTTATCAGATGGCCGTCCTGAACATAATTCCCGTCCTGAGGCTTGAAATTTGCATAATAACACCCCCGGTCTTCCGATAGAGGCAGGTTCCCGTCCCAGGGATATTTATTTTCCATGATTCCGGCGCGGGCGGCTATTTCCCACTCAGCCTCTGTCGGCAACCGGTAAGGCTCTATATAAATACCTTCGCGTCCGAGTGAACGGCGCAGGAAATCGGTTCTCCAGTTGCAGAACGCATTTGCCTGTTCCCAGCTCACCCCTACTACCGGATAGTCATTATATCCCGAATTGGCGAAGTACATTCTCGCGTATGGCTCATTGTAGGAGTTTTCGAAATCGTTTATCCAGACGGTAGTATCGGGATAGACATTCACGATGTAGGTGTTGATGAAGTCATAGTCGCTTGAAAGGCCTCGCGTGATTGTCCTGCGGATGATCTCGCCGTCATCATTGACGTATGCGGTGTCTTTCGAAATAAGAGGGACATCCGTTGGGACCGGTTTGTCCGTATTATATTCCCTTCTTGCCGGATTGAAGCGGTGACGGCGCTTGGCGGCTTCCGTGAAATCGTAGGTCTCGTAGCGATAGTTGAGCTGTTCAGGATCCAGTTCCTTAATTCCCGTTATGGGATTAGTGCGATACATACTCTCAATCGCCCGGGCCTCTGCATCATTCGCGTTACGCCACGGAATCGGTTTTGACCAATTAAGGCGTGGAGTTATCGGATTGCCCTCACGGTCAACGTCTATACGGTACTCCTCGTTTCCGCCGTAAGCAGGATCGGCAAGCCGTTCACGGATAATTGAATCGCGCACCCAATAGACAAACTGTTTGTATTTGCCGTTCGTGACTTCCGTTTCGTCCATCCAGAACGCATCGACCGATACGCCCCGCGAATCGTCGCGTGTGTTCCAAAGAGAGTCCGCTTCCGGTCCGACTTTAAGAGAGCCGCGATTGACAAGCACCATCCCGTAGGGCGTCGGTTCGGTCCAGCGTGTGCTTCCTATGCCTGTGACCTCGCCGCCAATGCTGTTGCGGATTCCCGACGAACAGCCGAAGAAAACCGTGACAAGAGTCAAAGCAAGAAAATATATAACAGTTCTTTTCATATATTACATTATTCGGATACTTTTGTATTTGTTCTTTTCTTTAGGACGGAAGTCAAGCTTCACACTGTAGCCTGCCACAATTTCATGACTGCCGTCTGACTTTTTGGGCCATGAACTGACAGGACAGTCATAGCTGTAACCGATGAAAAAGCCTTTGATTTCCGCGGCGAGAGTCAAAACGACAGCATCGTCAAACCGATAACCTACGCCTAAAGATATAAGTTTTTTATATCGCAGACGTCCCGTAAGCTCACCCCGCAACCGGTCAAAATCACTTTTCATGATTACCGACGGCAACAATTCAAATAACGTGGCCGACAAAGGAATATTGCCGCCTGCCATCAGGCAGACAGTTCTTTTTGTCTTGATTTCGACATTTTCCGTTTCCGTGACGTCTGATTCCTCGGTGGATTCCGGATCAACAGTCTCCTCACGCCTTCTGACAAAGCTCATGACAGGAGAATTGAGATCAAGGCCCGAAATACCGGCCCAAAACGAATGGTGGGCATAGAAGAGTCCGGCATCAATACTGAAAGCGTTGTCCTTCCGCTCCGAACCTTTCAGACGGCCGTTGCCGTATCGGCCCTCCAAAGCCGCTGTCAGGGAGCCGCCACCCAGCCTGAACCTGTAGCCGACCTGCATACCGGCCGACATCATTCGCAAAGGACCTTCCGACTGACTGCCCCCCCGCACACCGATGCCGAACCCGCGGCCGGCAAGGGTCAGAGGCATATCTGCGGTCAGCGCAAAATTTCTCGGATTATTCTCCGTTCCGGTCCACTGCAGTCTGCCCGCTCCACGGAAACGCAGGTCTCCGCTACTGCCTGCGGCCGCAGGATTATATAGAGTAGGAATCTCGTAATACTGCGACATGAAAGCGTCGGTCTGCGCCATAGAGTGCGACCGGATCATTCCCAGAAACGACAGAAGGATGATTACTTTCAGTTTATATTTATTTTGACCGCTTGCCATTTTCCGTTCTCCGATCATTCAAAATAAAAGGTTAGCACAAACATGTTTGATCTCGCTTTCCTGAGCGAACGTGTTATCTCGTATTTTTCCGGATCATCAGCGAGATCCTGACGTTTATGATCGACGATGTCAGTCAGCCCGAAACAGAACTTCACCTCGGGATTCAGCTTGAAATACGGAAGATAGAAATCAAAACCGAATCCTGCGGTCAGATAGCAGTCGGCCGAGTTCAGTCGCAGATAGTCGTTGCGTTTGCGCGTCAGATCAAAGGCCGGCATGATTCCCCCCGTCAGATACGGACGGCAGTTGCGGTAACGCTGCCCTGAAAATTTCAGATCCACAGGCGCCACGATATACGTCGATTTGATATTCTGCCTGTAGATCAGGGGATCATCATTATCAGATGAATTTACGTCAATGAACCTGATATCGCGGCTACCGAAATATAACCCTGGAGAAACGCGCAGATTCAGGAAGCCGTTAAGTCTTAAATCTATCAGGGCATTGACGCAGAAACCGGGCGCAAACGATGGCTGCTCCATGAACCAGCTCCGTCCCCCCTCGGTCACCAATCCGTTATGGGTGAACGACAGATCCTGCGTATGCATTCCGACAGAAAAGCCGAGATGCCATGGACGCAGATCGGCATAAGGCCTGTTCTGGAGCCGGTCATTGAACCGCTGGGCCGATAAGGGCGATTCAAGCAGTCCAAAAAATGATATGATTGAAAAAATAAGGATGATCCGTGTCTGTTTCATTGATCTATAAACGTTGGATCGCATCCTTTTATTGTTTCCCCGCGAGCGCTACGGAACAAAAGAAACTCCCCCGACGTTGTCATTATATTCCCAATCAGGCACAAGCTTCATCATGACGCCTTTTATTACAAAGCACAAGCAGCTGATTTACAATGTCCTCAATGCCATCATAATCACGCTCTCTGCCGGACTGATAATCTATCTTTCGGTCCTGGGTCTGAAAGGCATAGAGTTTTTTTCCGACAGACATTACATGACCTTCCAGCTCTGGGTCTGCTACGTGTTCATAGCCGATTTCTTCATAGAGCTTTACATGTCGCGACAGAAGAGCCGTTACTGCAAGCGTCGGTTTCTGTTCCTGATACTGTCGATTCCTTATCTCAACATCGTTGCCGGACTGAACATACCTCTGACCTATGAATCGCTCTATTTTCTGCGTTTCGTCCCGCTTGCACGCGGTGCTCTCGCAATGTCGATAGTGGTGGGATACATTTCCCGCAACAGGCTGACCAACATCTTTGCCTCATATAGCGTGATTCTTCTTGCGTTCATCTACTGCGGCAGCCTTCTGTTCTATGAACTTGAGCATGGAGTGAATCCGGGCATCCAGAACTATGGCGACGCTCTATGGTGGGCTTTTTCAGTAGCGACTACCGCCGGCTGCAATGTCTATCCTGTCACCGGAACCGGGAAAATAGTATGTGCCGTGCTTCCGAGTATGGGAACGGTAATTTTCCCTCTTATAACTGTAGTAGTCACCAATGCGGTCAGGGAAAGGCTGAACACCCTTTCCCCTTCGAAAATCTCCGCTCCAACCAATAAAAAGCCGGCCGATACATGAATGTAACGGCCGGGATCTTTTAGCGATTTAGGAGTTTCAATTATTCCTCTGTGTCTGAGTCTGATTCCTTCATATTGTGGAACACGTTCTGGACATCCTCGTCCTCTTCGAATTTGTCGAGAAGTTTCTCGACTGCGGCCCGCTGCTCGTCATTCAGTTCCTTTACATCATTGGGAATGCGGACAAACTCTGAGCTTATAATCTCGTAGCCGTTGCTCTCAAGGAAATGCTGGATATTGGAATAGTCCTCGAAAGCTCCGTAAAGCACAATTTCCTCTTCATCGGGTTCAACTTCGTCAACTCCGCAGTCAATCAGTTCGAGCTCGAGTTCCTCGAGATCCATTCCTTCCGTAGGCTTGATCTTGAAAACACTCTTGTGATCGAAAAGGAATGAGAGCGAACCTTGAGTTCCGAGGTTACCGCCGTGTTTGTTGAAATAAGAGCGGACGTTTGCCACCGTGCGTGTATTGTTGTCAGTAGCTGCCTCGACAACGATAGCTATGCCATGGGGACCATATCCTTCATAGATGATTTCCTTGTAATCGCCCGCATCCTTGTCGGTAGCCTTCTTTATGGCGCGCTCAACAGTGTCTTTAGGCATGTTGGCTGCTTTGGCGTTCTGCAGCAACGCACGCAGACGCGGGTTTGTGGAGGGGTCAGGACCGCCGGCCTTTGCGGCGATAGTGATTTCCTTGCCTATACGCGTAAAAGTACGCGACATGTTGCCCCAGCGTTTGAGCTTGCGGGCCTTGCGATATTCAAATGCTCTTCCCATATCTTGTTTTTGTTAGTTTTTTCAGTTTAGCGGAGCACGGCTCCTGTCTTTTTGGTAACGTTGGCTATTATCTTGTTCATCACCGCGTCGATCTGCTTGTCATTGAGAGTCTTCTCGTCATCCTGAAGAGTCATGGTTATGGCGTAGGATTTTTTGCCCTCAGGCAGATTCTTGCCTTCATAAACATCGAAAAGACTTACTTCGCGCAGAAGTTTGCGTTCGCTTTCACGCACGGCCTGCTCGATCTGTGCCATGCTGACCGAGGTATCCACAAGAAGGGCAAGGTCGCGTTTGACGGCCATTGTGCGCGGAAGCGCGGCGTATGTGACTTTGTTTCTCAGGGCCATCTTGACAAGTTCACCCCAGCAAAGCTCGGCATAAATGACAGGCTGTTTCAGGTCGAACATCTTCAGCACCGGTTTTGCAACGATTCCGATTGATCCGATGTGTTTGCCGGAACGAGTGTCGATGCTCATGGAGGCGCTGAAAACCGGCTCCGAGCCGAGAGTGTATTTCAGTTCCCGGCCATTGACGCCGATGCGTTTCAGTATATTGTCAACATAAGCGCGCATATCGTAGAAGGTAGCTTCTTCTGCCGGGCGCAGCCATCCGGCAGGACGCAGTTCACCGGTCAGCCAAAGGGCCAGATGGCTCTCCTCACTGTAGGGAGCCAGCGGATTTTCGGCTGTCGAGATCGCCTCGGGATTTTTGAAATATACATTTCCGAACTCATACATCATCAATGACTCCATCTTGCGGTTGACATTATATGCCACCGATTCAAGACCTCCGAAAAGCAGAGTCTGACGCATGACACCGAGATCCTGACTCAGAGGATTCAGAAGGCTGACGCAGTTATCCAGAGGATATTGCTGCGAATCGGCGTAGTAGCGTTGTGCAGTCAGCGAGTTGTTCATTATTTCGTTGAAGCCGCAGGCAGTCAGCTGTTCCGACACAAGGACACGCAGATCGTTGTCGGCGTCGGTAACCGACTTATAGGAGAGAGATGAATGGACAACGCTGTCAGGCACCACGTTGTTATAGCCATATATGCGAAGCACATCTTCGACAACGTCGCATGGACGCTGCACATCGACGCGATAGGTAGGCACGAGCAGCTCGGCCTTTTCGTCGTCACCGCCCGTTTTCTGTATCTCGAGCGATTCGAGTATGGAATCCACAGTGGCATTGTCGATATCCTTGCCCACGAGACGGCGCAGATAGTCATATTCGAGCGTCACAGGGAACGGCGCAACCGGGTTGGGATAAATGTCTATGGGCTCCCCGCAGATTTCACCGCCCGCAAGTTCCTTGACCATCAGTGCTGCAAGTTTGGCGGCATAAAGGGTGATGTTGGGGTCCGTCCCACGTTCGTAGCGGAAAGAGGCGTCGGTCTGGAGGCCCTGACGCCTGGCAGTCTTGCGGACAGAAGTTGGATTGAAATACGCGCTTTCGATAAAAACATCAGTAGTCTCGGCAGTGACACCTGAGTCTTTTCCTCCGAACACACCTGCGATACACATTGGACGCTCTGCCGAACATATCATCAGGTCATTGGCCGAAAGCGTATGCTCGACATCGTCCAGTGTCACGAATTTCGTACCTTCGGGACATTTTTTCACTATCACCTTTCCGCCCTCTATCTTGTTGAGATCGAAACAATGAAGCGGCTGACCGATAGAGTGAAGGATATAATTGGTTATATCAACCACAGAGTTGATCGGACGCAGGCCAATGGCATTCAGACGCTGCTGAAGCCATTCGGGGCTTTCGCCGACCTTGATTCCGCGTATGGTGATCCCGGTGTAACGCGGACATGCCTCATAATCGTCAACCTGCACGGTGACCGCACCGTCGGCACGATCGGGAGCGAACGCATCGACCGACGGACGACTGAGCGTAAGCGGAGCGGAATGCTGACGCGACCATGCGCAGAGATCGCGCGCCACGCCATAGTGCGATGCGGCATCTATGCGGTTAGGCGTCAGATCTACCTCGAGAACATAGTCGGAAGAAAGACCGTAATACTCGGCAGCCGGAGGGCCGGGGGCCACATTCTCTTCTATGACGATAATTCCGTCGTGGCTGGTGCCTACACCGATTTCATCCTCGGCGCATATCATTCCGAATGATTCAACTCCGCGAATCTTCGATTTCTTTATCTTGAATTCCTTGTCGCCGTCGTAAAGTGTCGTGCCAACAGTGGCAACCACCACCGTCTGACCTGCGGCTACATTGGGCGCGCCACAGACAATCTGCGTCGGCGCACCGTCTCCGAGATCTACTGTTGTGACATGCAGATGGTCGCTGTCAGGGTGCTCCACACATGTGAGAACTTTTCCGATCACCAGTCCGCGCAGGCCGCCTCTGATACTTTCAACTTCTTCAACAGAGCCTGTTTCAAGGCCTATTGAAGTAAGAGCGTCAGCAAGCTCCTCAGGCGTCAGCCGGATATCGGCATAGTCTTTGAGCCAGTTATATGATATGTTCATAATCCTATATTGTTGTTTTCAGGATGCAAAGTTACAAAAATGAATCCAAAAATCACAACTATAACATATTAAAACGACAGAGCCGCCCCACGTCCCCGTGAAGCGGCTCCTCTCATGAAAAAATGTAGTGTATGCAAATATTTTATTCGTTCCAGGTACAGCTTACGAATTCGAAGGCGCCGGGAGCGGTTACTTTGAAGACTATGGTGGTGTTCGGTTCACGGATAGTGGTTCCGTAATAGGCACCGAAATGAATGGTGACAGTGACGTCAACGCCGTCAACAGGCTTCAGGTCAGGATGAAGCTTGGCGAGCGCCGCCGGCATCACCTCGGTCTCGAAACGTTTCTTTTCAAGAGCGACAACCTCGTCATCGGTCATCGAGCTGTAGCCCGCATACTGGGTTTTGGCAGCCGAAGGACGGAGATCGACATTACCCTGATATGCCGATGTTCCGCAGTAATACTCGTTGTTCCCGTAGCTTGAAACGTAGGCGGGACCGTCAGTCACATTATCCTTTACCCAATCGACGCAAGTCTGGAAATAAAGAGTTGACAGAGCCTGTCCGCGGCCCGGAGCAAGAGTGATCACGACGGAAGGATCGTAATTCCACACGCCTTTGCTTCTCACGAACTGAGCCGTTTCGGTAACGATGCCGTTGTTCAGAGTCCATGCGTTGCCGTCGTAGCTGTACTGATCGCACTTGGTGACGGTTTCCGATCCGTTATAGTAGTAATAAACCACAAACATCGCGTCGTCAGCGGCAGCATACGGATACTTGCCCTTGAGGAAGATGGGGAGGTAGTCGGCAGGAACTGTGCCCGAAAGATTGTCGTGGCTCTGGCCCATTGCCTGATAATCGGCATGAGAGAGAACAACCGTGCTGGGAGCAACGGCCCATTTCGAACCGTCGAACTTATAGATAGCGTTCTCGTTTGTCGAAGCGACAGAAACGCCTGCACGCGATCCGACAGCCTGGGTGCTGAGAGTTGAAATAGCCTTATCACCTACCTTTGTAACAATCACATTCAGGAATTTACCTCGGCTTGCAACAGCTACGACATATCCTTCAAGAGTTACTGTCTCGCCATTTTTGAAGAGGGCCTTCAAGTCATTGCTTGCACCGTAAGGACTCAGCTGGACAGTAGCACCGTCAACTTTGATGTTGATATAATTGCCATCCACTATAACACTGCCGGTAAATTTGGAATAAATCGGAGCGATCGGCTTTG
>ERZ779851.895-NODE-895-length-28646-cov-21.422965_pt1 | contig 28646 bp, 40 predicted proteins | sample MGYA00511094_ERZ779851 | MGnify/ENA primary metagenome ERZ779851 (study PRJEB29588, sample SAMEA2155512) | human gut metagenome | biome: human gut; feature: human-associated habitat; material: faeces | place: Denmark | collected 2008/2010 ...
TGAATATTTTTTATTATATTTGCAGTGAATAATAATTTTATTGACAAATCCAATAGTAAAAAGCAATATGGCAAATCCAATATGTATATCGCCTTTGAAGTTTTATGATGACTTCCATAAGCAGAACCGCTATCGCAGTTTTGCTTATGGCCACGTTGCTCCTCTTATTACAAATCCAAATGCAGTTACTCCGTTCTGTATTAACCTTGGAACTACTTATGCAGGTCACAGCCATGATATTGTATCTGTGCAGCTTTATGATGCTAACACTAATAAGCTTATCGGAGATTATATGCAGAAGTTTAAAGATGCTGGTATGCGTGTAGAAGAAATTAATGGCTGCGTGATTATTTGGTTTTTAGGTATATTTCCATTATCTGGAGTAATTGACTATGAAGGCCAATATTATTTAGCTATTAAAGAAGTGTTACATGGGTATGTATATTCAGAGGTGTTTTGCTATACAAACAATGCTGATGATTGCATTAAAATTGAATACTGGAATCCAGAAGGTAATTTATATGTAGGAGGCAAATATCCTGTATTTCCATCAGAAAAAGCATTTCACTATATTCTATTGCTTAAATCTGAATTGGGTAAACCGGAATATTCATTTGAAGAAGAGGCTACAAAGAGATTAGGCTATTCATTTATTGAGAGCCAAGTTTCTAAGAAAACATATAAGTTTAATACAGTTATTCCTGAATATCTCTGTGACGCGATGAGGATAATTCGTCTATGTAGTCAAAAGAAGATAACTTGTAAAGGTGAAACTTATGATGCTATAACTTTTAATATGGAAGTTGATTGGCAGGAACAAGGAGATTTAGCTTCAGTAACATGCGAATTTGATGTAGATAATATAATTACTAATCTGGGTGGTTTTAAGCATGAAGCTGTAGGAGGTGATTTCAACAGTGATTATAATAACGACTATGATATTGAATGAAATGTTGCAACATAGAGAGTTAAAAACTTAATTGTTTAATTTAAAATTTGTAGATTATGGCTGATACAATCGAAAAGATTTATTGCACCGATGGTCGCGATAATGATTTAGCAGCGATTTTGGCCGCTACTAAGAACAATGACCCAGCAACCATGATGGCCGCTATGGGAGGTGGTATGAACAACTGGATGAACAATCCTTTTGTTTACCTAGTTTGGATGATGTTTGCTAATCGTATGTGGGGAGGCGAGCAGAATTGTAATCCTGCTATTCAGGCTCAGATTGATTCTCTTCGCAATCAGATTGCAGATAATCAGAACAGTAACTTGCTTATGGACGCAGTTCATGGTAATACAGCAGCTATCACTCAGCTCGCTGGTAACTTAAATTGTGACTTTAATGCACTCAATGGAGCAATTTGTGACGTTCGCGGAGGCATAGACCGACTTAGTGGCCAGGTAGGCTTCTCTGCAGAGCGCGTAATTAACTCAGTATCTCAGGGCAATTTGCAGATGATTCAGGCTCTTAAGGATTGCTGCTGCCAGACTCAGCAGAGTATCATTAAGATGGGTTACGAAAACCAGCTTGGCCAGAAGGACATCGTAAATGCTCTGCAGCAAGGTTTCGCTTATACCAATACTGGCATAGAGCGAGGCTTCTCTAACGTTGGTTTCCAGATGTCTCAGATGGCATGTGACCTGAAGACTAACGAGAATGCTAATACTCAGCGTATCATCGATACAATGAATTGTCATTGGAACCAGGAACTTCAGATGAAGTACAATGATTCTCGTCGCGAATTGAGCCAGAGAGACCAGACACAGGCTATTGTAGCTGGTATTACTGCAGCTGTATCTCAGATTATTGCTGCAAGTAAGACACCTACTACAACTCCTTAATATTTAACTTTGGCAGCTAGGCATTTATGTGTCTAGCTGCCAATCTTTGTCCCATCTAAAATGTAAAGCTATGCAGTTTAAAGATATTAAACAAGGTCAACCAGTTTTTATCCTTGATAAGTCTGAAATGACCATTAATCAAGGAAAGGTTATAAATAATGTATACCACGTAGATAGTAACAACGGCTATGGTAGTGTATTTACACAACAGAGCAATACTATTTGCAGAGATGTTACTATTGAAATCAGTGGCAAATCTAGTGTATATGTTATTCCTGAATTGTTAGAAACTACTAAGGCAGGAAATATTGTTCTGTCTACTAGTTCAGAAGCTCTTATTAAAGAGGTTAATGCTATTTGCAATGATGCCAAAGAGAAACTCGCGAACAGAGATTACTACCAGATGGTAGTAGATAAAACTCCTGAATTGCTTGTTACTCTTAATCCTGCTCTCAAGAAAGAACAAGAAACTGAGACAAGGCTTAAGGCTGTTGAAGGTTCTGTTCAAGAAGTGAAAGACTTAGTTAAAACATTAGTTGAAAAACTATCATGAAAAAGATTAAATATATAGTTGTGCATTCATCAGATAATGAAGAGCACAAAATCGAAATTAAAGATAAGTTTTCAAGAACTGCTAATGCGATTATGAATGCACCAGGCTATCTTGAATATATCAAAAAGCATGGTTACCATTTTACTGACAAACTTGCAGATTATGCGAGCAAGAAAATGGTTAACACATCTGGTAGTGCTCATTCTTGGACTACAGAACAGTTAAGAAGCGTGCTTGGTCCATTTACTCCAACTCATAATGAGACCAGTGGAGATATAGCATATACTGCTAATATGGCTTATGCTGATTTCTATCCAGCAGTTCTCGATACTGTGGACAAGTGCGTAACTTATGCTAAGTTAGTAGCCTCAGACCCTGACGGCTATGAAGGCATGGAATTTATGAGATGGACCAGCGATGCTATTGGTAAATCATTAACATTAAACTGGGAGGACTTTATCTAATGGCAAGAACATTTGAATTTGAACAGATTAGGCTTATTATTATTTCAGCTTTTAGCTCTCTGTTGGCTATACTAACACCAACAGAGGGCTTTGTGGTAGCTCTTATTATCGGCTTTGGCTTTAACATCTTCTGTGGAATGAGAGCTGATGGCATATCTATAACTAGATGCAAAAATTTCTCATGGAATAAAGCGCAGAAAGCTATATTCGAATTGGCGTTATATTTCACAATCGTATATGTTATTTATAGTATCGTGTATGCTTGCGGAGATAAAAAAGAAGCAATATTTGCTGCAAAGATTTTAACGTATATTTTTGATTATGCTTATGTTTGTAACGGTTTTAAAAACCTTATCATAGCATATCCAAAGAATGTTATTTTCAGAGTGATTTATCACTTAATAAGATTTGAAATTATGAAAGCTTTGCCAGGTTACTGGAAGCCTATTATAGATAGATTAAATAACGAGTTTGATAAACAAGACAATAAATCATTTGGAAACATGAAACGAGAAAATGATTCTGAATAAATATGTTAATTTAGATTATTAGTAATAAAGTTATGGACAAAATTCTCATGTTGTTGCTCAATTTATGGAGCAAAGGCTATACACTTAATAGCCAAACTATATGGGATAGTATTAAATTAATGAAATTATGGCTTACGAAAATTTAAAAGCTGCTATTAAGCAGGCTATAAAGCAAAATGGCAACCAAGAGATTACTGGTAATTTACTCCAAAGTGCTCTCCTCAATATAGTAAACACTCTAGGAGCTGATTATAAGTTCCTAGGTTTTGCTATGCCTTCTACTGTTCCACCTACTAGCGAGGAAGGTAGATTATTCTACTTTGCATCAAAAGCAGGCGAGTATATTAATTTTCCTACTACCAGCGAAAATACTCACGTTGTTACAGAAAATGGATTGTACTTGCTTACAAAAGAAGCTAATAGCAATTATTGGAAAGAAGATATTCTGATTGAAATTGCTCAAGAGTTTGGTGAAGCTGACAATAAAGTTATATCTCAGAAGGCGGTGAGTGACAAATTCAGTAACTTATCTGAGGAGGTTAACTCCAAAATCGGAAAGCAGATTTTTGTCTTACAAGAAAAAAGCACTACACCTTCAAATCCAATTAATTTGAAATGGAACATACAGGCTAAGGATTCTGACACTTTGTATTGTTCATTTAATAGTAAAGCTGAATTTCCGAATGGTGGATTGAATGTTCTTGTTAAATTTGAAGACGATAAGTACGTAATTGCATTTGTGCTAAGACAGTACAATAAAGAATATTCATACTATAATAATTCAGGTAAGGCAATAAAGGAGATTTCTATCAATGACTCAACAGTATATGAGGAAGCACAAACTTTCTCTGGAGTTCTCAATGTTATAACCGAAGGAAGTATATCTGATGATATTGCAGGACTTTCATCACGTATTAATGCCAACAAAGAGGCTATAAATACTAATAAACAGAATATTGCTGCAAACAGTACTAAGATTGCTGGCGTTGAGGACAGCATCGGAAAGCAGAATGGAATCCTTTTGAATAAAAGAAGTTTTACTGCAAAAACAAATATACTTGACAGTAAGAACTTTAAGGTCGGAACTGTTGTTGACTATATCTTTGTGATGAAAAAAGCTTCTTTAGGTTTCATAAAGGTTTTTGATAAAGAAGGTAATGACTACAATATAATAGCAAGCGAAACAGCTAAGCTGACTAAGGACAAAATATTTAGTGGCTCTATTTTGATAGAAGCCAAGTATAGCCATATCGAATTAAAGATATACGGAGACTCTTATTTTGAAGCATCAGCTTTAGATACATCGAAGGCTTTAGTAAAAAATATAGAGCAAGATATGGTTGTCGCAGACTTAGAGCATTTGCCAATTTCTGACTTAAATGATAGCAATACTCCAGTGTCTCCTGAGAACAATTATCAAAATGCTAATTGGAGTTGGCAGGCAGCTTATCTTGATACCATAAACAATAACTTAAAATATTCAAGTTATGAATATCAGACAAGGCTTATCCCAGTTAAAGAATTTGTATCATACAAATATAAAGGATATTTTTCTAGCACTGCTGGAATTGGTTTTTATGGACATAACAAGAAATTGGTGTTTGCAAAATCAGCTTATGAAATTCAAGGAGTAAAAGTCCCTACGGATAACACAATAGTAAAAGAATGTATATTTACCATACCTAAAGGTATAGGTTACATCACTTTTAACTGGAACAAATTCAGTGGTGATTCAAATTATCCAGTTCTTACAGAATTGGCTGGTCTATATAAGATAGACTCCTGTCAGTTCCCTATAACTGGTACTGTAATCAAAAACTTACCTGCTTTATGTAATTCTCTTGCAGTTAAGGAGGGTAATAAATATTTTGGAATACAGCAATCTTTGAGTAAAAACATCAACAACTATGATGGTGAGTTGAATTTACTGAAATTCAGTGATTCTTTTAATAATTCATACAGAATTTTTATCAGCCATTCTGTTGCTAAGGCATCTTTGCTCCCACAGAAAGAAAATACAGCAAATGAACCAACAATTAAAATGGTAGAATTTCCTATGTCTGTATTTACGCAGTATCTAAAGGTAGAGGCAAATGGCAAAGAACTTGCATCGTTGGTTCTTGATGGAACCAAATATAAGACATTTGTAAGAACGTGTCCTGCTTTTACGATTAGATATATTCCAAAAGAAGCAGAAAACTTGTCTGAAAACAATATTAGGTTTTATACCACTAAGGATAGTAACAATGTTGTATCTGCATTCATCATTAAGGATGGTGAAAACATTATCTTAAAATACAATGTAGATGCAACTAAAGAATTGGTTTCAGTATACAAAGGTTTCAAGGAAGCTGTAGAAAAAATACAAGGTTACACATTTACTGTAGAATTTTTCGATATTGATGCCAGCTCTGTCACAAATCTTGTTGCCGTTAAAGACGAAGGATTGCCATTTGTAACAGAGTATTCTTCTGATTGCTTGTCTTCTGGAACATTGCAGTATGATAACTATCCTGTTTTTGTTGAGGTACTGAGAGATGAGATTTTTGATATAGAACTTGTTGAAAACAACAACCGTCTTTATATATATTATGATGGTTGTTATTTTACTAAGTTATACAATGATTTCACTAAGCTGGAATACAATTTTGGTGGTACGAATAATATCAAAATAAATTATGACCCATACCACAATACCGCAAATGGGCATAATCCGCTTCTTAGAGGATTGACTGGTCACGAAATGACTACAGAGCCAGCCTATCCACAAGGGGAAGCAAGTGGTGGTACACCTGTTGGATATGCTTCATACGTATGTCACAAAATGAAACAAATGGGATGGAGTATTGTTTCGACAAATGATGTTGCAAAATACATGAAGGATAAGAACTATCCAATGCCACAGAAATGCTTCTTTATAGAGAATGATGATTTAGGCGGTCGACAGGGTATAAATAAGATATTTAGTGACGAAGAGCCTTATATTCATCAGATGGAGATATTGAAGATGAATGGTATCACAATGAACTTTGCCTTATATATGCACGGCGATTATGAATTGTTTTGCAAGATAAAGGATGGAACTGCAACTGCCGAAGAAAAATCAAAACTGACCAGGATTTTTACAGAAACAGAACTTAGACGGCTGAAATCACTAATGAACTCATATAATTGGGGTGTAGCGATTCATACATTTGTTGGTCCAGAGAAATATGTTACAGCCGCAAGTTTTGATAACATTGTAAAATCAATCAGAAATTCTATTTGGTGGTATGAAAGAATGTTTGACAGAACTCCTTTGACCTATGTAACAGATTTAACTGGAAATAGTTCTCCATATTTTAGGAGAGTTCTGCAAATGTATGGTCTATTATGTGTAGGGCAGGACGGTCTCCTTAATTATTCTGATGGTAGAGCACAAACTTTCTATAACAGAGATGGTTTCTATTTCAGAACTGAGTTTGGGGATTATGACTACAATAATGGTCCTAACTTTAGTAAATAGGAACTCTAAGTCACTGAGTTTAGAAACTTAAAAAATAGATATATGAAGAAAAATAATAAACAATTACATGAAGCACTGGCAGTGCTTCTTACCAAACTTTCATAAGCAAGGGACAATCCCTTGCTGATAGATAACTACGCAGTGAAAGCAAATTTAGTATTGTAATTTTTAAAATAATATTAAATTATGAGACAGATAAATTATATTATTATTCACTGCTCAGCCACTAAGGCTGGGCGTGATTTTCATGCCAAAGATATAGACAAATGGCATAGAGAGCGCGGTTTCGATGAAATTGGTTACAACGCTGTAGTTGATTTGGATGGTACAGTAGAGCCTGGTCGCTCAGAGGCAAAACCAGGCGCTCATTGTAAAGGACACAATTCAGATTCTATTGGTATCTGCTATATTGGTGGACTTGACGAAGATGGAAAACCAGCAGATACAAGAACTGAGTTGCAGAAAGCAGCACTAGCTGGACTTGTTGCTGGCTATAAACAAAGATTTCCAAATGCTAAAGTTGTAGGTCATCGCGATATGCCTAATGTGCATAAAGCCTGTCCTTGCTTTAATGCAAAGGAGGAGTACAAAAATATATAAAATTATCCCAGGTACTCCCTATTTTTAACAGAAGTTATCCACTATATTTAGGTTATAAAGTTATCACCTTTATATAGTGGATTTCACTTTCTTCATTTATTTAATTATAACTAGAATTATGAAACGACTGAATTTTTATAATATACTTTCACAATTTTTATTCCTGATTCTCTTGGGAGCTTTTTTGTATATTTGGCACCAAGGAAAACAGCATAAAGCTTGTGAAATTGCGTACCAGAATAGTATATCAGTGAGTATGGATTCACTGCATAAATACAAAGTAGCAGACAGCCTAAACGCAATTCATATTTCAAATATAGAATTGTCTTTAAAGCAATATAAGCGGCTAAGAGCTGATGATGCTAAATTAATTAAACAGCTTAAAGCTGATAAGCTTACTGCTGTAGTAAATCCTGAAACTATTATTAAGTACAAAATAAAGACACAGCTAAAAGATTCTATAATATACAGAGATACAGTAAAGGTTATTAACTATCGTGATTCTTGGAATTCAGTATCAGGATATTTTACAAAAGATTCGGCAAATCTAAATATACAGTCTAAAGATGAGCTTTTAATTACAAAGTCTATAGAACGAAAGAGATTTTTAGGCATTAAACTTAGTCCTAAATGGTTTGGTTATCGCAATTTGCAACTCAATATAGTTAGCAAAAATCCAAAATGCACTATCAGTAATATAGAGTATATAGAGCTAAAGTAAAAATATTTAACAGAGTAACAATTCGTGAACTATACGTGAACGCTATAGGGTAACACATAACCTATTGAAAATCAATCACTTATATAAAAAGTTACCCAAGTTACCCTATAATCTATATAGTCTAAATGAACTTTTTAAAAATATATACTATAGCCGTAGTATATGTTTTTTAAAAATATCCCTATAAGTTATAGAAAAAGTCCGTGCTCCGGACACTTTTTATATAAGTACTTGATTTTCAATAGGTTATATGGTTCCGTAAATAATTTTTATCTGGTGAACGTCACTTATCAGATAAATTTATAAGATTTATGTAATATAGAATTGTGTTACGCGTGCGTGCGTATATGCGCATACATTATATAAGATTTATAAGTTCAAGTGTTAACAGTAGTTAAAAAATTTTTTGTTAACTTCTTTTAACATAAAAAATTTTTTTATATGAAGAATTTTTGTTACTTTTGCAAATGAAAATAATAAAGAACATAACTTCATATTTTACATGGAAAAATTTAACATAAATAAAATTATGAGCCAATATGGCTTACAAGAGCAAGAGGTTGCAAATCTCTTATGGCCGATGGTCAAATATCCTGAGCTTGGTTTTAAGCGAGTACTAAGAGGTGAAACTTATCTTGATTCTGCTCAGATATGTGCCTTGGCAAATTATTTGCAAGTACCAGTTTCAGAACTCTTTACCGTTGAAGATACTGATTGGCATGCTATTTCTAAAGATAAGCGAACAATCTTTATGAAAGGTGACTACAAGGTTATAGTTGGAAGAGATTTATTCTCAGTATCGATTTGGCACAAGAATGATAATTTCTACAATTCTACTGCAACTGTAGGTTTTATGGAAGTTAGCAGATTTCTTAAACAAATTGATGATATTATCAGAGACCACGAACAAGAATTGTTAAACAAATAAATTTTTAGATTATGGACAATATTAAGATTTCAGTAGATGTTAATGTACATCTCTCAGAGAAGACAGAGAATTTTATTTCTAATTTGGTAAGTAAGTTTATTTCAGCTCCGACAGTCCCAGCTCCTGTTATTTTAGGAGCAGCTCCAGCAGCTCCAGCAGCTCCAGCAGCTCCAGCAGCTCCAGCAGCTCCAACTCTTACAATCGATGATGTACGCAAGGTTGTTGCTTCTAAGGCCGCTGCTCATCGTGACGAGGTTAAGGCTAAGCTCACAGAGCTTGGTGCTAAGAATGTTACTACTCTTGACCCTGGTAAATACCAGGAGTTGGTTGATTACCTTAATACTCTTGCATAATGATTAAAGCTATTTTATATGGGCTTTTAGCAGGTTCAATTGTTATCGGTCCTTTTGTATATTTAATATATTCAGCATATTCAACAATCAAGAGCAGAAAAAAAAAATATAAATATGGGTAGGTCACAGAAAAAGCGTCTATTGGCAGCCTCAGAACGCTTTAGACGAAATTACTTTTATTATTTCGGCATATCAAGAACTAATGCAGACGGAGTAACATTTACTGTTATGCATATTGAGCCACGTATTCCTAATCACAAAAGAACATGGAAGTAAATAACGGACAAGACCATCACGAGAGAAGCCATGCGCTTCTTTCGCCTTCAGGAGCTCATAGATGGTTGAACTGTACACCATCTGCTCGTTTGGAGGAAAAAATGCCACCAAAGCCAACTTCTGTTTATGCTGAAGAAGGTACATTGGCCCATGAATTGGCAGAGTTATTTATCTGCCATGATACTTTAGGTACATTATCTGACGACGAATTCTCAGATAAGTATGAAGTCATAATGAGCAATAAGCTCTTCAACGAGGAGATGCTCGATATGGTTCCAATTTATACTGACTATTGTACAGAAGAATATAAAGCTGCTAAGGCTTCAAATCCATCTGCGGAAATGTTTATCGAGTCTAAACTTGATATTTCAGAGTATGTACCAGAAAGTTTTGGTTCTGCAGACTGTACTATAGTCAATGATTCAGTTATGGAGGTAGTTGACCTTAAGTATGGTAAGGGAATTCCAGTATCGGCTGAGTGGAATGTACAGGAGATGCTTTATGCATTAGGTATGTTAGCTAAGTTTGATATGCTGTACGATATTGAAACTGTAAAGCTTACTATCGTTCAGCCTCGCTTGAATAACATATCATCTTGGAGTATATCAGTAAAAGACCTTATGGATTGGGCAACGAATGAGCTCAAGCCAAAAGCTAAAATGGCTTTTAACGGTGAAGGAGAACTCTCATCAGGTGTATGGTGTAGATTCTGTGCAGTCAAAAACAGATGTAAAGCACTCTATGATAAGCAGTTAGAATTGGCAAAGTATGATTTTGCTTCTCCTGAATTACTGACAGATGAGCAAATTGCAGATGTTCTTTCAAGAATTCCACAGCTTGTAGAATGGGCAGATTCTGTAAAGGCTTATGCATTAGACCTTGCAGTGAATGAGAATAAACACTGGCCAGGCTTTAAGGTTGTAGAAGGAGTATCTAGACGTAAATGGATTGACGATGAGGATAAAATCTGCAATGTTATTTATGAGAAGTTCCCAACTGCAACTGAAGATGACTTATTTGATATGAAGCTTAAGCCTATTACTTCTATTGAGAAGCAATTTGGCAAAAAGGCAGTTGCTGAAGCACTATCAGATGTTATCATAAAGCCAGCAGGTAAACCAACATTAGTATCTGAAGACGACAAGAGACCAGCTCTTGGAACTGAAGATGCGATTAACGATTTTAAATAATTATATTATAGCACAAAAATATCCAGGCTCTAAGCTAGGTTATAGATATACCAAATTCTACTACAGTAGAATTTGCATCGCTATTTTAAATTATAGTAAATTCCCTCATAAGAGAACAAATAAGTAGTATTAATTTTTAAAGCATATTATAGTATGGAAAATTCAACTAAAGTAGTAACTGGCAAAGTTCGTTTTTGTTTTTGCCACGTGTTTGAGCCTTCAGCAATGGAGGGCCAGCCAGAAGAGTCAGCTAAGTACTCAGTTTGTGTAATCATTCCTAAGAGCGATACTCAGACTATCGAGAAGATTAAGAAGGCTATTGAGGCAGCTAAGACTGTCGGCAAGTCTAAGCTTGCTGACAAGAATGGCAAGATTCCTGTAAATATTAAGTTGCCACTTCGTGATGGCGATGAAGAGCGCTCAGATGATGATGCATTTGCAGATTCTTACTTCCTCAACGCTACTTCTAATCGTAAGCCTACTATTGTAGACCGTAATCTCGACCCTATCATGGATAAGGATGAGTTTTACTCTGGCGTGTATGGCCGTATCTCTCTTAACATGTTTGCATTCAACACCTCTGGTAATAAAGGTATTGCTGCCGGTCTTCAGAACTTGCAGAAGCTCGAAGACGGTGAGATGCTTGCAGGTGGTTCTACTGCTAACGAGGACTTCGGCGGTGACAACGCTTGGGATGATGACTTGATGTAGTCTTCCACTTCTTATATTCTTATCAAACGGAAAGGTATATGGTATAGAACATAGGTCTTAGATACCTGGATGCTATGTCAGCAGAGGTTCGATTCCTCTGCTACCTTCTATTATTAATTTTAAAGTTGTAAGAATATGGTACAAGAAGTTATAGACAAAAATTCTGGGCAGGTCTTATTCCAAGGAACTGCCGAAGAGTGTAGAGATTATATTATTAAGTCGAATAACGAATTTGCTACTTTACGATGAAAGAATTTGATAGAGAATTATTTATCGATATTGAAACATACTCATCAGTTGATATTAAAGAGTGTGGAGCCTATAAGTATATAGCATCTCCAGACTTTGAAATATTGATTTGTGGCTATGCTTTTGGCGATGATGATGTAGTTATGGTAGACTTAGCATCAGGTGACAGGTGGCCAAGCGAATTCCTTGAAGCACTTAAAGACCCTAAATGCCTTAAGGTTGCTCATAATGCTGTATTCGAGCGTACAGCATTTAACAGAGTAGGACTTCAAACTGAAACAGATGAGTGGTATTGTACGCTAGTTAAATCTGCTTATTGTGGCTTACCACTATCATTGGATGCAGTATCTAAGCAGCTTAATCTTCAAGATAAAAAACTTGAGACTGGTAAAGCTCTTATTAAGTATTTCAGTTGTCCATGTAAACCTACTAAGATTAATGGTGGCCGTACTCGTAATATGCCTGAAGATGCTCCGGCTAAATGGGCGGAATACAAGCTCTATAATATTTATGATGTGCTTTCAGAAAGAGAGATATATCGTAAATTAGAGAAGTTTGAGATTCCAGAAATAGAGCGCCAGCTGTATGTTACAGACCAGAATATCAATGATAGAGGTATTATGATTGATAGAGAATTAGCAAGTTCTGCAATTTATTGTGACTTGGAATATTCTAAGTATCTTATGGAACAGGCTAAAAGCATAACTCATCTTGAAAATCCAAAATCGCCTCTTCAGATTAAAAAGTGGATAAAAGCAAGAACCGGTATTACTGTAGATTCACTTACAAAAGTAGAAATGCCTACAGTTCTTGAAAAAGTTAAAGACTATCCAGAAGTACTTGAAGCTCTTGATATTTATCAGAAGCTAAGCAAAACATCTGTAAAGAAGTATTACAAGATGATTTCTTGTGCTACACCAGATGACCGTGTGCGTGGCACCTTTCAGTTTTATGGAGCAAATAGAACAGGCCGTTGGGCTGGTAGACTTTTACAATTGCAAAACCTCAGTAAGAACCACTTTGATGACATTGATACGCCTCGTGAACTTATTCGTAAACGCGATTGGGAAGCTTGCGACATGATGTATGGCAATGTAGCTGATGTTTTATCACAATTGGTTCGTACAGCGCTTATAGCTCCAAAGGGATATACGTTCTCAGTAGCAGACTTTTCAGCAATTGAGGCACGAGTAGTTTCATGGCTTGCTAATGAAAAATGGAGAATGGACGTATTCCACGGCGATGGTAAGATTTATGAGGCTACTGGTTCTAAGATGTTTGGTGTACCAATTTCAGCTATCACCAAAGGTTCTGTTTTACGCGACAAAAGTAAAATATCTGAATTGGCATTAGGATATGGCGGTTCACTCGGTGCTCTTGAAAGAATGGGCGGCGAAAAGATGGGACTCACTGATTCAGAAATGATGGATATGGTTAAAAAATGGAGAGCTGCAAATCCTAAGATTGTTGCTCTCTGGAATGAACTTGAGAAATCTGCTCATGAAGCAGTTAAGTATCAAAGACCAGTTAGATGTACTTGTCGCAATATCATCTTCGATTGCGATGGAGAATATCTTACTGCAAGATTACCATCTGGTAGACAGTTGTTCTATGTTCATCCTCACTTCAAGAATAAGACTATTGGTCGTTCTACTCGCCCAGTTCAGGTTCTTATGTATGAAGGACAGATTCAGACTACAGGCCAGTGGGGTGAGATGGACACTTATGGTGGAAAGCTTTGCGAGAATATGGTGCAAGCTATAGCTCGAGATTTACTTGGATATTCTCTTATGCAAGTAGAGAAAGCTGGATTTAAAGTAGACTTCCACGTTCATGATGAGATGATAGCAGAAATCCCTAAGGATGGAAATGAGAAAGATAGATATGACCTTATGGTACGTATCATGTCAACTCCTCCAGACTGGGCCTCAGATTTACCTCTTCGTGCTGATGGATATATTACGGATTATTATAAAAAAGATTAGTATGACACCACAAGCGAAAGAATTAGTTTCTATATTAGAGCATGCTAAAGACTTAATGAATATTAGTCAAAAAGCATCTGTTAAATATATAAATGAGGCTATATATAAAATAATGAATGATTATGTAATTATATAAGTATGCTTAAATATAAATACGTAATTGATAGTGGAAACTTCTCAAGCATAGAAGCCTTTCAAGAATATTTGAATAGAATGGGAAAGAAAGGCTATGAGCTAATTCAGTGGCAATTAGTGAATGCTAGTTTCATAACATGTAATAGCATGATTCAGCCTTTTAGTAATACATTACCAATAATTATAACTTGGAAAATAGAGGACCATGATTCATGATGGCATAATAGATATAGCTACAGGCTTAAGTGCTTCTACAAAAAAGTGGAAGAACAAGAAAGTAAAGTGGAGCAAATTAATCGACAAACTTTCTAAGCCCGTAGTTACAAATGAAACCCACGCTCAATTCATGGCTGCTAACAAAGCCGACCAATCTAAAATCAAGGATGTGGGAGGCTTTGTTGGCGGCTATCTTGATAAGGGTATACGTAAGAAAGCATCTGTATCATACAGACAATTAATTTGTCTTGATATAGACTTTTCTTATGCTGATTTTTGGTGGGATTTTACGTTGCAATATGGCTGTGCAGCTGCTATATATTCAACGCATAAATCTACACAGAGTAAACCTCGTCACAGACTGCTTATACCTATTAATAGAGAGGTATCTGTTGACGAATATCAGGCTATATCCAGACGTATAGCCGGTAACTTAAACATAGAATTGTTCGACCAATCTACATTTGAGCCAGAAAGACTTATGTTTTGGCCGAGTGTATCATCTGATATAGAATATTATTTCGAATATCAAGATGGAGAATGGCTTGATGCTGATGCAGTTCTTGAAACGTACGATGACTGGAGGAATACATCTGAATGGCCATCTAGTAGTAAAATATCAGAAGGCTTATTATCTGATATTAAAAAGCAAGAAGACCCAGAAGAAAAGTCAGGCATAATTGGAACATTCTGTAGAACATACTCAATTCAAGATGCTATTAGTACATTTCTTAGCGATGTATATGAGGAAGCAGGCGAAGACCGATATACCTATAAATTAGGTTCTACAACTGGAGGTCTTATAGTTTATAATGATAAATTTGCTTTTTCGCACCATGGAACAGACCCAGCGAGTGGAAGACTGTGTAACGCATTTGATTTGGTCAGAATACATAAATTTGGACATCTTGACTCTGGACCTGATTCAAAGGTTTCTCAGCAAAAGATGGAAGAATTTGCTACAACTTGTGCAGAAGTTAAAAAGAAAATAGCTGAGGAGAATTTAGAGCATGCAAAATTAGATTTTGATGGCCTAGATGCTGCTAATGAGGAGAGGGCTGATGATGATTCTTATGACGATTCATGGCTTTCACAACTCAAAGCCAATAAGAAAGGTGAATATGACAGTGATTCTAACAATCTTAATCTCGTTTTGCAGAATGATAAATACCTTAGAGGTGCATTTAGACTGAATGAGTTTGACAGTAAAACATATATCATGAGGTCTATGCCTTGGCGTAAGGTAGATTCTCCAGAACCTGTAAAAAATGTAGACTACTCAGGCATTCGTAATTACATAGAATGCGTATATAACATGGTATCTGTATCGAAAATCGATGATGCTGTGATGCTTGCTGCCCAAAAGAAATCATTTCATCCAGTAAGAGACTATCTGAAATCTCTTTCATGGGATGGCGTAAACAGAATTGATACACTTCTTATTGATTATTTCGGAGCCGAAGATACTAAATATACAAGAGCTACTATTCGTAAAGCCCTGTGCGCTGCAGTAGCTAGGATATTTAACCCAGGTGTTAAATACGATATGGTTCTTGTGTTAGTTGGAGCTCAGGCTACATATAAATCTACATTTATACGTAAACTTGGCAAGGACTGGTTTAGCGATTCATTCAATACCTTTCAAGGTAAAGAAGCCTATGAGCAGTTACAAGGCGCATGGCTTATTGAAATGGCTGAATTATCAGGTTTAAAGAAAGCAGAAGTTGAAACCGTAAAGCAGTTTATAACTAAAACAGAAGATATGTTTAGACCTGCTTACGGTAGAACTGTAGAAACTTATAAACGTCAATGTGTGTTCTTTGGAACTACAAATGATATGGAGTTTTTACGCGATTCTACAGGTAATCGCCGATTCAATCCTATCGAAGTTCGTCCTAAGTTTGCAACGAAGATAGTTGCAAAAGACTTAACTGATGATATTATAGACCAAATTTGGGCTGAAGCCGTTCAGATGTATCAGAACGGCGAAAAACTATATTTCTCAGAAGAGGAGAATGAGCTTGCAAAGAAAAGTCAGCAAAGTCACTCTGTAACTGATGACAGAACTGGAATAATCGAAGAATATCTCAACATGAAGTTTCCTTCTAGCTGGAACAATAAAGATTTATTTGAACGTCAGCAGTGGTTAAATGACCCACTAGCTGAAAAGGGAACAGAGTACAAAGAGTTTGTTTGCTCTTATGAGATATGGTGTGAATGCTTAGGTGAAGAACGTAAGAATTTTAATTCTTACAGTACTCGCGAAATAAACAACATAATGAAGACCCTCCCAGGTTGGGAATATGTTGGTTCTAAGAGAAAATCATTTGGTAAGATTTATGGTAAGCAGAAGTACTATAAGCGCATAAAGCCAGTTCAAGAAGACCCTGTAGCAAAAGCTATGAGAGAACTTGAAGAGCTTTTAGGTGATAAGCCTACAGATGATGAAATCAAAGCAATGTTAGGAGATTTATATTAAGATTATGGATGAAAATACTAAAAAAGACCTAGCGAGAAAGCTAAAAGGCGCATTCAATATTGCTGAAACTCGAGCTAAACGAGTACAGGAAATAAGAAAAGCGAAAGCTGAAGCAGGTCCTGTAGAAGATGACCCAGATAAGCCAAACTATAAGAAGTACAAATTCAAAAATGACCTCAAAACGAAGACACATCGTATAATAAAAGGCATGAAATTGCACTTTAAAAATGGCGAATGGGCATCATATAAACTTGGCAAAATTGACACAGTTGTTGGAAGAGCTAGATATGGAGCTCTATCTTTTGAAGGATTTAAGAAGCAGATATTCAGGTCTTTCAAAGATAGATTATATACTCCTGATGCAGACAAGGATATTGAGTGGGATTATATAGAAGAAGAAAAATGTTCTTCAGTAGGAGGTTCTGGATTCCATGAAAGAAAGTGAAAAAGTAGTTGAGCGAAAGCTTGTCGAACTTTGTAAACTGAATGGTGGTATGTGCATAAAGCTATTAAGTTTCCATATAAATGGATTGCCTGATAGAATGTGCCTATTTAAGCCTGCAAAAGTTATATTTGTAGAACTTAAAACCACAAATCAAAAGCCACGACCACTTCAGTTAGCAATGCACGACAAGCTACGCAAACTTGGCTTTAGAGTCGAAGTAATTGATACTGTAGAGCAGGTTGTCAACTTAATAGAAGATATAATGACATGTTAAAAGAAACAGATTTACACGAATATCAGAAAAAGGCAGTCGAGCATATAATTACTCATAATTACTGTGGTTTATTTCTGGAAATGGGATTAGGCAAAACAGTCTCAACTTTAACAGCAGTAGAGAAGTTAATGTACGATTACCTTGAAGTAAATTCAGTTTTGGTAATTGCTCCTAAGCGAGTAGCTGAAACTGTTTGGGCAGAAGAGGCACAAAATTGGGAGCATTTACAGCATCTTACATTTTCTAAGATTGTTGGAACAGAAAGACAGAGATTAGAAGCTTTTCATAAGAAAGCCGATATTCACATAATTTCTCGCGACAATATAGCATGGCTCTGCGGCATATGTGCTTCAAATTTGCCTTACGATATGCTTGTGATTGATGAGCTTAGTAGCTTTAAAAATCATCAGTCGCAAAGATTTAAAGCATTAAGATTAGCCAGGCCATGGATAAAGCGAGTAGTCGGTTTAACTGGAACACCTGCTCCAAATGGCTTAATCGATTTGTGGCCACAGATTTATCTAATGGATAGAGGTGAAAGACTTGGTAAAACTATTACTAAGTATAGAAGCACGTACTTTACTCCAGGTAGGTCTAATGGCTACGTAGTTTATAATTATAATTTACAAGGAGGTGCAGAACAAGCAATACGAGATAAAATAGGCGATATATGTATAAGTATGCAAGCTCAAGACTATCTTCACATGCCTATGCTTACAAACAACTATGTTAAGCTTAAAATGCCTAAAGACATATTAGCAGCGTATCATAAGTTTGAAAAAGATAGTATTATGAAGCTTATAAGTATAGACAACGAAGTTGAAATCACAGCTTTAAATGCTGCTGGTTTGTCTAATAAACTTCTTCAATTTGCAAACGGCGCAATATATGATGAGGACAAGAACGTATATCCAATTCATGATATTAAGCTAGAAGCATTAGAAGAGATAGTAGAAGAAGCGTGTGGAAAGCCAGTTCTTGTTGCGTGGACTTATCAATTTGACAGAGACCGAATTATGAAGTATCTGAGCAAATATAAGCCTAGAGAGCTTAAAACTGCTAAAGATATACAAGACTGGAATGATGGCAAAGTTCAACTTATGTTAGCTCATCCTGCTTCAGCTGGTCACGGTCTTAATCTTCAAGCTGGAGGCAATATAATAGTTTGGTTCGGTTTAACCTGGTCACTTGAATTGTATCAGCAATTTAATGCCAGACTTTACCGTCAAGGCCAAAAGCAAGGTGTTATTATTCATCATTTGTATATGGCTCAGACCCACGATGAGGATGTTATATTAGCATTGAAGAATAAAGACAGAGTGCAGATGAGCTTGATGAACAGCATTAAAGCTAGAATCGATAATTACATTAAAAATAATTAAAAATATATTTATGAATAATAAATAAGTTAATAAAATTTAAAATATTTTTTTAATTCAAATATTATTATTAATTTTGCAATATAAAAATAAAGATTATGAATATCTTAGAAAGAGCAGACAAAATTGTCAATCATCGCTCAGAAGAAAAAGAGCGCATGTATGGACCATTCTCAGAAAGTATGGAAAGAGCTGCAGCTATATATAATGCAGCCTCTCCAAAAAATGAGCAAATTTCAGTTGAGGGCATGTACAGAGCTATGATTGCTCTTAAGCTTTCAAGAGAAGCCTATTCACACAGAGAGGATAATCTCCTTGATGCCGCTGCTTACATAGGTGCTCTTAATAACTATGTTGAGGCAAAAATAGATAAAGATATAAATAACGATTAAAATTAAATGCTATGGTAGAAGAAGTTATTCAGCCAGTAAAACGTGGTAGAGGTCGTCCACGTAAAAATCCAGGTGACCCAACTCAGTCTTATGCTCGTAAAAATTCAGCCAATCCATTAGCTGATAATCATGAGTACTTTAAGCATTTGCCAGATAGAAATCTTAGCGTAAGCGAAGAGAACTTGCAGATGTTCTTCGAGACTATGTATGAACGTCAGATGATTTGGAAGCGCCGATTCATCGACAAGATTCAGGCTCCATGGACAGATGACCCTATTTTCCAGGAAAATAAATTTCCTAATTTGTACCGTGAGCTTGACCGCAGTTCTTGGTGGCTTATCTCTAACATCATTATGGATGATAGCCTGTCACTCAAGAATAAAGTTTGGAAGTGTATCGTTTACAGATTGTTTAATTCTCCAGACTTTTTCGAGTTCTTGGCTTCTATTACAGACTGGAAAGGTGGAATTCCTGACTACGAAAAGTTTAAGGAACAGCAACCTAAGTTCATAACAATCGCCAAGACACTTCAGAATATGGGAGCTAAGCCATTTACTGATGCTTACATCATTAGTTCATCTTTTGCTGCCAAGACCGGTAAAAATAGAGCAGAGGCTTACGCTGATACTGCATTATCTGAATTGTGGGGCGCTATCGACATTATCATCGACACAGTTCTTATTGCTGAGTCCACAAGAGATATTATCGATGTTTTGTCAGCTATTCCTGGAGTTCAGAAGTTTATTGCTAATGAGCTTATGCAGGATATGATTTACATTAATCGATTCTCAAAAGAGGATTTTATTCCGTTTAATGTGAATGAACTTACAAACATTGGTCCTGGTTCACTTCTTGGCTTACGTATCTTGTTCCCTAACAGAGTTATTAACTCTCAGCGTGTAGCAGGTATGAAAGAACTTCTCGCTATGGCTGAAGAGAAACTTAATGAGGTTGCCGAAGCTCATGGAGAACCAATGGTATATGCTAAGTTTAATGCCGAAACTGGAGGCTATGAGCCATCTAGCGAATTCAACCTTACAATTAATAATATTGAAGGTTGGTTGTGCGAATATTCCAAGTATTGGAAATTGTCAATCGAAGTAGGCAAAAAGCAACGTAAGTTTAACCCAGTTTCAGAGGCTGATACCTATGACGGCGTCAATGGTGCTAAGCCTGAAACAGAAGCAGAAAAAGAAGCAGAAGATTTAATGTAGTTATGGCAAAGAATTATAATACAACTGATTTATCTCCAGACCAGGCTATGGAGCGTCACATTTATCATAGAGACCAGTTTGCTCATTATTTGAGATGGACACACATCTTGAAAGACGCTAAAATTGGTGATGATGTAGTAGATTTTGGATGTGGACAAGCCAATTTGCTTGAAGTATTTTACAGAAATAAGTTTAAGTGTAACAGCTATGTTGGCATCGATATTCGACACAAAACTATTGCAGATGATGCAGCTAAGTTTGCATCAGTTCCTTGGGCTAGCTTCTATGAGGCTGACCTTGTTAAAAATTATCTTGATTACAGCCAGTTTAATGGCAATAAGGTATGTGCTTTTGAGGTTCTCGAGCACGTTGGCAAACAGAATGCCGACGTTTTCCTGGAGAACTTTAAAGCGTGTGGACGGGATGATGCAACTTATTATCTTTCTACTCCAAACTATGACCCTCGTGTTGGTGCTGCAGGTAATCATACTTATGATTCTGGGGACGGAAGAGGTGTAGATGTTCAAGAGTTTGACCATTATGAGCTTGAGGCCATTCTTAAAAAGCACTTTGATATTGTTGATAAGTTTGGAACATTTGCGTCGCAGAAAGACTATAAGCCTCTCATGAATGACTGGCAGAAGCAGATGTTTAAAGAATTGAGTCGTTATTATGACTCAAATCTTATGGCAAATATCATGGCTCCAATGTTCCCAGATGCCGCTCGTAATACATTGTGGATTTTGAAGCGTAAGCCTGGTGATATTAAATTTCCAAAGAACTTAGAGCCAGCTACTATTGACCCAAATCTTGGTGATGTAGACGATTTACTTTAAAAAGAATAACAGTAGTTAAAGCTTGTTAACTTTAACTACTGTTAACATAAAAAATTTCACTATATGAAAAATTTTATGTAATTTTGCACATATAAATAATTTAGTTATTCACATATTAAAATTTTACAATTATGAATTCAGTAATGCAGATTGCAAAAGTAAGAAAGGTTAAAACTCCAGAGCGTGGTACATCTAAGTCAGCCGGTATTGATTTCTTTGTGCCAGAGGATTTTTCAGGTCAGATGCTTCAGCCACATGAAGATGTGCTCATTCCATCTGGTATCTGTGCTCTTATTCCAGATGGCTATATGCTTATGGCCGCTAATAAGTCTGGCACTTGCCCATCAAAAGAGGCTAAGCTTGATTGCGAGACAGAGATGAAAATCACAGGTCAAGATACAACTATTTCAAGTTGTGTTATCGTAGGTGCTACTATTATTGATGAGGACTACCCTGGTGAGATTCACATTCACATTATTAATGTAGGCAAAGAGCCAGTATGGATTGAGCGAGGTCAAAAGATTGCTCAGTTTATTTTGGTTCCTGTATCTTACGCAGATATTTGTGAGGCTTCTCCTGAAGTTGTTAAGGCTGCTGTTCTGGCTAAGAAGAGTGAACGAAAAGGAGGTTTTAACTCTACATCAGAAGAGTAATAAATTGTCCCAATAATACCCTCTATAGTCCCAGAGTTAACGAAATATATTTATAATATAAATTATTATATTATATGTTTCAATTGCTCTGGGATAAAAAGAGGAGTTCTATCTATTAAAATATCAGATTATGAAGAAAGTACCGGAAGTAGTAAAAGAACCTATATTCTTGAAATTCGTAGAGCATTATGCTAAAAAATTCAAAGAAAGTAACGGCTTTGGCATGTGGTTGCATGAATATAAGGATATGGAAAAGAAAGGCTTATTCGCGCCAAAAATTCTGAGAACTTTCTATATTCAGATATGTACAGATAAGTTTGATTTAGGCTTTATTAGAGACGATGCAATTTGGTATATATGCTCACAAGCCGTTGACGCAGCTAATGCTTATATAGACGAAAGAGTTAATTCCATGTACAGGATTGTTCTTATAACTGGAGAACAAGCAGAAGATGAAGACGGAGACCCGTATACAGAATTAACTTATGAAGAAGCTGAAGAAATATGCCAAGCATTAAACGAGGAAGCTGAAGAAGAGCTTTTTAAAATGCAAAAGATATGAGCAAAGCTATAGATTTACGAAAATATACAAAACTAGTGCCAACTCCAGCAGTAGATATTACCAAAGAACAGTTCTTTGCGTATGAAAGAACTAGAATGGAAGGCAAAGTGAATATGCTTGATTTGGACGCAGTTTGTCCACTAACAGGCTTAAAGCCTGAAGACATTAAGGCTATTCAGCAAAACTTTCAAGTGTTAAATCAAAAATTTAATAAATCATGGAAAAGCCGTTAGAAATTTCCTATCCATATATTACTCAATCTGATAACAATTGGGTATATGAAAATGCCAATCAAGCTCTTAATTGCTTAGCATTACGTATAGCTGGATGTGGCGAAATGCCTGGCAATAACACTATTAGATTGCAAAATGTTGGTTTTTATATGGCATATCCAGAGCGCAATCATATTACTGAAGATTGGCGCCAATGGAATGCTAAATACGCAGAAAGAGAATGGAATTGGTATTTATCTCATTCAAGAGATGTATCAGAGCTTCAAAAGCATGCTCCAATTTGGAAACGCATGCATGGAGGTGATTGCCAGGTCAATTCTAACTATGGCTGGTTGTGGAACCGCAATAGGCAACTGCAGAAAGTAATTGAGAAACTTGAGGACAATCCAGATACTCGTCATGCGTGGCTTACACTGTATGATGGCAAGGAAATGGATGACTATGAGTATGATACTCCATGCACTCTCAGTATTGGTTTTAAAATCAGTATTTATGACGAATTTGAAAAAATTCTCAATATGACAGTTCTTATGAGAAGCAATGACCTGATATTTGGTTTTTGCAATGACCAGTACTGTTTTTCTCAGTTGCAGAAATATGTTGCTTCTAGAATTGGTGCTACAGTTGGAGACTATTATCATTTTGCGCAGGATTTACATATATATTTGCCAAGTACAAATGTATATCCTAAGCATATTAACGACTATTTAACAGATGTTTTGAAATTATGAAAATACCGATTAAGTTTAAAGGCTGGATGCTGTTTTTAGTATGGCTTATTATTGGAATTATTTATTTTCCAATATACTTTGCAGCTTGGTGCCTTCATATAATTGCTAGAATACTTCTTGCTATTGCATATTTATTTATGCTTCAGCCACATATTGCAAGAAATGTTTTTAGTTCAGTGTTTGTAACTAATTTAAAGATTATGTAACATGAATAATTCAGACTTAAATGCTCTTATCGACCAAGCTTTGCTTGATATGAGTAATACAGAGGCTCCTTCAAGTGAAGAAGCCTCTGTGATGGAATATTCAGAAGAAGATTTTGCTAAGATGCTAGCAGATATTCAGTCTGAAGATGAAGATTTGGCAAAAGCCGAAATAGATGCAGCAGCTAATCCGGATGATGAAGAGAATTCTGATTTCTCTATTGCATCTATGGATGGTGATAAGTTTTACAACAAATCGACTTTAAAGTATAAAGACGGTAAAGTTGAACGAGAAACGTCTGATGACGTTATCTTTTCAATTGGAGGTGAAAATTGCGTAGAATTCGCCGATAGTCCTAAGCACGACAAGGAATTAGTACCAGAACTCAACGAGGTTGAGCGCAGATTGGTAATCAGCCGTCGCATTAAAGATGGTATGGCAAAGCGCCAAGCTAAAAAAGAACTTGAAAAAGTTGAAATTAATAGAATGGCGTTTGACCAGAAAATTCTCCCTTTGTCAGAAGAGTTAACGAGATGGGATAAAACAGCTCTTGTAGAAGAACTTACTAGTAATTTGCGTCAGCTTATTAAACGTTACGACAAATACATCAACTCTAGAATTGCTAGACTTTTATCTCCAGCTATTCCAAGGGCTATTAAATTAGCAAAGCTTAAGTGGCCATGGGTATTTGTAGCAAACCCGGGATTTCTATACAAAACACATCCAGAAGTAGGTGAGGTTCTTACTTATTGGGTTACACCAAATGTACCATATTACTTTAAGCAAGGAACAGAGCAACAGATTCTTGAAGAGCGAGATTCTGAGCTCAGTACGTATTTTCTAGAATGTGTGGATAGAGCTATCCATAGATGGTATGAGGCTAGACGCCGATTGGCTGATAGAGAAGTAATTTATGCTTCTAGGCTTGTTGGCGTTAATAATATCAGAACTTATGGTGATTTATTAAAATATAACCCATTCTGGTTTAAGAAGCTTTATGACAGAGTCAAAAAAGACAATCCTTATGGAAAAGCAAAAACACAGTCTTAAAATCGGCAACAAAGTTATCAAGAATTTAACGCTTGACGATGTTATTGGCATAAAATTATATTTAATTAGACACAAATTAGAACGTAGAGAAATATCATGACAACAACAGAACATGATAGAGCTAGAATGCGAGCTTATTATAGAGCTAATAGAGAAAAGCTATTAGCCTATAATAAAGCTTACAAAAAGGCTCATCCAGAAAAACGCGTTTATAAAGCGCCATCTTCTATAGAAGAAAAACTGAAACGCTCTGAGTATAATAGAAGATATTATGCTAAAAACAGAGAAAAAATATTAGAGTATCAAAGAGCTTGGATTGCAGCTAGACCAGGTTATCGTAAACTTCATAGAACAAAAATACAATGAAAGATTTAATAAGTCTTATTATATTTGGCATAATTTTTATATTGTCAATGGCTTGGTGCTTAATGTTCGGAGGAGGACGCAGAGATGAAGATTGAGACAATTCAAATTACTGGTGATGCTTTCTATTATTTGAGAGACTGTGAAGAGCCTATTGACCCAGATAATCTTGAAGAAGCAGATGAGTTTAAAACTCTGTTTGGCAATTTCAGATTTATATCTGAACCAGAACCTATAGTAGGAACTGATATGGTAGAAGTTAAAATATCAGCAGCAGAACAAAAGAAAATTGCTGGCCAATTCTTATTCGAGTTTATTATTCTTCCAAACAAAAAAGTATATGTAAGAGTTTTTGATTCAAAAACTAATTACGAAGAAAGAAATCAAATTCAGAATTTGGAGCCAATTGGCGATGCATATTGGGCTGAATATAGGTATCATAGTACTTCTCGTTATAGAGATTTACTCCCTGTTTGCAAAATAGCTGAATATGAAAAATGGTTCAGTGAAAATTGATTTCCTATCTGGTGTTCTCTTGGAGCCATTTCCGAGAAAATGCCAGATAGGATTTTTTGTAAAATTTTGTAGATTTACACACTGGTTCTGGAAATTGGTGAGATTTAAATTACTATAAACCTATAACATACCGGTTCCAGAAACTGGCTTTTAACTAATACTGCTACAGTGCCGGGACTTATATATCACGCTAAGCTGTTACAGAGCCGCATTATTACCCTATACGCGGGCGCCCGCACGTACATATTATATATTATATATAGTAAGTGTTAACGGTAGTTAAAGATAAAGCCGTTAACTCTTATTAACATAAAAAATTTTTTTATTTGAAAAATTATTAGTACTTTTGCACTCAGATAAAACATAATAAGTTTAACAATTAAAATCACTGTAAAATTATGAAAACAGAAGTTATTTTGAAAGTCGACAAGCTCGAGAATTTAGTAGCATGGATTGCTCGCAATTTTGTATGTGGAAATATTCCAACAAATGTAAGAGCTCTTTATATGTTTGCCAACAAGCCAGGTACTTCAATGGAAAACGATGGCGATGTTAGATGCAGCAAGTTTGATGACGAAGATGAAGCTGAAAAATATTTTGAGGCTTTGAGCCAATCCAAATTCATTATTGAATCTGAGCTGGTTGACCAAGATGTTATTAGAGACGATACTACAGCTGAAGTTATTCATGTTGCAGAAACTTGGAAAATTACAGCTACTCCTAGCATGAATAATACTGAGGATGCGTTTGTGGCTTATTGCCCAAGACCATACAATCCAGAGTAATAACACAGGTGTTTAACAATTAAAATATTAAGATTATGAGAAAGCCAAAGTTCGTTCCGGTTGATTGGAACCTGAAGAAAATTGCAACCTATTTGCAAATGAGTTTAGTAATTGCTAGTAGCACTCAGTTCTCTCCAAGAGTATTTAAATACTGGGAGAGATATTGTAAAGCAGAATGGGATGCGCGTTACACAGTTCAGTGCCTCGCTGCTAGTAACACAACGGCTATTATTAAATACGCTGGTTCAGAGATATATGTTACCATCGATTTAATCTCAGATGGTGGCAAGGTAAGAACATCAACTAAAGCAGAATTATCATAATATGGGAAGAGGTTGGAAATTATTTGAAGCTCTTAAGGATGTTGTAAGCCCTGAGGATATTCTTGAGGAAATGGCTAGAAATATGAGCGACATTGAGTTGCTTAAAGCCATCAAAGAAGTAGCAAAGAATTTAGATGTAGAACTAAAAGCGTAATAAATATGTACAAACATATAAATTATCACAAAGTCGAATTGCTAGAGCACTTCAATGATTGTAGCAAATGTGTTGGATTTGATACATGCATTTTGGCAAAGAAAGGCTATGTGTGTAACGGTTTTGACTTGAGATAAAAATTTTAGTGATTAAATAGCAAAAAGAGGTATTAATGATTTTTAACACATTCATTAACACTTATTAACATAAAAAGTTTTCATATTTCAAAAATTATGAGTACTTTTGCAAATGTAATTAGAACATATAAGTTTAACAATTAAATACACAAAATTATGGCAACAATGAAATTCGCCCAGATGGCAACAAAGAAGTTACAGAAGTTAGTTAACGACCCAGCAACCTCTGATGAGGATAAGGTAGCAATTCAGGCTATTATCGATAAGCGCCAGGCAGCTACTAAGGCTCCAGCTGATGATTCAGCAGCACTTTCTCCAGAGGAGCAGGCAGCTATCGATGCAGCAGAGAAGGAAGCTGCTAAGCAGAATTCTGAGGCTGGTGAGAACAAGGAGGCAAAGCCTAAGGCTAAGCGTGAGGCAAAGCCAAAGCAGAGCATGGAGGAGCTTGACGCTGAGGTTGCAAAGGCAAATGAGGAGGCTCTCGGTCATCGTTGTGAGACACTCATGCCTGGTACTGCTATTAAGGTTGGTGGTTACGTCAAGGGAGTTCTTAAGGAGAAGCGAGCTATGCGCTGCTATCTTCTTATCCAGTCAGATGTTACAGATGAGAACCCTACAGGTCGCCAGTTCTACAAGGTGTTCAAGGAGGTTACAATCCTGCCAGAGACTGTAGAGCTTCACAAGGCTAAGAAGACAGGTGCTCGCCGTAAGGCTCAGGTTGACACTGAGGAGTGGATGGCACAGGCTGATGAGATTGTAGAGGCTGCTGGTTCTTACGTAGGTCGCCAGATTGACCTTGGCGATGATACTAAGACAGATTCTCGAATTGAGACCATTATCAAGGATAAACGCTCTTGCACAGTGTTCTTCCGCATTGGCTTCAAGGACGAGAATGGCGCTCACAAGTTCACCCACAAGGCAATCCATTCAACCAAGGATGAGGCTGAAGGTGGTAAGGTTGTTATCACAGAGCCAGAGGGCTTGCTCCCAATGGATGATGCTGATGAGACTTATAAGGAGTTCCAGACCAAGTGGCAGACACGCGCTGAGCGCCAGCCAAGAACTGCTCTCACTCCTGAGGAGAAGGTTATCCGTGCAGAAGAGGCTCTTAACAAGGCAAAGAAAGCTTTGGAGAAGGCTCAGGAGACACTTCAGAACAAACAGCTCGAGTATGACAATGCCAAGGCTGCTCTTGATGCTAAGCATGATGAGCAGGAAGCCAATGCAGAAGCTGAGGCTAAGGAAGCTGTAAACGAAGCAGCTGCTGAAGCAGAGTCAGGTGACCTTATGTAAGCGATTAAGTTACTTGTTTTTTACATAGTGTTTTTAGTATTTTGTTTGAAACTGAACTCCTAGGAAGCGACTAAGGGACTGTGGTCCTAGGAGTTTTTAAACGCCAAGTAAAACAACTATCTGAGGTTCTGTTTAATGGAAATATGCAGGGTTCGATTCCCTGCCTTGGCACTATTGGTTCTAACTACGGTAAGAACTCATAATTTTAATAGAATTTTAATTGTTTTTGGTGAGTAGGTAATCGTTGTGAAACGGTTACCTATTATTTTTTACAGTAACATATAGAAACTGCTCGCTGGCAGCAAATTTTAAAATTTTCAGTCGATTCTATATAAATAATATATTAAATTATATAGCAT
>ERZ779851.896-NODE-896-length-28610-cov-134.925652_pt1 | contig 28610 bp, 27 predicted proteins | sample MGYA00511094_ERZ779851 | MGnify/ENA primary metagenome ERZ779851 (study PRJEB29588, sample SAMEA2155512) | human gut metagenome | biome: human gut; feature: human-associated habitat; material: faeces | place: Denmark | collected 2008/2010 ...
TTTCTTCCAGGCGGCAATCTGCCATTCCTGGTTTCCGGCTGCAAAATTACGGCTTTAAAAATAATCCTACGGTAACAATTGTGACCGTAGGATATTAAAAAAACATAAAAAGAGTGTGGGGGAACGGATTTCGTTTTCAGCAGGGCTATTATTGTAGCTGCGAAATTTTCTGCATCAAATCATTCAGGCTCATGGCTCCGCTCTGTCGCCAGAGCATTTCTCCCTTTTTGAAGAGCATGAGGGTAGGGACCGACTGAATGCGGTACTGCATGGACAGTGCCTCGTTCTTGTCTACATCTACTTTCAGGATTCTGATGTCATCGCCCATCTTCTCCTTCAGCTGTTCCAGGATAGGGTGCATCATCTTGCAAGGTCCGCACCAGGTAGCGAAGAAATCTACCAATGTCAGCTGTTCGCCGTTAATCATTTCATTGAATTTTTCCATCATTATTGATATTTAAAAGTTATTACTTGTTTTTATCGGTGCGAAGATAAGAAGAATCCGGCATTCCACCAAATCACTCAGTCAATGCGGCGATAGATGGAGTCTATTCATTTTAAGGTTACAACCTGATGCCGTATTTCCTGATGCCTTCTCCCATCATCTCCTCCGGAATGAATATCTTGAGGGTATCGACTAGGGTGTTCAGCATCCGCTCACGGATGTAATCCTCCCTGATATAGAGCGATATGCGCCGCTGAGACAGATAATCTCCCTCTATCTTTCTTACATTCCTCTTCTGTTCTTCACTCAGGAAAGGGAGGTGCATCTCTGGAATGATGGTGAAGCCACCATTCTCATCCACTATCCTTATCAGGGTCTCGATGCTGCCTGCCTCATAGATATGATGACCCTTGCTGCGCGCCTTGCAGAACGAAAAGGCACTGTTGCGCAGACACTGTGCCTCCTTCATAATCCACATGTTCTCATACTCCAGATTCTCAGGCTTGAAAACAGGAAGCTTGCGCCAGCAGCCCTCGGCAAGATACACATAGAACTTCTCCGTGTAGAGCGGTATCTCCAGAATGCCTTCACGGATATTGTCGGAGATGGCTATGCCGGCATCCGTCTCACCACGAAGCAGGGAATCGAGCATGAAATCAGCCTTCAGTTCCTGGATGTTGAGATCCACCGATGGATAGTTTTCCCGATAGTGTCTGATGAACTTGGGCAGGATGTAGGGGGCAATGGTGGGTCCCACGGCGAGCGACAGCTTTCCGCCTATCTCTCCCTTATCTTCCATCACGATTTCCGAGATGCGTTCTATCTCCTGCAATGCCGTTTCTGCCTGACGGATAATCTTCTTGCCTGCCGTAGTGGGAGATACGGCCTTGTTATTTCTTTCGAAGATACGGGTATCCAGTTTTTCCTCCAGTTTCACAAGCATAGCACTGAGCGTGGGCTGCGAAACCTGGCAAGCCTCTGCCGCTCTCGCAAAATTGCGAAAGCGGTTGAGTGCCACAATATATTTCAGTTGCTGTACATTCATATCGTTATTCTATTTATATCAGCCAAGTACAGGGCTTATCTTGCCTTGAGCTTGCAGATGAGTTGAGTCATGTTGCCCATCGGACAGAAAACACACCAGGTTCTCGGACGGTAGAAGATGGTGAGAAGCACACCCACTATCAGGGAAGTGAGCATGATGCCATAGAGACCGAAGGCAAATTGAGCCTTCCAGGGTTCTATCTCTACAGGATATGCCCAGTGCCAGGGAACATCAAAGGTCCAGAGCAGATGAATGGTCTGATGGAGATTCTCTGCTCCCTTTGCCACCATCACTGTGAGGATGATCATCTGGATGAAGAAGAACATGAAGAACAGCAGGAATCCATGACGGAACCATTTGGATGATAACCATCTTGGCGCTACCTTCCTGCGCGACCATCCCAGGGTGTTTCCTATCTGCAGGAAAAGCTGACCTCGTCCACAATAGTTGTTGCAATATCCCTTGCCGCCTCCGAAAACTGCCATAAACAGCGGAATCATAAAACAGATGACTCCCAGCCACGCAAACACGATGTTGAAGAATCCCAGGGTGAAATAGGTGGCGGATACCAGCCACAGATAATCACTCCACTTCTTGCTTTTTTGTCTTGCCATAAAAATGCTTTTTATCTGTTATCTCAATACCTTGTGCATGACTCCTGCCGGACAATTCCTTTCACAGATACCGCAACCTATGCACAGATCCTCATTCACTACTGCATAACATCCCCGGTAGATGCTGATGGCATCCTTGGGACACACCTTTACGCAAACACCACATGCCACGCAGCGGTCGTGCTCGCTTTGAGCCTTGTATTTTGCCATCGTTTTCTACTGATTGGTTAGTTTATCCAACTGCTCTTCCAGAAATTCTGCCGCATCGGCTACGCAGAGCGGGCATTCTCTGAGGACCTTTCCCGTACCTACGCCCTTGAGAAGCCTGCACTGGGTAGCTCCGTTGCGCTGCTGGAATTGGGTCATAATCTGTCGCATCGCCTTGATAGCCTTTGCCTTATCTTTGGTGGCAAGACCCAATACCACACCTGCTCCTACGAGGGCACCGCAGGTTCCTTCCATATTTCCCATTCCCGCTGCAAAGGCATTGCCCACATTTTTGAGGGTATCTTCGTCGATACCTGTATAATCATAATAGGTACAAACCACTGCCTGGGTACAGTTATGAGATCCACAACGCTTCTTTTCTGCTGCAATTTCTTTTCTTGTTTCCATTTTAATCTTGTTTATTTGAAATTTGGTGCAAAGATACGGCTTTTATAATAGATAGACGAAAGATTATGGCTATTATTTCATAGAATCTATCTATTATATTCTGCTTTCCGGCGGGCTATGCATACGAGTGCATGCCTGTGAGGAAATAGTTCACACCGAAGTAGGTCATGGCGATACTCAGGAAGGCAAGGGTGACGTAGGCCTGGTGCATGAGGCGGATATCCGGTAGGTAGCATATAGTAGAAAAAGCAATAAAAAACGAAAGTACTTTCATGTGCTCATGAAAGTACTTTCGTTGTATGATGAAATAGGCTTCATTTGCCATCGAAGCCTATTTCATTTTTTTATGCATACGAATGCATACCCGGCAAGAAGTAGTTCACACCGAAATAGGTCATCAGTACGCTGAGGAAGGCGATAAGCATATAGATATGTATATGCAACGGCTTATGCATCCACCTGATGTCGTTGTGAAGAGGAGCTGCATAGATGAGCATGGTGATGAGAGCCCATGTTTCCTTGGCATCCCAACTCCAGTATTTTCCCCAACTGACATTTGCCCAGATGGCACCGATGCAGATTCCTACTGCTATCAGCGCTACGGCAGGGTAGAGCAGAAACTGGGAGAGGGCTGCAAGCTTTGACTCCGATGCCGTGTCCTTTCTGATATGGGCAATGATGCCCTGGATACCTATCAAGGCCGTCAGACCGAAGAGGGCATAAGAGAACATGATAACCATGACATGTACCGACAGTAATGGTGACTGCAATACCGGCATCAGCTGGGTGAGCTGCGGATTGCTGTCTGTAATCATGGCTACCAATAGCGCAAATGCTGCCAATAAAGGTCCGTACTGCAGGATGATGCTGAATCGTTTTCTCAACAATAAGGTAATCAACAATACCGACCATGCCAGAAACTGCATCGTCTCATAACCATTGGATATAGGCAGATGGCCTGAGATATACCATCTTAATCCGATAACAATGGTAGTCTGCAGCAGCATGATTCCTGCAAGCGATGTACTGATGATGGTCTGAATCTTCCTCTTCCTGTCGTTGAGTCTGATGGTAGAAGCGATGACAGCCAGGAGTGCCACGGTAAGATAGAGCATGATAGGCCAGCGCAGGGTGTTGATGACGTTGTATGTCAGTTCTGCATAGATGGCAGTCTGCGAAGGAATCACCTTTTCTCCACGAATGTGTTGGTAATCGTATATCTTGCTGATCAGTGTCTTGGCCCGATCCTCATTGTTCATGATGATACTTTCGGCAAGATAATCCATGGATTTCCTTACAAAGTACCACTCCTTAGGTGGCAGGTAGCCATGGACGTTCTTTTCGCCCGGTGCCAGCCATGTGATATTGCCATTCTTGTCGGTATAGGGATACATGCGGAGCAGTTCGCCATTATAGAGCATTCTGATGATGTTGAATTTTTCATCTGCATCACGGAGGTTCTTCTGCAGTTCCTTGTTGCCGCTACGGTAAGCCTCCTTCAGTGGCTTGTCGAGCTTGTACTCGTTGTATTGGTTCCAGAAATCAGAAAAACTTGCCCACTTGCCGGTTATTCCCAGTACCTTCTGCGCTTCCTTGCTTTTCACTTCAATCATTTTAGCATTTTCCCAGTTGGCTACATCAAATACCCAGCCGCAGAAAATCTGGTTGGCAGTCATCCCGTTCCAGGATGGTTTGCCGCTGAGTTTGGTGACGAAGGTGGTGGCTACTGTATTGATAGGGCAGATGCGGCTGTTGTAGAGTACGCAAATCTTGCCGAAGTCATCAGCAATCTGATTATCTACTTTTCTCAGTTCCTGTGCCTGGACAGGTGACAGGAATGCCGGCATAGCCAGCAATAGGGTAAGCAGGAGCGCCTTGGCAGCCTGCTGATCTACGGCAAGATGATAGAATCTTCGCATGTCGGTACGCTTGCTGATGAGCATATTAAGCAATGCTACGAACAGAATGAAATAGCCTATGTAGGTGATGGCTATCCCGTAGGGATCATAATATACACCCAGGTGAGTGCCCTTCATGTCCTCATCATAGCCAGCCTGGGTGAATCTGTAGCCTTGATACTGTCCGATATCGTTCATGGAGATATTCACGGGTTCGTTGTCGGCTGTGATTTCCGAAACATAATCCATCGGTGCATCGGTGCCCGGATAGTTGATGACCTTGAAGTCTTTCAGCTTCAAGGTGAAGTCAAGTTGTTCGGTGGTCTTGTCTTTCAGCACCAGTTCCTTGCTTGGTACTCCCTGACGCAGATAGACATCGCCGCTTTTAGAGGTAAGCCAGGAGGTGAGTGCACCCAGCAGGATGATAAGGAATGCCATGTGGACCATCCATACAGAGATGCGGCGGAACAGGCGATGCTTCAGCATATAGATGAAGCTGACCACCGCCAGAATAGCCCATGCTATGACAAACCACAGCGAACTGTAGATATGGGTCTGGGCAAATGCGGTTCCCTTGGAATTCTCAACAAAGGTAGCTGCCATCATCATAATGATGATGATGGTGGCTAAACTGATTATAAAACTCTTAAGCTTGTTCATTTAAATTGAATCTACAAATTTGATAACTTGTTGGCGCTGTTCTTTGCTCAGCTTGCGGAAGTTTTCTACCGCCCAGTGAGCATCGCTCTTGCCTCCTTCTGAGCAACAACCATGCCACATGATGGCTTCCAGTGTGTTGCGTGCCCTGCAGTCGTGCAATCTGTCAGAATGTCCTGCACATATCTGCATGAGTCCACGTCCCCAAAGTGGTGCCGTCTTGCACCAGCCAGTACGAAGATCGTTCTTCATGAACAATCGATGCTGTACCAGATCGGTATAAGGCCAGATTTTCTGGTTGGGATAGTGAACCATACGGGTATCATCTGAGCTGAAACGATTGTATGGGTCTCTTATCTTGTCTTCTCCGGTTGTCCAGGTTGGTCGGTGACAGTTGGCACAACCTATCTGGCTGAAGAGACGCTTGCCTTCCTTGAAATCTTCTGTTGTCGTATTTCGGGCAGCAGGAATACCAATACCACGATGCCATACCATATAGTTGATGTAGTCTGATTCTTTCATCTCAACGGGTAGGTCTGTTGCGTTTCCGAAGGTAATGATGTCTTTGGCAGGATCTCCCGTTTTGTTCCATTCTGGATAATACTCGTAGAATTTGCTGGTTACCTCAGGATCCTGTGCGGCAAACTGCCAGTATTCCTTAGGTATATAATGCGAACGGAAATCATCTCGTGTTACGTTTTGAACTTCCCAGAACGAAGCATCACTCATCACTGAGGCACGGTCTAGTGCATAGTCAAACTTATAAACGATACCTCCATTCTCTACAGCCAATGTTCCGTCGGGATTCTTCACGAAATCTTTAGTGTCATTATTCCAGAATTGGGGATTAAGTGTAGCATGCTTGCCTTCGTTGCGATATTGTTGCAGGATGTCCTCGTCTGGGATGGCATCTATGAGTCCTGTTCCGATGAAACCGATGGTTGATTCCAGTCTTACTTTTGCCTTCGACATCGGCACTTCCTTTCCATCCTTGTCTATGAGCTTTCCATAGATGCAACCTTCTTCCAGAGTTACCTCTGGATAGATGAGAGAGTAAGTCTCGCCGTCGTCAAATTTATTGCCCCATTCGTCGGTGTATTCATTCCAGTCGATATTTACTTTCTTCTCATCAAACTGTGGTTTGAAAGGAGCCGTAGCCTTTCCCATGGCTACCCATCCGAACGACTGGACCACGATGTCGTTTTCGTCCGTTATCATGAGGATATAGCCGTTTCCCTGTTGGTTTGAATCATATTTGGTCTGTCGCTTGCCATGTCCGTATCCTAGGTGGCAGTGTTGGCATGAAGAGCGTATATAGAGTGGGCCTAAGCCCTTGAATGGTTCTTCTGTTTGTGTGAAAGGCTTTTCAAAGAAGTATTCTCCCATAGAGAACGCATGTGAAAGACCCTGTTTCTCAATAGCCGGAGCTGGTTGCTCGTAAGCGGCTGAAGAGAGATTGAAAACTGTTCCGAGTTCTCCGCCAGTATAGTAGTCTTCTGGCATATCTTTCTTTTCGGTAGGTTTACCAATGTCGATGATGTCATCTACGTCTGATGTTGATGTACTGTTGCTGCAAGAGATGCATGCTAAGCTTAAAGATAATAATCCCGCTGTTTTTGTATATTTTGAAATCATATAATGTATTGTTGTAGCACAGTGAAGGCCACATGCTTCTTTCCCCCGTATGGGTAGGAAGCATGTGGCTTTTTATAGAAGTTTAAATGGATTCACAGAAGAAGATGATGGCTGCTCGCTGATCTGAAGTGAGGTTACGGAACTTCTCGATAGCGAAGCGGGCATCACTCTTGGCATTGCCATGCCACATGATAGCCTCCAGCGTGTTGCGGGCACGGCAGTCGTGCAGACGGTCCTCGGCTCCTGTACAGAGCTTAGACAAGCCACGGCCCCAGAGTGGAGTGGTGCGGCACCAGCCGGTACGGATGTCGTTCTCCATGAAGAGACGGTGCTGTACGAAGTCGGTATATGGCCAGATCTTCTGGTTGGCGTAGCGAGGCATATCGCTGTTGGTCAAGTACTTGTTTGGATCCTGAATGTTGTCGTCGCCAGTTGTCCAGGATGGACGGTGGCAAGATGCACAACCAATCTCAGAGAAGAGTTTCTTGCCCTCCTCGTACTTCTCGGTACCCACATTGCGGGCTGCAGGAACTGCCAGACCACGATGCCATACCATAAAGTTCTTATACTGTTCGCCAGTCATCTCTACATCGAGGTCTTTTGCCATCAAGTAGTTGTAGATGTTCTGCTTTACATCGTCAGTGTGCCAGTCGGCATGCTTCTTCTCAGGGTCAACCTTGTTGATATACTCAGGGAAACCCTTCTGCACGTCTGCATCGTTCATGGCTGTTGTAGCATAAATCTTGCCATCAAGACTGAGGTAGTGGTAGCGACGGTCTGGACGGGTAACATTGGTGATGTTCCAGATAGCGTTGGCACCGGCAGCATCGAGCAGCGGACCACGGCTCAAAGCGTATGTATAGCGGCGGACATATTTGGTACCGTCTCCCTGCAAAGAATTGGAATAGTAGCTGTTCCACTTGTTCTCAGCCTGGTTCCACATAGCTGGGTTCAAGGCATCAGTCTTGCCCACAGAATTGAAATACTTGCTCTCAGATTCCCACTGCTTGGTGATTTCCTCATCAGGAATGGCATCAGTAAGACCTGTACCATAGATACCGATGGTAGATTCAAGACGGATACCGATTTCTTCTGCCACCTGATCTTTTGGAATTACTACTTCCTTGCCGTCTCTCTTCACGGTAACTGGTGAGTAATAGGCATCTGCAGGGATGGTTACCTCTGGATAAATCAGGTCGTAAGTCTCGCCATCAGCAAACTTGTTGCCCCATTCGTCTGTATAGTGTTTCCACTTGATATTGATCTTCTTTTCATCAATCTGTGGCTTGAATGGCTCAACAGCACCAGTCTGTGGCATACCTGCTACAGAGTAGATGTAAGCGTTGGTCTTCTTGTCGTAGATAACCAGCAGGTATCCGTTACCCATATCTGAGTATCTGTAGCGCTCCTGGCGCTTGCCATGACCGTATGCAGGATGGCAATAGAGGCAACCCTGACGTACATAGAGCGGACCAAGACCAGCGAATGCTCCATCGGTATTGGTATTGAAGTCGCGCTCAAAGAGTGCCTCACCAATCTGGAAGGCTGCTCCGAAACCTTGCTGCTCTACGGCAGGAGTTGGCTGCTTGTAGGCATTGGCACCCTGGAGTGTCGTTGTACCGAGCACACCACCAGCATAATACTCTTCTGACTTTTCAGAAGTGCTGCCGCCTCCACCGAGATCAATCACATCATCTACTGATGATTTGCTGTCGCTACAGCTCATCATAGCCAGAGCGGCGCAAAATAATGGAATTAATTGTCTTTTTTTCATAATGTTGTAAATTTACTTTATATGATTCACGTATTTTGCTACGTTTTTTTCCCGTATCTGTTTTTTTACGCAAAAGGTTGGTAGTCTTTTTTAAAAAGGCTACCAACATTTGATCTGCATATTTTCGTATTTTAGAAACTGGAATTACTTTTTCCAAGTAATCTTCTTCAATGAGTTGAGGAGTTTCAAGTCATTATCAGCAAGAGCACGGTAGGTTGGGATAACGGTGTTCTTGACGAATGCCTCGTTTACCTTCTTGAACTCAGCCTCGAGTGTTGCGTTGCCTGAGAATTTCTCGATTTCTCCATCGAGTGCATCGAGTGCACTTTCCAACTCATCAAGGGCAGCCATTGCATCCTTTGCACTCTGGTCTGTGTAGTAGAGAACGAAAGGCTTCTTCATGTTGTTGATCTTGTTGAGAGCTGCATTCAGCTTGGTCTGTGCATTCTGTGCAGCTGCCTTCAAATCTGCATTGTTTACCTTGAGGCAAACACCCAGAAGTGAAGTTGCTGTTGGCTGGTCAACTACATTCCAACCGCCATAGAGAGCATGCTTGCAAGACATGATGTTATCATAGAAGTCAACGATAGAGTTGTGAGCAAATGGAGACTCGATATAGTTAACGTCCTCACCAGTAGCAGGAGCACCGATCTTAGAGTCACGTACCTCACCGATGATTTCGTTGGCACCTGCAATGATCTCACGGGTTGCCAAGGTGATAGAAGAGTACTTGGAACCTGGCTCACCTGCAGTCATGAAATCCTCACCGTAGTTCTTTGATTCAAACTCTGCGTCATCAATAATCTTCTGCTCAGCATCTGTCAATTCGCCGCCCCATGCGTTAACCAACTTCAAAGAGCTGAGATACAAATCCTGTGCTGCGCTCTGAGCGAAGTAAACTTCATTGGCTGTCATATCCTTGATCTTGCGAGCCTCACCGTCGCGGAAAATCAGATACTCTACAGCATGGAAACCTGTCAGGTTCTGACCATTTGCAATCGCATCATCAATCAGGGCTGCATCATCCTCGTCGGTTGCAGGATTGTATTTCTTCATGTACTTATCAAACTGTACGCGGTCGAATGGCCATGTATCGGTGTGTGGGTCCAATCCGAAGTCTGTTGCAGGACCGAAGAGAAAAGCCTCAGACCACTCCCAGTCCTGACGGGCTTCTCTCCAGTTATCACAAGCTTCTGATACCATTGCGTCAGTACCATTCAAGTCAGGATTCACAGTTGATGGAGTCTCTGGCTCGTCATTGTCATTACTGCAGCTTGCGAAACCTAATGACAGTGTCAAGGCAGCTGCAAAAAGCATTGAATACTTAAAAATCTTTTTCATTGTTTTTTGTTTTTATTTGTGTTTTTGACTATTTATTTTCGCTGTAGGTAATCAGGAGTCTTCTGCTCCTGATTACCATTTTATAAGTTTGATAAGAGCTTACTTCTTAATCTGTTTCTTCAACTCCTGGAGTTCCTTTGTGAGCTGGTTGATACGCTCCATCTGGTATTTATCTACCTCCTGGGTTTTCTTGAACTTCTTGTTCACCCATGTTGTTGTATCAAAGAGACCAAAGAAGGTGATACCCAGGTTGAGGCTTGGCTCATTGTTGTAAGCGCTCTCCAGGAATCTATGGCTATACTCAGCCTTGATGGTAACAGGCTTGATAGGAGAATAGTTGATACCGGCACCCATTCTCTTCACGTGGTCGTACTCGTAAGCGACCTTCTTGTTGCCACTTGCGTATGTGTTGTAATCCTCGTAACGGCCGAAGACATAGAGCTTCTGCTTGTTTCGGAGGCTTTCTATCTGAGAGAAAACATTGTAACCGGCTTCGATACCTACTGAATAAGCACTGCTGGCAATTGGAGAGTGCTTGGAAGGAGAACCATCCTGAGCATTGTGTTTAGGGAAGGTGTTCATGAATGCAGTCATCTTGGTAGCATCGTCCAGATGAGCATAGGTAGCATTACCACGTACTATCCAGTTCCAACGGTTTAACTCGAAACCGAAGCTGCCGATAGACAGGGCTCCATATACATCATTATAGGAAGCGCTTGCTTTCTTTTCTGTATTCTTGAAGGTATAGCCATAGTAGCCGCTCAAACTGAGTCGCAAACCAGGTATTGAATAGTTGTCAATGCGGGCTGCACCGGCATATACATTGCCAATCTTGTATTCGTAAGGACTTGTTGCTCCATAATGAACGAAACAGTTATGACCGAAACGCTCAGCATCGAGACCAGATGTGAAGATGGCCTCATAGCGCCAGTTCTTCAACTTACCCCACAGGGAAACACCCACCTGGTGCCAGGTGTTAGGAAGGATTTTGGCTTCGCCCTCTGAACGGTAAACAGAGAAAAAATTGTTTGGCATGTGATAGGCATTGATCTCGCCAACAGGAATGATGATTTCACCAGCCTTGATATTGAACTTGCCACCCCAGAAAGCTTTGTTAAGCCAGAACTGCTCAAGGGCAACCTCACCACCACGCTCTGTCTCAGCCTCGTATTCACCACTTTCATCAGCATCGATTTCTACGGCATTCTCAGTTCCACCATGCTCGAACTCAATTTCCATTCCCATGGTCCAACCCTGTCCGAAATCATAGCCCAGATTAAGGGTTACGTGTGGCAAGTCGAAACGGCCATGGCTATCGTCATCCTTATAAGTGGCAGGGTCTCTGTAACGGTTGAAATGCTGGCTATAGAAGTTGCGGCTCATCACGGCCTCTCCATAACCACCAATGGTAAATCGGGGTTTTGCTGCTGTACTGTCTGTGCAACACTGTTGTGCACTCACAGTTGCCAAGCCGGCAACGAGGGCAGCGGACATCAATCCAATTCTTAAACTGTTCATCTTTGATATTTTGAAATTATTGTTATCGTATTATCCTTAGTATAATAAAGAAAAGAGCGCGGATATCTGCTTGCTTTCTCGACACTTTAGAGACCTAGTATCTCCTTAAAGCCCTGTAGCTTGATAAGGAATTACGCAGCTCTGACGCTCGGGAGTGGCAATCATCACCGCGCTCTTTCTCGATTTCGGGTGCAAAGGTACGGAGTTTTAAAAAATCTTGCAATACCTAAATTTCGGTAAACATCGGCATCCCCATTTCTAGGTATTGCGGGTTTCGAAACTTTTTTGTATATTTGCAACCGAAATAAAAACATGATGAATGTTCTTGATACAAGGATGTTTGCATTTAAGGATAGAACAAGATGAAAAATCAGAAGATGTATGAAGCTGACGACAAGATGATCAGCATCATTAGAGACAATTACAATATCTTGCAGAGCTTGGGTAGCTTCGGCATCAACCTGGGATTCGGCGACAAGACGGTAAGGGAAGTCTGCGATGAGCAGAATGTGGATACCTACACCTTCCTTGCCGTGGTAAACTTTACGATAAATGGTTACAAGGAGTACGACAATGCAGACCGGTTGTCGTTGCCGACCTTGTTGCATTATCTCAAGGCATCGCATGCCTACTACATAGATTTCCAGTTACCTTTTATCCGTAAGGAGCTTGTGGATGCCCTTGATGAAACGGATAATCTGGCACGACTGATTCTGAAACTCTATGATGATTATGCCCACAGCATCACCAACCACATGAAGTATGAGGAGAAGATGGTCTTTCCTTATGTTCAGTCACTTATAGATGGTAATGCCAATACCAACTTTGATATCGAAACCTTCTCGAAGCATCATATGCAGGTGGATATGAAACTGAAAGAGCTGAAGAGCATCATCATCAAGTATCTGCCTTCGGATGGACTGCACAACAACCAGCTCAGTGCCACTCTCTATGATATCTACAACAACGAGGAGTGGCTTATGCATCACTCTGAGGTGGAGGAAGAAATCTTTATTCCTGCCGTGAGAAATGCCGAGCGGAAACTGAAGCAGAATGATGTGAGTGCCAAGATTTCGAGCATGATCAATCAGACTCCGAACAGCGATGAGCAGTTGAGCGATCGAGAGAAGGATGTAATCATTGCGCTGGTTCAGGGTATGTCGAACAAGGAGATAGCTGACCATCTCTTTATCTCCGTGAACACGGTGATTACCCACCGCCGAAACATCGCCCGTAAGCTCCAGATTCATTCTCCTGCGGGCCTGACGATTTATGCCATCGTTAACGATCTGGTTGATATTTCTACGGTGAAACTCTAGTTTTGCTTAGGAAAAATGACCTTCGAAATGTTATTTTTTATAAAATGATAGTGCCTTCCCTGCTGCTTGCGGGGAAGGCACTATCATTATATATAGGTATGTGAGTAAGAGGCATCATCATTTTGGGGGATGCCTCTCCGGCTGCTAGATTTTGTTGATATCCACATAACCGTGCATCACGGCATAGATGGTAAGCGAAGAAACGCTCTTGATACCCAGTTTTTCCTGGATATTCTTGCGGTGGGTAATCACGGTGGTGGTACTGATGAAGAGCTTTTCAGCTATCTCCTTGTTGATTTTGCCTTGTGCCACCAGCGAGAGTACCTCGATTTCCCTGTCTGAAAGGGCTTTCTCCCTGGACTCTGAGGAATCCATCGGCGGGATATATTCGCCGTGGGGATGTCCCGAACGTTGCAGACGGATCAACTGTCGGATGAGCTTTGATTCCGGTACGTTGACGCAGATGCAGTGGAATCCCTGCAGCTGCGAGTTGAGGTCGTTGCAGGGGGTAAGCACGATGGTATGGGGGCGATGCGCCTCTTCGATGAAGAAGTTGCGGTGAGCCAGAAGAATCTGCATCGACACAAAATAGTGCATAAAACGTTCGGGCGCATTCGACTCAAATTCGCCGAATGTACCGAAGATGCTGATCTTTACCATCGGAACGACACTCTCCAGCAGTCCCTTGAGACCCAAGGCTGCCAGCGTATTGTTATCTACAATGGCGAGTTCGGGCATCGCCTTGCCTGCCATTGCTTTCTTCATTTCTTCGTTCATCATATTTCTCTGATATATCTGTTATCTGTTTACAGGAATGGGGTGAGGAACTTTGCTGCAAACCATCCCTTGAATCTTTGCCATCCGGTGCGCCACTCTCGCCAGTTCTGCTCGTTGAGCAGGAAACTGTCTTTCTTCTCCCTGTCGAAGAGCCGGTCGAGCTGGTGAGTAGTGCATGAATCCACAATCACGGCATTCTCTTCGTAATCCCATCGCAGGCTTCGGGCATTGAGGTTGGCGCTGCCCACGGTACAGAACTTGCCATCTACCATGATAATCTTGGTATGATGGAAGCCCGGCGTGTACATCCATACATGGCAGCCAGCCTTCATCAGCTTGTGGGCATTATAGAATCCGCAATCGGGGGTGAGCGGGATATCGCTCCTGGTGGAGAGCATGATCTCTACCTTGACGCCTCTTTTCACCGCCCGCTTCAATGCCTTCTTGAGCTTGGGACTCAGAGTGAAGTAGGGACTGATGAGCTTGATGCTGTCCTGGGCATCGTTGATGGCATTCACATAGAAGTAGCGGATGATATCCTTTGTGATATGCGGCTCACGATTGATGATGCCCACCGTCTTGTGATAAGCCGTGGCGGTGGTATCGGGCTTGAGATTCTCTACCAGGTAGTCTTGTTTCTCCTTGCGGTAATACTCCTCGCCGTCGATATGCTGTCCGCTTACCTTGTTCCACATCTTGAGGAAGATCTTCTGCAGGGTATTCACTTCGCTTCCGTCGATGCGGCAGTGCATATCGTGCCATTCTCCTACCACCTTCGTACCTTTTATATAATAGTCGGCAACGTTCATGCCGCCGGTATAGGCTATCTGTCCGTCGATGACTACGATCTTGCGGTGGTCGCGGTTGAAAACGGCATGCACCCATGGGAACTTCAGGGGCTTGTATTCGAAGATTTCGATACCGTTGGCACGGATTTCCTTGAGATGCCGTTTTCGCAGCGGCTTGTTGTTGGATGAGTTTCCGAAGCCATCGTAGAGGGCTCTTACCTTGACTCCCTGCTTCACCTTCTCGGCAAGGAGGTCGAAGAGGAGGGAGGCGATGCTGTCGTTGCGGAAGTTGAAGTATTCCAGATGCACGCTGTGCTTAGCCTGACGGATTGCCTGAAACATATCATCGAATTTCTCCTGTCCGCTCATCAGGAGCGTGACGGAGTTGTCGTGGGAAAAGCTGACACCCTTCCCGCGAAGCTGGTTGACTATCAATGAATCGCTGGTCTGTGCGCTGCACAGCGAACTAGCCAGCCATAAAGTAGCTATTAATAAATAATATCTCATCTTATCTATAATCGTGTAATCTATAACCGTGTAATCTATAAATCCGTGCCTGAATCTTAAACCATGCATGCATAGTGATCTACGATGCCTTTCAAATGATTATCCTTATCTACTACGAGTACCGTATGTACCTTGTATTTGTGCATAATGCGCTGAATCTCCGAAATCTTGGTCTTCGAAGTCACCATCTTCGGAGTGGTGGTCATGATGTCGCTCACGGTCTTGTTGAAGAATTCAGCCTGCCACTTCTCCATGGCACGGCGGATATCTCCATCTGTAATCAGACCGATGACACGCTGGTCTTCATCGAGCGAGATTCCCAGTCCGAGCTTACCCTTGCTCACGTGGATGATGGCCTCGCCCAGGTGCATCTCCTTAGGGATGATAGGCATGTCGTCGCTGCGCATCACGTCTTCGGCGGTGGTGAGGAGACGCTTACCCAATTCGCCGCCCGGATGGAACTGGGCAAAGTCGCGTGGCTTGAAGTGGCGCACCTGCATCAGGGCTATTGCCAGAGCATCGCCCATGGCGAGGGCTGCAGTGGTACTGCTGGTAGGAGCAAGGTTGAGCGGACAAGCCTCCTTCTTCACCTTGACGGTGATGTGATGGTTGGAGTATTTTGCCAGCAGTGAATTCGGATTGCCCGTTATGGAGATGATAGGCACGTTCATGTGGAGCACCATCGGGATGAAGCGGAGCAGCTCGTCGGTCTGACCACTGTTGCTCAGTGCCAGCACCACGTCCTTGTCGGTCATCACACCGAGGTCGCCGTGATATACGTCCAGCGGGTTGATATAGAAAGCCGGTGTACCTGTAGAGGCGAGGGTTGCTGCAATCTTGGCACCCACGTGTCCGCTCTTGCCCACACCCGTAACGATGATCTTGCCTTCGCAATGATACATCATATCTACTGCTTTCTCAAAATTATCGTCCAATAAGGCGATCTGGTCGAGGATGGCCTGTGCCTCGTCTCTCAGAGCCTGTTCGCCATAACTTCTTATTGTCTTGTCGTCCATAATTTACTTTGAATTTTGATTTTTGAACATTGAACTTTATGATTAGATTCTCTTACAGGAGTTCCTGGATGAGAGATTCTAACTTGGCTAATTCCAGCATGTTGGCTGCATCACTCTTGCCCTGGTCTGGGTCGGGATGCACCTCGAAGAAGTAGCCTGTTGCACCGAATGCCTTGGCAGCCTTTGCCATAGCTGGCACAAACTTGCGGTCGCCCACGGTCTTGCCATCGCCTGCGCTTGGTCGCTGTACGCTGTGGGTACAGTCCATGATGACATTAGGTACAATCTCCTTCATATCCGGAATGTTGCGGAAATCTACCACGAGATTGTTGTAGCCGAAGCAGTTGCCACGCTCGGTGAGCCATACTTCGCTGACACCGCTGTCCAAAGCCTTCTCAACCGGATACTTCATATCTCTTCCGCTGAGGAACTGAGCCTTTTTGATGTTGACAATCTTGCCGGTCTTGGCTGCCGATACGAGCAGGTCGGTCTGGCGGCAGAGGAAGGCTGGTATCTGGAGGATATCGCATACCTTGCCCGCAGCTTCAGCCTGATAGCTCTCGTGGATATCGGTGGTGATGCGAAGTCCGTATTTCGACTTGATGTCGCTGAGCATCTGCAGACCTTTCTCCAGACCAGGACCACGGAAAGAGTGGATGCTGGTTCGGTTGGCCTTATCGAAGGATGCCTTGAATATGATGTTGGTTCCTAAGTCCTGGTTGATACGAACGAGTTCCTGAGCTACTGTATCCAGTAGTTCCATCGACTCGATGACGCATGGTCCTGCAATGAATGTTGCCATAATTATATTATTTTATTGTTATTTCTTCCTTAATTATTTGTCTATTTGTGTGCAAAGTTATTAATAATTCACGAAAAACCCAAGAATAATGTGCGTTTTTTAAGATTATCAGCTTGATGAAGTATCTTTTTTTTCTTTTCTTTGCGATATTTCACCGAAAATCATTACATTTGCAGTGCATTTAAAAAATACGACAATGAACATACTCATAGCAGATAGTGGCAGTACCAAGACCGACTGGTCGTTGATAGACGGGCAAGGTCAAGTAGTGATGACTTGCAAGACGCAGGGCATCAATCCTATTCATATGCAGGATGCCGAAGTACTTCAGATACTGAAGTCGGAACTCATCTTGCCGGAATCCCCCCAGGAAGTATATTTCTATGGCAGCGGTGTAACCGAGGCGATGAAGCCCCGGATGAACTCTCTCTTGCAGCAGGCTTTTCCTGGAGCCAAGGTAGAGGCTGAGGGGGATATGATAGGAGCGGCAAGAGCGCTTTTCGGCAACAAGCCTGGCATCGCCTGCATCCTGGGCACGGGAGCCAACAGTTGCCTCTATGATGGCACGAAGATTGTGATGAATACGCCGCCTTTGGGGTATATTCTGGGTGACGAAGGTAGCGGTGCCGTCTTGGGCAAGCTTTTCCTGAATGGTATCTTCAAGGGCAGTCTGCCTTCGGCTATCAAAAAGAGGTTTCTGAAGTGGTCGGGACTGGATTATCCCGGTATCATCAACAAGGTGTATCGTGAACCGTTGGCAAACCGTTTTCTGGCTTCCATCTGTCCTTTTATTTCTGAGCAGATAGCAGAGGGAGAGAAATATGAGAACGGCAGTGATAAACTGAATGAGGCGATGGCACTGTATCGGGTGGTATTGAGCAACTTCCATGCTTTTTACGAGAACAATCTCATACCTTATATCCAGTATGTAAAAGCCAGTCAGGAGGATATCTCGCAGTTGGAACCTGGCGTGAAAGCCTGGGATTCTTCTTTGGGAGAGGGGATTCCGATGATAGGGTTCGTGGGAAGCATCGCTCATTATTTTGAAGCTCCCCTGAGAAATGTGATGGAGGATGAGCATCATCTTCATATTGTCAAGATTATGCGGGCTCCGATGGAAGGTCTGATAGCCTTTCATGCGAAATAAATGATGAAGTACCGAGCCTCTTTTTTAAGAGACTCGGTATTTGTTTTACTTGTTGTTGAATTCGCGATGTCGTATACTTATTGCCTTATATTAAATATTGATTTTTTTCAGTTTTTCCGTGATAGTACGTTTATTGAGCAAAAAAGTACAAGGGTTATTCAGAAAATAGTGCTAACTTTGCAACCGTAAAACTTAATAATCCTATTGAGAGGATTTTGGGTGAACGATAACAGTTACGATAAGCAATAACTAACATAAATAAACGATAAAAACAATTAGAACGAAATGCAGAAGGTTTATAGGTTAATAATTATAGGTGTTTTGATGAGTGCGCTCGGCTCTCTCGGGCTGAGCGCGCAAATCAAAGGCTACAACATCGTAGTGAGTGTGACTCCTGATCACCAGGACTGGAACTACAAGGTGGGTGAGAAGGCCAACTTTACAGTGAATGTTAGAAAGAGTGGTACTCTTTTGAACAATGTGAAGGTAAATTATGAGGCTGGTCCTGCCATGTTTCCGGATGTGAAGAAAAGTACCACCCTCAAGGATGGTGTGATGAAATGGAGCGGAAGTTTGAATAAGCCGGGCTTCTACCGATTCAAGGTCATTGCTCATGTGGATGGAAAGGATTACGAAGGACTCTGCACCGCAGGCTTCTCTCCCGAAAAGATTCAGCCTTATGCACAGGAACCGAAGGATTTTGATGCTTTTTGGAAGAAAGCGTTGGATGAGGCTCGCCAGACTGATCTGAATATCACCAAGGTGTTGCTTCCAGAGCGCTGCACTCAAGATAAGAATGTATATGAGATCAGTTACAATAACAACCGGTGGGGTTCCAAAATATATGGCATCCTGAGTGTTCCTGTAAAGGAAGGTAAATATCCTGCTTTGCTCCGTGTTCCGGGTGCGGGTGCCCGTCCTTATGCAGGCGATACCTATACCGCGCCATCCAAGTGTATCGTTTTGGAAATCGGTATTCATGGCATTCCTGTTACGATGGAGCAGAAGGTGTATGATGATCTCCAGAACGGTGAACTGAACGGCTATTGGGATACTAATCTCGAAAATCCAGACCGTAACTCGTATAAGAGAGTCATCACCGGAGCTGTGCGTGGAGTGGATTTCATCGCAGCGCTTCCTGAATGGGATGGAAAGACCATCGGCGTGACGGGTTCTTCGCAGGGAGGATTCCTCTCTATAGCTGTGGCTGCACTCGATAAGCGTATCACGTTCCTGGCTCCTGTGCATGATGCCATGTGTGATTATGAAGCTGAAATTCATGGAGTTGCAGGCGGTTGGCCTCACTACTTCTATAAGGAGAACAAAGCTCAGGGGGCTGCCTGGAAGGAGACTAAGATCACCGAACAGGAAAAGGCTAGAATGGAAGGTGCCCGCTATTACGATGGTGTCAACTTTGCCCGTCGCATCACCGTTCCTGGATGGTATAGCTTCGGATATAACGATGAGGTGGTTCCACCAACTTCTTCATACGGATTATATAATATCGTGAAGGCGCCAAAGACTCTGAGCCTCTATCAGATGACCGGTCATTACTGGTATCAGGAGCAGTGGGATGAATGGCAGGCTTGGATTATTCAACAATTAACTAAATAAATTTATGTTAGGAAAAAGAATATTGATCAGTGCTGTTTGTCTGCTGGCTATGCAGGGAGCTATGGCACAGGTGGATGGTGTCACAGGTGCTTCTGTTCAGGCTGCAGGTACATCTTGCAGCAAAGACAAAAAGGTTTGCTGCAAAACACCAGCTGAACAACAGAAAATTCGTCTGCAGAAAATATTAAACAAGGGTATTATGTTGGGTCATCAGGATGATCCTGTGTATGGTACCACCTGGAAATGGGATGAAGGAAAGAGCGACGTGCTCCTCACTACGGGCGATTATCCCGCAGTAATGGGATTCGATCTGGGTAAGATAGAACTCGACAGCAAGGAGAACCTGGATGGTGTTCCGTTCGACAGAATGCGCCAGGAAATCATTGCACAGTATAAAAGAGGTGGAATCGTTACCTTGAGTTGGCATCCTTGGAATCCGGCAACAGGCGAGAATGCCTGGGATCCAAAGGGAGATGCTGTGGCTGCCGTCCTGGATGGAGGTGCGCAGCAGCAGAAATTTGACAGCTGGCTCAAAAAAGTATCAGACTTCATCCTTTCTCTCAAGACTAATGACGGCAAACTCGTTCCTGTAATCTTCCGACCATGGCATGAAATGAATGGCGGATGGTTCTGGTGGGGCGCCAACAGTTGCACACCTGCACAATACAACCAACTTTATGCAAATACCTATCACAGACTTACTAAAGCAGGGTGCAGCAACATCGTTTGGGCGTGGTCGCCAAATCTCGGAAGCGAGAAGACCGTCGAAGCTTTCTTGGAGCGTTTCCCAGGAGAACAGTATGTGGATATGGTGGGCATCGATATCTATGAGTTTGATAACGATGATGCTGCCTATCAGCAGAATCTCTCTGCCAGCCTGGATGTCATGATGGCAGCGGCAAAGAAGGTGGGTAAGATTCCTGCCCTCACCGAAACCGGTTGCCGGGGAATCTCTCAGAAGAAAGACTGGTTTACGAAGACCCTTTGGCCTGTTCTCCAGAAGTATCAGGTAAGCTATGTGCTCTTCTGGCGCAATGCCTGGGACAAGCCTCAGGAAGAAGCTTACCTGCCAGGAGTAGGAGATGGAGACATCGTAAACGACTTCAAGGCTTTCAAGACAGAGAAGAAGGTACTCTTTGTTAAAGACATTGTAAAGGTAAAAAAGTAAAAAGGTAAAAAAGTAAAATAGATATATTATGACTACATTTCAAGAAAAAGTGAAGGCTCTCCGTGCTCATCACGAGGAATTGTTGAGCCGCAAGAATGAACCGGTAGAGTGGGGCAACGGTATCTACGAGAAATATAAGAATCCTATCCTCACCGCAGAACATACACCACTGGAGTGGCGCTATGACTTCGATGAGAAGAGCAACCCATATCTGATGCAGCGCATCATGATGAATGCTACGCTGAACTCAGGTGCCATCAAGTGGAACGGCAAGTATCTCCTCGTTGTACGTGTGGAGGGTGCCGACCGCAAGAGCTTCTTCGCTGTAGCTGAGAGTCCTAACGGTATAGATAACTTCCGTTTCTGGGATGAGCCTATCACCATGCCAGAGGATGTGATTCCTGCTACCAATATCTATGATATGCGACTCACCGCCCATGAGGATGGTTATATCTATGGTGTGTTCTGTGCAGAACGCCACGATGATGACCAGCCAGGCGACCTGAGTGCTGCTACTGCTACTGCAGCTATTGCACGTACCAAGGACCTGGTCAACTGGGAGCGTCTTCCAGACCTGAAGACCAAGAGTCAGCAGCGTAATGTGGTTCTTCATCCGGAGTTTGTAGATGGCAAGTATGCTTTCTATACCCGTCCACAGGATGGTTTCATCGATACAGGTTCAGGCGGTGGTATCGGCTGGGCATTGGTAGATGACATCACCCATGCAGAGATCAAGGAAGAGAAGATCATCAATGCCCGTCATTATCACACCATCCAGGAGGTGAAGAATGGTGAGGGACCTCACCCAATCAAGACCGATAAGGGTTGGTTGCACCTGGCTCACGGTGTTCGTGGCTGTGCCAGTGGTCTCCGTTATGTGCTCTATATGTATATGACCTCTCTTGAGGATCCTACAGAAGTGATAGCAGAACCAGGTGGATACCTCCTCGTACCAGAAGGTCCTGAGTATATTGGTGATGTGATGAACGTAGTGTTTGCCAACGGTTGGATTGCAGATGAGGATGGCAAGGTATTTATCTACTATGCTTCTTCTGATACACGTATGCACGTAGCTACCTCAACCATCGACCGTTTGGTAGATTACTGCATGAATACTCCAAAGGATGACTATCGCACTCAGTTCTCTGTAGAGAAGATCAAGGACTTGGTGGCTAAGAATAAAAAGACATTAGGTAAATTAATATAAAGGTATTAAGATTGTAGGGATTCTCAACCTTCGTCCGTATTCTTTGTATGGACGAGGGAAGAATCTCTTTTTCGTAAAGTTCAAAGTAAAAATGGTTAGTTTAAAGGAAAAAGTTGCTTATGCTTTGGGCGATGCCGCTGCCGGTGGTATCGTTTGGAAGGTGATGTCTATCGCTTTCCCTCTGTTTTTTACCAATGTCTTCGGACTCTCTTTTGCCGATGCTGCTGTGCTGATGTTGGTGGCTCGTATGTTTGATGTGGTGACCGACCCTCTGATGGGTAGTCTTGCCGACCGTACACAGAGCCGCTTCGGTACCTATCGTCCCTGGTTGATTTATGGAGCCGTTCCTTTCGGATTGGTTTTCGCGCTCCTGCTCTATACGCCTGATTTCGGTCCGGTGGGCAAGCGTATCTATGCCTATGCCCTCTATCTTCTGATGATGGCGATATATACGATGGTGAATGTACCTTATGGTTCCCTGCTCGGTGTGATGACCGAGGATGATGACGAGAAGAACCAGTTCTCATCCTTCCGTATGGTGGGTGCCTATGCGATGGGATTCGCCACCTTGCTCTCTTTCCCATATCTTCAGGAGATGGTGGGCGGTACTGCTACCCATCAGTATGCCGTTATCGGTACCATCTTGGGTGTCGTTGCAGCCGTGATGACCCTGGCTTGCGGTCTTCTTACCAAGGAGCGGCTGAAGCCGAAGAGAGCAGAGAAGTTCTCCTTCCGTCAGTTTGCCGACCTGGTACACAACAAGGCTTGGCTCTACATGACCGCCATAGCTGTATGTACCAACTTCTTCAATGGTTTCCGCTATGCAGTAGCGGGTTATATGTTCGACTACTGTCTGCATGGCAATGTCACCATCGAGGGATTGATCATCAACTACACGGTGTTCATGGCGTTCGGTGAGGTAACCTGTATGATTTTCGGAGGAGTATCTCCTTGGTTCACCCGTGTAGTAGGCAGCAAGCGGATGGCATTCTTTTGGGCTGCAACCCTCTGTCTGGTGCTTTCATTGGCGTTCTTCTTTATCCCGATGAATCCTGCCTATATCTGGGTGATGATAGCCCTCGTGGTGTTGACCTCTGTAGGCATCGGTATCTATTCACCACTGTTGTGGTCTATGTATGCCGATGTAGCCGATTATCATACCGATCATTTCGGAACCTCAGCTACCGGTCTCATCTTCTCCTCAGGTACGATGAGCCAGAAGTTTGGTACAGCTATTTCCGGTTCGCTCATCGCCCTTTTCCTGGGTTGGGCAGGTGCCAATATGATTACCGACAAGATGGGGAATACCATGATAGATCCAGCCAGTGTCACCGATTCTGTGCTTAACATGGTATGGTCTTTGTTCAGTCTTTTCCCAGCATTCATCGCATTCCTGCTGATGGTTCTTGCTTGGAAGTTCCCTATAAAAAAGTGATAATATGGAAAATCTGAAAAAAGCAATGAAGGATGTGTTGGAAAACAACATCCTCAACTATTGGATTCACAAGGTAAAGGATGAAGAGAATGGTGGCTTCTATGGACGTGTCGATGGCAACGATCAGGTACACCCTGAAGCCGAGAAAGGTGCAGTAATGAATGCCCGTATCCTGTGGGCCTTTTCTGCAGCCTACCGGGTATTGAAGAAGCCAGAGTATCTGGAGGCTGCAACCCGTGCCAAGGAGTATGTGCGTGATCATTTCCTGGATAAGGAATATGGAGGCATCTACTGGAGCGTGGATTACAAGGGCAATCCGCTTGATACCAAGAAGCAGACCTATGCCATCGGCTTTGCCATTTACGGATTTTCCGAGTATGCGCGTGCTACAGGTGACAAGGAAGCGCTGGATATTGCCATCTCCCTCTATCACGACATCGAAAAGCATGCCTTTGATGCCAAGAACAATGGATATATTGAGGCACTGACCCGTGAATGGCAGCCTATCGCAGACATGCGACTCTCTGATAAGGATGAGAATGGTTCCCGTACCATGAATACTCATCTGCATATCATTGAGCCATATACCAATCTCTATCGTGTGTGGAAGACCGAAGAGTTGGAAAAGAGCATCCGCAATCTCCTGGATATCTTTACCGAAAAGTTGCTCAATCAGGAGACTTGTCATCTCGACCTCTTCTTCAATGATGAGTGGGAAGGTAAGAGAAACATTGAGAGTTACGGTCACGATATCGAGGCATCCTGGCTGCTCCACGAAACAGCGCTCGTCTTGGGCGATAAGGAAGTACTCCATAGGATAGAACGCATCATCCGCCGCATTGCCGATGCTGCTGATGAGGGCTTGCGTCCTGATGGAAGTATGGTATATGAGCATTGGAAGGATGGTGATAAGTATGATCTCCAGCGCCAGTGGTGGGTACAGTGCGAGAATATCATCGGTCATATCGATCTCTATCAGTATTTCCGTACGGATGAGAATCTCGAAGTGGCCATTCGTTGCTGGAACTATGTGGCAAAGCATCTGATGGATCAGAAGAACGGTGAGTGGCATTGGGCTATCCTCGAAGATGGTACGGTGAATAAGGAAGATGATAAGGCGGGCTTCTGGAAGTGCCCTTATCACAACTCCAGAATGTGTCTCGAACTGATAGAGCGTGAATATTAGAATATTCATAGGTATAGTTGATTGTTAGATGGAGTCTTGCAGCTTTCACTGCTTACGCGGTTTTTCTTCTTTCCGGAGAATAATTTGCGTAATTTGTGAAAACTGTGAGACTTTTTTTGTTTATTCCGAATAAATATTGTATATTTGCAGTCTGTAGAATCGAGACTTGCCTGGAGCCAGTCTCGTTCTATATTCAAGATTCAATACTCAATATAAGAAAAAATGTACATAGCAGTAGCAGGAAATATCGGTAGTGGAAAGACCACGCTTACCAAGATGCTCTCCAAGCATTACGGCTGGAAACAGTACTTGGAGCCAGTGGCAGAGAATCCCTACATCGATGACTATTACAAGGACATCCCCCGATGGGCTCTCAATATGGAGGTCTTCTATCTGAAGCAGCGATTCAAGAATCTGCTTGAGATTCAGCATTGTAAGGAGACGGTCATTCAGGATCGTACCATCTTTGAGGGCGTGTATGTCTTTGCAGCCAATAATAGAAAGATGGGTAATATGGACCAGCGCGACTTCGATACCTATATGGAACTCTTCGAGTCGATGATGGAAGTGGTTGAGATGCCGGAACTGATGATTTATCTCCGTTCTTCTGTACCTCATCTTGTGAAGAATATTCAGAAACGAGGCCGTGACTACGAGCAGAAGATGCCTATCGATTATCTTGAGGGAATCAATCTTCTCTACGATGATTTCATTATGAACAAGTATAAGGGTAGGGTGCTGGTAGTAGAGGTCGATAACCTTGACTTCGAGCATAATCCCAAGCAGTTTGGAGATATCATCGACAAGATTGATGCCAAGCTCTTCGGCTTCTTCTCTTAAAAGTAAAAACGTAAAAACGTAATAAAATGCATATAGCAATAGCTGGAAATATAGGAAGCGGCAAGACTACCTTGACCAAGATGCTTGCCAAGAGATATGGCTGGAAGGCAAACTTCGAGCCGGTAGATAACAATCCATACCTTGCCGATTATTACAAGGATATGGAGCGATGGTCGTTCAATCTTCAGATTTACTTTCTGAACAAGCGATTCCACGATGTGGTGGAGATTTCCCGTTCGGAGCAGACCATCGTGCAGGATAGAACCATCTTCGAGGATGCGCGCATCTTTGCCCCAAATCTTCACGATATCGGCATGATGAGCGATAGGGATTTCAAGAACTATACCGATCTCTTCGATTTGATGATCAGTCTGGTGAAGCTTCCAGACCTGATGATTTACATCAAGAGCAGTATCCCGACCCTCGTGAAGCACATCGAGAAGCGAGGCAGAGATTTCGAGAAGAGCATCCGCATCGACTATCTCCAGGGCTTGAACAACCGTTATGAGGAATGGATCAAGGATTACAAGGGCCGACTCATCATCATCGATGGCGATACCTTGGAGTTTGCCGATAATCCTGAGGATTTCCGCAAGGTTACCGATCTCATCTACGCCGAATTGTTTGGCTTATTCAAATAATAGTTTGACTTATTCAATAACAGAAATAACGTATGTTCGCCAGTGTCGGATGCCTGTCCGCCACTGGCGAATGTGTATCCATATACAGTCGGATACATGCCCGATACAACCTATTTTAGCATCTAATAACCTTTTTTTTGCCCGATATTTAACATTTAACATTAAAAATTATATTCTTTCAGAAATATTTGCTACCTTTGCAGCCGCTTAGAAGCATTTAAACAAAAATAACGTTATAAAAATTTTTATGAACTTTACACTATTTATCACCGTTTTGCTGACGGCTGTAACCTTGGTGGTGGCTGCTTATGTCATCGCGAAGTTGATCGGTCCTCGTTCATACAATCCGGTAAAGGGTGAACCTTTTGAGTGCGGTATTCCGACACGTGGCAGCTCTTGGTTGCCATCACACATCGGCTACTATCTCTTCGCCATCCTTTTCCTGATGTTTGATATCGAGACAGTAATGCTTTACCCATGGGCAGTTGTAGTTAAGCAGTTTGGACCAATGGCTCTCGTGAGCATCGGGTTCTTCCTGTTGGTATTGGTATTTGGCCTTGCATACGCTTGGCGGAAAGGAGCATTGGAATGGAAGTAAACAAAAGAGCCTCTATCAAGAGTATTCCTTACGACGAGTTTAAGGACAATGACACCCTCGAAAAGATTGCGCAGGAGCTCAATGAGGGGGGTGCTAACGTGGTAGTCGGTTCCCTTGATGCTGCCATCAACTGGGGACGTAGTAACTCACTCTGGTCACTGACTTTCGGTACTTCTTGCTGTGGTATCGAGTTCATGGCTGTAGGTTGTGCCCGTTACGACTTCTCCCGTTTCGGTTTCGAGGTAACCCGTAACTCTCCACGCCAGGCTGACTTGATCATGTGTGCCGGTACTATCACCAATAAGATGGCACCAGTGTTCAAGCGTTTGTATGATGAAATGGCTGAGCCTAAGTATGTGGTAGCTGTTGGTGGATGCGCCATCTCTGGTGGTCCGTTCAAGAAGAGCTACAATGTGGTTCGTGGTATCAGCGAGTTGGTTCCTGTGGATGTTTACATCCCTGGCTGTCCTCCACGCCCTGAGGCAATCCTTTATGGTATGATGCAGTTGCAGCGTAAGGTAAAGGTTGAGAAATTCTTCGGTGGTGCCAACCACAAGATGACTCAGGATGAGAAGGAACTCTCTATGAACAAGGGTGGTCTCCGCGGCTTGAGCAACGAGAACCTCTCTGACAGCGAGAAGCTCGGCAACAAGGAGCCTATCATCGTAACTGAAGTACCTGAGGATTTCGACCCTCAGAAAGGTCTAACTGATTAATATAATAAGGTATAAGAACATGAAACTGAATAATATTGAATTGAGTTTTGATAATTTCGCCTCAGAAATGGCGAAGTTGAAGAACGAGAAGCATTTCGACTACCTTGTTACCATCATCGGTGAAGACTTCGGTGAGGAAGGTCTCGGATGTATCTATATTCTCGAGAATACTCAGACCAACGAGCGCTGCTCGGTAAAGACCATCGCCAAGAAGGTGGATGGCAGTGATGTGATTCCTACAGTTATTAACCTTTGGAAGGTGGCTGACCTCCTGGAGCGTGAAGTCTTCGATTTCGTGGGCATCAAGTTCTTGGGTCACCCAGACATGCGCCGTCTTTTCCTCCGCACAGATTTCCAGGGCTATCCATTGCGCAAGGACTTCGATATGAGTCCTGAGGCAAACAAGTTCCCTTGCACTGATGAGCCAGAGGATGATTTCACCATGGAGTACTCCCTGAGCGAGGATGGTCACTTGGTTGCTACAGAGAAGCGTCGCTTCGACGAGGATGACTATGTTGTCAACATCGGTCCTAACCACCCATCTACCCACGGTGTGCTCCGTCTGCAGACCGTTATCGATGGTGAGACCGTGAAGCGCATCTATCCACACCTCGGTTATATCCACCGTGGTATCGAGAAGATGTGGGAGAGCATGACCTATCCACAGACATTGGCATTGACCGACCGTCTGAACTATCTTTCAGCGATGATGCACCGCCACGCTTTGGTAGGCGTTATCGAGGAGGCTATGGGTATCGAACTCTCAGACCGTATCCGCTACATCCGTACCATCATGGATGAGTTGCAGCGTATCGACTCACACTTGTTGTTCCTCGGCTGTACCGCACAGGACTTGGGTGCCTTGACCGCATTCCTCTACTGCATGCGCGACCGTGAGCACGTATTGAACGTCATGGAGGAGACCACTGGTGGCCGTCTGATCCAGAACTACTACCGTATCGGTGGCCTTCAGGCAGATATCGACCCTAACTTCGTTCAGAACGTGAAGACCCTCTGCAAGTATCTCCGTCCGATGATTCAGGAGTACCTCGACGTATTCGGCGACAACGTGATTACTCACAACCGTCTCGAAGGCGTAGGACCAATGAATCTTGAGGATTGTATCAACTATGCCGTAACCGGTCCTGCTGGTCGTGCATCAGGTTGGAAGAACGATACCCGCAAGCGTCATCCATACGATATGTACGACAAGGTAGAGTGGAAGGAAATCACCCTTACCGGTTGCGATTCAATGGATCGTTACTATGTACACATCCAGGAGTTGTATCAGAGCTTGGACATCATCG
>ERZ779851.900-NODE-900-length-28421-cov-5.683847_pt1 | contig 28421 bp, 29 predicted proteins | sample MGYA00511094_ERZ779851 | MGnify/ENA primary metagenome ERZ779851 (study PRJEB29588, sample SAMEA2155512) | human gut metagenome | biome: human gut; feature: human-associated habitat; material: faeces | place: Denmark | collected 2008/2010 ...
CCATACCACAAAGGTAACAAGACTAATTTTATCAACCTACTTTTTACGTTGACCCCAACATCAACCGTCAGCAGGCCGAAGCGGCCGCTGCAGCAGTCAGAAATCTATTCCCGAACCTCAAATGCGTCCACGCCAGGACTGACGGATGGGGCAGGTGCCGCATCTGGGCCTATTGCCGGCTCGACTCCGGAGTCAAGCAGAGCGCCGTCGCCAGGGGCAAGGGAGCGGCCACAGCGCTGATGAACTTCATTGCCCGCATCAATGCCCAGCCGGAACTCAAGAAGGCGGCCACGGCCGTGAATTGACACTTCCATCGATATGAGCGGAACGTCCGCACGGATCCAAAACCCGAGAGCCGAGAGGCTTCCGGGTTTTGTCATTATAATACCTATTTTTCGCCTTCACGGAGGCTCTCTGAAGAGAGTGAATTTCGAGGCTGACAAAAGCATCAACAGAGGTAAAAACGGCGAAAAATAGACCGATTTTCATTCATTTTCGCTCTCAGTTCTGTTTATCAGAACTGGAAGAGTGCTGACTTTTCAGTTCTGAAGGCGGTCCCTTCCCCGTTTCCCCATCCCGTTTTTATCAAAAAGAAAAATAGAACTTTTGGACTTAATATAGTGGAAATCAGCGAGTAGCACCCATTTATATATTTTATTTTTATATAATATAGAGAGACTTATATAAAAAGTATATATTTACTGAACTTTAGAACTGACCTTTGCAACGCATTGAGTGTCAGCGGAATCAGTCAGCACTGTTTCAGCACTAATCAGCACTGAAGCACTTTCGTTCAGAACTGAAAGCCAGCACTGTAGAAGAGTGCTGAAAAAGGCATTGAAAATCAGCGAGTTACCCCCGTCAGTTCTGAAGTTCTGTAAAAAACCGATATTTGCACAAGTGTGTCTCGGAATCAGGCTTCGGGAAAGGCGGGGAAACAAGCCCCCGGCAGCATAAAATTTCGTATCTTTGTAAACGCGTCACAGTCCCATCCGGGGACGGAAAATCACGATAAATTTGCTGCCAATGGAATCAATGCACGACATACAGACGGCATCGGTGAAGGTGCTTCCTTGCCTGAGGGAATATATACTGAGCGTCAACGACGGCTCGGACATCATAACCCCCGGCCGGGAATCCAAGTTGTGGGGCATCGTGAAGATGCACCTCGACCTGGTGCCTGACGACTATAGGCCCGTGCCGGCAGCCGGTGATCCGGACTGCATCCGCATCGCCCTGTTCCGTTCCCACCGGCGCCAGTACAACAGGAACTCCCGCAAGGCGGATCCCGGCAAGCGCCGCCCGAATCCCGAGTTCGTGGTGGACACCCTCTGGCGGAACTACCTGAATCCCCAGGGCCAGGAGGCGGTGGCGTCTCATCTGATGCACACCTTCAAGCTTACATATCGGAGCTACATGACAGGAGCCCTCGGCAACAGCCCGGGGCTCACCATCCGTGATGCCATCTACTCCTTCTGCGAGCTGTACAACATCTCGATGGACAACATCACATACGAGATGCTCCGCAAGGATTGGTTCCGTTTCCGGAAGAAGCACCAGGATACCCGTGCGATACCCGTGGAAAACAGTGATTTCTAATAAAATATAACTCCCGAGAGGTCCCAGATTTTCGGGGCTCGAACGGGGCAGGAGAACGAAAAAAATGGCAACGACTATCACCTCGCATTTTGCGCTCATCGACCCGGAACTCATCCGGGATTATATCCGGTTCCAGCCGCTGAACTTCCTTCCGGTCGGTTCTGTGGAATTCCAGGCATCTGGCCAGATTTCTTTCGAGCAGACGCCCGAGGAGAGCGAGTCGGGGCTGTCGTATCGACAGGAACTGTCGCTTTCCACGCTGGAGGGGGACCTGCTCGGCTACGACGGACGCAGGATGTACGTCGCGTTCTATATGTCTGACGGAAGTCTCCGCCTCATCGGTACGGCATCGTGCGCGCCGCGCCTGAAGGTGACCCCGTTCACCGGCGCCCTGAAGCTCGAAACATCTTTCGACTCGGCCTCCCCGCTTGTCTTATAGCCGTTCTGTCCTACCTGAAGTGCCCTGCAGTGCATAAATTTGCTGAAAATTCAAATTATGACACAGCAGGAATTCAAAATACTCTTTCTTGCGACGGTGCCCCAGCACGCTGAGGCATCGCATCTCGTGCTCGTTACTGACGACGAGAAAAAGGCATACAAGGAATGCGTGGCCGTGCCGCCGGATACGGAGCTCTGCTACCCGTCCGAGTTCAGCGATGCCGACATACCTGACGGATCCATCGCCTATCATCCGGTTTTCGGTAAAATATCATACCAATCATGGTGGCGCTTCTCGACAAAGCAGTTCATAGCTGACATCAAGGCGGCGGACGAGAACCCTGCCATCAGAGCCCATCTCATCCATATCGACAGCTGCGGCGGTGAAGCATTCGGACTGCACGAGGCTTTTCTGGCCGTCAAGGCCCTGAAGAAGCCCGTGTATGCGCTCGTGGAATCGGTGGCAGCCTCGGCAGGCTACTATATCGGTGCCGCTGCCGACAAGGTGTTCGCTTCATCAATTTTCTCCGAGGTCGGTTCCATCGGCGTCGTCAGCACTGCATACGATGACAGGGAGATGCTGGAGAAGGCAGGCCTCAAGGAGATCACGCTTTACAGCAATTACTCGCCTCTGAAGAACAAGGTCCAGCGCGATGTCCTCGACGGGCATCCGGACGAGTTCGTGAAGAGGTTCCTCGACCCGATGGCGCTCCAGTTCATCGACGACGTGAAGTCCTCACGCCCGTCACTCACTGAGGAGGCGCAGCAGGGCGAGCTCTATTACAGTGCCGACGCACTTGCGGCCGGGCTCATCGACGGGCAGAATTCCCTCGACGAGGTCCTGGAAGAGCTCAGGGCTGAGGCAGGACAGAAAGAAACAAGTCCATCCGTAGATATCAACAAATTAAATTTCTAACAATGCGTAAATTTTTAACAAATCTGCTTGCGGTGGTCGCATCGGCCGGCCTCAAAGACAAATTTGACCGCAAGGAGCTGACCAAGGAAGACCAGGCCGCTCTCATCGAGGCCTACAACAAGGCGCATGGTGCAGGGCATTCGCTAATGACTTTGCAAATTATCAGACTGAGCAGAGCGCCCAGTCGGAGGCGTTCACGAGGACATTGGCCGAGCTTGCCGGCATCACTGGCGTAGAGGCCGGAACTGAGGGCACCCCGGACGGACTTGCCCAGATCCTCGCAAGTGTCAAGGAACTCAAGGGCGAGGTCGCCACCGCCAACGCCACCATCGAGAAGCTCTCAAAGCAGGGAGCAGAGGTGAAACCGGTCGCTACCGCGGCCGCCACCCCGTCCGCTACAGGTATGCACACGAAAGAGTATGCTTTCGGCATCCAGAACCCTTTCTTCGCGGCGTCACGCCGTTACAATTCGATTCTCATCAATGGCCGCATAGATGGAAATCCTACAGAGAACGACCGCAAGGTCCTCGAAACCGATGCGATATCTTATGCGGAGAAACTCTCTGAGAGATACGGGGAACTCCGCGCTTCAGGCAGACTCAACCTCCTGAAGCAGGCAAAGGTGGACATCTCACAGCTGTCGTCTGACACTGAAATCGGTACCCGCCAGTTCACTATCCGTCAGGATATGGTGATCGCGAGAATCGTGTCCTACCCTTCGCTTGCAGGTCTGTTCAACACCGTAAGCAATATCCAGTCCGGACAGGTCATCACCAACGTCCTCTTCGACGAGGTGTCCCAAGCATACCAGTCAGGTGAGGTATATAAGGGGAATGTGGACTTCCAGCCGGAGAAAGCTATTGTCGACAAGGTCATGTCCAAGGTTCGTTTCGAGGATATGTCCGCTCTCGAGACCGCTTATCTGAACTACCTGAACCGCGAAGGCTCGGATCCTGTAAAATGGACCCTTCTCGAATGGCTCATACTCAGCCTCGCCGAGAAGATCAATTCCGAGCGCATCGAGCGTTCGATCCGCGGCTGCTATATGAAGCCAGTCAAGGGTGAGTCCGGACCGGCCATCCTCGGTTCCACAGGTGTCATTTACCGTATCCTTAGCCTCTACGACAGCAACAAGGCGCTTCCGTTCGACGATGAGGAACTTGCCGACTACGACGCAAGCAACATCGGTGACGTCTTCCAGTTCTTCGCCAAGAAGATTTCTATCCGTCGCCCGAACGACTTTAAGCGCTTCGTCATCTATGCCAATGCCGCCCATCAGCCGATGTATATGGAGTGGTATAGCAACAAGTATGGCAAGAATACCGATTACACCGGTACGAAGGATGTGGTTCCTAACTACAATATGGCCATCAGATGGGTTCCGGCCATGGGCGATCTCAAGCTCATCTTCGCTACCATCCCGGGCAATATCGAATTGCTGCAGAACGTGCCTGGCGAAGAGTACAAGACAATGTTCGAACGCCACCTTGAGGAGGTGATTGCATACTCTTACTGGATGGAGGGCTCATCTGTCGGGTTCGCAGGCCGTCACTTCAAGAGCAAGGCTGACCTCAAGGCCAACAAGGCGCGCGAGCAGTACCTTTTCTTCAACCTCCCGTCCATCACGGCCGCTGCAGACGCCACCACCGTGGATACGGAGGGCGCGGAGCTCGAAGACCTCGGATTCCTCATCAGGACTTCGGCCAACACCAAGGCGACGGTACTCACAGACATCGTCAATGCCAAGGTAGGCGTGGTTTACCGTATCGAGTGCGGAGACCTCACCAACGCGACGAAGATCGAGAAATCCGGCAAGTTCAGCGAGGTAGAGGCTTGGACCCCTGCGGCTGTCGGAGATTACATTTACGTGCATTACGATGCCACTAAGGGCAAGTTCTTCGAAGTATCACGCGGTTAGTCATCGGGGGCTCCGGCCCCCTTTAATACCATACGATTATGATTAAAGTACCTAATATCAGTGCCGTTTCGGATTTGGAATCCGCTGGCAAGAGGATATACAACAGAATCCACCTCATTCTGGAGGAGGATGTGGACCTCACCAAGGAGCCGGAGATAATCGTTTCCGACGAAGCGCGCACGATGGCAGCCCTGACGCTGAAGCAAGGCGCGGCCATCGCACATTTCGACTTTGCCAAGTTCACGGCTGCCGCCACCTCACAGGGTAGCAATGGCGACGTGACTACGGAAGTGACAAACACTCTGTTGGGAACTCTGGCCGGGGATAGGCCGGAAATCGACAACTTTATCGAGAACTTCCACGGCAAGGGCTTCTACATCGTTACTGAGGACAGGATCAGCGGGAAGAAGTATATCTACGGACGGCCACGCTGCCCATACTTCTTCACGGATCACGACAAGAGGAAGAATTCGGACAACGCCAGCTGTGACGTGACATTCAACAGCCCGTTCCCGTTCCAGCCGCTTGAATATCTTGGAAGCGTCGAGGATCCTGTCGCAGCATAGTCTCCCGTCGCTTGACATCAGGGCCGCCATTGACGGCCCTGTTTTATTATAAAACTGACAGATATGTACACATTCCAGCAAAAGAGATCAATATCCAAGGCGATCGCCCAGCCGTCCAAAATAGAAACATACCGCCGCCTCCTTTCATCGAGAGGGCTGCCTGCTGCAGGAACGATAATGAAGGACCGTTCGGCCCTGGCCGTGTCTATGGTCTATGTTCTTCTTGACCATTTTTCGGCCGAGGAAATTCAGGCCGCCTGTGGGGTTCCAGCGGCTTCTGGAGGTCAACCGGTCGCAACGGTTGCCAAAGTGCCGCCACCGGCCCCGAAACAGGCCAAAATTTCGAAGTTCGAACAGTATCCGGACATTCCGTGGCGTCAGCTCGACAACCCTATGGTGAGAATGGCGGACAGCATCTTTACCGACCGTATCAACTGCTGGTCTGAACTGAAGCGCCTTGAGGCCATCACGCAGGGCGAAATCACGGATTTCGATACTCTGGCCGACATCGTCAGGCTGGCCGCAAGGCTGGAGATGTGCTTCAATGAACTCCGGAGCTTCAACAATACCGGGAAATTCCTCGGCAAGCATCCGTTCATTTCCTCCAGGGATGAGCGCTCGCGTATTTTCGACATTCTCAGGCGGAATCCGGAGGAATACTTCCAGGAGAGGAAGAACGTGGAACTGAACATATCGCGGTACAGCTCGCAGGTGAACAGCCCCAAGCTGGCCGGGGAGAAGAAGGAGAAGGCCAAGACCAATCTGGAGAAATTCCAGGCGCTCCTGCAGGTCTTCAAGGATGTGTTCGATGAATTCGTAAAAGGAAAATGAAATGGAAATCAGGACGTATGACGAGGAATTCGTCGCAAGGGTGAAGGACTTGGCGGTAATCGGGCTCTATCCGGTCCAGATAGCGGAAAGGATGAAGCTCGTGGGCCTGGAACGGCTTGAATTCCTGATGGACATCTGCTCGAAGAAGCACCCTCTCCATAAGGAGTATCTCATATCCCGTTCCCACAGGGAGGACGATATGGAGGCGGCATTGACGGAGATGGCCGTGGCCGGGGACATCGACGCGCTGGAACTTGACGCGAAACTCACCTGGAGGCGTGGGGTGGACAATGTTAAGAAAGAATTGTTTGACGTATGATAGACAGATTGGCACTACTTGAGAGTTACAAGGCGGATGACATCCAGTTCTTCCTTCAGCACAGGAAGTCGGATGTCATTGTCGCAGATATGCAGACGTACATCCTCCAGCTGGACAGTATGTCGAGGCTCTTCCACTACCACAAGCACAACTATTCCAGGGCCGTCGAGAGTCTGAGGAAGGAGTGGCCGTCGCTTACCATCGCACAGGCGCGGGAGATATACCGTGATGCTCTGGAGTATTTCTACCAGGATGACGGCATTTCCGCCCGCGCGTGGGATCTGAAGTATGCCGACGCCTATGACGACCTCGCGAGGGTGGCCATCAAGGCCGACAAGCTGGCCACGGCCAAGGCGGCGCTCGACAAGGCGCACGAACTGAGAACCAAGCAGAGGGAACAGGAGAACCACCAGTGGCAGCCGCCTGTCTATCTGGTCAACATCAATGTCAAGCCGGAGGATCTCGGCTACCAGTCGCAGAAGCTTATGGACATAGCCAAGCGTGCCGAGGATGCCCAGTACAAGGAACTTATCCTCGGGCTTGAAACTACTGAGGCGGAGAAGAAGAGGCTGCTTCTGGACGCCAATATATCACCAGACATCACTGACAATGGAAACACAGCAGACGAACAATAGCACCCCGGACTACATCGAGATGTACCAGAACAGGGTGCAGGCACTCGTGAACATCATTGACCCGAACAAGCTCTTCGCCGTCATCGGACGAGGCGGCGGAAAGACCTCCCACATCTCGACGAGGCGCATTCTGAGGGTTGCTGAGGAGATGCCGAGGGAAACATCTATCATATCCCACAAATCATTCGTGGCGCTCTTTACCAACGTCATCCCAACCATTCTGGAATCCTTCCGGACAGAGGTCAAGATGCCGGACGGGACGGAGCGCCCGATGCTTATCGAGGGGTGGGATTATGTGGTCGGGGAGAAGGATCTTCCCAAGCACTTCCAGGCCCCGAGGTATCCGCTCCTGTATCCGGAGCGCACCATCGTGTTCGCCAACGGCTCTGTCCTTCAGGCGGTGGCCGTGGACAGGGCCGACTCCATCGCCGGCCGAAGCATCGTCCACGCCTTCCTGGAGGAGATGAAATACAGTGACGGCGAGAAGGTCAGGACACGTATCATCCCGGCCATCCGTACATCACGCATCGGCTCCGGCTCGTATGCCTTCAAGTCTCATCTCCACGGCGGCATTACAGGCGTGTCCGACATCGGCCGCGTCTCCATCGGGGAAAATAACTGGTTCATGGACTACGAGAAGGAGGTGGACCCGCAGCTCGTGGCCGATATCGTGACCCTGTCGCTGATGCTCAATGATTGTGAGGTAAATCTGCATAATGGTGTTAAAACTCGTATTTCAGAGGCTAAAATCGCCAAATGGGGGCCGCTTCTGTCGCAGCTCCGCAAGCGATGCACGTTTTTCATCAGGGCGTCCACTTTCGTCAACCGTGATGTGCTCGGTCTGGATTATTTCAAGACGCAGAAGGAGATCCTGGACATGGGCGAGTTCCTGTCATCCATCTGTTCCATCGGCGACAGGAACCGTGACAACCTGTTCTTCGAGCTGTGGGATGAGGAGAAGCACACGTACAGCGACAGCTACAAGTATGAAGTCATTGACAAGCTGAACCTGAAGGAGTCTTTCACCGTCACTGCCGACCATCTGAAGTATTTCGAGCCGACCCAGAAACTGCTTCTTGGCTATGACCCTGGAAGTTTTTCATCGGTGGTCAGCGGCCAGATGGACAAGAAGGCCAATACCCTCAGGATACTGAAGGAGTTTTTCGTATATCCTCCGGAGGATGCCGAGGATCTTGCAAGACAAATCAATGCCTACTATTCGGATGCTTCCAGGCTCAAGATGATAGATTTGTATTACGACCGTGCCGGCAACAAGCGCAACAAACAGTATGAACGTGACGCGGAGACGGATGCGAAGAAACTGAAGAAGGCGCTGGAGAGGTATGGCTGGCGCGTGAAGCTGATGAACCTCGGACAGGCCACCATCTACCACTGGCAGCATTACAGGCTTTGGAAACGTCTTCTGGCCGAGTCCGAGAGGAATGTGCCGCGAATCCGGATTGACTCGAACGAGTGCCCGAATCTCGTGTCTGCGATGTACTGCTGCAAGAAGGTCGTCGGCTCCACTCCGGTCGAGCTCGACAAGTCTCCGGAGGTTAAGGTCCGCATCGATCTGCAGGCCGGTCTGACGCCTCAGATTCCGTCAGCTTTGACGTATCTGGTGTGGGGTTTATTCGAAAAATACTTCCCTGGAGTGCGAAATCATACCTCTGCAGGGGGCATTTCTTCCAATTTTTCGGGCTAAAGTTGGGGGTTTGTGTTATTCTGAAAATGGTCATTCGGCTGGGTATCAGCGAGTTGACTGAAAAATTTGGGGCCTTTTCTGAAAATTTGCGGAAGAAAAGCGCGGCGCCGCTAAGTTTTGGGTTTGTAATGCAAGGTGACAAAACGACTGAAATATGACGGATTCTGTCCTTTGCCGGCGCCTTCTGAAGGGCTACCTTCGTGTCAAATTCAAAGCGATGGATACTATCAAGGGCAGTGTTGCATTACAAAAGGCCGAGGTCCTGTCAAAGGCCGGCGGAACATTCAACCTGGCATTCTTCCCGTACTCAAGGACGAAGAAGCCGGGCGCTTCTTCCGTGCCTCTGAAGATGTTCTCAGGATGCACGATGCGCAAGCCGCTGCCTCACGACAAATTCGACATCGACGGCAAGAATTATTTTCTCTTCCTCACGTCTGACGGCCAGCCGCGTTCCTGCTACAGGGCGCTCATCAGGGCGATAGGCTTCAGCGACGAGGACAACAAACTATATAGAGTGAAGTGGTATGATTAAGTTCGGCACATACACAGGGCACGGTTATGCCCTCACATACCAGATCGGAGAAGCGGAGCCGGCGGCATCCCTGACGGGGAGCGGGCGCGGAACCGAATCTGACGGTCAGGCGGCCCTTTCCGCAAGAAGGATGGGCGCATATTATTATTGGCCGGCGGGAGTGAACAATGATGATCCGGACGTGTGTGCCGCTCTCATCAAGGGGAACCGTCTCCTGCCGTCCCTCATCGAGAAGCAGGTGGCCATCCTGTACGGAACCGGCCCGATGCTCTTCCGGGAGGAGACCGGCGATGACGGCACTGTCAGCCGCAGATACCTTCAGGATCCGGAGATACAGGCGTGGCTTGAAGGCTGGAAGCGCAACGGCCTTCCGGATTCATACAAGGAATATCTCATCAAGTGCATACGCTCCTACTATTACAGCGAGGGCATCTTCAGCCAGTGGCAGCTTACCCGCGGCACTATGGCACATGTTCCCGGAACGCTTCCTGTGGCAGGTTTGAGGCACATATCTGAACTGCGTGCCAGACTTGCCACGGCCAAGGACATCTCCCGCAAGACGGACGTCGGGCAGATGGATTTCGATTGCGTGCTCGTAGGCAATTGGGGGCGGACGACATCCACGAACAATTACGACGTATATCCGAAATTCAACCCTGTCAAACCTTTGCAATGCAACGGTGCCATTTCATACAGCCGCAATGCGGACTATGACAATGACATCTATGCCACCAATGTATTCTTCAACGGTGTGCGTCAATGGATTATAGGTTGTAATGCAACTCCGTATTACATCAACTCGTTCCTGGAGAATGCCCTTTCCGCGCGGCATCACATCATCATCCCGAATGCCTGGTACAATGCCAAGAAGGAAGCTCTTGAAGAGCTCTGCCAAATGAATGCGGAGAAGAAGGCCGGCGGTGCCAAGGATGGCGAGCTCATCACCGTGAAAGTGGGGAGCGAGACTCTGGAGATAGGTACGGAATACAGCGAGATGCTGCTTGAAAAGTATGTGAACCTGGAACTGCGTAACCTCACGTCTTTCCTTGCCGGACGCGGAAAGAACCAGGGGAAGACCTATGCGACCCGCTCGTTCATGAATGAGAACGGGGACATCGAGCAGTGGAAGATCGAGGAGATTCCCCAGAAGTACAAGGAATATATCGAGGCGTTGATTTCCGTGGACAAACGTGCCGACATGGTGCTGCTGTCCGCCAAGGGCATTGACCCGTCGATTTCGAATATAACCTCCGACGGCACCATCAGCAAGTCAGGCTCCGACGCGTATTACAACTATATCATATATCTGACGCAGCAGGCAATCCCGGACAGCGTCGTCTGTGCCGACCTGAACGAGGCGATTGCACTGAACTTCCCTGAGAAGTATGCCGATGGTATCCGCATCGGATTCCACCGTCCTGCAGTGCAGCGCCAGGAGGATGTGTCACCGGCCAACAGGATGGCCAACCAAAATGAGCAATAGTATGACAGCAGCAGAAATCTTCCCTGATCTCGGGGAATTCCAGAAATACAGTGACGGTATGATTGCCGACACTTCCATCGGCCAGCTTATGCCATCCATCAGGACGGCGGTGCATGATGTGGCCGGAATCATCTCCCAGAGCGTGTTCGATGCCGTCCTTGACGGCGGGCAGGAAGAGCCGGGGGAACTCCTGAAGACGGCCGTCGCCTGTAAGGCGTCATACAAGTATCAGATCTTCGCCACGAGCAAGAAGAACGGCTCCGACGCATCGATGTACAAGTACCAGCACGAGGAGATGAAGTCTCACCATCTGGAATCGTACTGGGCCGCCATGGACAGGCTGCTGGACTGGCTCGATGCGAATCCTCAGACCGGAGGATGGCAGGAGACTTCCGAATATAAGGGACGGATGGCTCTCCCGGTGAAGAGCGCCTCTGAGTTTGATTTTTATTTCGGCATAGGGAAAAGTTCACTGTTTTTTCACAAAGTTCTGTATCTCGTCCGCCAGACCTGGGGGCAGGAGATCCTTCCGGCACTTCCTGCTGACGTTCCCGAGAGGATGATGGAGCTGGCCAAGCAGGCGCTGTGCTATAAGGTGATGGCGCTGGCCGTGATGCAGTTCGACGTGACGGAGCTTCCTCGTGCCATCCGATACGACGACAGCCACGAATATTCCAAATCGAGCAACCCCCAGCAAAGGGTCAATCTGTATAACCAATTTATGGCCAAATATACCTCATTGATGTCGTCAATCGAGCGCCTGAAGGCTGTGGGAGGCGGAAAATCGAGTTTTGGAAGTGACCAGACAGAGGACCAGAAATTTTATTCAGTGCTATGATCAAGCTGAAAATAAACAATCATACATACGCGGTTCCTTCCAAATGGGAGGAGTGTGACGCGCCTACGTTCGTGAGGCTTTCGAAAGCGATGTGGAACTTCGAGAACGGACATACTGATTTTGAGGCATTCAAAATTGAGATTGTGGCCGCCTGTCTCGGCATTGACATCCCTTCCACCCGCCTGACGGATTTTCTCGGCGTGAACTTCTTCACTCTGTCCGGGCTTCTGACGTTCCCGTACAGGCTTGTGGCGAACAGCGACGGAAGCGAGACGGCGTACATCAACATCGAGATGAAGAGGAATCTCTTCCCGTCGTCTGACGGATACAGATATGAGACCGACAAGGCCGGGGTGATAGACTGCACTCTCACGGCAGCCCAGTACACGGCCGGCATCAGTCTGGTAAATCTCCAGAGCGGATATGTCCGCGCATACAGGGAGGACGAGGCACTTGAAGTCCTTGATCCGCTTGTGAGGCTTCTGTATGGCGGAAAGTGCGGTTTCAGCGTGTATGAGAGGATAGCGGTGATGTATAATTTCAGGGGAATCCTGGAATCCATCCGTCGTGATGAGAGCTATTCGCTGGTGTTCAGGAAGGCCGGGCAGAAGGCGGAGGCGAATCCGGTCGGAAGCAACAGCGGCATCTTCGCATTGACGAAGGCCGGATATGGGGATTTCGATGCGGTGTCCAGGATGGATGTGCACTCGTTCCTTTCTGCGATGGTCCAGCAGACGGTGGACAGTATCCACACCCTTCAGGGCTCGGGGATGAAGCCGGGCAAGATTGCCGACAAGCTTAATCTTTCCGTCGAGCAGGTGCTGCCGTTCACAAGCATAACTGAAGAGGAGGAATGATATGATCATACTTGACATTTTCAAATACTTTGCGTCGTTCGTGCCGAAGGATGCCCTCAGGAGGACGTTCAGGGCACCGGACGGAAAGCAATACAGGGCGCTGATGGACGAGGTGCTCTCATCCGGGGCGGACAGGGTGCAGGACGGCATCACCGACTTCATCTTCGGTACCGATGCGGACAAGCTTGCCACCGTCATCACTTCCGTGACCGGCATATACCTCTTTGTGGAGTACGACAGGGTGTCCAGCACCATCGATGCGACCAGCGACCGCAAGGATGACCGCTTTCATGTGGCCGTCACGGTGGCCTGCCCTGTTCCGGACGCGGCCGACCTGGTGGGCGCGGCCATCACGCAGGACAGATGTCTTGAGATTTTATCCTCCATACGCCGTGTTATGAGGAATGATGATGACCTGAAGCGTGGTATCGCTTGGATGGACTACCCTGCCACGCTGACGGTTTTCTCATCGAAGGCTCTTGCCGCCTCACAGGGATGGAGTATGGAGTTTGACATATACGGTATAGATATAGTGTAGATTATGACAAGGGAAGAAGCAAAGCGGTATATCGACGGCAGTCTGCCGGTTCCGCGCAAGATCACTGACATCATCATCCACTGTTCGGCCACCATCGAGGGAAAGAATTTTTCTGCACGTGACATCGATGTCTGGCACAAGAGCAGGGGTTTCCGCAAGATAGGATATCATTTCGTCGTGCAGCTGGACGGGAATATCGAGCCCGGTCGTCCTCTGGCCGAAGTCGGTGCGCACGTCTCCGGCCACAACAGCAATTCAATCGGGATCTGCTACATCGGCGGACTGTCCAAGGAGCGTGAGAGCAAGGACACCAGGACTCCGGAGCAGAAGGAGTCGCTGCTGTTCCTGGTCAAGGCCCTGAAGGCGGCCATCCCTACGGTCACGAAGGTGGCCGGACATAGGGATTATTCCCCAGATCTGAACGGTGATGGAGTCATCGAACCGCACGAATGGATAAAGACCTGTCCGTGTTTCGATGCCACGAAAGAATACTCTGGTTGTTAGGCCTAAGTATATGTGTTTTTGGTAGCCCCGGGCCGTGATGGTTCCGGGGTTTTTCGTACCTTTACAGAACCAAACACATACGAATATGAAGAAAGAGACTAAAGAAAGAATCAGGAAGTCGCTCGCCCGGCTTGAGCGTGCCCTGGATGAAAGGAATGAATATATGGCCGCACGGGAGGCTTTCCTTTTCAGTGTGCCGAAGAAGAAATACTTCAGCTGATATGCTTGAAAAGGAATTTCAATATTATCTTGACAATCAGGATGAACTGGTCAAGAAATATAACCATCGGTTTCTTGTCATCAAGGGTTGTAATGTATTAGGGGATTACGAGAGCTATGAGAAGGCTCTTTTTGAATCCTCCAAGAATAATGAACTCGGTACATTTTTGATTCAGAAATGCACAGATGGCGATGCGGCATATACGCAGAGATATAATTCGCGCGTATCCTTTTCAAAAAAAACTTGCATAAAATGAGAAAAAAGTTGCACGATATGAAAAAATATGTATATATTTGTCGTGTCTAATACCATCAAAGCATCAGTGTACCCTCTTGGGAATATTGTATATATAGCTTGAATTTTATTTTTAGGAGTCCGCCAAAAGGGTGACCTGCGGCAAACAACTCAACTTGCTGTTGGTGGTGTTAGACAGGGCTCCTATTTTTTTTGTGCTATGTCTAACGCCACTGATTCTAAATTCTCCAGACTTCTTCTGGAAAGCGCCAATGAGGCGATGGATGCTCTCGTCGATGGGGCATCCGAGTATTACAAGTCATTTATCGTTCTGAAGAGGCTCCACGACGACAAGGGCCTTCCTGTCGACGGGCAGCGTATGCAGGAGATGTCGGACCTCATCCGGTCGCTCCGCAAGATGCTCTATGATGAGCGCGCATCGCTGCAGAGCAAGCTCGCCGCCTTCGAAGACGAGGAGGCGGCAGAGGAGTACATCGCTGAACTCAAGCGGAATGCCGAGGCGGGGAGGACTCCGCAGGAATGAAAGCTCTCGAAATGCTGAAGATGGATGCCGTCGAACTCTTCAAGGGGATGGCTGCCATTGACAATGCGGTCAGTACGGTGAGGTCCATCTGCGACAAGGCCATCAAGACCGACCGCTGCGAGGTGGAGAAGTTCCTTCCGGACATTCTCAACAATCTTTCCAATGCCCATGCGTCATACAGCGCGCTGGCATCCATCCTGCTGAGCGTCGATGCCTATCGGATCGTCGGCGGGAATCCTGAAAATGACGGGGAGGCGGATTATGAGAACTGAAGTGTCAGACAGGCTTTTCAGCCTTCTTCTGGGTCTCAGGCAATGCTCCCAGCAGCTGCACCTCATCCGTTCGTCGATGAGTGCCGCCGAGCTCTCGTCCTCCAGGAACGAGGAGACTCTCGACCTCATCCGCCAGGGGCTGTATGAATCGTCTTCATTTGTGGCGGACATCATTTTTTCATCCTTTAATTCAGAATCGGAATGACAAGAATATTGGACTATGAGCAGGCGCATGCCTTCGATACGGCCGTGAGCCTCTTCGACGTGAGGGAACACGTTACCATCAAGCTGGTCGGACCCCAGAACGGGGCCAACAAGGCGGTGATTCTGCCTCGCAGCCATGATGAATACAAGTTGCGCCGTATGGTCAAGCGCGGGGAAATCCCTTTGGCACTTCCTGGATATATGGTCATTGACAGCGACGGCAAGCCTGCCGCCATCTGCTACTTTATACCGCATTGATGAAGCGGGATGTGGATTATCGTTCGGCCCTGTCCTTTCGAGGACGGGGCTTTTTCTTTTCCTTTGCCGAAAATTGTATTGCTATGCTTTCAGATGAATTCCGAAACGACCTGCAGAAGGTCCTGTCCACCCAGTCCTCCGCCCTTCTTGCGAAGCAGAATGCCATCGCGGCCACTTCCCTGCAGAACCGCAGCGGACATCTGGCCGCGTCTTTCCGGAAGAAACCGTCCGTCACCTGCAGCGGCGTGACGGTGTCCTACCCGAAATATACCCGTTTCATCGACATGAAGTACGGTCCTGGAGGGAAGCGGAAGAAGAAGGTTCCCATCTATAACCGGCAGGTGTACGGATACCTGGTCGGCGGGGTGCGCCGCTGGCTGAACAGGGTCATCCCGGCTCTGATGATCCGTGCCATCGACGGGACGATTTCCGGACGGAAAGTGTGAATTTTCTGTCCTTTGCCGGCACCTGCCGTTTGGCTACTTTCGTGAAAAATTCGATATATGGCAGGAATAAAGAATGAGATAGTCAAGTTCATCGCTGACGTGGAGCTGGATCCGCAGCAGGCTGCGCAGTACCAGAAGAGTCTTGAGGACTGCGAGAAGTCCGCCGACGCTTTGCGCAAGTCCATCGCGGACACTACCGCCAGGATGGAGGCGATGCGTGATGCCGGGCAGGAGTCCACATCACAGTATGCGGCGCTGAAGAAGTCCCTCGAAGCGGACTCCAAGGCCCTGAAGGAAGCCGGGAAGAATGCCGACAAGTATGCCGAGGCCCTCGGCATCGGGTCGATGTCCCTCTCTCAGCTGCAGAAGCACGCGAAGCAGTGTAGGCAGGCATTGGCCAATACCCACAAGGAGGCGAATCCGAAGGTCTGGGCGAAGTACAATGACGAGCTGAAGAAGACCGAGGACCGTATCCGTGAGGTGAAGTCCGGAGGCGAGAAGACGGGCAAGGCGATGAAGGGGCTCGGTGCACAGATCGCAGGAGGGTTCACGGTCGGGTCGCTGGCGGTGAAGGCTTTCGATGCTGCGGTCAACCTGGTGAAGAAAGGGTTCGACGCCTTTACCAAGGCCACGCAGGTCTGGGGAGACCGCTGGGCCATCGTCACCGACATGGTGAACGCCGGATGGCAGCAGTTCATCGCCAATATCGGGCAGGGCTCGAACGTGGTGAAGGGTTCCATCAAGGAAGCGATGCGTGCGGCCAAGGAGGCGGCACAGCTGCGTGACGAGCTGTTCGAGCGGACCAACTCCTTCAAGATGATGGAATCCGACGCGAGGGTTTACATAAACACACAGACGGAGATTGCCAACAACTCCAGCAAGTCCGCCAAGGAGAGGATGGATGCCCTGGACAATATCATTGCCAAGGAGCAGGAGCTGGCCGAGACGAAGAAGTCTCTTGCTGAGCAGGAGCGGACTGCCGCCATCGAGATGCTCCGCTCGCGCACGTCGATGACTGACGAGGAACTCAAGTTCGTCATTGACAATTATGAGGGCAACCGTGACCTCATCACACAGGCAGGCGAATACAATGAGCTCCTGGAGAAGAGGTCATCAATTATGGCCAATTTCAAATATGCGAACAACCAGGTGACTGTCGAGGCCAACGCCAAGGCTCTGGAGGAGGTGGACAAGCAGCTCAAGGGCTGGGACGAAACCATCGTCGAGGCTGCCCGTCTGACCCGTCAGTACAATCTTGCCAATGATGATCTCGTGAATTCGTATGTCAATGCGACGCTTGCCTTCAAGCAGGCTGACGAGGAACTGACGGCAGCTTCGGCGGCACAGGCGAGGAAGCGGGGAACACTCCAGAACCAGATTGACGCTGATGAGGCGGCCAAGAGGAACAAGTCATACCAGGATCGTATCAATGCCGCGCAGTCCGCCTATGACAAGGAGATGCTTCTTCTGAAGCAGCAGCTTGCCGCCAGGCAGATGACCGAGACTGAGTACAATGTCCGGAGCCAGGCTGCTGAAATCAGTATGCTCAACGCCAAGATTGCCATAAACCAGTCTTATGGCAAGGATGTCACCGACCTGCAGACGAAGATTGCCGACAAGCAGCTGGCTTCCCAGAAGGCCATCAGGCAGGCGCTTGAGAAGAACTCCTCCGAGTTCACCCAGATGCTGAAGAAGATGAATGCCGATGCGGAGGCGGAGGCTGACAAGCTCGTCGAGTCGTTGACTGCCGAGACGGCAGCCGAGATGGAGGCTCTCCTGGATTCTCTTCCGGAGGATGTCGATATCGTGAAGAAGATCAGCCGGCTTGTCGATAAGGAGAACGACACCGAGCCGGTCAGCAGGAAGGGGAAGCGGGCCAAGGCGGAGGATACGCACAAGTCGGAACTGGCGGATCTGGAAGACCTGCACGAACTCCAGCTCATTTCAGAAGAGGAGTATCTTGCGAGAAAGAAGCAGCTCAATGAGGACTATGCCAAGGCTGTGGCCGAGATAAATCTTCAGACCTGGCAGGATTCTCTGGATACGGCCAATCAGTTCCTGGATGCTGCCGGGAATATGGTAAATTCCCTGCGTGATGCCGAACTGAACAAGCTTGAGGCCCAGATGCAGGCGGAGTTGACGGCCGCCGGTGACAATGCCGAGGAGAAGGAACGCATTGAGGCGGAATATGAGCAGAAGAAGCTCGACACCCAGAAGAAATATGCGGATGTGGACATGGCCATCAATATCGCCAAGACTATTGCTGCAGGAGCTCTCGCGGCCATCCAGTCCTTTGCCCAGCTCGGGCCTATCGCCGGCGCCGTCATGGCGGCCCCGACAGCCGCTGAGGTGGCAAGTATAGTCCAGCAGCGCAATGCAATCAAGAACCAGACTGTAGGTGCCTCGGGGAATTCTTCCTCGTCTTCCGGTGTGGTCCAGACGCGTGAGGTCACGGGATACGCCGACGGAGGCTATACCGGACGCGGCGGGCGGTATGAGCCTGCCGGAATTGTCCATCGAGGCGAGTATGTCGTCGCCCAGCCGGAACTTCGGGATCCGTCGGTGGCAAGGGAAATCGCGCGCATCGAGAGGAAGCGTCTGTCGAGGCTCAGTGGCAAGTCTCCGTCCGCTCCGGGATTCGCCGAGGGCGGCTATACGTCAGGCGGCACGACATTGCCGGCCAATGCCTTTGAAGTCCTGCATGACATCTATTCCCTCCTGCGTGGCTACTTCGCCCAGACGCCTGTGGCCTATGTCGTTCTCTCGCAGCTCCAGGCCCAGGAGGACTATCAGAAGAGGGTCAAATCCAAAATCTCATTGTAATGGTAAGAATATATACAGAGGCTGGGGAATTCAGCCTTCCGGAGGATTTCTCAATTGAGATTGAAATCAGCAATCCGATGCTGTCGTCTGACGGCAGCGCCTCCATTCCTTTCACGGTTCCGGCCACTCCCGGCAATCTCGTGGCCGCCGGACGTCCTGACCTGCTTTCGAGGATGTATTCTTTCCGGAACGGGGTCGAGTGCATCGTCCAGTATGGGGCATTCCAGATTCAGGGCAATCTGATGATTTCGTCCTGTACTGCAGATGAAATTGGCGGTGTCATTTCATTCTGCCAGAGCAAGGCCTACTCTTCCGACAAGGACAGGAGCCTGAAGAACATATTGGCCGAGATGACGTATAATTTCGGGCAGACGAATCTGGAGACCTGTGTCGGCCTCATCAATGATTCCATGTCCACCAAGGAGACGCAGCAGTGGTTTGACAGGCACGAGCTGGTGGCGCTCCCTGTACGCTGCAAGATTGCCGAGGGCATCGACATAGTGCTGAACGAGTTGGAAGACACCTCTGACGAATATGGCGAGTCTTTCGGCTCATTGGTCTACAAGGCCAGAAGCTACAAGTCGGGGGATTTGACCTTGAACGTGCCGGACGGCTATGGGGTGGCGGTGTTCCCGTATCTCTGCTATATCATCCGTGCCATACTGTCCGCGCTTGGCTATAAGGTGAAGCACAATGATTTCGATTCGAAGCCTTACGAGGATCTGGTCCTGCTCCATCCGTGCGCTGACCTCATCTGCCATGGGGGCAATGTCTATCTGCGCGACTTCGTGCCTGACATTACTTTCGGGGAATTCCTGACGTGGCTTGAGGATAAATTCGGGGCTTATGTCAATGTCGATGGCGATACTGCAGGCGTGTATATAATGGATGAGGTGCTCGATGAGGGCCCGGCGGTGGACGTCACAGGCTATATCCAGGAGGACGAGGCGTTCGAGATTCCGGACGCTGCTGCAGTAAGGCTCTCTGCCGATACATCCATTGACGGGGCTGCTCCGGTGGCTGCCACTTATACGGAGCTGATGAACAAGTTCAGGAAGTACACAAAGGTGACCACGGATATGAGTATCGGCAAGACTGACGGTCTGTACTATGCCGAGGCCACGGGGGATTTCTGGCAGGTGACGAAAGGCACCCGTGTCAGGTTGGGCACTGATGCCTTTACCGTCTCCGGACGCTATTATTCGGAGTCGGAGAAGGAGAAGAAGCCTTCTGATAAGGCACTGAGGCACGACTATCACTATCATTACAAGCCTTCGCCCGTCATCCCGTTCATCGGCGATGCCGTGCATTATCATACTGCCGTTCAGGGGCAGGAAGAGAAGCAGGAACATCCGTTGATGGTGTGCTGGGCTTATTATGACAAATACTGGATGGGCACGGCCACCGGCTGGACAGGACTTGCTGACAGGTATCCGAGTCTTTCCCCTCACGGACTTTTCGCCAAGTTCTGGCGGAAATACAATACGCTTCTGCTCAACGGCGCTCCGGAGGTGTCGGTGACGCTGAATCTTCCCGTCAAGGTTCTGCAGGACTTGAATGTCTGCCGTCCTGTTCTTTACAGGGGTGTCCGTGCGCTCGTCAAGTCGCTCAAATATAGTATTTTAGATCACGGCATCGCTTTCGGGGAAGCAAAGCTCTGGATTCTTCCGGAGATTGAGAACCCGACCGACTGCCAGCCAATAACAATGTAATATGATAAAGACAAGTTATCCAGGTATAAGCTGGCTTCCGAAGTTGACGCCGCTTGAGATTAACACCGAGCCGGAGAACCGTCCGGAGGTGAGCATATATGAACTGCTCCGGCAGCAGAGCCTTTTCGTCGGGAAGTTGTGGCCGGATTTTTCCGGGACGCTGCTCATTGACCTCAAACCGCTGATCAAGGATTTGTTCGTGCCGTCGGTTCCGTCAGAGGTGCCGGTAAATCAGACGAATTATGTTTCCCTGAAGATGAGGTCCGACGACGATGCCGCCGACAAGTATGTCTATGCGGACGTGAACCTGTTTTCGGAGGATTCGCTGTCAAGGATGAGCGACGCGGACGAGTTGACGGTCCCTGAGGATTACATTCTTCCAATCGCTTATCCGGATGATGATGCCATCATGTCTGCGTTCATCGAGACCAGGTCCGGCAAGATAGACATCAAGGACAGCATCGTTTTCGGCTCCGGCGACTGTACTGGCCAGTATGCAATGCTGAAGCCGATATCTGCATTGCATTTGGCGGGGGATGACACTTTCAGGGTACGGATATCGACGGACAATGCTCCTGACCTCCGCTCCCCTGTATATCACATCACATCCCGTCCGATGGAGCAGTATCTGTTCTATAACCGTCTCGGGGGCTGGGATAACATAGCTATGGGCGGCCGCAGGACAGTCACGCCGGAGATGGATTTCAGCAATCATCTGGAGAACGGGTTGCGCAAGCAGACGCAGTGCAAGGTCACGCGCAAGTATATGCAGAATTCCGGCTGGATGACATTGGCTTCGGCTGAGGCTCTGGTCGCCCTCCTGTCCTCTCCGGCGGTTTATCATCTTGTCGGTGGGGTCTGGCGCCAGATTGTCGTCGTGTCCACGGATATAGTCATTGAGGATGATGCCTCCCAGCATAGCCTTTCATTTACTTACAGTTATTCAGAAGAAGATTGATATGGAAAAGATTACACGCTTTGGAATATTGATGGACAGTGACATCAAGATTGAGGTGATACTGAGCAATCTCCCGGTCGGAAAGACTATGGCCGACATTGATTTCAGTGTCGTTTTCTCTACGGCCAACGGGAGTCTTCCGCTGGCGAAGAAGGACCTTTACACTATTGTTGACGGGGACGATACCAGGTATGTCGCCTGTTTCAACTCGTCGAAGGTCGGCAAGGGTGACGTCATCATGACCGTCACGGCCAACATCCCGGATGAAGGCTTCGAAGGGGGCTTCCGGAAGGATGTCGTGAAGGCTGACACAAAGGTTACAGTGCTATGAGGGCGTCGGCTGTCATACCATACAGGCAGGTCGCTGTCTCCTTCTCCGTACTTACGACGGGGGCGGAGGCCCGTCTGCTGAGCCGTCAGCCGCAGCTGGGGACATCGGCGCATCGTCAGATAATGGCAATCGCGTCTGTATTGCTTGGCTTGTGTCTGGTTCTGGCGTGTCCGGAGCAGACTGCCGTGTGCGCCAGATACATCGAGGAGATCAGCCTTGACGGCGGGGTCCTCACTTCCAATTTCATAACAAACGACGGCCTGTTCCTGCTGACGGCTGACGGCCGTATATTTTTCGTCAGACAATGAAAGAGCCATATCAGAGTCAATTTACAGGGCCTGAGATAGACCAGATCCTGTCCGAAGCCGTACCGCACGTCAATGTCAACCCTGCCGGTTACAAGAAGCTTGTTTCTTCCGGGAAGGTGCTTCCTGACGTGTGGTATTGCGTCTATTCGGACGCGCAGTTCCTCGAACTTGAGGCGATATACATCGGCGAGAATCTTCTTATCAATGTCAAGGACCGTTATGAGGGGCTGATGAAGGAGGAGCAGCTTACCGAGGAGGAGTATCTGAAGTTGCGGGCCGACCGCAAGATAGTTCCGGGGACGTGGTATTCCATCTATAGTGACTATGCCCACAAGAACCTCACGGCCGTGTATAATGGCAACAAACTCATTCTGAAGGGCAATGATAAAGGGTCTTCAGGCTTCCCGTACACATTCCCCATTACTTTTTAACAATTATAAATTATGGCAACAGATTTATCATCAATCACCGAGAAATTCGAGAATGGCGGCACCGATGAGAGTGGGGTGTTGACCGCCGATGAGTTCAACCTTCTGCTGAAGGCCATCAAGGAGAACCAGGGTGGCATCAAGAAGATCATCAGGAACAATGTCGAATATGTTCCTGACGCCAACGGTACTGTCAAGATGACTATTCTTTCGGACAGCGACCTGCCGTCTGTCCGTCTTCAGACGACTGACAGCCGCACGGCCATCATATCCACCGACGGCACTGTCAAATTACATTTGAGGTACACTTCCGTATATACCAAGAACGGAATATCGGAGGACTCCGGCCACGACGGTCTTCTGGTAATACAGCGGAAGACGGCTTCCGACAGCGACTGGCTCAATGTGGCTTCAATCTCCATGACACCGTCTCCTTTCGAGGACGAGGGCGCATACCAGGAGATTGATGTCAGCGATTACCTGCTTGACGGGGACCAGCAGCTCAGGATGGTGGTGACGGATGTCGAGATGAACGTGTCGTCATCGTATCTGACGTTTGCGTCGGTGGTCAAGACCCGTCTGGCGCTTGATTTCATATCCAACTGGCAGAATGCTGTCGATGGCGGAGCTGGGGCTTCGACCATCCTTTCATACGTCCTGTATGGCGCCGTGGAGAAGGACCTGCATCTGAAGATATCCGGAAAGACATCTTCAGGGGCTGACGCGACGCGTGAGATTGTTCTTAGCAACTCATCCATTGCAGGCTATACAGGTACGTCCAATCCGTTCCATTATACGCTTGAGGATTCTGCCGGCGAGCCGTGCAAGGTGCTTTCGGTCCATGGCGTCCATAGTATCGAGGCCTGGCTGGAAGCTGTGGCGGATTCTTCCATACAGTCAGAGCATGTCACGTCGCAGATATTCGTCAATGCGGACCCGGATGACGGAAAGAGTTACCTGCTCCTGCAGAAGGTGGCCAAGACGGTGACGAACTATGTCACAACCGATATCCTGGAGTATGGAGTCTTTACTCCGGACGGGGCTTCAATCCCGCTGGATTTCTCCGTCGGCAATTATTCCGGCGACACAGCATATTTGAGGTATTCTACCATGGCCACACCTGGCGTCCAGTACAAGCTGCACAACACCGTTGAGATCGAGGGGAATTCTTCAGACAGCATCACCGCATATTTGCGCGTTGATTCTGACGGCCGTGACATGCTGACCCCATCCATCGGTTCCGAGCTGTACGCGATTCAGGTGGACAACAAGGAGAATTTCGCACCTACGTCAGGCGCGGACTTCTTCATGAACCCGAAGGTGAGGAACAATTCCGAGGACAACCCTGCCACGATTCAGAACTCCGCCCAGGGCAATGCTGCCGTAGGTGCGGCATTCAATGGATTCGGCTTCGTGAATGACGGATGGGTGACGGATTCTGACGGGCAGCGCTGCCTCAGGATTCTTGCCGGACAGAGTCTGGATATCTCTTACGAGGCGTTCCAGGCGTACATCGATGCGGGGAAGAAGTATAACAACCAGAAGGCATCTGTCACCATCGAGCTGGACTTCACGGTCAGGAACGTGACCAATGAGGAGGACCCTATACTGAAGATCTGTTCATATCTTGCCGCTGACGGTCTTCCGCTCGGTCTGGAGCTTCGGCCGTTGGAGGGAGTGTTTATGACGCGCTCCCAGAGGACTGAAGGGCAGCAGAATTTTGCTTGGTCTGAGGGCAAGAGGACCCATCTGGCCATAAACTGTTATTATAACCTCGGTGCCGCAGGAACCAACGAGACACAGGTGTCTTATGTCAGGATTTTCGTCAACGGCGGCATCGAGAGGGAATTCCTTTTCGACCATAACCGTTCGAATGAGTTCTGGCAGAATGACGAGGCGGGCAATCCGTCCTCGCTCGGTATCCGGATAGGGCAGGATGGGGCAGACATTGACATCTACGGCATCCGTGTGTATCAGAAGTCGCTTTCATCCCAGGACATCCAGCAGAACCGTGTCAGCGTATTGCCTACGGCAGTCGAAAAGTTGGTATTCAAGAGGGAGAACGATATCCTCCAGGATGGTGCCATCTCATACGCCAAGGCAGCGGCCAAGTATAATGTGGCCGTATGGTATGGTTACAATGTCTCCGGTCACAATGCCGACACGAAAGCGGACAAGAAGGGCAGCCTGTATGTCCAGATGCGTGATGATTCCGGGGCCATAGACAAGGCCCATTCTGGCAATCTTACCAGCTTGAACCAGAAAGGTCAAGGTTCGACTTCCAGGCAATACTATGAATGGAATCCTCAATTCCAATGGAAGAGCGCCGAGGGTTCGTTCGTGGATCTCAACGGTGTGGATCACGGTCAGAAATACCAGCTTATGGATGGAGTGCCATGGGCGAAGAAGCTTGTCGGGAAAATCAATTACGCCTCTTCGATGCAGAGTCACAAACAAGGTGCCTGCGAACTGTACAATGACCTCTTCAGACGCATCGTCACGGACTGGTCCGTCAATAAGGAGGAAGGGTTTGAGGACACGAGGGTGGCCATTATTGAGCGGCCACTGCTGTACTTCGTGCAGACTCCGGATGATACGCAGCCGGTATTCCAGGGGTTGATGACTTTCGGCCCTGGTAAGGCGGACAAACCTACTTGGGGCTATGACAAGAAGGTATTTCCGGACATGTGCATGATGGAGGGTTCTGACAACAACTTCCCGCTCACCGATTGTCGTGTACCGTGGGATGAATCCGTGAAGTACAATGCCGATGAGGAATACTTTGAGTATAACGGTGAAGGCAACATTGACTTCGATATGGGCCGCACCCACGAGGTGGATGACGGGGCAGGCGGCACTTCCGACGTCCCGGATGATGATATCGTGGAGTTCTACCGCAAGGCCTGGAACTGGAACTACAGATGGAACTGTCTCATCAATTTCTATGACGGTACTGTCGAGGATCTGAAGGCGGACAAGTCTGCCAATACGAAGATGGCTTACTGGGTGACCAAGAGCTCTGACGGGGCCAGACAGTTCGACCTCTTCAGAATTGACTACAAGGGGAAGGACGAGTCGAACAATGATATCCTCGAATGGGTTCCTGCTTCTTTGGAGAAGAAAGACGGCCAGTGGCAGACATTGAACCTGATGGAGGATACCCCGGTGGCCAATACGGCCATCTGGTCGGAGATGAACGATGAATTCATCGCGGCGAGGGCTGCCAGGTGGAAGGCTGGCGTCGCGGACTACTGGTCAGTGAAGTCGATTCAGTTCTACCAGATGTTTATCAAGCTTATTGCCGGCACGGATAACCGCTCGAAGAATACGTATTATGTCCTGGATCCGAAGACGCACAAGCTGCATCTTCATTCCGATGACCTGGACACCATCTTCAAGACGAACAATACCGGCTGGCAGCTTAAACCTTATTGGCTTGAAGAAAGGGATACGGACGCTGCAGGGAATACATACTGGGAGGGCCAGTACAATGTCTTCTACGATCTCGTCGAGAAGGCGTATGCTGATGCCTTGCCGCAGATGATGAAGACGGTTCTTACGACAATGGCCGGCCTCGTGGGTTCCGGCCAGAAGGACAAGTACGGCAATCTCATACCGCAGACCCCGGAAGGATGTATTCAGAAATACTTCTTCTGGATCCAGGAGTATTTTCCTGCCACGGCATACAATGAGACCGCCCGCATCCGTTATGAGGCGGCGCAGCTCGCCGTGGCCAAGGGTGATTTTGTTTCGCCTTCAGGAATCAATCCTATCACGCAGAGCCTCGGCGCGCAGTTGGAGAGTGAGCGGCAGTATATCAAGCGCAGGATGATCTATCTCTCATCATTCGCCGCCTATGGGGAATTCGATGCCGGCACGACGACCGGAGCATTGTCCATCCGAGGGATGAAGACTGTCGATGGGGCTGACGCGCCGATGGTTCTGACGATCAAGACGCATCAGTGGCTGTATCCGACGGGTGCAACCGGCCAGTCGCTGGTGAATCCTCACGTCCGTCTGGCACCAGGAGGCCGTCTTGTTGATAAGAATGGCCAGCCTTATGGTAATGATGGCTATGCCTTCAATATCGGGGTCGTCGTTGGTGATACGTCGTGCAAACTGTCAGGGATTAACTATATGAGCAGTATCGGCAATGTGTCTGCATTGTCGGTGAATCCGGCGTATGCGTTCACTGTTTCAGGCGAGCGTTTGACGGAATTCATCGCGGAGCCTGCGGACGGTGTGACTGCCCAGTTCCGTCCGTCTAACCTTCAGGTGGCCGCTCCGAATTTAAGGACTTTGTCCATCAAGGGGTGCTCTCTTATTTCCGGAGAGCTCTCATTGTCTGGACAGACCAGACTCCAGACTGTCGATGTGAGGGATTCGGGCGTAGTCAGCGTTGTTCTCCCGGATTCTGAAACAGTGAAGACTGTTCATTTGAATTCCAGGTTGAACGAACTCCGTTTGTCGAATGTCAGGAACTTGTCCACTTTGACAATGCAGGGGTATTCTTTCCTCAGCCAAATCCAATTCCTGAAGAATCACGGTACATTTGACTCGCTTGCCTTCCTGAATGGTTGCTTTGCTGCAGGTGCGCCGGTGACAATTCTCCAGGCTGAGGGCATAAACTGGCCGAATATGCAGCCGTCAGTGATGGAATGGATTACCAACATCACCAACTGCCGCCTGTCCGGGAAAATATCGGTGGTCGGTAATACTTCTGCCGTAACGTTCGAGATGAAGCGTATGATGCTGAAGAAGTGGGGAAATGTCGATACTGGGGCTGATGGCCTCCTCATTACATACCCGCTTCGCGAAATTGTCAATTCGTTGATTTCGGGCCCTGACACATTGGCTAAGGCCGGCTCGTATGACTACAAAATCACTCCGGCCACTCAGGGAGGAATATCCACGGCTTTGGGTAACAATTTCAAGAGCATCTCGTGGAATCTCAGTCAGAACCCGTATGCGTTTATCGATGGGGAGGGTGTTGTCAAGGCTGTTGGTGCTGGTGCTGAGCTTGAGGATGGCTCCGGCCCTGAAGCGACATTGACCTGTACTATCGCCCTGCTTGACGGGAAGGTCGTCACGGCCACCAAGATTTTGAGGCTGTACGACCGTTCAGCACGGGTGGGTGATTATGTCTTCTATGACGGAACCTATTCGGATAAGTTCGACGGCACGAAGTCATGTATCGGCACCTGCTTCTACATTGATCCGGAAGATCCGACACATCGCTTGGCGGTGGGGTTGGAGAACTTTCCGGCCGTTCCGTGGGGATTGTTCTCACACAAGGACTATCCGGATGTCTCTATTGACGGGATTGAACTGGAAAGCGGATACGATGCCTATGATACGCCGATGAAGAATATCTACACATCTGGTCTCGTAGCAAACGAGGAAGGTGGGAAGGACGGTTATCTGTCGGATGCGACGTACAGGGATGAGTCCGAATTGGGAGACAAGGACGGATTCCGTAAAATGGCCGCTGATACAGCTTGCTCCCTTATCGGGTGGATTGAGCTTACCAAAGACCTGCTCGGCCATAAGAAGGGGGAAAAGATGCCTTGGGGTATGTACCAGACGCTTGAGGTAATCAATCACCGCGATAGGGTGCTGCTTGAGACCAGCCATGAAGTTCCGGCGGCCACTCAGGACAAGACGGAACTCCAGGTACTTGATTCTTTGCTTGATGCGATTGTTGTAGAGGGCGGAGCGCCGAAGTACAAACAGTTCTATTACCCTATGGTGTCGCGTGTATATGCTTGGCAGCCGACGCTTTTGAGACCGAACGAGGTGCTTGCGGACAAGTTCAAATCCCATAACTGGTTTTTGCCTTCAGAAGGCGAACTTGCACGTATCGCCTGGTACTATATGAATGGTGTTGCAGGTGGGGAACATGGCATATTCAAGAATGCTATTGCCGACGGTATTATGAAGGATTTTGGATCCAGCTGGTTTGGTTCTTCGTCGGAGTATAATTCAAATAACGAGTGGATCGTCC
>ERZ779851.905-NODE-905-length-28316-cov-113.235307_pt1 | contig 28316 bp, 23 predicted proteins | sample MGYA00511094_ERZ779851 | MGnify/ENA primary metagenome ERZ779851 (study PRJEB29588, sample SAMEA2155512) | human gut metagenome | biome: human gut; feature: human-associated habitat; material: faeces | place: Denmark | collected 2008/2010 ...
AGGCACTCAACTTTAGCGGTTCACTCTATTCCGAGGAACACAGAAGAAAGTTCAAAGTGGAGAATGCAGAAATCAAGGTGTTCGCTGATTCTACCAAGCCTAACCAATTGTTTTTATATGTCAATAGACAGCCTATTGTTGAATGGTTCAAAGAGCAATGGAATAACCTAAAGTTACATTTGTTTTCACAACGTAAAAGTCTAAGATTATAAAAATCTATGAGGGTACGCTTAGCACCCTCATGGATTATCATGTTTTACGATATAACTTTCCTTTAAAATTTCTCTTTATTACCGATGCTTAATACATACCAGCATGAAGTGGTGAAGAAATTTCTGATATACTTCACTCTCCAGACCCAATGAGGCAAGAGCCGTGGGGTAAGATGGAACTTCTGCTTGTAATGAGGATTGATGAACCAAAGTTTTTGGTCAGTTACCGAAAAGCCACATTGGTGTATGAGTCTTTCAAACAACTCTATACTTGTTCGGCAATCTTTTATGCTCATAAGTTCATTTATTGTTCCTTTCTCTTCATTGCATGTTTTTAGCAACAACTTGTATAAAGGGTTTGACAACAAGTGAATGAATGGAAGATGGGAGCAAAGTTTGCTTCTGCAAATCTGTTGATGTCCCCCAAAAGGCATCTGCCATGCTGGAAATCCGACAAACAGCACACCTTTTGTTTTCAGAAATTTTCTTAGGTGTACAAGAAAAAGTTCTTTTGTCGGAACGTGTTCTATCACATCATGCAATAGTATTACATCATATTTATCCTCTTCATTACATGGAACAGGATATTGCATGAAATCACAGCATACAAATGTTGCATGATTACAGATTTCAGAAAAGTATGCCTTAGCATCTTTGATTCTGCATTCCGCAACATCTATGCCTGTCACCTTGCAGCCCAACTGTGCAAAGGGAACTAAGTTTCCTCCTTCGCCACAGCCAACCTCCAAGATTCTACTCTTTGATGTCAGTTCCGTGAAATCTGACAAGTAACTGATGTAAAACTCCTTAGATGTTATCTCCAAGTCACGGAAATACATCTTCCTGTCTGTATGTCTTTTTTGCATGTATCTTATTTTTTGAACTTTCTGTAAATATAGATACAGAAAGTTCATAAAGACTGCACGCAAAATGAGACTTTTTTACCAAGAGAACCTAATGCCGAAAGGCACAGTCAAGGTAAATGGACGTTCTGTCCAAGCATTCTTGACAGCACTTCCATTCGGAATATACCAATTCAGCGTAGGCTCAACAAATAAAGTCAGCTTTGGTGCAAATTGATATTGTATTCCAATGTTTGTGTTAACAGTCCACTGCATTGAAGATGTTGTCTTCCAATCCGTTGTATAGCCAGACTTTCCTCCTACTATATAATCTGCATAAGTCTTTCCATATAATGGTATCTGAATGCTTGCTCCTGCTGAACCATAAGCTGACAGCCTCTTGTACCTCATGAATTGGTATGAGAGCTTGACAGGAATACCGATGTAATGTAACTTTTGTTCCTTGTCAACACGGTAATCGCCTGTACCTAAGGTGAAGTATGATTTCAAGTAAGAGTATTGGAGTCCTGTTTCCAAACTCCAATGCTTTCCAATATTCTTGTTCACAGCCAATCCTAATGTTATAGGTTTGTCATGATGTTCTGCCTCTTCAATTTTACCCTTGTTGTTATCGGCAATATCCATCATGGCAACATTTTCAGCCGTATGGTCTGTTGGAGTTAAGCGATGTAGATATTCCGCATACTCTTCCCATGTCGTAAAGCTCTTTTCTGATGGTTGTTCACTCGTTATATCATCACCGCTGCCTGCTATAATCTTATAGACGTTTTGTGCAAGAGTAGTACCCAAAGAACCTGCTGCAAGCAATTGCCATTTACTTTTCTTGTGCGTCCTTGTATCACCTGCAATCCATTTTTCCTCATTTGGAATAGGTGTATAGACAGAATCTTTTATGATGATACTATCTCGCTTGTTATCTGCCAAAAAATGTTGGCTCTCCTGCAAAGAATCGGATATTTCGACAATAACATTTTGACCAGCCTTAATAGAATCACTAACAGTTATTACAGTGTTCTTTCCATGTTGAACACTTAGATAATTAGAGCATAAAACAGCATTTTGCGCACTACTAACAGAAACATTAGGTTTCTTTTGCATAGACGTAATGCCTTTACTTGGCTTTCGGGTTCTAACTATATTCACATCATTTTTAGAAACGAGTTTCTTCTTTGCTGTAAAATATCTATATACAGGAATGACTATCAACGCCAATGCGATGAGAAGCATAGCCCTTGGAAACAATGTATTTCGCAACATTGCCTTTGCCCTTGCCAATTGTGAGGAAGAACTATGTGGGGCAATATCAAGCAATTCTCCGATTTCTCGATGTGATAAGCCATCCAATACGGACATATTGAATATTTTCTTATACCCTTCTGGCAAATTGTCTATTGCCGACATGATTTCCTCATACTGAATTGATTGCTGGGAAGCACTGTCATTTTCCAACACGATACTAAAATCTTCCTCTATTTCAGACAAGGAAATGAAATTGTACTTCTTACCTTTCTCCTGATATTTCAAGACAAGGTTAGTGGTGATACTTGTAAGCCATTGACTAAACCTATGAGTATTTTTCAAGTCTTTCAACGAAACAAACGCAAGTACAAAAGCATCTTGGACAAGGTCATCAACGACTGCCTTGTCCTCTCTAAGAATATTGATGCATATCCCTTTCATCTTAGGATAATACATCTGGTATAATGTGCTGAAAGCGTCAGCGTCACCTAGTTTTGCTTTTTCTACTAATGTTGTTATATTCGAAGCCATGAGCGAATTGTTTCGTACTATCTATTTTGATATAGATACACCAATGGCTTGATGACTGCACGAAATTTGGTTAAAGAATGTAAATATGGATTATTTTAAGGCATTGATTTTGGAACAGACACTCTGCACATGGTCGAGCCCATACAACATTGAGCGAGAATCTATTCCCATCCAAGAGAATAAAGTCTGAATTTTCTGGTATTCATTGACGATGTAACTTGTGTCAATTTCCGATGCATGAAGTCTGAAACAGATAGGTTCATGGTGTGCAATTCTGTTTCTCAAACTGTTCACCTTGTCTAGTTCATTGAATATGTATGTGTTGTTGTATTGAATCGCAGCTGACGAACGAGGTTTGTTAGGGAATGCCCTTAGCAGACATTGTCCTGTCACACGATATTGTAGTGAGGAATACATATATTTCCAAACACCAAATTCCATTTCTGCAATCAGTTTGGAATGAGAGTATATGCCTTGTCTATTCAATCGGTTGTATGCCTTTTCTATGATTTTCCTTGTCTCGTTCATGCGTCCATTGGAGAATATTCCATTGTCTTGAACAGAATCTTTCAGCCAATTCTCTCCCAAGGTCGGCACCAAAAGACTATCAATCGCATTACGCAATGCCACTTCAAAGCAGCTAACTATCGTAAACATCTCCTGCGACAAACGTAAGTTGTAGCGATACAAAGCCATAGCCTTGCGAGTGTCACCATTCGCAGCATCCTTATATCTCTGCATTCGTTTGGCAGACAAGATTCGCTCAAATTCTAAATATTCCATAAAAAATCGTCCATTTACTTGGTTGTAACAAGAAAAAACACTATCTTTGTAGCGTTGATTCCCGGTAGCCTCTGATTCGTCAAGCTATCGGGTCTTGTTTTTATATGATTCTTGCCTACAAAAATACATCTTTTTCTGTGATTACGATTATGCCACATTATATAATTACAGAAATTTAACTGTAAAAAGTTGCAAAAATCCCTTGCGGTTTCGTGTTATTGTTGTAATTTTGCAGTTAATAAGAGTTGTTAGGTAAGCAAACGTATGCAGATTGCAGAAATTAGAACCGTTGCTAAATCATTACCTCCATTGAGATGAAACACTCATAAATCGCTCATTCTAAGCTATTCAGCAGATTTTAGCGTAATTTTATATAAAAATTTGGGATTTCGTAAGAAATATCGTACCTTTGCAAGCAAAAAGCAAAACAAACGATATGAAAAGAATCAAAATGCCACTCTTGGCAAGAATCATCCTTGCCATTCTGCTGGGCGTAATCTTCGGCAATTTCTTCAATGAAGCAGCCGTCAGAGCGTTCCTCACCTTCAACGGAATCTTCAGCCAGTTTCTTGGCTTTATGATACCGCTCATCATCATCGGTCTCGTAACACCAGCCATTGCCGACATCGGTCATGGAGCCGGAAAACTCCTCCTTGCCACTGTGGGCATCGCCTTTGCCGACACCATCCTGGCGGGTCTGCTTGCCTATGGTACAGGTTCGGCACTCTTCCCACACATGATTGCAAATTCTGCCCATGTGGCAGTAGATAAGGCAGAAGAACTCAAACCCTTCTTCGAAATCAAGATACCTGCCATGGTAGATGTGATGAGTGCCCTCGTCTTCTCGTTCATTGCCGGACTGGGCATTGCCCACAAAGGCAGCCGCACCATGCAGAACGTTTTTCAGGAATTCAAGGAAATCGTATCAGGTGTCATCGCCAAAGTCATCATTCCCCTACTGCCCCTTTATATCTTCGGCATCTTCCTGGGCATGACTTTCTCCGGCGAAGCCTACCACATTCTGCTGGTCTTCGCACAGATTATCCTCGTGATTCTCGTACTTCATATCGTCATCTTACTTTACGAATATCTGTTGGCTGGCGGCTTGTCCCATAAGAATCCGTTTAAGCTGTTGCTCAACATGTTGCCAGCCTACTTCACGGCACTTGGCACATCATCATCAGCAGCCACCATTCCGGTAACTCTGAAGCAGACCTTGAAAAACGGCGTCACCGATGGCATTGCCGGATTCACCATTCCGCTCTGTGCCACCATCCATCTCTCGGGATCAATGATGAAGATTACCTGTTGTGCGCTCACCATCTGTCTCATCAATGGTATGCCTTGCAATCTTCCCCTCTTTCTCAACTTCATCTTCGTGCTCGCCATCTGCATGGTAGCAGCTCCAGGAGTTCCGGGAGGAGCCGTCATGGCAGCGCTAGGTCCGCTAGCCTCAGTTTTAGGTTTCAATGCTGATATGCAAGCACTTATGATAGCCCTCTATATTGCGATGGACAGTTTCGGTACCGCCTGCAATGTAACTGGCGATGGCGCCATTGCTATAGTCGTGGATAAGATATTCAGAAAGGATAAATAAAAAATAAAAGAGGGTGCGTCACAGACTTATGACGCACCCTCATCTTTATATAAATCTCTCTCTATTTCTAAAGTGATTCACATATATATATTATGTATATCGTATGTTCTATTCTTACTTGCTCAAGCTAACAGAATGGCTCATGTTAGTCATTTCTGGAATTGAGTTTACTACGTGTTTCAAGAACATGCCCATGCAAAGAACCATACCTGAAAACATAACTGCGGCGAAAGCCATTGTAAAAATAGTCATCATAATTATTAACCTTTTTAAAATTTATTATTTGTTATTCCTTAAACACGAGTGCAAAGTTAACACTTTTTTATCGAATAACGGCATCTTTTGCCGAGAAATATCATTGCAATATGTTTTTCTTGATATGGGTCAACCACTTGTTTTTAGCCTTGAAAATGACATTTTGCTATCGGATATATTGTTTTTGTGACAATAATTTATATATATCATTTTTCTCGCTTTGTTATGTGAGTAACAAGATAGGGATTCCTGTCAGATGATAAGAAGTCAGAATCGAAGTGAAAGCCAATCATCGAGCTTCACGTTCTGGAAGGTATGGATGCCCAGCTTCTCGGCAGCCTCGCAGTTTTCCTTCAGATCATCGACGAAGAGAGTTTCATCGGGATAGATGTTCGCCTGCTTGACTACCTCTTCATAGATACGGGCATCAGGCTTAGCCAAATGCATTCGCTGAGAGAGGAAACAGTACTCGAAATAATCCTCTACCCCATGGTTCTGATAAGGGAAGAGATGCTCCACGCAATAATCCCAATGTATATCAATGGTATTGCTCAAGAGGAAGAGGCGGTAACCAGCCTTCTTCAACTGCAGAAGTCGCTCCTTTTTCTCATCAGGAATCTCCACCAGCATCTTGTTGGCAGCATCGATGATCTCTTCATTCGTCACATCAGCTCCTGTCAACTCACGGGCTGCATCGCAGAACGCTTCGGTGGTAATCATTCCCACACCCAGTTTGCTCATCAGCTTCATCCCCTCACTCTGAGGATTCGGATTAGCCAGTTCCCCCATTCCTATCGCCTTGAAAGCCCCGATGCATCCTTCCGGATTGAGCTTTACCAGAACATTACCTAAATCGAATATGATATTCTTGTATTGCATAATCTATACATTATTTTAAATCGCACTTTTAATCTTTAATTAGATACTTTCTGCAAAAGTACTGTAAATTCGGGAGAAAACAAATGATTTGGAAAAGGAATGGTGGGAATATAACATTTATTAGTAAAATAGGAAAGCCTATGTATGAGAAAGATTTTCTAAAACTAATGCCACTATTGCCACACTTCAAGTTAACCAATTGGTTTTTAACTTTTTAAGCGTTGCAATAAGGGCATTTCCTATTATCACCTATTGCCACCTATTGCCACACTCGGGCGAAAAACGGGGGATTCTCAGCGAAAAAGCAGAGGAATACTTATTGTTTTCGCAGAAAAACATTAAAAAAGTGGAGAAAAAGGCTTGCGGTTTCGAACATTTTTTTGTATTTTTGCAACCAACAGGAAAAATTCCTGCCGATTCCACCTAGAAGCTTACGACTCCTGTGAAACCACTTTTTATACAATTTTAATCCCAAAGACCAATGACACAAGCAGATTTAGTCAGACTCTACTTCGCTAAAGGAGATGTTTACAACTCATGGAACTATTGCTTCAATTGAGCACGGATGACCGACACGATGGTCACGAATGACCGGCGTAGCTGGGCACATTTGCCCAACGCCTTGGGCAAAGCTGGGCAAAGTCATCGACAAACCTAAGTATCACCCTATCAATAAATTAACAGAAATATGAAGTTTACTATTACAAGAATCAACAAGCAGAACAAGTTGATGGTCAGTTCGAAAACCGTAGAACGGTTTCTGGAGCGCATCGCTAAAGATGATGCCAAACTGAGTGTCACCAATTTCAGAATGAGTGTGCCGCTCATGGAGGCCGACTACCAGTACTACAAAGGCATCAAGGAATGGCAGCACGTTTATCCAGCCGCAGAATTCAATAAGGATGAAAGCGGCAATCTCGTCTTCCAGAAATCAAACGGGCTGGTGATGCTCCACTTCATCAACCTCATGTCGGACCAGGAAAAAGATGCCCTCAAGAAGACGGTCAGTCTGCTGCCGATGACCTTCGCTGCCTTCGAAGGAGCCGACGGCAGAAGCCTCATCGTGCTCGTAAGCATCTGCAACGAAGAAGGAAAAATCCCGACAAAAGAAGCCGATGCCGACTTACTCTACCAGTCTGCCTACGAACAGGTAAAAACGCTCTACCAGTCGCAGGTACAGGCAACCATCAAAGCCGAAAAACCATCATTGGCATCCAACTTCATGCTTACGCTTGATGCCTCTCCTTATTATAACAGCAAGGCTGTGGCGATGCGCATCTCCCAAAATATGAAGAAGGTAGCCTCAGCCCCTAAGAATGTAGACGATCTGAAGACATACGATGACTATGAATTCCTCTACCGCAAGGCAGCAGAAGAGACGAAGGAAGAGATGAAAAAAGCCAACATCTCATGGCAGAACGATGAAGACCGGTTCCTTGCCGGTTTCTCAGCCATCGCCATCAAGCTCTGCAACATGGGCCTCAGCGAAGAAGAAGCTTTCATCCATATCCGCCGCAACAACTGGGGACATGTGACAGAAGAGAAACTCCGCCAGATAGTGGGCACCGCTTACGATACCCATTCCAAAGACAGGAAGACGGAGAAATCAGCCTCAGGCAGAAAAGGCCGTGCCGATATTCTGCAGATGATCAGATACCTGGAGAGCCGGTACCAGTTCCGTTACAATACCGTGATGAAATATACCGAATACCGCCCGAACAATTCATGGGTTGGCGATTTCAGACCGGTGGATGCCCGTGTGCAGAAAAGCATGACGCTGGATGTTCAGATAGCCGACATCCACGTAAGCATCAAGGATGTAAGGAATTTTCTAGAATCAGACCGCATCAGAAACTACAGTCCAATAGAGTCCTATCTCTATGACTGTCTGGGAAAATGGGACGGCAAGGACCGCATCCGTGCCCTGGCACGAACCGTACCCACCAACAATCCTCATTGGGAAAACTGGTTTTACACCTGGTTTCTGGGAATGGTTAACCAGTGGCGCGGCATGTATCGCCGTCAATATGGCAACAGTACCATGCCGCTGCTCATTTCCAAGCAAGGTTACAACAAGAGCACCTTCTGCCGCCGTCTCATCCCTACCGAATTATCGTGGGGCTTCAGCGACAACATGATTCTCTCAGAAAAGCGTCAGGTATTGCAGGCGATGTCACAATTTCTGCTCATCAATCTCGATGAGTTCAATCAGATTTCGCCACAGGTGCAGCAGGGATTTCTGAAGAATCTGCTGCAGTTGCCAACGGTGAAAATCAAGCCGCCATACGGAAGTCATGTACAGGAATTTCCTCGTCTAGCCTCCTTCATCGCCACGAGCAACATGACCGATATTCTTTCCGACCCATCCGGCAACCGCCGTTTCCTGGGAGTAGAACTGACGGGACCTATCGATGTGAGTGGCAGACTGAACTATGAGCAGCTTTATGCGCAGGCGATGCAAGCTCTGGAGCGTGGCGAAAAATCCTATTTCGACGCCAAGGAAACCGCCATCATCATGCAACATAACAGACAATTTGAGCAGATTTCCCCTATCAAGCAATGTTTTCTGCAGGTTTTCGAGCCTGCAAGTACCCCAGAAAATGGCGAATACCTGATGGCAGCCGCTATTTTCGACATTTTGAAGCAGAAATTCGGCTCATCTCTCCAGGTTTCGAGTATACAGAAATTGGGCAGAGAGCTTCAGAACATTGAAGGTTTGAAGAACCGAAGAACAAGATTTGGTACTGAGTATCTGGTAGTTAGGAAATAACCTACTCACTTTTCATCTCATTCTCTCATAAAAAGAGTGTGGCAATGCGTGGCATTAGGTGGCAACAGAAATACCGCTTACTACCACGCATTATTCGCTTATAATCAGAGAGTTAAATGCATTGGTGACAGATGTGGCAATAGAAACAGAAAAACATTTTCGTATAATAATCATACTTCATCACAACTATTGTTCTCCATTCTGTCTTCTCTTTCTTTTTGCAATCTTACCCAAAGCATTGATAGAATCCAGATAATCTTCCTCTACTTTGGTCAAGGTTTTAACCTGATACTTTCTATATTCTGCCAAAGCCTTATCCATAGCCTCCTGATGGCTGATGCTACCAGAACCTTTCAGCAATGGACGTCCTGTAGATTGCAAGATGGTATCGAGCTGTTTCACGTAGTCCATCATATAGACAGGACGATGTTCCAGAGCCATGATTTCTGCAAAATCGAAATATCCGGAAACAAGATTGTTGAGAATCTTCAGTTCGTTTTTATCCAGATAATTTTTGGCTATCTTTATATCCTTGATGGCAGGTAATTCCCTTCAAAAGTTTTCAAACCCATAGGCGGAAGCGTGTACCTTGAATAGATTTTACACGATACCCCACAGAGATAATAACATCAAGATTGCAGATTTTACCTCTTTACTCTGTGTTTTCCCCTCTAAAGCATCATGTTGAGTGGTCTGTCGGAATTTCCGACAAACCACTTTTTCGTCCAATTCTCCTTCTTTGAAAATATTGGAAATATGTTCACTAATCGTAGCACGACCTTTATTGAATAATTGCGCAATTTGCTCAATATTCAACCACACGGTTTTATTCTCCAATCTTACGTCAAGTTTTACACCTTCATCAGATTGGTAAATGATCATTTCGCCCAAATCCGTCTTTCGCTAAAAACTTTACTGATATTGGGAGAAGAATTGGGAAAGGTAGGAGTAAACCACTTTTTGCTTTACCATTTCCATGTATTGACAATTGTGCCGAAATCATGAACTTCATTATGCGAACTCATCCACTTCATTTCACGAGTTCATCTACTTCATAGAGTTGACACATACGGCTGCGGTGGCTGAAGGAGACGACTGAGTTAGCTGAATGAGACGGCTGCGGTAGCTGAAGGAGTCGAATGCGGTGGCAGAAGGAGTCGAATGCGATGGCTGAAGGAGACGAATGCGATGGCTGAAGGAGTCGAATGAGGAGGCTGAAGGAGACGAATGCTGCGGCTGGAGGAGAAGACTGAGGAGGATTAATAAAACACTTAATGCTACTTTTTCGGACGTCTCCCTAGTATTCATATTAAAGTTTCACTCTAGTACTATAACTATTTTGCAATACATTACATTTCCAAGCATCCGAACAATAATAATTAATCGAACCTTTATGGAATTATCTACAATAGTAGAAATTATTGAAGCATACTAGCCCCCAAGGCAGACCTTTTGCCCGAAGTTGGATCTACAATAGTAGAAATTATTGAAGCATACTAGCCCGATACTCAGGAACTGTTGGAACTTTATTTATCTACAATAGTAGAAATTATTGAAGCATACTAGCCTGAACTTCACAACATTTTTGGAGACCCATTCATCTACAATAGTAGAAATTATTGAAGCATACTAGCCCACGTGCCAGCCTAACTGTTGTTTTCGCATCTACAATAGTAGAAATTATTGAAGCATACTAGCCAAGAAATAATCAAGTATTAACCCATTAAATATCTACAATAGTAGAAATTATTGAAGCATACTAGCCCTAGAGCAAATAGCCATCATAGCTGCCTTGGATCTACAATAGTAGAAATTATTGAAGCATACTAGCCCAAAGAACTATCTTCCATGTCCGCTCAATATCTACAATAGTAGAAATTATTGAAGCATACTAGCCGGCTCTATTCCTGGACGGAAATCATTGCCATCTACAATAGTAGAAATTATTGAGGCATACTAGCCATTTATACTTTTCGTAAGTAGTTGATAAATCTACAATAGTAGAAATTATTGAGGCATACTAGCCACTCAAAGATAGTGCAAAGAGATTCAAATCTACAATAGTAGAAATTATTGAGGCATACTAGCCCTGGACGTGCGTAGGCTGGAGTGATATAATCTACAATAGTAGAAATTATTGAGGCATACTAGCCTGTTATCCTTGTAGGCTTTAGCGTTCCATATCTACAATAGTAGAAATTATTGAGGCATACTAGCCAATAGAATCGCCTGGGTTAACCTCTTGAAATCTACAATAGTAGAAATTATTGAGGCATACTAGCCAACTCAATCCGTTAGGCTTCAATACCTATATCTACAATAGTAGAAATTATTGAGGCATACTAGCCCGAAGTAGTTAACTTGAGTACTTTTTCGCTATCTACAATAGTAGAAATTATTGAGGCATACTAGCCCAAAAAAGAAAATCACCAAATCGAAGAAATCTACAATAGTAGAAATTATTGAGGCATACTAGCCCCACGCAAGTTAATCGATGATTGCCAGCCCGATCTACAATAGTAGAAATTATTGAGGCATACTAGCCAGAAATTATGAGTACTAAAAGATATAATACATCTACAATAGTAGAAATTATTGAGGCATACTAGCCTAGTACCGTATTGTTTCACCATATTCTTTATCTACAATAGTAGAAATTATTGAGGCATACTAGCCTCTTATCGTTTGCAAAGATACGAAAATCCCTTTAAACAAAGGCATTTTCAATCAAATATTTTAGAGAAAATATATACCCGTCACCCATAACGTATTTAAATATTTCAAAGAACGCCTTGTAAATAAGCAAGTTACACACTTTATTACGAAAATATAAAGACCAAGGTTTGCAAAGTCAAAAATAGACTATAGCTTGGTCCCTATGAATCGCATTACCATACTTCGTAAGTTTATCAGGATCTACATCAAAGAGAATTACGCTATCATCTGCTGTGAAGTGTTTAGCATAAGCCTCTATCTTAGCCACAAGATTATCCACAATTCTCTTTGTATTCCTTACCTCATACACAGAAAACTGAAGACGAATGGCACCATTACTTTTCAGCATTTTAGAAAAGTTGGTACGCATCTTGTCATCCGATATGTCATAACTAACAATTATCATTTAAAACTCAAATATTGGATACTCTTTTACAGACTTACAACCCATAAAACAACGATAGTATTGCTGAACGAACTTGAATATGTCCATTTTACGAGCAATCAATTCATCATAAAACACTCTATAATAGTCAGCACACTTCTCATATTTCAAATGATATTCCTGCTTTATAAGAGTGAAATCTTTCTCTGAAAACTGCTTTCTGTTAAACGCCAACAATGCAGCATGGTCAATGATACACCTGAAAGGTTCCATCAAGTCACATACCAATGATTTGCGCTTGAACCATAATCGATGGTACACACCAACATACAGATCAAATCCGAACATACGAATGAAACTTTCCATAAAGTTGAATAGGATAGAGTAACCCATATCCAATGTCACATTCAGTACATCACTTTTCATTCTTGGATGTCTTCCCCTCCAGTTTTGATTCTGGTAATATGCAGAAAAATATGTCTTGGCAACAGTTCCTTCAAGTCCCATCAACTGATTGTATTCATCAACGTCTGGCAAAGTAACTAATGCAGCATCACATTGCTTGATGGCATCCTCTGTATAGCTATCCTTCTTTCGAGTCTTTGCCAATATATACAATACATTTTGCGATGCTAAGATCTTCGATACTGTATTCAAACTGCCTTTTTCGAAGCAAATAGTTTGCTTCAGCAGAGTTTGCCCAAAAGAAAACGGGACGAAGATTTGGCTTCATAACCACCAAAGCTACTCCATACTTTTTGCATTTATCAATCAAAGGAGTTGTCACTGTGATGTGACCAATGATGAAAAGAGCCAACAACTTCTGGAAGGGGAATTTAGTCAAGGTCTTTTTCTTATCACCTTCAATTTCCTCTAGCATCAGTTCTCCGCTATTTACCCGAAGACTCCGCTCGTGCTCAATACAATTGACCACGAATATGGTTCGCATTTCTATGTCTTTATGTGTAAACATTATCTGTGTTCGTTTTATCGCAAAGATTGCAATAGATGCAATGGATGCACTTATTTGGATTTACCTGTATCGTAGTAGAAGCAGGATTATAACGTTTAAACTGTTCTATGAATCCTATCAATTCCTGTTTACCAAGCTCTCCCGGCAATTCAACAGGAATCATTTTATTGGTAGATATTTCATAGAAAGCAAGCAGTTCAACTTCATATCCCATTTCCTTCAAGCAGAAGTATTGTCCCCAAAGTTGATAAATCTGACCACGAAAGATGCGTTTGAGATTGTTCTTACGTTCTACCAACAAACGCTTATTCTGTTTATAGACATCAATCTTGCCAGATATGCCCAACTCATCGCAATAGACTGGGAGCGACATAATATCACTCTTTCGAGTACTCCCTTTCTTTTCATCCACGCCTTGGTGCGCCAGAGTACCTTTGGTCTGCGGAGAGGCTTTATATAAATCTCCATCCGACTCCATATACACGCTATGCAAGTATATGGAGTACGGACAGAAAATAAAGTCATTCAACGTTGAAAGCTGAATATAATCATTCATTCTTATATGGCTTTTGTTGTGCAAAATTGAGCCAAGACTTGTTGGAAATATCAAACTTCAAGTTATCCAAATCCTTAGCATCTTTTATCTGCTCAATCATCATCAGTCCCTTGCGAGCGATGTTATAAGCACCATTAGCATCCGCATTCTCAGGAAGTTCATCACCACAAGAACGACTATCATAGAATATTCCATTCTCATCGGCAACAGGAGATACCAGATAATCTGTTTCTGTTCCAGTGATACTATTACGCATCTGCAAGGTCAACTTCAAAATATGTAGCAATCCCGTAAAGAACGCCTTGTCTGTTTGCGCACTGATAGCATCCTTGAGATTACCATGAATGTCAATATAATAATGCTCCAATAAAGATTTCATCTCAGCAGTCAAGTCAACCTCCTGGTTGTCCCACTGGGAGTTCTTTTCTTTATTTCTGAAAGTATCAATACGCATTCCTCGGGTGCATAAAGCCCACTTAGTCCTTGTACCCTCTGCTTTTTTACCAAACTTGTCATAGTCGAGATTAAACTCAAACCAGTCCTTATCCTTATTATAGCGGATAGCATCAAACTTAGAGAAAAATACCTTTGCTTTCTCCACATTCTGATAGCGTGTATCCAACAAGTTGACAAATCCAGTAACTGGGTCTATCTTAGATGTATTCCATGCAGGGATATAGAAAAGGAATCCGCTCTGTTTTCCCAGCTTTTGAAAACTATCAAACTTGCTAGTCAACTGATATGCATTCAACAAACCTCCAGAAACAGAAGCATCAGCCTTTTTATCTACCAAATAGTTAAGCTTATCTATCAACATTTTCTCAAATTTCTGATATACTTGCTTTTCTACCTTTTGACGACCACGCATAAATCCCATATTCAAATCCTCCAATACAACAATGGCATGATATTTAACCATGAGCTGTGTTATTTTGTGGATAACCTGAGACAAATAGCCCTCTTTCAACTCTTTGATATTTTCGATGGTCTGCCAACTTTGACGAGCTTTGAGTCGTTCTTCTTCACGAACATCCAACAAATCGTGATAATTGGTATGATAGGTATTACCATTATACTCATTAACTATTTCATTAAGCGAGTACTGTTCCTTGATATTTCCCTGCAAATCTATAACAACCAGATAAAGCAAATGACGTTCACCACGATCAATACCAATAATATGCATATCATCTGCATGACGCAAATACGCCTTCACATCTTGATTGATGTTCTCAGAACCAGAACTTTTAAAGTTCATTGTGATTGGCACATGGAACATAAATTTATCAACAGTGTAGCGACGATCTTTTATAAGATCATAGTCAAACAAGCTTTCTTTTTTCTTGTTATCCTTATTCTTGTTAAGAATAGGATGATTAGCAGGATGAGTTGGATAAGTGTTTTCTATACTTTTCTTACGATAGAACATCTCAGCCTGTCCGTTAAGCTTGTAAACTACATCTGCCAGATTACGTTCATCAAACAATGCCTTCCAATAAAGAGTATGCATATTTGGAGTGCCCTTGCTATACTCAGAGAAATCCTTATTGTAGATTTGGAACAGATACATCTTTCCCTCCTCAACAAGCTGGCTGATATACGAAACAGATACTCTTGCAAAAGACAACTTATACCCCTGCTGTTCAACTTCACGATAGAATCCACTAAGGTCTTCGTATGTAGAAGTATCAGAGAAATTAAATCCAAACTTCCCCCAGTCTTCATGTTTGCTAATAGACTGCTTAAAGTAATCTATCAAATTGTGACAGTCTTGAATATTAAAATTCTTTCCCTTTTTGTGAGTACCATTATTATATTTTTCAACAAGTTCCTTACTTGGCTTAAAATCTTCCATTCGGGATTTGGCAAAAAATACCTTTGGGAGCATCTTATTAGCACCAGGCAACAACTTATATACCATCTTCTCATAGCACTCTCCGTCAGACGGCATAGCCTTGCCCAATAGCTTCTTTGACTCTTTATTCATAATAGCAAGATAATACAACCCATCACGACGCAAGATAATGGTTGCATAGTCTTTCTCCTTATTAGCATCCCAACCACCAAGTAATTGAGGATTTTCAAAGTTAAGCTTGATCTTCTTTTGAGAATATGGCTTACGAGTCATATAATTACGAATCATATTATACAGCGGTGTCACCGTATCAAGTTCTGCCCACAACGAAGCCAATTCTCCATAGAAGCGTTCATCTTTATCACTTTCATCACCCTTGCCTAACAGAGGCTTCACGAAATGCTGCAAAGACTTTATTGCATCCAACAGTGCTTTGATTTTAGCAACATTAGCCTTGTCCTGTGCCAGATGCTTTGCTGTAGGATAATCAGAATGAAGTAATGCAGCAACTTCTGTATACGCATTTTGAACAAGTGAGAACAAGTTCTCACGCTGCATTGTTGGAGTATTTACCGCTCCAAATGCCGCAAAATAGTTCTCTACGAAGTAGGCATTATTCGAGTCTGCTTCGTTCAAACAATCATTTATATAACTGATGCTAAAACTATCTGCTTTTTTAAATATACCAGCAATTCTTTTTTCGTAATCTTCCTCTGATTCCTTATGCTTTCTGGCAGGAGCAACATGCTTTATATTCTGCATGATGGCATTCTGAATCACACCCCAATTTCCAAACATTTTCTGAGAAATATCAGTCAACTGTAAGTCATTACGGATAAATATACCATCAAGAGAATAATCTGCCAAAGAACCAAGCAAAGACTTGAGAACCTTATCACCCAAAACATTTTCAGCCAATCGCTCATAGCAATCCTTGATTGCATTCAATACTTCCTGATCACTATTGAACTCTTCTGGCAACCAAGATATTGCATTTCTATCACTAAGAATCTGCTTAAACAATGACTTAAGTTTTGGTAACTTGTCATCTTTATGCTGCTGATTATAGAGATTGATATACTCGTTGATACCTTTAATCTTAACATCGTGCTCATCATCGGTTTTTCCTCCAATTATAGCATTATAGACATCAATCTGCTTTTGAGTAAGAAGCATATTGTAATAGTCAAGCTGGAACATCTCCTGAATACTTTCTACATTTAAGTATTCAGAAAAATTAGAGTATAACTCTTCCATGTTAGCCTGTATCTCTGGTCTAGCAATAGCTTTCTTGAAAGCCTCCATATTATCAATGAACTTAGGAAGGTTTTCATTGATTAGACGATAAGCAATACCTGTTGACTTCTCTTCTGCCGTATACATATTTTTACGATTATCAAAGAAGCCGACAAAATAAGTAGTAAAGCCCCAGAATTCTTTTACGATTTCTTTGGCCTCATCTTGTGACATTGAATCAAGTTGAGTTGCCTCTGCAGTACAGATGAATTGAATCAACTCTGAATCAATTATTTTTTTCTTATCTTCTTTATCCTTATATGACTCTATAAGATTTTTGCCAAACAGATTAGCATAAGCCTTGTCTTCAATCAACTTCTTCGCTATAATAGAACGAAGATTTTGCTGATTTTCCTCAAACGCTTTCTTAGCATCTTCGTTTTGTGACTTAGATACATAGCTATCATAATATTCTGTCAAAGAATTATTATGACCTTCATTTTTCAAAGGCAAACATCCGTCAGCCAACACTCTATCGATAAATACCTTGTGGTATTCATCAATCAATTTCTTCACCTTCACATAGCTTGCAGCTCTGTGTTCATCTTCATCCAGCAAACCACTTTTGACTATATTATCCAAAGTGGCACCAATAGGCTTCGCTTCAAAGCGCAAAGTCTTTGAAAGAGGATAAAGTCTTTTGAAGTCTTCAAAATTCTTAGCCATATTATTTATTTTAAATTGTTATTATTCATTTTCTCCAGCAAGTTCATCCTTGCATGATCAGCAATCTCTTTCGCCTCCTGATAGCACCCATCAATTTCTTCATAGGTGTATGCATTCCGAGCCTCAGCGATGCTTTCGGTTGCAACCTCTTCGAACATATCGAAGACAATTTGCTCATTATTTTTTCGTTTCATATCTTTTTATTTTGAATCAAAATCAATCTGTTTTAACAGTTTCCATCTTCCTGTACGCGGAGCACCAACACGACAAATCATATCGACCTTTTGTAATATAGAAAGTTCTCGTTCTATGGTGCGTTGAGGGATTCCCGACATTACCGCCATTTGTTTGGCGGTAATATCGGAGTGTTTTGCAATAAAAGACAGAATAAGTTGCTGACGATAAGACAGTTTCATTACCGCCACATTACCGCCACTATTACCGCCATCTCCGACATTTACACCGACATTCCCGTCACGTTCGGCGATAACTTCATCTATCGTTTTGCGCTGGATAATCGCCATCACGCCACCTCCATTTTCTTCTATCGTTGGCAATGGCAAGCTGGCACGTTCAAACTCCTCGGCAATCTTCTTAAATCCACGTCCCCATGACTCCACAAAGCCTGCTTTGTAAAAAACATTGGCAATATTATGGTTACGAGGATAAGAAGAATGCTTCTGCATTAAGGCTGCAGGAGTCAACTCTTTCGGCAACAAGCCATAGTTCCACAATTCTATACTGCGATCGTAGATGCGCATTTGGATGGCAGGACCGTTATAAGCCTTATGCGAAATGGCATTGTATATCAACTCTCGTAATGCTTTACCAGGAATCTCCAGCTGCTCTATGCGCTGTAATCCCTCGTAGTGAATAGGCGAAAGCAGATACTTGGTTCGGAGTACTTCCATCACCCTACTAGCCATTTGAATCAGGTTACCTTCTATCACATCCTGAATAATCAAATCGCTCTCATCTGTATGAAAACGTCCAATCTTGAATACAGCAGATGGGAAGAGCTGCCCAACATGCTTGCCGAAAAGCAAAATAGCAGCATTCTTCAATTCACCTTCCCTGGTGAACAAGCCAAGATTACGCAATACATCTTCGGTTGACGAATTGGCCTCTGATTCATCCATACGACCTGCCTTGATGCTACATTGCAAGAAATAGTCAATCGCATTGCGGTCAATATCATCAAGAGTTGCACCATAAACAGGAATATCGTCCCATGAATGCCCCATCTTCTCCATAATGAATTGCTGCAAAGCAAGCCCTTTGAGTTCTTGCTTGGTAGAACCACTACGATAATGATACGTACCTTTATAGGCTATCGGCATATTACTTGGTGAGACCACAATCTCTATGTACTCTTTATCACCTTCCATAAGAAGGTTTACATCTTCTACAATGCCCAAATAATTAACTATCTTGTTAGGAATATCTTCCAACAACCGTTTGGCATCAGATAAACCGATTACTTCTTTCTGGTCGTTTACACCGATATAAATACGCCCACCTTGGGCATTGGCGAAACCACATATCCATTTCAGATATTCATCACGCCATGATTCCTTATATTCTATATTTTGACTTTCATTCTGCATATTCTATTCCTCCATACTTTTGATGATTGAATTGACTCTCTTCTCTCTTCCCAATGTCTCAGGAAATGCATAGTGACCATTACCGATTTCACGAGGATTAGGCTCTATATGCTCGGCATACCATGCACGTTTATACTCGGTGGTGATGATGCCGTAATCTCTGGCGGCAATGATGGAAGCGGCGAGAGAGGCGCCATATAGCTCCTTGATGTCTATCATCTCTTCCAGCGTTATCAACTCTCGCTTCTTGGACCCCAACTCTTCAATAAGTGTCAACTTGGGAAGAAGGAAGAAACTGGCAAAGAGATCACAGCGCTTCTCCAGTTTCAACGGACTATCTTCCGGGAAGAGGAGAAGAAGATGGGCTAACTCATGAGCTGCCGTGAAACGAAGTTTCTCCACACTACTCTTTTCCGGATTGAAATCGAGAATCATCAGCGGATGCTTCTTATCTGCCCAGGTACTCATTCCGAAGACATAATCCGGGAGAGTAGCAGCAAGTATCATGATGCCTTTTCTTTCCAAGAGTCTCAGGATGCTGGCGATGGGACCATCACCGCAATGCCACTTTTCACGAAGAAGACTGGATGCCTGGATGGCATCTTCCAGCGTTGATACCCTGGTGCCTTTTATCGGATTCTTGAACTGGGTAGGAAAACCCGCTTCTTTCTCCTTGGCTAGATACTGCTCTGCCCAAAAAGAGAGTTTCGCTTCCAGGGCTTGCAATTCGTCTTCGGATACCTTCCCATTGGAGGTGGTACGGAGCATCGGAACATCGATCTTGATATTGGTACCATTGAAATATGCCTCGCTGATGTTGAGGGCTTTGGCTATGGCTTGCAGGGCATCACGCTTGGGGCGCATGATGCCTTTCTCATAACGGGATATGCTCTGCTTGGTGATGGCTCCGTTGGTTCGCTCTACGAGTTTATCCATGCTGAGCCCCATCATCAGGCGCGCTTCCCGCAATCTTATTGAAAATGAGTTATTAGTCATAATTGTCAGCTCTTTAATTTGTTGACAAATATAATAAAAAGGATTGATTCTGTAACTAAGTATTTATAAGATTTAACATAAAAAAGCAGGCAAATGATAAAATAACAAGAAGAATTTAGGCAAAATCAGGTTTACACATTATTATAATAGAAAACACCTTGACCATACAAAACATACAGTCAAGGTGTTATACATATATTCATTCTCTATCTTAGTTGCTATAAGCACTCTCACCATGCTCGTAGATGTCGAGACCTTCCTCCTCTACTCGCTTGTCAACACGTACACCTACACTCTTATCTACTACCTTGAAGATAATATAGGTAACTACGATGCTGTAGATGATGCTTACCACGGTGGCTACCACCTGAATCCAAAGCTGATGCCAGTCGCCATAAAGGGCACCCTGCACACCTTCGGCTCCAGTTACGTATCTTGTAGCAAAGACACCGGTGAGGACAGATCCCAGAATACCACCCATACCATGAACACCAAAGGCATCGAGGGCATCATCATACTTGAACTTCTCCTTCACTACGGCTACCATGAAGAAGCAGACGATGGTGGAAATGATACCGATGCAGAAGGCACCTAAAATATCCGTACTACCGGCTGCAGGAGTGATGGCTACCAATCCGGCTACGGCACCGGTACAAGCACCCACCGTGGTTGGCTTCTTGTTGACAATCCAGTCGATGAGCATCCAGGTGGTGGCTGCTGCAGCTGTTGCGATATGAGTTACCAGGAAGGCATTGGCTGCCAGACCATCAGCTGCCAATCCGCTACCGGCATTGAAGCCGAACCATCCCAGCCAGAGGAATGACATACCCATAAACACGAAAGTGATGTTGTGAGGAGTGATAGGATGACCCGCACGATAATCATCACGCTTGCCGACACAGAGTGCCATGACCAAAGCAGCTACACCGGCATTGATATGTACCACAGTACCACCCGCAAAGTCGATGGCTCCCATCTGCTGCAGGAAACCGCCGCCCCATACCCAGTGGGCCATAGGGAGATAGGCGATGATGACCCAGAGAACGGTGAAAAGTACATAACCGCTGAACTTGACACGCTCGGCGAATGCACCGAGAATCAGGGCTGGAGTGATGAGGGCAAACATGCACTGGAACATCACGAAAGTGAGCTCTGGAATACCCGTTGGCATGATGGCATCCAAACCAATGCCGTGGAGGAAGCACTTATCGAAACCTCCGATAATGCAAGCCAAAGAGTTGCCGCTATCCGCATATTCTGTAGAGAAAGCCCAGGAATATCCGAAGGCCACCCATATCAAACTGACTACTGCCACGATGAATACCGTCTGCATCAGGATGCTGAGGATATTCTTCTGGCGCACCAAACCACCGTAAAAAAGTGCAATACCTGGGATTGACATCAAGAGCACCAAGATGGTTGCCATGATCATCCACGCTGTGTTACCCGTATCAAGAGTTGTCAACAATAAACTGCTCATATCTTATAGTTAAATTAGAATACAATATTATATAAAAGTCTCTTTACTCCTCTTTCTCAGCATTATACAATGCGATATCACCTCGTTCGCCGGTCCTGATTCTGACGGTATCCAGTACAGGAATCACGAAGATTCTGCCATCTCCCACTTCGCCAGTCTGTGCAGCTCCCTGGATGGCAGCGATGGTTGGCTCCACATTCTTATCACGAACCACAATATTCAAAAGTACACGTTCGATGCTGCTGGTATCGTACATCACACCACGATAAATGCGAGCCTGGCGCATCTTTCCCTCACCTCTTACATTATAATAAGAGAACCACTCGATGTCGGCAGCCAAAAGTGCCTTCTTGACATCCTCGAATCTAGACTTGCGGATAATTGCCTCAATCTTCTTCATAATCCTTTAATAATTAATAATGTGTAATACCTTTATTGATTGTCTCTATTGAAAACGGACCATCTTCGAATGTCACTCAAACCAAGTCATTCTTTACATTATGTTCGTTTTCGGCTGCAAAATTAATACATTTTATCAGCATTTTAAAGCAATCAAAAACATTTCGTTGCTACTCTTTTACGATTATTTTAAATTTATCCAGTCATATCGCATTCTCCTTACAATTTGCAAGTAATCCATCCTTTCTTCATTACAAATTGAAAGAAGACTAAAATTTATCTTCATTTCTTGTATGTTTTTTCTTGTCTATTCCAACAAAAAGTCGTACCTTTGCAACCGAAATCAAACAAATAGTCATCGAAAACATTCGAAAGACTATCAAAAAGTCAAGCCTCACAAGAGGCAAGACGTGAGAGATAAAAGAAGAGTATTCAAACTTAAAGGACAACGCAATATGAAAGAAACAGTTCATTTCACCAAGATGCATGGGGCGGGCAATGACTACATCTATGTAGATACCCATCTGTACAACATCCCAGACCCCGAAAAGGCAGCCATAGCTTGGAGTGCTTATCATACAGGCATCGGAAGCGACGGACTGGTTCTCATCGGAAAGCCGCAGGATGGCAGAAGAGCCGACTATTCGATGCGCATCTTCAATGCCGATGGTTCAGAAGCAATGATGTGCGGCAACGCTAGCCGATGCATCGGAAAGTATCTTTATGAAAAAGGACTGACCCGAAAGGAAACAATCCGACTGGAGACGCTATCGGGCATCAAGATATTGAAATTGCATCTTCAGGATAATAAGAAGGTTGTAGATTCGGTGACAGTGGATATGCTGAAGCCGAGACTGGAAAATCCACAGCAATTCAGAGGTCCTTCGGTACTCGAAGCCGATGGCAGAATCTTCGAAGGCACCTACGTCTGCATGGGTAATCCGCATTTCGTAACCTTTGTGGATGATATCGACACCATCGACATCGCCCACTATGGCAAGATTCTAGAAAGAGACGAAGCCTTTCCTCAACGATGCAACATCGAGTTCGCACAAATTACAGACACTGACATTATAAGGACACGAGTTTGGGAAAGGGGAAGCGGAATAACAATGGCTTGCGGAACAGGAGCTTGTGCCACAGCTGTGGCCGCAGCCCTGACCAAGCGTGCCGGTAGAAAGAGCAGTATCATAATGGATGGCGGAACGCTGGAAATAGAATACAGCGAGGCAGACGACCATGTCTATATGACGGGACCTGCCGCCTTCGTCTTCGAAGGAGAAATTGAATTATAAATTAAGAGCAAACTTAAATAACAAAGGTTGATAAAAAGACCGCAATAAAGGAGAACAAAAATATGGCATTAGTTAATGAACATTTCCTGAAGTTGGCTAGCAATTACTTGTTTGCCGACATCGCAAAGAAGGTAAACGCGTACAAGATTGCCCACCCGAAACAACGAGTTATCAGTCTGGGCATCGGTGATGTAACCCAGCCCCTCTGCCCTGCCGTCATCAAGGCGATGCACAAGGCAGTGGATGAGATGGCCGTACAGGCTTCCTTCCGAGGCTACGGTCCGGAACGAGGCTACGACTTCCTCCGTGAGGCTATCATCAAGAACGACTTCCTGCCTCGCGGCATTCATCTCGATGCCAACGAGGTATTCGTAAACGACGGAGCCAAGAGCGACACAGGAAATATCCAGGAGATTTTGAGATGGGATAACAACATCGGTGTCACCGACCCGATTTATCCTGTATATATCGACTCTAACGTGATGATTGGCAGAGCGGGAGTCTTTGAGAACGGCAAGTGGAGCAACGTAACCTATATGCCATGTGATGAGAGCGACGACTTCATCCCTCAGATTCCAGACCACCGTGTGGATATGATTTATCTCTGTTATCCAAATAACCCAACAGGTACGGTCATCTCGAAGGAAGAACTCAGAAAATGGGTGAACTACGCTATCAAGAACGAGAGCATCATCCTCTATGACGCTGCCTACGAGGCATACATCACCGACCCGGAAATTCCTCATTCTATCTACGAGATTCGTGGAGCCAGAAAGGTGGCCATCGAATTCCACAGTTATTCCAAGACAGCCGGATTCACCGGTGTGCGTTGTGGTTACACCATTGTTCCTAAAGAGTTGAAGGCAAAGACATTGACTGGTGAGGAAGTGGCACTGAACCCAATCTGGGACCGCCGCCAGTGCACCAAGTTTAATGGAACCAGCTATATCAGCCAGCGTGCTGCCGAAGCCATCTATACCCCAGAGGGTAAGGAGCAGGTGAAGGCTACCATCAATTACTATATGGAGAACGCCCACTTTATGAGAGCGGAACTTCAGAAACTCGGACTGAGAGTATATGGTGGCGAGAATGCTCCATATCTCTGGGTGAAGACTCCTAACGATACACCAAGCTGGAAGTTCTTCGAGGAAATGCTCTATGGCGCAAGCGTAGTCTGCACCCCAGGTGTCGGCTTCGGTCCTTCGGGCGAAGGCTACATCCGTCTTACCGCCTTCGGTGAGCACGAAGACTGCAAGGAGGCTATGGAGAGAATCGCCAAATGGCTGGGAAAATAAACGTTCCAACAGATTATAAAAACATTGAAAATCAGAAATTTTAAATTATATAAGGTATGAGCAACTTAAGATTTGAAGCTGTTTCAGAGGCTTCCAAGAGAAAGCCTGTTGAGGTAACCGCTCCTAGCGAGCGACCAAGTGAATTCTTCGGAAAGAAGGTATTCAACCGACAGAAGATGTACAAGTATCTCCCTGCAGACGTCTATGAGAAACTGGTAGACGTCATCGACAACGGAGCACGTCTCGACCGTAACATCGCCAACGCCGTAGCCAAAGGCATCAAGCAGTGGGCTGACGAGAATGGCGTAACCCACTACACCCACTGGTTCCAGCCACTGACAGAAGGTACTGCCGAGAAGCACGATGCCTTCATCGAGCATGATGGCAAGGGTGGTATGATCGAGGAATTTTCAGGTAAGTTGCTCGTTCAGCAGGAGCCTGATGCTTCATCTTTCCCATCTGGCGGTATCCGCTCTACCTTCGAGGCTCGCGGTTATTCTGCATGGGATCCAACATCTCCTGTATTCATCATCGATGATACACTCTGTATCCCTACCGTCTTCATCTCTTACACAGGTGAGGCTCTCGACTATAAAGCTCCATTGCTCCGTTCATTGCACGCTGTAAACGTAGCAGCAACAGAGGTTTGCCACTACTTCAACCCAGATGTCAAGAAAGTTATTTCCAATCTCGGTTGGGAGCAGGAGTACTTCCTGGTAGATGAAAGCTTGTATGCTGCACGTCCCGACCTGATGCTGACAGGTCGCACCCTGATGGGTCACGATTCGGCAAAGAACCAGCAGATGGACGACCACTACTTCGGCGCCATCCCAGAGCGTGTTCAGGCATTCATGAAGGATTTGGAAATCCAGGCTCTTGAGCTCGGTATTCCTTGCAAGACCCGCCACAACGAGGTGGCACCAAACCAGTTTGAGTTGGCACCTATCTTCGAGGAGACCAACCTTGCCGTTGACCACAACATGCTCCTGATGAGCTTGATGAAGAAGGTGGCTCGCCATCACGGTTTCCGCGTACTTCTCCATGAGAAGCCATTCGCAGGCATCAACGGTTCTGGTAAGCACAACAACTGGAGTCTCGCTACAGATACAGGCATTCTGCTTCATGGTCCTGGCAAGACACCTGAGGATAACCTCCGCTTCGTAGTCTTCATCACAGAGACTTTGATGGGTGTATATAAGCACAATGGTTTGCTCAAGGCTTCTATCATGAGCGCAACCAATGCTCATCGTCTGGGTGCCAACGAGGCACCTCCAGCAATCATCTCTTCATTCCTCGGCAAGCAGTTGACCGACCTTCTCGAGCACATTGAGAAAGCCGACAAGAAGGATCTCTTCACCGTGGCTGGCAAGCAGGGCATGAAGTTGGATATCCCTGAGATTCCAGAGTTGATGATTGATAACACCGACCGTAACCGTACATCACCATTCGCCTTCACCGGTAACCGTTTCGAGTTCCGTGCTGTAGGTTCTGAGGCTAACTGTGCTTCAGCGATGATCGTATTGAACACCGCCGTAGCTGAGGCTTTGACCGACTTCAAGAAGCGTGTGGATGAGTTGATTGCCAAGGGTGAGGATAAGACATCTGCCATCATCGATATCGTTCGTCAGGATTTGAAGACCTGCAAGCCTATCCGTTTCGACGGTAATGGTTACTCAGATGAGTGGGTAGAAGAAGCTGCCAAGCGTGGTCTGGACTGCGAGAAGAGCTGTCCTAAGATTTTCGAGCGTTATCTCGACCCTGCATCTATCAAGATGTTCGAGGATATGGGTGTCATGAAGAAGAACGAGTTGGAAGCTCGTAACGAGGTGAAATGGGAGACCTACACCAAGAAGATTCAGATTGAGGCCCGTGTAATGGGCGACTTGAGCATGAACCACATCATTCCTGTGGCTACTCACTATCAGAGTCAGTTGGCCAAGAATGTGGAGAACATGATTGACATCTTCGGTGACGAGGAAGGCAAGAAGTTGACTGCCCGTAACATCAATATCATCAAGAAGATTGCCGAGCGCACTCAGATTATCGAGACCGGTGTTGAGGAGTTGGTTAATGCCCGCAAGGTAGCCAACAAGATTGAGAATGAGCACGATAAGGCGATAGCTTATCATGACACCGTAGCTCCAAAGATGGAGGAGATCCGTTATCAGATTGATAAGTTGGAGTTGACAGTAGCCGATGAGCTCTGGACATTGCCTAAGTATCGTGAGCTTCTCTTCATCAGATAACAAGCAATTTTCTGGTTTAATTATAAGGTATAGTTTTCGTTTAAGAAAAAGAAAACGCAAAAGCTCTAAAAGAGCTACTCTTCATCAGATATAACAAAGAACGATCAATCTATTTCTTTTATTGGTTGTTTAAGTTTGCGCGGAGTGTGGTTGTGAAATCACGCTCCGCTTTTTTTCCCAAAAAAGCCTACACCTAAGTACACTCTGTATTTAGGAAATACTACCTGCCTCGGTATCAGAATCTAATCATACACATTTCTCCATCAACACAAAGGTGATGAAGCCCAGGAGAAGGGCGTAGGTGGCTTGCTTCTGGAAACCGTGGGCATGGGTTTCGGGAATCATCTCATCGCTCGTTACATAAAGCATGGCCAATACGTTTGTCATTGTTATTTTGCTTTTTATCTTAATCCGTAAATATATCGAAGTTATCCTATCAAATATGCAAGATGCAGATATATGATAGAAGATAAAAAGCATGGACAACCCTCACGGTCATCCATGCCCATCTATTTTCGTATCTGATCTATTCTATTTAATTGTGTTCTGTCATGGTGAAATTGATGCACTTCAATTTCGTATATTCATTCCTATTTCAATTTCTTATAACCGTAAGATGCGTTATTGCCCAACTGCTCTTCGATGCGGATAAGCTGGTTGTACTTAGCCATACGGTCGGTACGGCTCATAGAACCCGTCTTAATCTGACCGGAGTTAGTTGCTACGGCAATATCGGCAATCGTAGTGTCCTCGGTTTCACCAGAACGATGGGAAGTAACGGTGGTGTAACCATGACGATGAGCCATCTCGATAGCATCCAGTGTCTCGGTAAGAGAACCAATCTGGTTCACCTTGATGAGGATAGAGTTGGCTGCACCCATCTTGATACCCTTCTCCAGGAACTTCACGTTGGTAACAAAGAGGTCGTCACCTACCAACTGGCAACGGTCGCCGATGGCAGCGGTCAACTTCACCCAGTTGTCCCAATCGTTCTCATCAAGACCATCCTCGATAGAATCAATAGGATATTTGGTAATCAGTTCTTCCAGGAACTTGATCTGCTCAGCAGCAGTCAGTTTCTTTCCATTAGGATCCTTCTTCTTGCCATCCTTCAACTGGCGGTAATCATAGAACCACTCACCATTCTCCTGAACGGCAAACTCGCTGGCAGCACAGTCCATGGCAATCTTCACGTCCTTACCTGGCTCATAACCGGCATCCTTGATAGCCTGGCAGATGCTGTCGAGTGCATCCTCAATACCATCGAGTGCTGGAGCAAAACCGCCCTCATCGCCCACAGCGGTAGAAAGTCCGCGGCTCTTCAGGAGCTTAGCCAAAGCATGGAACACCTCAGCACCCATACGGATAGCCTCCTTCTCGGAAGGAGCACCCACAGGACGGATCATGAACTCCTGGAAGGCGA
>ERZ779851.908-NODE-908-length-28269-cov-6.730559_pt1 | contig 28269 bp, 26 predicted proteins | sample MGYA00511094_ERZ779851 | MGnify/ENA primary metagenome ERZ779851 (study PRJEB29588, sample SAMEA2155512) | human gut metagenome | biome: human gut; feature: human-associated habitat; material: faeces | place: Denmark | collected 2008/2010 ...
AACGTCGTGAGACAGTTCGGTCCCTATCTGTCGTGGGCGCAGGATATTTGAAAGGAGCTGTCCCTAGTACGAGAGGACCGGGATGGACGCACCTCTGGTGCACCAGTTGTCACGCCAGTGGCACAGCTGGGCAGCTAAGTGCGGATCGGATAAACGCTGAAAGCATCTAAGCGTGAAGCCGTCCTTAAGATAAGATATCCCATGCGTAAGCAGTAAGACCCCTTGTAGACTACGAGGTTGATAGGTTCAAGGTGTAAGCGTGGTAACACGTTCAGCCAGCGAATACTAATCGGTCGAGGGCTTAAACCTCAATGATTTATGTCTTGTCACTCTTTATACTTCGTTATTCAATTTTGAGAGTCCTCTCTCATAGTCGGTGCCGATAGCGGTGAGGGTCCACCTGTTCCCATTCCGAACACAGTAGTTAAGCTCACTTGCGTCGACAATACTCGATGGGCAACTGTCCGGGAAGATAGATAGGCGCCGACACTTAAATAAACACAGCAAGCTTAAAACTTGCTGTGTTTCTATATTCCTCCGTAGCTCAGTCGGTAGTAGCACCTGACTGTTAATCAGGGTGTCACTGGTTCAAGTCCAGTCGGGGGAGCCAAACCTAATATTACAAGAACCGCTTTCAGATTCATCTGGGAGCGGTTCTTGCGTTTCATCTGAAAGCTGCTCGAACTCCCGTATCTCTTCGAATGTGACGGTTTCCTGCGTGTTGTTCAGAGTGAGGACAATAACTGCATGGTCGTCCCATAGGAATACCTCTTTCACAAATGTGTGGATAACTTGACGCTGAAGAGAATTTTCACAGCCGTCCACATTTGAGAGCCTATCGAACCATTCTATGATCTCACATTTTGTAGGTATGTGTGCCTGCGCAAGTTCTGCTGAACGAAGCTGCTCCTCTAATTCGGATTTGCGAAGTTCTAACTCGTCAAGTTTTTTCATTAGCGAATCCGACTTCTTTTCTATGAGCAGGTCGAGGACGTTGTTAAGCTTGGTTTCTGTAATCTGAATCTGGCGTTTGTATTCTTCTGTTTTATTGGTTTCCATGCCGGATTTGTAGGCGGCAATGATTTTTTCAGCCAGGCGCTCCTTGTGTTCTTCCATGTTGAGCAGAGCAAGAACCTGTTCAGTTATGTACCATTCAAGGAAATCTTTCCTTTCCGACTTCTTGTTGCACCCTTTTCCACGGCACTTGCAGCGATAATAGTGGTGCTGCGTTCCATTTTGTGAGGTTCCGCCCACTGCAATCATACTCTCCCCGCAGATACCGCATTTAAGCCGCCCTGCGAGATAATATTCAACTTTTGCCTTGGCTCTTGCTGGGGCTTTTTTTGTGTGCTTGAGGAGTTCCTGTACTTTGTCATAAATGTCATGGCTTATAAGTGCGGGACAGCCGTTTTCAATGGAAATATCCGTTCCGTAGGTAAATGTACCTATATATTTCGGGTTAGTCAGCATATTGTCAAGCGAATTTACCTTGAACTCTCTGCCTGTTCTGGTGCGGAAACCGCGGCGGTTGAGCTCATCCGTAATAGCCTGCTTTCCCTTACCATCTGCGTACATGGAAAAGGCAATACGCGGTATATCTGCTGTGGCTTCATCAATTTCAAGGTGCTTATCTGCTCCCCATTTGTAGCCAAGCGGAGGTTTTGAGCCTGTGGACATACATTTCAGTGCGGATTCTCTCATTCCACGCTTTGTTTTCTGACCAAGCTCCGCAGAGTAGAACTCCGCCATAGCCTCAAGCATTGCTTCGGTTATAATGCTTTCCGGATTATCCGAAAGGCATTCGGTTGCGGATATAACCTGAACGCCGTTCTGTTTCAGCTTGTGCTTATAGAATGCGCTGTCGTAGCGATTACGGCTGAATCGGTCGAGTTTGTAAACAAGCACAAAATCAAAAAGACCTTTTGCGCTGTCAGAAATCATCTGAAGGAACTGCGGTCGATTTGCGGTTTTCGCCGATTTTGCGCGGTCAATATAGCTGTTGACTATTGTATACCCATTTTTGGCTGCAAATTCTTTTATAACGTGAATCTGACCTTCAATGGACTGTTCTGACTGCTTGTCACAGGAATATCTGGCATAAATCGCTGCTCTTTTATTCATATCAGTCACCTCTTAAATACTTTTTGTTGTCTGTCAGATCCTGAACGTAATCTTGTGATTTACTCTTACCATCTTGGTTCAGCAAGCGATAGTTTTTCAAAAGTGTCTGTTCATCTGCGGCAGGCGGATATTTAGTGTTGGTCAAAAGAAAGTAATCGAAATCAATTATTTCACTTAGCGAAATGCTGAGTTCAGCTGCAATTTTGAGCATTTCTTCATAACTTATAATAAAATTTGAATGCTTCTGTAATTCGACCAATTCTAAAAATCTCTTATGCAGTGAAGTTTCCTGACTGACATGACGATGAAATCCTTGTATAAAGAATTGATTTATTACCGGACTGATCAGACAATTCATGCGTATGCCAAGATATCCGGAAATAAAAGATAGCTCATAAAGTTTTATGTCATCTTCCTCCCGCGAATTGACACGTTCTATAAAGTCTGATTTAACTCCAGAAGAGGTTACTATTTCTTCAATAGGTTTATTGAGAAAATGTGCGAAGATTTTCAGCATGCTTAAGATGTTGTGCTTCTCACTGAAAATCAGAAATATTGCTCCGTCTGTTCTCATTCCACTGATATACCATTTGGCAAATGCGTCCTGTATGCTGTCTGGATAGCATTCGATATACTCTGCTGGTATTTTTGCAGCGACAGCCGGTGGTATACGCTTGTAGATATCAGTTTTAGCGAGGAGCAGGTCGAAAAGGCTGGAGAACGGAAGAGTTTTCTCCCTTTTTTCTTCCTCAGGAACCAGTTCGTATCTTGGATTTGTCGGGTCGTTATTATGCCCGGTGAGCCATGCTTCGGTCACACCGAAATACGCTGCGAGAGTATGCAAATTATCTGTTTTAGGTTCATAACTTCCTTTCAGATATCTGCTCAGTGTACTTTTGGGTATCCCGGTATCTGTTGAAACCTGCGTTTGACGGATATTTTTCATCTTCATTGCTTCTGCAAATCGTTCTTTAAAAACTGCCATTCTAATCTTTCCTTTCATTATGTGATTACATTATAGCAACAAATTAAATGTTTGTCAAGTGTAATGTTGTGTGAAAAATTTATGAAAACTCAAATTGAGTGAAAAAAATATATTGACAAATATAAAAGAATAATGTATCATTGTCTTAGTTGCTTAAAAGCAACTGAACTGTAAATGAAATAAGGAGATGATTTTTAGTGGTGATTAAAACGCAATCAGCAATTGAGGACGGGAAAAAGATATATAATGAGATGCTCTCTGAAAATAATGTCAGTTTCCCGCCACCCAGAATAATAACAGGAAGTGTTGAGGAACTGCTTAACAGCCCAGCTATGGACAGGCTTGTACAGTCACTTACTAAGCTTTATATAGAGAGCAAAGGCATGAAATAAATGGTGATGCTGTATGAATGAAAAATCCAGATGGGATAACCCGGTTCAGCCAAACTCGGAGAGAATAGCAATTCCACAATTTCCGGTTAGGTGCCTTCCGGAGTTCGCACGGGCTATGGCAGAAGGAATTTCGACTTCCACATCAACGGATCCTGCTATGGCTTCGGCGGCATTATTAGCGGCTTGTTCATTTTGTTTTTCGGGAGTTTACAAAGTCGAGGGAAAGCCTGGGCATCAGGAACCTCTTAATTTATATGTTCTGATTATAGCTGATCCGGCAGAGAGAAAATCACCTGTAATGCGATATATAAGGGAACCTTTTGATAGCTTCTGTAAAGTAATAAATGATAAAAATCAGCATGAATTATTTGCAGCAGATGAAAAATGCCGGCTTTTGGAAGCTGAATTAGAGCAGAAAAGAAAAAGCAGATCCGATCCGGAAGAACTTGCAGGTCTCCGTGAAGAAATAGAATTGCTGAAAAAGAAAAAGCCAGTCCGGATAACGATTGACGATGCAACTCCTGAGGCGTTGGCAGAGCTGCTTGATGTGAACAAAAGCCTGCTCATGTTGTCCGATGAAGCTGGAATGTTGAAGAATTATACCGGCAGGTATTCAAATGGTGTGCCGAATCTTGATTTGCTTTTGAAGTGCTGGGGCGGTGAGAGCTATCGGAAAGACAGGTGCAGCGGCTGTTCAATTTCCCTTGAAAGACCGTATCTATCGCTTTGCTTGTGCAGTCAGCCGTATATTTTGAGTGACCTTATGGGCGATAACGCATTCCGGAATAGTGGTATGACTGCGCGTATGCTGTATGTTTTCCCTAAGAGCCGTGTAGGAGAGCGAAAATATGTCACACCTCCCGTTAATCCTGAAGTTGTGACAAGGTATTCTGCATTTGTTGACATGGCTTTAAAGCACAAGTTGAATTGCAGTGGAGAAACTATTTTGTATTTGGACGATGAAGCAATACGGTTTTATGCTGGATTTTATGATACAATAATAGAACCGCATCTAAAAATTGATTTTCCGGAATGCCTTGACTGGGGTGGGAAATTTCATGGTCTTATATTACGACTAAGTGCTCTTATTCATTGCATGATTTATTTAGACGCGGGTGTTGACCCAAAAGCACGGAAAATAGGCACTGCCGCCATAAGAGCTGCAATAGAGATTGCAAATTACTTTAAGATGTGTGCAGTCAGGGCTTACAGCAGCGGAAGTGACAGTTCGGTATCCGAAGCGGAATATGTATTGAATAAGCTGCGAGAATACCGACAGTCCAGAGTAAGTGGGCGGGAGCTGTTGCATATCTGTAGGAAATTCAGCCGCAATGAGGAACTTATTCATCCAATAGAAAAGCTGTCTGAACTTGGCTGGCTGCGTGAAATTCCAACAGAATATAGAGGGTCGGGAAGAAAGCCATCTAAGTCTTATGAGGTCAATCCAAAGGTATTTACAACGCAGCAATGAACCAAATGCACCAATATTATTTTGGAGCATTTGGTTCATATGGAACACGACTATTTTACTGCTGTGAAAATAGACGGATATTTCAGCGTTCCAAATGCGCCAAATGAAACAAATTATATGGTGCGTTAGGTACATTTGGAACATTAAGCCAGAGCGTGGGTGGTATTTCCCTAAAAAATAAAATGTTTTTTTCGGCATCTAATATGCTCCAAAAGATGGCATAAAAGCCGGAGATATTCAGATTATGTTTTTACGGCAGGAATAGATGGGTGAACCCATCTACGATACACCGCACCGCCAAAGGCGTTGCGAGTGGTGAAACCGGAGTGCCCCCGCACTAAAATCAGTGGACGCGATTTATAGCCGAGAGGAGTTCAAAATGGCTGAAAAAGTAGAACGGTCGGTGATGCTCTCAAAAGAAACAGCGGGAGCATTGACCAGATATGCAAAACGAAATTACATTTCCGGGTCGGAAGCTATCCGCCGTTTTGTTGAGAAGGGTTTGAATATGGACAGCTATACCAGTGAGCAGGAGGTTATTCGAAACTACATAAAGTCCGAACTAGCCGCAGATATAAAGCCATATATGGAACGAATCATAAAAATGCAGGCGAAGTGCGTGAGAAATTCCGCAGCAGCGCTTATGGCAGGAGTTCATGTGCTGGCTGATTCGTACATTAATGAAATTGAGCCTGAACAGATATTAGCAAATGCATTCAGGCTGGCGGCAAAAGTGACAAAGGAGCAGGAACGGTCGTTTGAGGATTATTCTATGGAAGCTCACGCGTGGTTGAGCGGAGATTGCACTCAGACAAATGATCGTTGAGGTGCGACACCGTGTCGCACCAGAAAGGAGCAGCAGACATGAATGAAAATATAAAGCAGTCAGTAACAATGACTCCAAAAATGTGCGAGGAAATAGAAAAGTACTCTCTGAACCATCATATTTCAAAATCTCAGGCTATCCGGGCGCTGCTTGAAAAAGCTCTTACGCAGGATACTCTGGTCGGGGAACAGGACATTATCAGGAGATATATCCGTGATGAACTGGAGGTTGTTATACCTAATATTCGTGAAATCAAGGATATTAAAGAATACGCTCAACTGAGTTCTAAGTCGTCAGCAGTGGCTATGTTGTGCATTTGCAGAGTACTCTATGACATCTGCCAGGATTGGGGTAGGGTCGATGAGTACTTTGCCCGGGCGATTGTCGCATCGATGAGTATGAATGGGGAGAAGCCCACTTCAGTTGACGAACAGCTGCGGTTTGTTGAGGGGTGGGTAAAGAGTGTTTTTCAAAAGTAATAATTAAATTGAAATACATCTTGTAATTTTTGACTGCCGCATTATTTAAGAATATGGTTTAAAATGAAATCAGTTCAAGAATTTATTCGGCAGCTTTTTTAGAGCAGGGCTAAAAGATAATTATAGTCACAATATTATTATATTGACACAAGACCGTCTTGATGATATAATTGACATAGTAAAAAAGGAGGTGTTTCTGTGCTGATAGTCATTTGCGACGATGATATTGAGCAGATAGCGTATCTTCGCAAGGCACTGCATCAGTGGGCGGCAGACAAATCATTTGCTGTGGACGTTGCCGAATACGAAAGTGCAGAGCAGTTCCTTTTCGGCTATGAGGATACTCCCTGCGACCTGCTGCTTCTCGACATTGAAATGCGCGGAATCAACGGAATGGAGTTAGCCAAGCGCCTGCGTTCCAATGGCGATATGCTCCCGATAGTGTTCATTACGGGGTATTCCGATTACATTGCCGAGGGGTATGACGTGGAAGCCCTGCACTACTTGCTGAAACCTGTAGCTAAGCAAAAGCTGTTCGCCGTTCTCGATAAATATGTAGAGAAACGTTCCGTCAAAGCAGACGAGCTGCTTATTGAAACTGCCGACGGAGCGACCCATATTTCAGCCGACAGAATAACCTATATTGAGGCTTTCGGCAGAAAAACAGCCTTGCACTTATCAGACGATACGATAATAGACTGCACAATGAGCATAAGCAAATTCTCCGCAATGCAGGTGAATGGGTTTGTGAGTCCTCACCGCTCGTACATTGTAAATCTGCGGTATATCAGAACCATCGCAAGGACAGCCCTGATTCTTGACAGTGGCGAGGAAATACCGCTCTCAAGGCGGCTTTACAGCGAAGTCAACAGGCGGTTTATAGAGTTCTACACCCACAGCGAAAAGGACGGTTGAAATGAAAATTCTGATAATAGCGTTAGTGTGTGCGGTTCTGCTAACTTTGGCGTTTTTAGCCGTATTCCTGCTCCGCCGCACCCTCTACAACATGATAGACCGCCGCATAGAGCGTTTCCAGAGCGAGCTTATCGAAAAGCAGGTTCGTGAAATACAGAATATGTACAAGCAGGTCAGGGGCTGGCGGCACGATTACCGTAACCACATTCAGAACATGAAGATACAGCTTGCTCAGGGCAATTACGCCGAGCTTGAGGGCTATCTTGACAGCCTTGCAGACGACCTGACCACGGTCGATACCGTCATAAAAACGGGCAATGTTATGGCGGACGCAATACTTAACAGCAAGCTGTCCGTCGCGGAAAAGCTGAATATCAGAATAAACGTCAAGGCGAATATCCCGAACAACATTCCGCTTTCCGACGTGGAGCTTTGCGCCGTGCTTGGCAATCTCCTTGATAACGCAGCGGAGGCCTGCGCAAAACTACCCGAAAGCGACCGATTTATGCGTATCTATATCGGGTGTCTGAAAAATCAGCTTTATATGTCGGTACAGAACAGCGCAGGAGATGTGAAGAAAATTGCAGGACACTACCTCTCCACAAAGCAGTCTGACGGCGAACACGGCTATGGCATTTTCAGAATTGACAGAGTTGCGAAAAAATACGGCGGTTATGTCAATCGGCAGAACGAGGAGGGCGTATTTGCGACCGAGATAATGGTGCCGCTTTGCGGTTAGTCGTACCATTCATGCAGTATTTCGACCGTTCGTGCAGAAATCAACACGGGCGGTCGTTTTTATGTTATGCTTTAAGGGAGGTGAGAATATGGTAAAAATCACGAAATACACAAAGGAAAAACGAAAGCAGGACAGCGAGAAGCACCGTAAGGAGCAAAGCAAGCATAAATATAAAACCACCCAGAATATGCGGTACATACTCTCGGAAATATGGAAAAGCCAGCCCTTTATGCTTGTGGTGCTGCTTATGTGCGTGGTTGCTTCTGTCGCAGAATTGCTTTTCACTAGCTTTACGGGCAAATATGTTGTTGAGCTTGCTTTGGGAACGTCGTCAAGAGTTCATCTTGCGGTGATATGCCTTTTGCTTATTTTCGGAAAGCGGATATCAAGATATATCTGGAACGAAGCAAGCGATTATTGCGGGTTTTATGGGAACTATAAATTTGCCTGCCATATGACCCGTAAGATCATACGCAAGAATATGTCCACGGACTATGAAAATAACGAAAGCTGCGATAACGGCAACGCTATACAAAAGGCGTGGGCAGGCTCTGATTATATATCGTATCAGACCCTGCACACAATGCAGGAATTTCTGTCTGCGGTTTTGCGCATTTTGGCTTACGGCGGAATACTTTCAATGCTTAGCCCAGTTATGCTGCTTATTGTCGGCGTTCCTGCAATAGCGAGCTACTACATCGAGCGACACAAAATGCAGTGGATATGGAATATGACGGATAACTGGCAGAAATATGTCCGCGAGCTTAATTACATCAGCGACGCGGGAAGTGATTTTTCAGCCGCAAAGGACGTGCGTGTTTACGGCATTGAAAAGTGGTTTAAAAAGCTGTTTGCAAGGTCGTTCGGCAACCGCCTTAACTGGTTTGAGCAGCAGGACGAATGGATGTTCAGGCACGACCTTGCCCGTGTGCTGATGGTGTATTTATCAAACTTTGCCGCCTATGCCTGCGTTATCTATATGGTCGTGAACGGGGATATCGGCGCGGGTGATTTTGTGCTGTATTTTAATTCTATATCCGATTTCGGCTGGGCGGTAAGAGAGGTTTTCGACAAGGCTTCGGGCTTTAACTGGCTTTCGGAAAACATTTCGTTTGCGAGGGAATACCTTGATATCAAGGATAAAACAAATCACGGAACTGGCGAAAAGTTGCCGCTCGGAGAATGCGAGATAGAGTTCAGAAATGTAAGCTACAAATACGGCGGCGCTGAAAACGCCACTATACAGAATATCTCATTCACCCTGCACAAGGGTGAAAGGCTTGCGCTTGTGGGACTTAACGGCGCAGGAAAAACAACGCTCATAAAGCTCATGTGTGGGCTTTACGACCCTACCGAGGGCGAAATATTACTGAACGGCAAGCCTGTGAACAGCTACAACAGAGATGAATATTTCAGACTGTTCGGCGCGATTTTTCAGGATATATCAGTGCTGCCTGTGACTATTGCGGAAAATGTTTCGGGTGCTGAAGCTGAAAAAATAGATACGGAAAAGGTTTATGACTGCCTTAAAAAATCGGGTATCTACGAAAAGGTAATGAGCCTGCCCGAAAAAGAAAACACTCGGCTTGTAAAATCTGTTTTTGAGAACGCAGTCGAGTTTTCGGGCGGAGAAACGCAGAAGCTCGCACTTGCGAGGGCGTTATACAAAAATGCGCCCGTACTGCTGCTCGACGAACCGACGGCGGCGCTGGACCCTATCGCAGAGCAGAAAATGTATCTTAATTACGCCGATTTTTCAAGGGGAAAATCAAGCGTGTTTATCTCTCACAGACTTGCTTCAACACGCTTTTGCGACAGGATAATTCTAATAGAAAACGGCGGAATAGCCGAGTGCGGAACTCATGCGGAGCTTATGGCTCAAAACGGTAAATATGCCGAGCTTTTCGAGCTTCAAAGCAGCTATTACAATGACGAGGAGGTGCAGATGAATGAGTGACAATAACGAAAAGCTCCTAACACCAAAGGAAAAACGGGAGATAATACGGCGCACGCTAAAGGCTGTCAACAAGGCGGACAGGGGCTATATTGCGAGAGATACGATAAAATATTGCGTTGACCTTTCGGGCGATATTTTTTCGATTTTTCTGGCTGCGCTTGTCATCGACGGAATTGCAGGTGCGAAGCCTGTTGATACTCTGCTTATCTATGCGGCGATAGTTGTCGGCGTTCAGGCTTTGCTTTCCGTGGTGCAAAGATTTCTTTTCAGGCGCAGTAATTCTCACAGCTTCAAGAAAACCACGAATATGCAGAAAAATCTCTGGCAAAAGGTCATGACGATGGATTATGTCCACCTTGAAAGCACAGATATGCAGAACAGGTATGCAAACGCACGGCGTCAGCCTGAAAACCGCAGCGCGGGAATAGAAGCGCTCTGCAATTATTTTAGGAACACTGTCGGCGGTATTTTCAGAGTGGTTTCTGGCGCTGTTCTTATTATCCCGACAATATTCAGAGAGCCGACCGAAACGTCAGGCTTTATGGGATTTGTGCAGTCGTTCTGGGGATTTATTGCAGTGGCGGCGATTACGGCTGCTCTGGAGCTTATAAAATCTCTGGTAATAAACCCAAAAGCAATAATCGGGTTTGAGAAAATACATAACGATAAAAAAGTAACTATGGCTCAGCGTGCGGGAAACTTTTTCAATCGCTATGTGCTTAATAATTACCGCAACGGCAAAGAAATAAGAATTTATTCACAGCAGGGTCTTATCGAAAAGGAGCTGGACAGGGCGCAGAAAACAGACTCGGACGGCTGGTTTCGCGGCTATAAACAGGCTATGCTTCCGAATTTCATGATCCAGTTTATAGATATTCTTACCGAAATAATTATGTACGGTTTTGCGGTACTGAGAGCTATGAGCGGAATGCTGACTCCGGGTGAAATTATCGCATTTGTGGGATATTTTAATGAGATATCCGCAGGCGTTTCGGAGATTTCCGATGGAATGGGACTGCTTAAAATAACGCCGACATTCTGCAAGCAGTATTTCGATTTCCTTGACATTCCCGACGAAAAATACAAAGCCACGATACCCACGGAAAAGCGTGACGATAACGAGTACGAATTTGAGTTCAGGCACGTCTGGTTTAAGTACCCAGACAGTGAGGATCATGTGCTGAAAGACGTGAATCTCAAATGGCGAATAGGCGAGAAAATGGCTCTTGTTGGCAAGAACGGCTGCGGAAAATCCACGCTTGTGAAGCTGCTTTGCAGACTGTACGACCCCACCGAGGGCGAAATTACGCTCAACGGAATCGACATCAGAAAATACAGCTACGAGGACTATATGGCGCTGTTCTCGGTGGTGTTTCAGGACAGTAAGCTGTTTGCGTTCAGTCTTGCGGAGAATGTCGCTGCCGATACGGAATATGACGCAGAGCGCGTGACCGACTGCGTTATTCGTGCAGGTTTAGGCGAGCGGCTTGAAGCTATGGAAAACGGCATAGAAACCTGTCTTTACAAGGACTTTGACGAACACGGCGTTGAGATCTCCGGCGGCGAAGCGCAGAAGCTCTGCCTTGCGCGGGCGATTTACAAAGGCTCGCCGTTTATCGTGCTTGATGAGCCGACAGCCGCGCTTGACCCGATTTCCGAGCACGATATTTACACCAAATTCAACGGTATCGTGGGAACGCGCACGGCTATCTACATCTCCCACCGCCTGTCGTCCTGTCGCTTCTGCGACGAGATAACCGTTATGGACAATGGACGAATTGCCGAGCGCGGTTCGCACGATGAGCTTATCGGCAAGGGCGGCGTTTACAAGGAGCTGTGGACGGCTCAGGCGGAGTATTATAAGGATACGGCAGGGGAGTTGTTTGCGTAAGTTTGTAAAGCGGATCATCGTTTTGTTCGCTTGCAACGCTTTATTTCTTAATATGTAAAAAATCCCGGAAGCAAGGCATATTGCAGCTCTTCCGGGATTTTTGCGTTATTCTTTTTAACTATCAAGACATCAAGAATGTTATAGAGTGATTAGAAAGTGAGTGTTTTATATATACGATGCTGTTATTATGCTGAATAATGCGGATGAGATTTGAATTATGGCAAGCAATTTGATTCGCATATTTGGTGGTTAAAAGTAAATTAAGAGTATACGAAATGCAAAATCTTCCTTCAATAGATGATCTTTACCTTAATGTTTAGCATATTTAATTTAATATATAAAGTCAAAATTTGCGTCAAAATATATTGACATTTATTATGAATTGTGATAAAATATAATAGTAGTAAATGCGTTGATTGTGTAAGATAATTGTATAATTACCTGTTAAAACGTTGGAAATTTTATTACGTATGTGATAAAGAAAATACAACTTGCAAATATAATAGTAAACGAAATACGAGGAATTTAATTATGACTAATAAAAACAAACAACAGTTAGCTGAGTTTAAAGTGAAAATATCGAAATTAGGGAATTATGCAAGTAAAGAAAATATAGAAATGGCAATATTAATTATTAAGCAACTCTTAACTTATATTTCTGTTGATGTTCAATTGCAAGGCAAAAAAGATGCATATGAATCATTTCAAATTCTACTTAACTGGATAGAATCACAACCAATAGACACAAATAACGATACTATGATGATTGTGTTAAAAGAAAACCTCTTAGAAAATATTGAATTGTTGCTGAAAAGCACAAACCGGAAAGAATTTAAGCATGATAAGCATGACAATAGAACGAAAAATAATAAAGTCTTTATTGTACATGGTCATAAAGATGAAATGAAATTAGCTGTTTCAATGGTATTGGGACAGCTAGGACTAGAACCGATAATTTTACATGAACAGCCAGATCGAAATCGTACAATCATAGAAAAATTTGAGGACGAAGCTGGAAAATCAAGTTTTGCAATTGTATTAATTTCACCAGATGATAAGGTTGGAATTGTAAAAGAAAAGCCATTTAGAGCACGTCAAAATGTAATACTTGAATTAGGGTATTTTATTGGTAGATTGGGACGTAAGAATGTTCTTGCTCTTTATGATGTTTCTAATAATGAAGAAATAGAACTTCCATCTGATATAGCTGGTATATTATACAAACCATATGATAATTCTAATGGGAGTTGGCGGTTTGCACTTGCTGATGAATTAAAAGCGGCAGGTTATAATATCGATAAAAACAAACTTTAAATTGCAATAATGAGGAGGATCGCAATAGATAGCTTAGAGCATAAGTTTGAAGTAAGTGGGTTGAAGTATGCATATCAAGGCAAATATTTTAGTTAAAGTCATATAAAGTGGTATAACCAAAGGGGCATCTCAAATAGGGGTGCCCCAAATAGTGAAAAATAACTATAAAGATAACGGTGAATTTTTGTAATTGTACCTAATTTTGGCACAAAAAATCACAAACAAACATAATAATATTTTTATTAATATGGTATTGGGTATTGATTTTTTAAGAAAAAAGGTGTATAATGAAAATATCTTATTAAAAATGTCAAAAAAGCAATCACGGTATTTTAAGCTTATAAAAAAAAGGATGGCGTAAAATGACAGATTCGGAAATTGAATTATTTATTAGCAAGTGTAAAATATTTATTTCCTTTATGCTACATCAACAGCAATGGTCAGGACTTACAAAACTTGAGATTGATAACTGGGTAGCTAATTTTGAACCTGCAAATTCTAAGGAGTATTATTACATTTATAAACTATTGACTAATATTATTTACTATTCTGAAAGTGATATTATTAATGCACTTAGAGAGGGAATAAAAGACAAACTATTCTATAAAGAATTATTAAATATGCAGGTTACTGCAAATTTTTCTTTGAGTCAACAAACGCTTTCTCAAGAATATCATACTAATTTGGAAAAGACTTGTTTTATTCCTCTTTTAGATAGTGATGCTCCCTTTGAAAGTTCAAATTATATTTTAAGATTATGTGTTCAAAATAATTTTGTTTCTACCCATCAGTCTATATTTCCCAACGATTTACTGTCCTATGTACACAAAAATGATGTTAAAAATTTAGTTATTATAGATGATTGTGTTGGGAGTGGGAATCAGTTAAGAAAGTTTTGGAAATTTACTACAGTAAGTGATGGTCGTACTTTGCGACAATTCTGTAAAGACATGAACATAAAAGCATATTATCTTTCCCTTTTTGGTTTAAAAGATAGCATAAGTGACTTACAGAATGAATATAATGATCTAACTATCATATGTGTTAAGAAGTTCGCCCAAACGCTCCAAGTGTTTGATGACGAATCCTATGTATGGGATAATATACAAGAAAAAAATGAAGCGTTAGTATATTTTAATACATTTGCGGAAAATAATAGCTTTAGCATTTCTGGTTACAATAATCTAAATTTAGCAATTATAATGCATCGTACCATTCCCAATTGGTCATTACCTATGTTTTGGAAAGAAAATTCTGATTGGAAACCGCTTATGAGGAGGAAGAGCTCTAATGCATAACACCTACAATCCGTTTAAGGCAAATAGAACAGAGCAAATGAAAGAATTGTGGAAGTACTATGTACCTTTTTCTAAACTTGATAACACCTGCAAGCCAATAGTTGTTGAGGGTGGAAGAGGAAGTGGAAAAACCATGTTTTTCCAATGCAATTCTTGGCGTCAAATTTTATCAAAACTATCAAACGAAGAAAAACCTTTGTCTGATATATTAAACGAGGAAGGGTTTATTGGTATATATTATCGAGTAGATACTTCTTTTGTATCAGCAATGTGTAATGAAGATGATGTAAAATGGCATAAACTGTTTGAAACATATTTTAGTATATGCATTTTACAAGACATTTTGCTTTTTTTAAAAGAAATTAAACCTTATGTTAATATTGATCTTAAACAAGAAGTACTGTTTTATTATAATATTTCAAAACGTTTTGATCCCAAAACTCCAGTATCAGATTTTGAAGACTTTTATGATGAAACCAACAGATACTTGGATTGCATTGAAGATGTCATAAATGGTATAGAAACTAGACCGCAAATCAGATACGTTACAGCCCATAGAATAATTAATGACATATGTGTTTCTTTAAGTTTATTATTAAAATCTCAGCTTCTTTTTAAAATCTTTATTGACGAATATGAAACCTTGCAAGAATATCAGCAAAAGATAATAAACACCTTGATAAAGCATAGTGCTCTCCCTGTTGTATACAATATTGGCCTTAGACCACACGGAATGAAAACAAGCCAAACTATCTCACAGACTGAAACCATTGAGGCCCCTCATGATTTTGAAGAAATAGTATTAGGTATTGGCAATAGTAATGAAATAAGTTATTCTGATATTGTAAAACAAATATGTAAGAAACGTATCCAGACTGGGAAAGAAGAAGGTAAAATTCCGCTAAAAGCAGAAGAATCAATTGAATATTACCTGTCTAATTATTCAATAGAAGAGGAAATAACCAGGATTAATACATTTCCTCATAAAACTAAGTTACGTAATCTTATTCAAGAACGCGGCAAGGAAGAAGGGCTTTCTGAAGCAGAAATTAATCAGTGCATTATATCTTTGTGCGACGAAACAAGTCCATTAAATTCAAGAATTCATTATGCTCTCTTGTGTAAAAGAACCTCTTATACACCTAAAATACTCGATTTATTCCATGAGTGTTTAAATAATTCTAATAGATATTCTGATTGGCTTCACAACAGAAAAAATGGAGCTATATATCTCCTTTGTAAAGAAGCAAAGAGAGATAAAATGTATTTTGGATTTGATGCATTCTTAGCTTTGTCATCTAACATAGTAAGGTATTTTCTGGAATTGTGTGAACAAGCTTTTTCTGTAGCTATTAATAACAATTTTAATTGGGACAGACCAATAACACCCGAAGAGCAAACAATTGCTGCAAGATATGTAAGCGAATATAAAATTATAGATATTGCAGGTTATGAACCTTATGGTAAAAATTTAAGAATCTTTGTGCAGTATTTAGGTAAAATATTCTATAAGCTTCATATCGATGAAACATCAACATTGGGTGAACCAGAACCTAATCATTTCTTTACGAAAGATTTATCACTGTCTGAACAAGAAAAAAAGCTGATTTCTTCTGCTATAATGTGGAATGTTTTGCAGGAAGGAGAACCTACAAAAAGAAAAAGTTCTAAACTCTCCCCCGAAACAGTTGATTATTATATCAATAGAATATATGCTCCATATTTTGGTATATCATATAGGAATCAAAGAAAAATTTTGATTAATATAGATGTATTAAGAAAACTCATGAGTGGAAGCGAATCGGAAGCTAAAAAGGGTTTTCAAGCGTTTTTTAAAGAAAAAATGGGGGAAGATGGCAGCGAAGAGATGAAATGGCAAATGTCTTTGTTTGAAATACCTCAAGGAGGTAATGTATGATTAGAGAAGAATATGATTACCAAGACTTAAAGAGCTTCTTAGACTCACAAGAAACCGTTTTAATAGCTGGATGGCCTACCCAAGAGGAAAGAAGCTTTTTTTTCTCAGATATTTGGAAATCCCAAAACCGAGAAGTAATTTTATTAAATAAGCCCAATGATCAAATTGGAGATATGGATGTAATATATTACAGCCCAGATGGTACTGAAAACAAAAATGTCGTCAATTTACGTTTCAGGTTGCTAACATGGTTAAAAAAATTACATCTGAACTCCAAAGTTGTTATTCTTGATTTATCCAGCTTAGATAATGTCTTAGTTATGTATCTTGCCAAAATTATAGTTAATGATATATGTCCCAAATTATTCTTTGCGACATATATTAGGCCTGAAAAGTATATTCAGCAAACAGGAGATATCGGGTTCAATCTATGCGATCAAGTTTCACCTGTTTCAGTGGTTCCTGGATTTGCAAAAAGAATTACAACTTCTCCGCTATTATATGCTTTCATTGGCTTTGATGGAATTAGATTGAAAAATATTGTGGAGTCAGAAAGCAATATACAAAATATTGTTCCAATTGTTCCTTTTCCAACCGATGCACCAAACTGGTATCGAACTACCATTTGGAATAGTATGGAGATTATTAATGGATTTGAAGATATTTCTATAAGGAAATGTCTTTCAGATAGTGTTTTCGAAGCCGTTGATTTGTTGAATGAAATGGTTCCCCAAAACAAGGAAATTATTCTTGTACCACTTGGAACACGACCCCATTCATTGGCATGTGCCCTGTTTGCAAACATTCACCCTCATGCCAAAATATTATACGACTATGTGACAGAAAATGAACATCGTGCTATGGGTATTGCAACCATTAAGGTATATCATTTAACTTCATTTATAAAGATATATTGAGGAGGTGTTTCCTTGGATTATAGTAAATACTATACCCCGCCAGAGATAGCTAAATTATTAATACACCAATTGAGGGTAACCCCCCCAAAAAACGTTGTTGATATTTGTTGTGGAAGTTGTAATCTTTTACATGCAGCAAAAGAAAAATGGAAAACGGCAATTTATACAGGCGTGGATGTTAATCCAACAACTTGTAGTGATATTATATTTGCTGAGCAGGATGGCAGATATTTTTCAATGAATCATCCCAATGAATATTCTATGGTTTTAGCTAATCCTCCATTTGATCATATAAATGAAATAAATAGATATCCTAAATTATATTCTAAGCTTGGTTTTCCTTTTAGCACATCAAGACTTGAAATAGAAATGCTACTAGCCAACTTAAATATCCTTTGTGAAAATGGAACTCTCTTAATAATTATGCCAAGCACATTTATAAATGGACAAAATTATAAAAAACTTAAATGCTATATAGCAAATAAGTTCTATTTACAAAAAATTGTTCATCTACCTGATGATGCTTTTGGGAATGCTCATATCAGTACATGTGCTTTAATAATAAAAAAGTCAAATGTTAAAGCTAAAGTAACCAAAAGGTACTATGTAGAATCTAATAATAATATGTTTGTTATACAAAATTCACCTACCATTATTCCCAAATCCCAAATAGAATCTGGAATTTGGAATGATATTTCTTCATCTGGCAATGAGCATATTAGAGACATTGAAATAAAACGAGGCAATATTTCAAGTCAGTTTTTTAATGATCAAGGTAAAATTCCAGTCTTACATACGGCAAAGCCAAATCATCCTTGGAAACCTTCTGTTAGGTATGCTCTATCATCAACTGATAATCCAATATTTGTGGAGAGCGGTGATATTATAATTAGTCGAATTGGAAAATCAGCAGGTCAATGGTGTAAATACATTGGTGAAAGAATTAGGATTTCAGATTGCTTATATGTAATTCGTGATTCAGATAATTCGTTGTATAACCTATTAAAGGATAAAGAATACTCATTTGCACCAAAGGGGGTAGCCACTAAATACATTACTATTTCTGATTTTCAGAATTGGATTCAATTCGTTAAAGACAAAAGTTAAGTTATAAATATACGGGCAGAAATTTAGAATGCGAGGTTTGGTCTATTGTTGTATCAATAATTTACTTACAGCAATAAACGAATTACGCATAATAATGATTTACTTTTGATGCCTAATCGATACCAAGAAAAATATGGAAGCATATTGCTTCCATATTTTTTTAGTTTTAAAATTTATACTTCTGGACCGATTATTACATAATTGTGTTCCATAAATTCATCCTCGTCTCTATAATTATATAGCTCTCTTTCCTCATCTGCTTGATACGATAAACTTGCAATATAATTAATTGTATCACTTCTAAACTGCTCCCAAAACTCCGGGAAATATTTTTCTAGTATGTCACATACATTTTCAAGACCTACGTCGGACAATAACTATCTCTCGTCATAATCTTCAATTGTATACTCTTCATCAAACTCTAAATATTCTTCTTTGGCAAGGCTTTCTAAAAGACCTTTCATAATTCCACTATCAATTATTTCATTAAGAAAATCTTCTTCTGAATTGTCTAGCAGCCAATAATAATCAAAAGAAAAGGCATTATATCTTTCAATTATAATATAACGAAGATAGCTTTCTTCTTCGTCTATGCAGTTGCTTTCTTTTAAATCATTCACATCTGAATTAAAGGAAACAATAGATAATGTATATCAGAATATTTTTGGAATTGCGCAAACCGGAATTATTGAAGACCAGTTATTGAAATTGCAGATCGGGGCTTTGGACGATGCTTCAGTAATAGAGTTAGCACAACGTTTTATTAGCTACAGCAACAATGACAATCTGGAAAAGTTCTTCCGTAATATTTCTAATCAACAATACATCTATTTAGAGAATATAGATCCGCAATTAACGGAGTCACTTATTATAATGCTTCAAGGGTACTACACTTCGCAAGCATGGGGCTTTGGATATACTGATATTATCGGAAATAATTGCAAAAGATTGTATGAACTTTCGCATAATGTTACAGTAAAAGCAAATCTTCTTTTCACCATCATTGAGGTCGGTATTTCACATAATAGATGGTATGTTATGGGAATTGCCTCCTCTCTATTAGAATCAGCGGTTTCCAGTTTAACAGAGTGCACGGAATTAGCTGTTCTATTATCAAACAGACACATCCACTTAAGTGCTCTTAACATAAATGATTCTATTCTTCCTTCCTGTATAAAGCAATATTATTAATAGCGTGAATACTTGTGATGGCATTATTAAGAAACATAGAATCATGAGCTGCTTTATTGAAGGGGAATTCCTTGAGTGATTTAGCTCAAGGTTCTTTGTTCAAGCAATTCGGGTATTATTCAAATAACGCCTCAGTTTTTTCTACGGCATTCAAAATTTCTATCTCTATGGATCAACAAGCATAATCTCCCTCCAACAACACCCCACCCAACCCGTTCTTTTAAGCATGGCGACGGGGAGCCAGATTTCTGAAAGCGCATTGCAGAGCCATTCACGGCATGCAAGGCGCTTTCGCTGTATCTGGGCATTTATCAAAAAGGTGTCAGTGATCGAATAGCTTATCGATATGCGAGTTATGCCGGCTGCGCTGGAGCTTAAGGTTAAACGCGAGATGTAAATACATCTGCGTTGTCTGAATATTGCTATGTCCGAGGATAAGCCGGAGGGTCTCCAGATCTCCGCCGTCAGCCAGGTAATACGTAGCGAACGTGTGCCGGAGTAAATGCGGGTGAAGCCGTTCTATTCCGGTGGTGTCCTTTAAACGCTTGAAAATCTGCTTGATAAGGTTATCCGAACAGCGTTCCCCCGTTCTGATCGACGAAGAACGGCTCGGATCCGGAAGCGCCGTGACGATATTTCAAGCAATAATTCAAAAGCTGCTCGCACGTCTGATAACCTATAGGGATAAGACGCTGCTTGCTTCCTTTGCCGCGAATGATCATAGATTTAGTATGAAAAGTGACATCACCCATATTGATTCGTGGAATTTCTCCGCGGCGCAGTCCGCTATCAAGCATAAGAAGCACGAAGCATTTATTACGCAGACTGTAATGAGAGAATGAATCATCACAAGCGCGCAGCAGCTTGATGATCTCCTGATCATCAAGTATTAACTGCTCCTTGCAGTGAACCTTAGGCAGCCGGAGCTGTCGGGAGAAGTCCTCGAGGTAATCTTCGCCGATACAAAAGTTATAGAAAGCCTTGACGGCTCGCAGTGATCCGTGAACCGAACTGCTGCTCAGTCTGTCGCCGTTCCGCTTGGTCTGCAATTTAAGATACACACCATAACGCTTAAAATTAAGCAGATTTAATTCTGCAGGATCATTATAAGCTTTCGGAATACTGTTCATAAGCCAGATAAAGAACTCCTCGAGCTGCTCTTTATACCAGCTGATAGTAACCGGGCTGTTGTTCCGGAACTCCTGCTCAAGGAGAAACATATCATACATTTCACGTATCGTCAAAAAATCAACTCCAATGCGCATGGGGCGCCCCGCTCGCACACGCGCAGCCCCATTACGGATGTGTTTATGTTATCGGCGTTAGGCAGAATTGCCGAAATTGAGAACGCCCGCAAGGAAATAGACCAACTCAGCGGTGAGAAAACGCAGGAGATGTTCAGAGTGACGGGATAATTTTATCAAAACATAAAGGTGAGGCATTGATTGTCTCACCTTTATTTGAAATACAGTACAGTCAATTTATTATATTTCGCAAACTTCTTCTACAACATTAATTTTATGCTTTTCTATTTCGTTTACAATATAATCTACATCACCATTGGGAGCCTTTCTCGAATTTATAAGTTGAATTATTACGTCTTCAAGCTGATCAATATAAGATATTGGATAATCCTTACAATTCTCCGCTCCCTTAATTATCAGCGATGAATTTGAGAAACACAGAATACTATACACTGGAACATTGGGGAGTATACTTTTCATGAGCATTTCATGACGTTTCATCTGAGAGACGGGGTTTTTTTCACCAATTATCTTCCCATTGTTTTCTGAATCCCTGATCCACTTTCCGTCTGGCCGAATTTCAACTTGTCCTTTCCAGTGCTTTGTTTCAATTAGAATGACTCCTGAATCACACACTAGGATATGATCGTATTCTTGCGGTTCATCTATGAAATCAGGTTTTTTAAGCAAAATACAGCCATAACGGTATTTGCTTTCGCAGTTCTTTTTGATTTCAATAAAAGAGAGGTTAGAGTCTGATTTCAACCATTTAATTGCATATGCAACTTCTTTTTCTCCAGGATCATTGCTGTCTAATATCTTCTTGATTATTGTCTTGATTTCTCTTTCTTTTTGAAATATATCAAAACCACAGTAATCCTCTAGAAAGATATTATTATCTACAACTAACAAATCATGATCTTTGACTTTAGCATTAGCTTTTTCTATTGATAATAAAGAACGGATTTCTGAATTTTTCTGGATGAAAAAATCATTAAGTTTTTTATAGTTTCCTGTTAATTTTTTTTGTTGCCCCAAAATATTCTTTTTTGATTTTTCTTTGATTAGTTCATTATGTAACACAGAAAATAATTTTATTATATAATTTGCAGAAGATTCTATCTCAATTTCGCGAGCATCTCTCCATTTGACAAAACGATTCATATATGTATATTTTATTCTAAAAGTTCCACAATAGTATAATTCACAAGCGACATTATAACAATCCTTTAATTTTAAGTCAATGTCAAAAGCGCGCAAAATAGCACTTTTGACACCAGTTGAATTGCCAAAGTCACCTTTGGGGTCTTTGAAGTCGTTCAAAATATCTACCAACTGACTTAATATTTCATCTTTATTCCATAGTTTTTCTTTTATTTTCAAACGAGAATTTTTATATCGGTTAATCTCAATTCTAGTTGCAGGTATTATTTTAACATTGGTGTTGGCAGTAATTAATATCTTTTTATCACCGCAAATGCATAATTTTGAATAATTCATATTTGCTTCCATTTAATATCCCAATTGTAAAAAACACACACATTTAATTATTTGATTATATCACAAGCAATGACATTTGTCAACACATTATAGCCATATCCCCCAAACCAAATTTAATTACCCCATATCATTTCATAATATAAGCACTATGCAAATACCGAAAAATATGCTATAATAAAAACGTTGATTTTCACCAACAAAATTCTTAGTAGTAAAACCCCGGATTTTTACTACTATCTGACTACTACACGCGTCCGCGATTTGCCGTATTTCTGTGAAATCAACCGCAAATCTGACAGTACGCAAAATAATGCAATAGAAAGCCTTCTGAAAGGAACAACACAGATGTACAAGATACTATTCGTCTGCCACGGCAATATCTGCCGGTCACCTATGGCAGAATTCATATTTCTCGACATGCTGAAAAAACGAAATATAACCGAAGTCACGGCAGCTTCTGCAGCGACCTCGACAGAGGAAATAGGGAATCCTGTGCATTACGGTACGGCAGCAATATTACGCAGGCTCGGTATCGACTTTTCAGCCAAACGCGCACGCCAGATGACGCGCGCAGACGCCGAAAATTACGACCTGCTGATCGGCATGGACGGCGCGAATATCCGCAACATGACCCGCATAGCCGGTGGGGAATACGCTGATAAAATACGCCTGCTGCTGGACTTCACCGACCGACCCGGGGCGATAGCCGACCCATGGTACACCGGGGAATTTGAAACCACTTACCGCGATGTCTGCGACGGCTGCGAGGGACTTATAAACTGGCTGGGCCGCGAGGGAATAATTTGAGAAAGCTTGAAAGAATGCACCCGGCAGTGTGCTTTGCGTATCTGCTGTCGGTGCTTGGGCTGACTGCATTTGCAGGAGATCCTGTGACCGTTGCAGAATCGCTTGCGGGGGCGCTTCTTCTGACCGGGCTGTCCGGAAGGCTCCGGGGGGGCGGCTGGTATGCAGTCATTGCCGGGACTGCGGCGCTTGCGAATTTCATTTTCGTACACAACGGTGAAACAGCGCTTTTCTTTATCGGGGACTATGCATTCACGCTGGAAGCGCTGGCTTACGGTGCTTTCATCGGTGGAATGCTGGCTGCTGTGTGCCTGTGGGGAGCGTGCGCGGTGCAGTACGTCACCAGCGACAAATACATCTGGCTGTTCGGGAGGGTGCTTCCGGCGGCAGGGTTGGTGCTTTCCTGCGCGATAAGGTTTATTCCGATGTTCATAAGGCGCACGAAAGAATTCTTCGCTGTGCAGAAATGCAACGGCGTGCGCGAACATCTCAGGGCGTTTTCGGCTTCGCTGGGGTATTCTGCAGAGCAGGCGATGGATTCCGCGCTGTCAATGCGCGCGAGGGGTTACGGCACGGCAAGGCGAACGAGTTTTTCGCTGTATCGCTTCACTGGAGGCACTGCGGCTGCGCTTTCGGCGGTTGTTTTGCTTTCAGCCGGGTGCATTGTGCTGATGGTGTTCGGCGCGGGTGGATTTTGGTTTTACCCGGCGCTTTCAGAAATAAGGACAGGAGCAATGGATATCCTGCTGTATTGCGGTTTTGGGGCTTTCTGCCTGCTGCCGTCGGCAGTGGTGGTCAGGTATGGCAGGGAATAATAGTGGAGAAAAAATGGATAATATATGGGAAAAACTTTATAATGCTGCAAAGGCAGTACAGAATGACAGAACGATTTCCAGCTATGTGGAAGCAGGCGGAGTAGCTGCGGCGATACTGTCGGCTTCCGGGCGTATTTATACGGGCGTGTGCGTGGACACATGCTCCACCCTTGGCATATGCGCGGAACGTAATGCGATATTCAACATGATAACCAACGGCGAGCAGAAGATAAGTAAAGTGCTTGCGGTAATGCCGGACGGCAGCTGCGGCGCTCCCTGCGGGGCATGCCGTGAGCTCATGGTGCAGCTTATGCCGGACAACTACAAGGGCGTTGAGATAATGATGGACTTTAATTCTGGCAGGACAGTGACGCTGGGTGAACTCACCCCGGAATGGTGGATATGAAAAATCAGATAGAGATATCGCATTTGAGTTTTGCGTACCCCGACGGGAACACCGCGCTGAACGATGTCACCCTGCGCATAATGCCCGGGGAATTTGTCACGCTGTGCGGACTTTCCGGCTGCGGAAAGAGCACATTACTTCGGCTGATGAAGCCGGGTCTGCAGCCCAGGGGAAGCATTTCGGGCAGCGTCAGCATCTCCGGCAGGGAACTTTCAGCCGAGCCGGACGTGAATTCTGCCGCGAAAATAGGGTTCGTCATGCAGGACCCGGAAGCGCAGACAGTCACCGATAAGGTGTGGCACGAGCTTGCCTTTTCCTGCGAGAGCGTTGGAATGCCCCGGGCAGAGATACGCCGACGCGTCGGTGAAATGGCGTGCTGGTTCGGGTTGGAGGAGCTTTTCGAGCGCGAAACCTCCACGCTTTCAGGCGGGCAGAAGCAGCTGCTGTGCCTGGCTTCCGCTGCTGCGCTGCACCCGGAGATACTGCTGCTGGACGAGGCTTCCTCGCAGCTTGACCCGCTTTCTGCGCAGAATTTCGTTGACGCAGTGCGCAGGATAAATCAGGATATAGGGGTGACAGTCATCGCGGCTGAGCACCGGCTTGAAGAGCTTCTGCCGATATCGGACAGGGTGATCGTGCTGGACGGCGGCAGGATCATCGCGGATTGTCCCCCGGAGCTTCTTGCAGACGCCCTGTCTGAAAACCACCCGATGAGCCGCGCGCTGACTGCGTCTCAGAGGGTGTTCCGAAGCGCAGGGGGCAGGGGTGCTTCCCCGGTTTCGATACGCGAGGGCAGACAGAATGAACTCTGTCGGGAATACCTCCGCACGCATGCTGAAAATTCCCCGCAGGAATTTACCCCCCCAGGCGACCCGCTGCTCACAGTAAAGGAGCTCCATGCAGGCTGGGGAAAGACTGCCCCCGACGTGCTGCGCGGGGCATCGCTGAAGCTTTATCCCGGGGAAATTTACGCGGTAATAGGCGGCAACGGAAGCGGAAAATCCACGCTGCTGAAAACGATAAGCGGAATTCTCAAGCCCACCGGCGGCAGGGTGAAAATGCGCAGAAACGCAGTGACTGCCTATCTCCCGCAGGAACCCTGTCTGCTGTTCTCAAAAGAAACCGTCGGTGAGGAAGCCCCGCGTGAAATGCTTGAGCGTTTTGCGCTGGACGGGCTTTCAGACCGTGACCCGCTTGACCTTTCTGGAGGAGAGCGGCAGAAACTGGCGCTGGCAAAGCTTCTCGCGGGTAAGCCCGATATCCTGCTGCTGGACGAGCCGACAAAGGGAACCGACGCCGCTGCACGCTCCGCAATGTCCCGCATGCTGAGGGAACTGTCGGCGGCAGGCACTGCAGTGCTGCTGGTAACTCACGACGCGGAATTCGCCGCCGATACTGCGGACATCTGCGGAATGCTGTTCAATGGCGCCATGATAAACGAAGCGCCCCCGGCAGAGATGTTCCGGCAGAATTACTTTTACACCACCCCGATGTCAAGGCTGAGGCGCGGCATTATTGAAAAAGAGTGATTTATTTTGCTTCCGGAATTCTAAAAAGTGGTTGATTTACGCGGAAAAGTGTGTTATAATAACTTTGCATACCAGAAATATATTACGTGGCAAAAAATACTATATGACGATATATCGGCTCATCAGCCGAGTACAGATGATATTTGCGCTGTGATATTCCAGCGATGATACGGGCGAAAACAATGTCCGGGTAAAGGAGCACAGATGGCTTATTTTAGTGGCAGTCAGCAGCTTATCGGCAGGCTTGCTGCCGAGATATCAAAGGTGATAAAGGGCAAGGAGGAGGCTGTTCAGCTGATCCTGACGGCAATGCTTGCGCAGGGGCATGTGCTCATTGAGGACGTACCCGGCGTGGGTAAGACCACGCTTGCAATGGCGCTTGGCCGCGCTACCGGTCTGAGTTTCCGCAGGGCGCAGTTCACGCCTGACGTTATGGCGTCGGATATCACCGGCTTCACCATGTTCGACAGGGAAGAAAACCGCTTTGAGTACCGCGCGGGGCTTGTTATGACTAACATTCTGCTTGCGGACGAGATAAACCGTACCTCTCCGAAAACGCAGTCCGCGCTGCTTGAAGCCATGGAGGAAAAGCGCGTTACGGTAGACGGCGTGGTGCATTTACTGCCGCAGCCGTTTATGGTCATCGCAACGCAGAATTCCCAGGGGTATGTGGGGACTTTCCCGCTGCCGGAAGCGCAGCTGGACCGTTTCATGATAAAGATAAGCATGGGTTATCCCACTGTCGAGGAGGAAACCGGAATTCTTCTCGACCGGCTTGGTGGAAACCCCGTTGCAGAAGTCCAGCAGGTTATGACTGCGGAGCAGCTGCAGCAGTGCATAGGCGAGGTCCAGCAGGTGCAGGCGGCTGACAGCATATGCAGGTACATCGCGGAGCTTTCCGCGGCAACGAGGTCGCACAGCGGCGTTGAGCTGGGCGTAAGTCCGCGCGCTTCGCTGGCGATACTGCAGGCGGCAAGGGCGTACGCCTACCTCAGCGGCAGGGATTACGTCGTGCCGGAGGACATCGTAAGGCTGATGATACCTGTGTTCAGCCACAGGATAGTTCTCCGTCAGGAGATGAAGCTGCGCCGCATGGATATAACTTCGGTGCTGCAGGACGCGGTTTCGTCAGTCACACCACCGGTAAGGCGCAATATTTGAGAGGGCGCAGATGAGCAGAAACAGACTTATCTACATCACGCTCACGGTTGCGCTGCTGATATTCTCTGCGGCTTATCAGAGCCGTATCTCGGCAGTGCTGCTCATTGCGGCGCTGTGTTACCCGCTGCTGGCGGCAGTCTGTGTGCTGATTTGCAGCCGCACCAGCAGCGCTGATTTTGTTGAGAACATCAGCCGTAACGGTTCAGGGAGTTCCACGCGGATAGTGAGGCAGAAGGGCGAGGAATTCGACCTGTGGATATATGTGCGCAGCCGGTCGGTATTCCCGTGTGCGCCGATAGAACTGCAGTGCAATCTCCCCGACCGTGAGACCGGGCTGTTTTCGATGAAGCGCATTTACGCTTCCGTGCCGCCTTTTGGCAGGTGCCGGATAGCCGTTACAGTGATGCACCGATACCGCGGCGCGTATGTTGCGGAGATCAGCCGGGCTGTTTTCTACGACCCGCTGAGGATAATCCGCATAACAAGAAAGATACGTTCAGAGGCGACGCTGATATTCCAGCCCCGCAAGATGGATTTCGGTGAACTTATAGCCGAGGCGCCCGGTGAGGAAAACACCGACCCGTCGCTTCTTCTGAAAGGCGAGCGCGAGGACTTCTCACACGTGCGCGAGTATGTTCAGGGCGACGTAATGCAGCTGGTTCACTGGAAGCTCACCGCAAAGCTGGACGAGCTGATGATAAAGCAGTACGACCAGACTGCGGAACGCAGAACTGCAGTTCTGTGCGATTACCGCAATGACATCACGGATACCGGAGCGGCGATGAAGTACGCCGACGCGGTGATAGAAGCTGCAATAGCGGTGGCTCTGGCTTCAGTAAAGGCTGGTATTAACAGCATTGTTGATTTCGGCGCGATCATCGGGAATTACCGCTGCGATATCCGCGATATGGCAGATTTTGAGCGCTTCTATGATATGGCTGCGGTGATACCCACAAAGGTCGAAACGATGGAACTGCGCCAGCTTATTACCGAGGGTCAGCAGGGCGCTTCAGTGGTGTTTGTGATAACAGGAATGCTCACCGAGGAGCTGGTTGCAATGCTCGACATCATGGCTGAGGGCTTCCGCGGGCTGATGGTGCTCGCGAATGTCAGCCCCGGTCAGAATGCGGAACTCGAGACCCGCGCTTCCCGGCAGCACTTTGAATATGTTCCGATAAAGATGAAAGAAGCTAATTAAAATCCGGTCTTACTTCGCGGATAATTCCTATAAAATAAAGGCGCTGTAAAAAAAGAAAAGGCTGCATCCAGAAAAAGAAAGGATGCAGCCT
>ERZ779851.909-NODE-909-length-28266-cov-11.607777_pt1 | contig 28266 bp, 28 predicted proteins | sample MGYA00511094_ERZ779851 | MGnify/ENA primary metagenome ERZ779851 (study PRJEB29588, sample SAMEA2155512) | human gut metagenome | biome: human gut; feature: human-associated habitat; material: faeces | place: Denmark | collected 2008/2010 ...
GTAAATACCCGTGACTGGACTTTCACCAGTAAGATTAGTGCCATGCTCGGCACACTAGGAAAGGGCACAGCAGAATCAACTCTGTGCGCCCTTTTCAAGAACCCGAGATTATTTAGAAACTTTCTTTACGGTTCCTTTGAATCCGGCTTTCTTCAGCTGAGCCTTGAATGCTTTCAGCTGCTTTGCAGACATACCGGAAACCTTGATTGTCATCTTTTTGGTGTTTACACCCTTAAATGCAGTCTTGGCAACCTTTACGGAAGCAGACTTGATGACGATTGTCTTTACAGACTTTGCACCTGTAAATGCCTGAGCGCCAATGGTCTTGATGCTGGCTGGAAGTGTAACAGTTGTAGCTTTTGTAGCATTTGCAAAAGCCTTTGCTCCAATTGTTGTAACCTTGTAAGAGACTCCATCTACAACGACCTTAGAAGCTACTGTAACACTCTTCTTTGTTGTCTTTGGTAAAGCCTTTACGGTTGCTGTACCGTTTGCTGCGGTACTTACCTTTGCGCCATTATCAGCCTTGACGTTTGTCTGTTTTTCCGGAGCTGGAGCTACTGTTGCAGAATCTGTTGCAGCATAAGCAGTACAAACAGATCCAAACATCATAGTAGCAGCGGTAATACCTACCAGCACCTTCTTGATTAATTTGTTCATTGGGATATAATCCTCCTTCCCTGATGATTGATTTATGTGAAAACCCTTTCGGGGAATCACCTACTTCTGCTCTGTGCCATAGCCATAATATCCATGTTTTCCATAGTAGCCATAGCCTTTTCCATAATAACTCTTGCCATAGTAGTTGCCATATTTGTGATAATATCCATTTGCAGCGCCTTTGGCACGGCTGAGTGCAATGCCGACAACCGGACACCCGGCACGCTCCAACTGGCGGATCGAATTACGAACCATTGCCTTTGGCGTTTCTCCTGCGCGGACAACCAGCAGTGCGCCATCACACAGCGAGCCGATCTTCTCCCCATCCGATACCAGATTCAATGGTGGAGCATCAATAAACGTATAACGATAATTTTCATCCAGTTCCTCAAATGTACTTGCCAGTTTCTGTCCTTCGAGAAGCATGGACGGGTTAATAATATTTTCTTTATTCGGAAGGAGATCTCCCGCTCCGATATTGGTACGCAACACATATTTGTCCAGCGTATCGTCACTTGCCAGATAATCGGAAGTTCCCAGAATTTTTCCATTGTCTTCCCGGACAATCTGATATTTGTCAACCATAACACTCTTGCGCAGATCCATGTCCACAAGAATGCTCTTGCTGCCGGCTTCTGCCATCTGACGCCACAGCTGCATGGCAATAAAACTTTTTCCCTCATCCGGAGCGCTGGATATCACCATGATTTTTTTCACTTTGCTTCCAAGAAAGCTCACATTGACGCGCAGACGGTTCAGTGCTTCCTCTACCGCATACGGAAGTTTCGGCATATTCTGGACGGTCGCACGGTTTTTCGGTGTAAATTCCATTACTTTTTCTTCCTTCTTTTCTTTTTCTCTTTACTGATCGCTTTTTCTACCTCATCAGAAATTTCTTCGATATCCCCCTCCGGAATAACGGTAAACGGCATGATACCAAATTCTTTTTCGACATCCTCTGCCGTATTTAAGCTGTCGTCCATAAGCATACGTACCACGAAGATCACGGCTACAAGAAGCATTGCAACAACCGCTCCGAGAATAATATTTTTGGCAAGGTTCGGCGAACTCGGTTCATCTGGAACCACTGCATATTCCGCAATGGTCGGCTGTGCATTCTCCGATGCATTCATAACTTTCGGAATGTAGGTTACCGCTGTATCTACAAGTTCATTGACCATCGACTGTGCAAGTTTTGGATCATTGTCCTCCACCGACACAGCAAGTAACCGTGAATCTCCAACAACCGAGATGCTTACTTTCTTCAAAAGATCTTCATATTCCATATCCAGATTCAGGTTATCAATCACTTCATTGAACACGGGACGGATTTTGATCAATTCGGTATAGTCCTGGGAAAGGGATGTTCCGATATTGAAATCCGACAGATCAAGCACACTTCCACTGGATGCGGAAATCATATACATTTTTGCAGTTGCCGTATATTTTGGTGTGATCAGAAAATGTGTGATGGAGCCTGCAATCACTCCCCCGATCACAAATGCGAGAATCAGCCATACCAGCTTTGCCCGCAGCAGATAAAAAATTTCAAGCAGATCAATTTCGGTTTCTTCGCTGTTCTGCTCTGTCAATTGGTTTTCCTGGTTCATTCGTTACTTTCCTTTCTCTTGCACCAGTGGATACAGTTGTTTCATGGATGTCTCCAATGAATCTTCATCCATATAAAACTCCCAGTGTTTTTTTCCATCGTGCAGCTTTTCTCCAATTTTGGATGTACCGTCGATTGTGATAATTCCTTTGTCTGTATATCCCTGCATATCCTTTAACAGGGCAGTCAGATCATTCATCTTAATATCTGTCGTCGCATATGGGCGCAGCCGGTCATATAATTTCACGGTCGCATTGACATCCCCCGCATTCTGTTTTTTTATCTTTTTCATGAATGCGTTTAAAAAGATCTGCTGGCGGCGCATACGCTGCGTATTGCGATCGTCATCCATGGCATACCGGGACTGCATGAGCAATTCTGCCTGCCGGTCTGTCAAAGTAAGCGTTGCACCTTTCTTCATAGCCGGATCCAGCTTGGTCATATCATCTTCCAGTGTAACGGTTACTCCCCCCACCTCATGATTCAGAAGTGGCATTGCATCCATTTTCAATGCATAGTATCCATCAATAGGCAGCCCCCCAAGCATTTTGGATACGGTCTCAACCGTATTGTCACAGCTTGCAGCCTTGTCCTTTCCATACCAGTGTGCCGTGCAAAGCTGCATCTGTGCACTAGCATTAGCGCTTCCGTCTTGCAGAAGCATTGGCACTTCGGTGATGGTGTCCCGGTTCAGCTGCAAAATTCCATATGTTTTTTCTTCTTTGTCCACAACAACAAGCATCAGTGCATCTGCCATCGAGCCATGATATTCTTCTCCTTCGGCATCTTCGTTTCCGCTTTTGTCGGTTCCGATAAAGAGATACGTCTGAACCGGATGCGCAAATTTCCAGGTCTTTTTATGTAGCTTGATCGAGACGGTTTTTTCCTGAAATTCCTTCCAGACACGCTGCGTTTCATTTTCTGTGGCTGCCTGCTGGATACGCACGTCGTGCCGATCCATCCCGCGGATGATAAAATATACAGCAATGATTACAAGTACGGCAATGATAATTTCTATAACTGCACGCATGGTTTTCTTTTTTTCGCTCACTGCAGTACCTCCCTGGTCAGGCGATCCGTTTTCTGGAGGAACGCTTCGCCAAATCTCTTTGCAAGCACGATGCGCCCCTCAGCAAGATTTGGATGCCGGGTATCCATGTTGTGACAATCACTGCCAAGAATAATGGTTGTGGCTTCTTTTGCAAGCTGAAACGCTTTATGCCTCTTTTTCCAGTTCAGAAATACGCCTGCATTCATCTGCTTGTATAACGGAAGTTCCATGACGGCATCCCAGATTTCTTTTTTCTTCTGGAATTCGTAATAACGCTCAATATGGGCAAGGACAACTTTCAGTTTCTGGTGCCGTACCAATTTCTCCACATCTGCATAAATAGCAGAATTCCACTGGGCAAACGGCATTTCCAGAAGAAGTGTCTGTGTTCCTTCCACACAAAGCTTCGGGATCATTCCGGCACTTCCGATTCCTTGAAAATAGTAAACTTCCGCTGCCAGATACAGCTTCTGGTCAAAACCATTTTCTTCCATCGCAGTTTTTAATTTTTCATAGCTTCGCTGTCTGCGCAGCAAAAATTCCTCCACAGAATCCTTCTGTGCATAAAAATGGGGAGTTGCTACGATTTCATCAACCTGCTGCTCCCTCTGCGCTGCTAACATTCTTAGTGACATTTCTACATTCCGGCTTCCGTCATCTATTCCCGGAAGAATATGTGTGTGAAAATCAATCGGCATTTTTTCTCTTTGCTGTTCATAATTATTCTATAATTATATTTGCGACAAAAATATTTTACTCCATATCCTGGTCTTCTCACAGTAGGTTTACCCGCGAAAATTGGCGAATTTTCCCGTTTTTCCGTTTGTAAACGCACAAATACTCAAGTCCTAAACGCGCCTATATTTTACGTTTGAAAAGTGTTTATTATATTTTAATAACTGATACTATCTTTATATAGGAAAATTGGTAATTTTTGGGAATACAGAGGATTACGAAATGAATAAGAAACGGGAACCTTATGATAGAATTGCAGTTGGCGAACGGATTCGCCATAAGCGGATACAACTTGGACTCTCGCAGGATGAACTGGCGGTGCGGATCAACCGGGCAACAAAATACTGTTCCGATATTGAACGAGGGATGTGTGGTATGTCTGTGGAAACCATGCTGGCGATTGCCAAATCGTTAGATATGAATTTAGATTATATGATGTTTGGAGAAATCTCTGAAACGGAGCGGGAATGGCAGCAAAAAGATGCAATGACACTGATCCACATAATAGAAAAGGCGCCCGCCTCCCAAAGAAATTATGCGATACGCCTTCTCAAACTATTTATTGCAGCAACCGGTACTTCCTCTACATAGACCCGTTCTTCTTCACGACTTCCGGTACCGTCCGGAAAAGTATTTTCACATCCAGTCCCAGACTCCAGTTTAAAATGTAATACCGATCCAGTTCCACAACTTTTTCAAAATCGGTAATATTGCTGCGGCCGCTCACCTGCCACATTCCGGTGATTCCCGGTTTGATGGCCAGACGGCTTCTGTGGTGCAGTTCGTATCTGACCCACTCATCCTCTGTAGGCGGTCTCGTTCCTACCAGAGACATGTCCCCCTTTAAGACATTCCAGAACTGTGGAAACTCATCGAAAGACCAGTCACGGATAAAGTTCCCGATTCCTTTCTTCACCGTTCCATCCGGCAGCTGTCTGCAGCCGATGATGCGTGGGTCAAAATCCAGCTTAAACATCAGCCCATCTGTGACTCTGTTTTCTGCTGCAAGCTGTGCCTTGCGTTCTTCTGCATCGGTATACATACTCCGGAACTTGTACAGCTTAAACTTCTTTCCGTTTTTTCCCACACGGATCTGGGAAAAGAATACCGGTCCGGGTGACTGAATCTTAATGGCGGGAGCCAGAAACAGAAACAGAATACCGGTGAGCACACATCCCACCAGTCCCCCGATAATATCAATCAGACGTTTTACCAATAACTCTCCGGTGGAAATGGTATTGATGCTTGTGGTTAACACGGTGTATCCCCCAAGACGCTCCACAAACTGCCGCTGTGTTCCGACCATCAGTTTATCTGCCAGCTGAATATGTACCGTAATTCCCATCTCGTTTAACTGCCGGACAAGATCATCCAGCTGGGCACTCTGCAATGGCAGATTTACAAATACTTCATCCACCCATTCCCTGCAGAGATATTCCACCACGTAATCACCTGCTGCAACCAGAGGAATCCCTGCAATTTCCGTTGGATGATCCTCTGGCATGTTTCCTGTCACAGCCACTCCCGATATCTGAAACATCACATAGCGTTTCGCCCGGATATCCTTTTCCACCTGAGACAGCCGGTCAAAGTTTGTGATAACCAGTACGGACTTGTTCTGCTTCAGATGCAGCGTGCGAAGAATATGTTTTTTCCACAGAAGTCTTGTTCCATAGGTAAGCAATCCATAGAATAATGCCATGAGAAAGAACGTGATTCGCGAAAAATCTCCCGCATCCTTTACCGAAAACAGATACAGGACAGCAACCAGTTCCACAATCGCCACATGCTTAATGGTTGCGATAAACTCTACCAGATATCCACGTTTTAATACATTTTTAAGTGTATTCAGGAAAATCAAAAGACAAACATCTATCAGGATCAGAACGATAGACAAATTTGCATATATGTAATTGGTATATAGATTGACAGTTCTATGTCGTAATGTATAGGCTAAAAAAAATGCCAGCTGCAGGCAAATCAGATCCAGAATCATAAAATCCAGATGCTTTACCCAATTGTTTTTATTCTTCCGGTACACAATATCTCCTCATTTGTATACAAACTTACTACTACGATTGTACCAAACTCCGGTGTAAAAGTCCATAAAAGAGGGAGGATATTCCCATGAAATACCCTCCCTCTTATTTCCATTTTCACTTATCGATACTCTGCAAGATTAATACGGATCAGAGCCTTATGCAATGCAAATTCCGCGCGCTTCAGATCCAGATTGTCATTTCTGTTGTGAATCCGCTCCTCTGCTCGCTCTCTTGCGGCTTCCGCGCGCTCCAGATCAATCTCATCCGGCCATTCTGCCAGTTCTGCCAGAAGTATTACCTTATCTCCCAGAATCTCGGCAAACCCGGCATGCACTGCTGCCACCTGTTCTTCATCCCCATGATGGATCGTGACAAGCCCCGGTTCCAGTACCGTTGTAAGTGGAATGTGATCACGGTATACACCGATCTCGCCGGATTCCGTATTAAATTCCAGCAGATCCGCAGTTCCCTTATAAAAAACGCGGTCCGGCGTGATGATTTCTACATCAAATGTCTTTTCCATCTCTGTTTCCTCCAGCCGGCACACACATTACCCTGCATATGCCGCCTTTACCTCATCAATTGTTCCGGCATTCAGGAAATAACTTTCCGGCACGTCATCCAGTTTTCCATCCAGAATTTCACGGAATCCGCGGATGGTCTCTTCCACCGGAACATATTTGCCTTCCAGTCCGGTAAACTGTACTGCCACGGAAAACGGCTGCGACAGGAATCTTTGTACTTTACGTGCCCGGCTGACAACAAGCTTATCATCCTCCGACAACTCATCCATACCGAGAATTGCGATGATATCCTGCAGTTCTTTATATTTCTGCAAAATCTCCTGTACCCCACGCGCAACCTTAAAATGTTCTTCCCCGACAATTCTCGGATCAAGGATACGCGAAGTAGAAGCCAGCGGGTCCACTGCCGGATAAATTCCAAGTTCCACGATGGAACGATCCAGTACCGTTGTGGCATCCAGATGTGCAAACGTCGTGGCCGGTGCCGGGTCTGTCAGATCGTCGGCCGGCACATATACCGCCTGTACGGAAGTGATAGATCCGTTCTTTGTGGATGTAATCCGCTCCTGTAGTGCCCCCATCTCGGTCTGTAAGGTCGGCTGATAACCTACTGCGGACGGCATACGTCCGAGCAGGGCAGACACTTCCGATCCTGCCTGTGTAAAACGGAAAATATTATCAATAAATAACAGAACATCTTTTCCGCCTTTATCACGAAAATATTCTGCCATCGTAAGCCCGGTAAGTGCTACACGCATACGTGCCCCAGGCGGTTCGTTCATCTGTCCGAACACCATGGTTGTCTTATCGATAACTCCCGACTCTTTCATTTCATAATACAGATCGTTTCCCTCACGGGTACGCTCTCCGACTCCGGTAAATACCGAATATCCACCATGCTCTGTAGCAATGTTATGAATCAGTTCCTGGATCAGCACGGTTTTTCCTACACCGGCTCCTCCAAACAATCCGATTTTTCCACCTTTCTGATACGGGCAGAGCAGATCGACAACTTTAATTCCTGTCTCTAACATTTCCTGGGAAGTTGCCTGTTCCTCAAACGAAGGTGCCTTCCGATGAATCGGCCAGTGCTCCTTTGTCTGCGGAGGTGCAATTTCATCGATTGGCTCTCCCAGCACATTAAACAAACGGCCAAGTGTTTTTTCTCCTACCGGTACCGAAATCGGTCCTCCCGTCGCTATGGCATCCATACCGCGGACAAGTCCGTCCGTCGGTCCGAGTGCAATACAACGCACGGTATCATCCCCCAGATGCTGTGCTACTTCAACGATCAGTTCTCCGCCCTTTTTTAAAGGAATACGGATTGCATCATTGATCTCCGGAAGATGTCCTTCCGAAAATTTGATATCGAGCACGGCACTGATCACCTGCGTGATCTTTCCTATTGCTCCTTTATTTTCCATGTTTCTTCTCCTTTATTACGTCACTCTATCGCATTTGCTCCCGCAATAATTTCCGTCAATTCCTGTGTGATAGATCCCTGTCTTGCACGGTTATATTTCAGGGAAAGATCCTCTATCATATCTTCCGCATTGCTTGTTGCGGAATCCATGGCCTGCATGCGGGCACCGTTTTCACTTGCCACGGCTTCTACCAGTGCCCCATAAAACAGACTTGTCACATATTTTGGAATAATCTGATTCAGAGCCTCCTGTTCGTTTGGCTCATAATTCATAAGAATTTCTCTGGAAGACTTTTCCTCCGAAGGTTCACTTACTTCCACCGGAAGCATACGGATCAGCTGCGCTTCCTGACTTACGGTATTTTTAAAATGCGTATATGCCAGATAGATCTCTCCTATTTTCCCTTCCGCGAAATCGTCGAGCACTCTCTTACAGAGTGCTGCTGCATCCGGATATGTCGGATTTTCCATAATTTCCGAGGCATCTACCTCGATGTGATATCCTTTTCGCTCCAGTATCTCAATTCCTTTTCTGCCAACTGCATAGATCACGACATCCTCTTTGGCAACATCATCACTTTCTGTGATCAGTTTCACCACATTCGCATTATATCCTCCTGCAAGTCCACGATTCGAAGTCAGTACAACGATCGCTTTCTTTTGGGATTCCCCGCTTCTTAAGTATAGATGATCAATATTGCCGCTGTGTGCTAAAATGGAACTTACCGTCCGGTACATATACTGAAAATAGGGATCTGTCTGTTCTGCCCGCCCTTTGGCTTTCTGGAGTTTTACGGTAGAAACAAGTTTCATGGCTTTGGTAATCTGCTGTGTGCTCTGGATACTTCCTTTTCGTCTTTTTATATCCCTCATAGACGCCATGTGTTATCACCCCCTGTTATCATACCCTCACGCCAGGTATTCTTTTTTCGTTTCCTGAATAGCTGCTATCAGTTTCTGTTCCGTCTCCTCATCGATCACCTGCGTCTCTGTAATCTTTCCGGTAATCTCCGGATATCTGGTATCAATAAGTTCGAGTAACGCATCCTGAAAATGCAGAATTTTCTCTACCGGAATGTCCATAAGATACTTTTTCACTGCCGCATAGATGATAACGATCTGTTTTGCAACCGGCATCGGCTGATACTGCGGCTGTTTTAAGATTTCTTTTAATCGTTCTCCCTGTGCCAGTTTCTCGCTCGTGTCTGCATCCAGTTCGGAACCGAACTGTGCAAATGCAGCCAGTTCCCGGTACTGTGCCAGTTCTGTACGGATAGGCGCCGCAATCTTTTTCATCGCCTTGATCTGTGCGGCTCCTCCTACACGGGAAACGGAAAGTCCCGCATTGATTGCCGGGCGGAAACCGGCATTAAACATCTCCGTCTCCAGATAAATCTGCCCATCTGTGATAGAGATTACATTTGTCGGAATATATGCAGATACATCTCCCGCCTGCGTTTCAATGATCGGTAATGCCGTCAGGGAACCTCCTCCCAGTTTGTCCGACAGACGTGCCGCACGCTCAAGCAGACGTGAATGCAGGTAAAAGACATCACCCGGATAAGCCTCACGGCCCGGTGCACGCTTTAACAGCAACGACAGGGTCCGGTATGCCATGGCATGTTTGCTCAAATCATCGTAAATAACAAGTACATCTTCGCCATTCTCCATCCACTCTTCGCCGATTGCACAGCCGGAATACGGAGCAAGATACTGCAAAGGCGCAAGTTCACTTGCCGTAGCCGCAACAACGGTTGTATAACTGAAAGCTCCATACTCTTCGAGTGTCTGGACAATATTGGCAACGGTAGAAGCTTTCTGGCCGATTGCCACATAAATACACTTTACCCCCTGCCCTTTCTGATTAATAATGGTATCAATTGCAATCGCGGTCTTTCCGGTCTGACGGTCTCCGATGATCAGTTCCCTCTGTCCTCTTCCGATCGGCACCATGGAATCAATGGCTTTGATACCGGTCTGCAGTGGTGTATCCACTCCCTTTCTGGAAATGACACCGGATGCCACACGTTCTACCGGACGGTATTTATCCGTTGTGATCGGTCCCTTTCCGTCAATCGGCTGTCCGAGCGCATTCACAACACGTCCGAGCAGTGCATTTCCTACCGGCACTTCTACCACACGTCCGGTTGTTTTAACCGTATCTCCCTCATTGATATTGTGCTGACTTCCGAGAAGTACCGCACCGACATTATCTTCCTCCAGGTTCAGTACCATACCGTATACCTCTCCCGGAAATTCTAACAATTCTCCCTGCATCGCATTTTCCAGTCCATGGATACGTGCAATGCCGTCCGCCACCTGAATGACGGTTCCCACATCTGCCACTTCCAGCTGGGAAGCATATCTTTTGATCTGCTCCTTAATGACAGAACTGATTTCTTCTGGTTTTAAATTCATGGAGCGCACTCACCTACTTTCAATTGTATACGTTCTAAGTCTCTTGTCAGATGTTCCAGTCTGGTCCGGACACTGCCGTCCACAACACGGTCCCGGATCCGGATGACCATGCCTCCGATCAGTGCGGGATCCGTGGTATAATGTATCTCAAACTGAACGTACTTTGTCGTGTCGAGCAGCTTTTGTTCCACCGCCTGTTTCTGTTGCAGTGTCAGTTCCATCGCCGATGTGACATAGGCAGTACCTATTTTTTTATACTCTTTGACACGGTCAATAAAATAAGTGAATACCTGATCGGTCTCCTTATAATGCCCTTTTTGTACAAGCATCCGAAGCAGTCCCACCAGTTCATCACCGATACGTCCTTTGAAAATATCCTCGATCAGTCTGACTTTTTCTTCTTTTTCGATTTTGGGATGATTCATCAGGCGGGTCAGTTCTGTATTTTCACGCAGAATCTGTGCAACAGCCTGCGCCTCTTCATATAATTGATCCACCATATGTTCTTCAACCGCCAGCGCAAACAAAGCATCCCCATATGTTTTGGATACTAATTTTGCCATGTCGATTCACCCATTTCTTTTAATGTTTCATCCACAAGTGTGCTCTGAATCTCTGCGGTAATGGAAGATGCCACAACTTTCTGTGCCATCAGGGATGCCACAGTGATCATTTCCTGTTTCATATCATTCATGGCATGCTTCTTTTCCAGAAGTGCCTCCTCCTGTGCATGTTTTACAATGCGTGCAGCTTCTTCCTTTGCCTCATTGACAATGCGGTTCTGGTTCTTTAACGCCTTTTGTCTGGCATCTGCCAGAATCGTTTCCGCTTCCTTGTCAATTTCTTTTAACTTTGCCTCATACTCCGCTTTCAGCGCTGCTGCTTTTTCTTTGTCGGCGCTGGCCTCATCCAGTTCCGATGAAATGTGATCCTGACGGTCTTTTAAAAGTTTCCGTGCGGGATTAAACAGCAGATATGACATCAGCATATAAAGGAAAAATACTGCAATTGCCAGCAGGGCAGCATCAAAGAGCAGCTGTGGATTTAAATCAAATAAAAATTCCTGTGCAGCTAACACTCGTTTGCCCCTCCTTTATCCAAGCGGATGTACAAAAAGTAAAAGCAGTGCGACAACAAGACCATACAGACCTGTCGTCTCTGCAACTGCCTGACCTAACAGCATGGTGGACATAATCTGTCCCCTTGCTCCCGGATTACGTCCCACGGCTGCTGCGCCGTGTCCGGCTGCGATACCCTGTCCAATACCAGGTCCGATACCTGCAATAACTGCAAGTCCTGCACCGATAGCCGAACATGCTCTGATTAAATCCTGTCCTGAAATATTCATAGTAAAATCCTCCTTAAATTAAATACTTGTTTTGATACAAGGAGCAAATCGCATGAGAGTTCCGCTTACGCGGAAGCGATTTGCGTAGGAAATGCATCTTGAGGATGCATTTCAATCTTCTCCACACGCCTGTGACACATAAGTCATTGTGAGCATACAGAACACATACGTCTGGATTGCTCCGGAAAACAGATCAAAATATACGTGCAGTGCTGCCGGCCATGCCGTTGCAATTACCCCAAGCAAACCGTATACCAGTGCCATGATTACGGTTCCTGACAACACATTTGCAAACAGACGCAGCGACAATGAGATCGGTATTGCAATCTCACTGATAATGTTGATCGGCGCCCAGAGTGGAAGCCATGGCGGAAGCGGTGAACACATACCTGTCCATATTTCTTTCAGACTCTGGTGTTTTGCCTTGTTGAAACGGATCATGAAAAATGTGATCAGTGCAAGTGCAAGCGTGGTTCCGTAATCTGCCGTCGGCGGGCGCAGGCCAAACAATCCAGATATGTTACTCATCAGTATAAAAATAAAAATCGTGCTGATATAGTTGACGAATCTGGGTGCCCACTTTCCCATGGTGGAATCCACCATTCCGTCTAATTTTTCTACAATCAGCTCGATTATATTCTGAAAAGCATCCGGTTTTTCGGTGGCATGCTTTAACTTGCGATTGGCAATCACAGCAAAAATAACCATTACTGCCATAACAATCAAAATACATGCGTGGCTGTCGGTGATCCAGACTTCCTGACCAAATACTTTTACTTTAAAAATTCCATGAATCATAAAGTCGATATCCGACGCCAGTAAAATCCCCTCATTCATATAGTCACCTCCTTCCTTTTACTTTCTCCCATAAAGGCTGAAGATATGCTCCAATTTTTAAACCAAGCAGCCCAAGAAAAGCCGCAATCAGGTTTCCCCATTGAAAATACCCAAATAACACGAACAAAATCACCACTACTACATAACGAAGAATTGATTTTGTGACAATTCTTCGCGTCGCATGTGCGGTGTCCCCCATCGTAACAGAATCAAAGATCACAGTTGCAAGATTGATTGCCATCCCCACGGCAACCGCTATGCCAAACCATACCCCGATGGAATATGCAATCCTGTCCTTTACAAACCATACCCCGATCAGTTCTACAATCACCCCATATAATAAAATTGAGACGACCAGCCCCGGTAATGCTTCGTTAATCCTTTTTAACATGGTTTTCTTTCTTTTCCTCCTGCCTGTATAGTTTCCTTACTGTCTTATAAATATTCGTAAACCCTGCCAAAGCTCCCATAAAGAAAAACGGAATCATTAACCAGTTAATCCCTGTCAGATTTCCCAGCCACACTCCCAGTATACTGCATAAAAAAATCGGCACCAGCATACTGATTCCAAACTGAAAAATGAGTGTTAATGTCTGTATCACGGATCTGTTGTCTTTTTTCATAGCCTTCCTCCGTCCCGATGAATGTATTATACCTCATTATTCGTCGTTTTGTCTATAAAATTCCATAGTTTTTAGAATATTTTATCATTTTCACCAATTATTTTCTTTAGCAGCCGGCTAATCCGATTGACAATCCCAGAGCCTATGGACTATAATAGACAGGATATAAAGCGGAAAGCAAAGTGTGAATATGATGAATACAAAAATAGAACGTGTCAATCCCGAACAGATTGACGAAACAATTATGGAAGAGGCCGGACGTCTGATCGCAGAGGGTGAACTGGTCGCTTTTCCGACAGAAACGGTATACGGTCTTGGCGGAGATGCCCTGCATCCGGAAGCTGCCCGCAAAATCTATGCAGCAAAAGGACGTCCTTCGGACAACCCCCTGATCGTGCACATTGCGGACTTTTCCGATATGGAACGTGTTGCACGTGAAGTTCCGGAGGCTGCCCGCAAACTGGCCGGTGCTTTCTGGCCGGGTCCCCTGACGATGATCGTCTGGAAAAGCGATGCCGTTCCGATGGCAACAACCGGAGGAATGGATACTGTCGCTGTACGGATGCCCAATCACCCGGTTGCACTTGATCTGATACGCAAAAGCGGATGTCTGATCGCTGCGCCAAGTGCCAACACATCCGGTCGTCCGAGTCCGACAGAAGCTTCTCATGTTGCAGAGGATTTATCCGGTCGGATTGCCATGATTTTAGATGGCGGCCCGGTCGGTATCGGCATTGAATCTACCATCATTGATCTGACCGAATCAAAACCTATGGTACTGCGTCCCGGCTACATTACGCCGCAGATGCTTTCCGAGGTGCTTGGCGAAGAGGTTATCATTGATCCGGGCATTATTGCTGCAGATGACACACGCAAACCGAAAGCTCCGGGTATGAAATACAAACATTATGCCCCAAAAGCCGATATGGTAATCGTAGACGGACCATCGGATGCTGTTGTTTCCAAGATCAATGCACTGGTGCACCAAAAGCAGGAGAACGGACAGAAAGTGGCTGTCATTGCCACGGAAGAATCTGGACCTTCTTATCACGCCGATGTCATTCTTTCCATGGGCAGCCGTTTGGATGAGGATGCCATTGCACAGCATCTGTACAGGATTTTGCGAGAATGTGATGAACTGCACGTAGATGCCATTTATTCAGAGAGCTTTCAGACCCCGCGGATCGGACAGGCAATTATGAATCGTCTGCTCAAAGCCGCCGGTCATACCGTAATACATTGCGATTAGGAGTAATCATATGGAGTATAACAAACTGATTTTCGTTGCCCAGACGGGAACCTGTCGCGAGGCAATGGCAGCCGGTATCATGGGAGATTTTACCCTGCGGCATCCGCTGGAGATTTTATCCCGTGGCCTTGTTGTACAGTTTCAGGAGCCGATGAATCAAAAGGCGGAAGCTGTTTTGATCAGCAACGGTATCAATATGGAAAATTATGTTTCCCAGCAGCTGACGGAGGAAGATCTGACAGAAGATGCCCTTGTCATCACCATGGAAGAAATTCACCGGGAACGCATTTTGGAGCAGTTTGAAAATGCGATTCCGGAAAATATACAGGTTCTTACCAAATATGTCGGGGACGAACTGGAAATATTAGATCCATACGGAGGCGCTTTGCCAGCCTATGGACTCTGTTATGAAACGCTGCGCAAATCAATCAAAAAACTTGTGAAAAAATTTAACGAAGAAGAAGGAGCATAAATTTATGGGTAAAGTAGTAGTCATGGATCATCCACTGATCCAGCACAAGATCGGATTAATGAGAAGAACCGAGACCGGCTCTAAGGATTTCCGTACACTTGCAGGCGAAGTTGCAATGTTTGAGTGTTACGAGGCAACCCGTGATCTGGAGTTACAGGATGTGGAGATCGAAACTCCGATCTGTAAGACGACCGTAAAAGAATTAAAAGGAAAAAAACTGGCAGTGGTACCGATTCTGCGTGCCGGACTTGGCATGGTAGACGGTATGCTGGAAATGATTCCTGCTGCAAAAGTCGGACATATCGGTCTCTACCGTGATCCGGAAACTGCAAAGCCAATTGAATATTACTGCAAACTTCCGGCAGACTGTGCCAACCGCGAAGTATTTGTCGTAGATCCGATGTTGGCTACCGGCGGATCAGCCATCGCAGCAATCCAGATGCTGAAAGACAAGGGTGTAAAAAGCATTCGTTTTATGTGCATCATTGCTGCACCGGAAGGTGTAAAAGCACTTACCGATGCTCACCCGGATGTTGATCTTTACATCGGAGCACTTGATGATCATTTAAATGAACATAAATATATTGTTCCGGGTCTGGGAGATGCCGGTGATCGTATCTTTGGAACCAAATAATCAGATATTACAATATCCAGGGGGCAAAAGTCAGGATTGACTTATTGCCCCTCTCGTTATTTTACAGAAACTGCAAAGGAGGCTAACACATATGAGCACAAAACGACAGGACTACATCAGCTGGGACGAATACTTCATGGGCGTTGCCATGCTCTCCGGTATGCGTTCCAAAGATCCAAACACACAGGTTGGAGCCTGTATTGTCAGTGACAAACACAAAATTCTTTCCATGGGATATAATGGATTTCCAACAGGATGTTCCGATGATGATTTCCCATGGGTACGCGAAGGCGATGACAACAAATACTTTTACTCTACCCACAGTGAATTGAATGCCATTCTCAACTACCGGGGCGGAAGCCTGGAAGGATCCACCATATATGTTACGCTCTTTCCATGCAATGAATGTGCCAAAGCCATTATCCAGTGTGGTATCCGTGAAGTCGTTTACGACAGTGACAAATACGCTTCTACCCCAGGTGTAATCGCATCCAAAAAAATGTTGCGCGCCGCCGGTGTGACACTGCGCCACTATGAACACACGAACCGGGAAGTAAAATTGTCATTGTAAGAGTTGAAAAAATAAATAAAAAAGACAGCTACGAACGCTGCCTTTTTAGGAGAAGGTATTTTTACTATGGGGTATAGCAAAAACTATATATAATGTATTGGGGGGTTTTTACAGTGATTATAGTACCATGGATCTACACAGAAGTGTGCACAAACTTCACAAAAGTTTGACATCGTTTTTGTGCACTATGTATACAGTAAAAAGGCTCTGCCGGAAAATTTTTCCCGACAGAGCCTTTTTCTGTCATTTTGACCATCCAGATCTTTTATGCTTCAAATAATGCTTCAAACTCTTCGCGTGTAATCTTTTCTTTCTCCAGAAGAAGTGCTGCACAGCGGTCAAGCACATCCCGATGCTCGGCAATGATTGTTTTTGCCTTCTCATAAGACTCATCAATGATACGCTTTACTTCCACATCAATGGCAGAGGCAATTCCCTCACTGTAGCTGTGTGCATGTGCCAGATCACGTCCGATAAATACTTCATCGTCATCATCTTTGTAGCAGATCAGGCCGATATTTTCGGACATTCCATACCGTGTCACCATATCGCGCGCCATCTTGGTGGCCTGCTTAATATCCTGGGAGGCACCTGTGGTAATATCATCAAATACCAGTTCCTCTGCAACACGTCCTCCGAGATCTACCACGATCTCCTGCAGCATACGTCCCCTGGAGTTAAACATCTCATCCTTCTCCGGAAGCGGCATGGTATAACCCGCAGCACCGGCACCGGTTGGGATAATGGATACCGTATGCACCGGTCCCACATCCGGCAGAAGATGAAACAGAAGGGCATGTCCGGATTCATGATATGCTGTAATTTTCTTTTCTTTTTCGGAAATCACGCGGCTGTGTTTCTCCGCACCGATTCCCACTTTGATGAATGCTTTCTGGATATCTGCCTGCTGAATATATGCCCGGCTTTCTTTTGCTGCAAGAATGGCTGCCTTTACTTCATAGGTGTCACTCATGGTCTCGATATGGATCAGATCAGCTCCTGCCTGTGCCGCCGCCTCTGCAACGCCGCTTTTATAAGTATCCACAGAGATTGGAATCCCAAACTCTTTTTTTACCGCCTCAATGACCGGAACCACCCTGCCTGTCTCCTCCTCATCGGAAATCTTTGTATATCCCCACGGCCGTGTGGATTCCCCACCGATATCGATCACATCTGCACCGTCTCTTATCATCTCTTCCGCATGCTTTAATGCCGCATCAATCTGATTGAACTTTCCACCATCGGAAAAAGAGTCCGGTGTCACATTTAAAATGCCCATCACATAGGATTTCTCCCCCAAAGGGAACTCACGGTTTCCTATTTTCATCTTCTTTCATCCTCTCTCTATCCAGCAATCATCTGCATAAACATCTGTGCCAGGTTTTTATCTTTTTCAAATTCTCCTTTTAACGCATACGTCATTGTCTGTGTACCGGGCTTTTGCACCCCGCGCATCGTCATACACATATGCTCTGCCTCAATCATAACCATAACGCCTTTTGGCTGCAGCGACTGCATAACGGCATCTGCAATCTGCTCCGTCAGCTGTTCCTGTATTTGGGCACGTCTGGCAAATACTTCTACCGTTCTTGCCAACTTACTAAGTCCGACTACCTTACCATCCGGTATATACCCAATATGGACTTTGCCATAAAAAGGAAGAAAATGATGTTCACACACCGAATAAAATGTAATATCTTTTTCCACTACCATGTTTCCGGTATCCGCATGAAATGTACGTGACAAATGTTTTTCTGCATCCTGTTCATAGCCGCCAAATAACTGCTCGCACATATTTGCAATCCGCTTTGGTGTCTCTGCTAACCCCTCTCTCGTACAATCTTCGCCAATGCCTTCCAAAAATAACTGTACTGCCTTTTCTATTTTCTTATGATCCATAACCGGCACCTCTCAATCTCCTTGCCATTCACTCCATAACCTTTCCCATTGTACCACACGAAACCGTCTTTTAACAAGGGCAGCAGCCAATATTTTTACTTGTTCTCACAAAAAACAATATCTGCCATTTCACCGTCCACTGCCTTCACCAAATCATCCGGTGAAAGAAGAATCTGGGAACCAAGTCTTCCCCCACTGACAATTACTGTATCCCATTCTTTCGCAGATTCATGAATAACGGTACGGTATTTCTTTTTCATGCCAATGGATGTACAGCCGCCCCTGATATAACCGGTAACTGCCTGAATGTCTTTAACGTGAACCATCGCAAGCGATTTTTCTCCTACAACATGTGCCGCCTTTTTTAAATCGACCTCTTTGTCTACCGGCAGAACAAAGACATAATATTCTTTGCTTTTCCCCTGCATAACAAGCGTCTTAAACGACTGTTCATACGGCTGTCCCAATTGGTCCGCAATGTGCATGCCATCCACAAACTCATCGCACTCATATGTCTTTACCTCAAACGGTATTTTAAGTTTTTCCAAAATACGCATCGCATTCGTTTTTACTTCTTTTTCTTTTTTTGCCATATTTTCCATCTCTTTTCTAATTTACTGCTTGTTCTTCCAGCGGAGCTCTCCTAATAGGGATAATGAGCCAAACATCACAATGGCATCCCCGCTCTCACACTTTATAATTGCCTTTTTTAAGCCTTTTTCCACAGAGTCTGCGGATTCTGCCGGCACATCCTTTTCTCTCTCCCATACCGCCTTTAAATCGGCTGCAGGCAGACCTCTTGTACCCGGTGCAGGCACCGCCACGATATCGGTTAAGAGCGGACTCATAATCGAAACAATTTTTTCATATTCCTTATCACGAAAGACACCCATCACGCCATGTATCTTTCTGCCCTTTAATAACTCTTTTAATGAATCAGCTAATGCTCTTGCTCCGCTTTCGTTGTGAGCACCATCCACATAAATCAACGGGTCTGTACATACCCGCTCCAGCCGTCCGCGCCAGTACGCCTCTTTTACACCTACCATAATCCGCTCCGGCTCGAGTGGAAATTCTTCTTTGAGACTCCTGCAGACGCCAATTGCCAAACTGGCATTTTGCATCTGATAAATACCGGTCATTCCGGTGCGGTAATTTTCTCCACAGTAGGAAAAGACACAGCCATTTTCATCCATCGAAAGAAGGCTCATATCCTCTTCTGATACTTCTGTTAATTCCGCCTGTTTTTTTCGGCACACAGAAGTAATCACAGCTCTTGCTGCAGGTTCTGTCTGGAAACTGATGACCTTTCCTTTTTCTTTAATGATACCGGCTTTCTCTCCGGCAATTTCTGCAATTGTATCACCGAGCCACGCCATGTGGTCAAGTCCAACCGGTGTAATAACCGAGGCAAGCACATGAGAAACCACATTTGTGGCATCCTCACGCCCCCCCATACCGGCCTCTAAAATAACCACCCGGCACTGCCATCTGCAAAACGCCAAAAAGGAGACTGCCGTCTCCAATTCAAATGTGGTCGGATGCTGCCACCCATCTTTCACCATCGCCTCTGCTGCCTCAGCCACTTCGCCAATCAACTCCGTAAGCAAATCCTTATCAATGTAGTGGACACCATCCATATCTTCATACTGAATACATTCCTCATAACAAAATACCGTTGGCGATACATAACGTCCGGTCAGATAGCCGTTTACTCCAAAAATACTGCTTAAATACGCCGCCGTAGAACCTTTTCCATTGGTTCCTGCAATGTGGATAATCTTTAAGTCATCCTGCGGATTCTCCAAACGCCTGCATAATTCCCGCATGCAGGAAAGTCCCGGACGTATACCGGCTTTTGACGCCTCTTTAATATACTGTCTCGCCTCATCATAAGTCATCTTCATCGTATTCTCATCCTTTGTCTTATTTAAATCTCATCTGACCTTTCTGCTTGTCAATAGTACCGTCTGCCACCGCATTATAAACACCTTTTTCACCGGATGCTTTTCCTGCCATGCGGCTCTGGCAGAGATTACAGTATTTGCCACTTCGGATTGGCACACCACAGGATAAGCAGAAGGCAACCTTATTCGTTGCATCCTCCACGACTTCCACTCGCCCGTCCCGCAGAAATTCCTGTATTTTATGCCGGCTCACACCGGTCTCTCTCGAAATCGTAATTGCATTGCTCGGACCATATGTGTTAATAAAACGTTTCACCTTTCCAAAATCTGTGAGGTACTCTTCCCCACAGGATTCGCAGACATAACAGCCACCGCCTTTATACATCATATGTCCGGAACATTTATCGCAAACGGTGACTGTTTCTTTCGCGAAAACATTTTTTCTCTCTTTCATACCAATCATCCTCTCCTAATGCTATATTTCCCTTTTGTATTTGATTACTAATACTATATCATAACTAACCCTTTTCGGCAAAGAAAAACTGCGAATTGAAAACAATCTCTTTTTCCAACTCGCAGTTTATAAAATATCTGTGCCTTTATTTTACGGTTCCTGTGGCTCTTCCTCTTTCGAGAACATCCAAGTATCCACTAAAATGCCCTTTACACTAAACTTAAAGAAAACTTTATGCTTTCCTGTTACGGTTTTAGTAAGTTTGGTCTTAAAATACTGATAATCCTTATCCGCATTTACTGTGATTTCACCAACTTTTTTGTTACTTGCAATTTTGTCAATATAAACAGAGATTGTTCCCTCTGCTACATCATTTGTTGCACCGGCAATGCTCATCATTACTGATTTTGCACCATCACTGCCAAAATCAACACCTTCTAATCCAACATAATCACCTTTGTCAATGGAAGAAAGAACACGATTATTTCTTCCATCATTTTTCTCAGGTCCAACAATCGTTGAAGTTCCATCTGACCATGCAAAAGTCTCTGCTTCCACTACATCATATGGGCTAAAACTTCCAACTTGAGACACTCCCTCATTTGTCATAGAAGAAGTCAAATCACCATTTTCATCCATTGTTACCAAATCCACACCAGTGGTACGATACCCCTGTGTAATTCCCAAATCGGCTGCCAGCTTCTGTGAATGATAGAACATATAAATTTTATCTCCTACTTGAAGCATGCAGTGGTGATTATTATTTTTATCATTACTTGGCAAACCGGTAAAATAAGATGTTGGGTTTTTCAAAACAACCTTTGCCTCGGACCATGGTCCCATCGGTGAATCCGAAACCATGTAAGCAATATTCGCTACACCGAGTTCATTTGTCGTCGGCCGTTTCTTGGCACCATCCCAGTTTGTACAATAGCTATAATAATATTTACCGTTAAATTTATTAATTCCGGAATCCTCAAATGGTGCCGGTGCATCGATAACAACCGGATCCTCCTTAAGGCTTATCATGTCATCACCCAGTTTTACAACACGGATGCAGTTTGGATGCTCACGGTCTTCAGCTTCACCAATTCCACCAAAATACAGATATCCTTGTCCATCATCATCTACCAATACAGCCGGATCAAACAACCATGGTACTTCGCTTCCTCCACAGTTTGGTGTATTTCTACTGATCAGCTGCTTACCAATCGGGTCATGCCATGGTCCTGTCGGACTGTCTCCTTCTAACACGCCAATACCGCTTCCATTATCTGCAAAGTAAATAAAGAATTTATCTTTGCCATCAATGTTTTTATAGCATACCGCAGGTGCCCAGCTATTCTTTGACCAAGTTGCCGGACCTTTCTTTCCTGCCACCTGAATAATACCCTCATCACGCCAGTTTACCATATCAGCAGAAGAATAACAGTTTAACGTATTGATATTGGAATAATTGTTATTTGGAATCTTGCCATCTTCACCAATTCTCATGGACTGGCTGTCATTGGTACCATATACATAAACGCGTCCATTATATTCAATTGCATACGGATCCGCCATAAATCGCTGCGCCGCAATCGGGTTATTATTTCCTACTTCTTTTAACGCTTCAGTCAAGCCGTCTGTGTTTACATTTTCCAAGTTTTCTGCTCCTAATTTAAATGAAATAGATTTAATATTAAAAGTAACTTCGTCTTTATCTTTTGTTCCAAGGAATAACCAATCTGCTTTTCCGGACGGATTTTGTTCTGTCAAATCAATCGTAATACTATCCTTGAATGCAATCGGATATACCCAACTATCCAAACTCTCATGGTCGATGAAGTACTCGCCATCTTTATTTCCAAAGCTCAAACGAAAATCTGCTGATGCACTTCCTTCAATCGTAATACTTTTAACTTTATTAAGGTTTAATGGCCTTTCAAATGCTATTGCATAATATTTCCATCCTGCCTCTACTGTTACACTGCCATCACTGTTTAGTGTATAAGTAGCTCTTGTATCTGCATCCGTTGGTTTCACTTGTTCGCCCTCCATTTTAAAAATATTCGGATCCGGCGTTGGCGTCGGTACACTTGTTGGTGTAGCCGTCGGTTTCAAAGGTGTAGCCGTTGGCGTAGCATTTGTCGTCTGCGACGGCGACGGTACTGCCGTATTTGGTTTTGTCTGTGGCTTTGAAGGTGTAACAGCTTTCACTGCCTTAACCGTCACTTTCACCTTTCCAATTACTTTTGTCTTTTTCTTCTTTTTCTCTTTTACCGTAATTACCGCATTACCCTTTTTCTTTGCTGTTACAACACCGGATTTACTAACCGAAGCAACTGCTTTTTTACTACTCTTAAACGTGTACTTTGCTTTCTTTACTTTTCCGGAAATTGCAATTTTCTTTTTCTTTCCTACTTTTAATGATATTTTCTTTGTTTTGAGTTTTGCCTTTTTTGCCGCCTTTGCTACATTGCTGTCAGGAAATGATATTCCTGTACAAACAAGAGCAAGTGCTGTTGCAAGCGAAAGAACTCTTTTTGTTTTTTTCTGTAACATAAAAAATACCTCCTCCTTTTTTATCTACTTAAATTGTAGCAAATAGAAGGAGATATTTCCATGATATGTCATGCACTATTTTTGATATTTCCGGCACTTTTTATTTAATCACACGAACGCGGATAACACCGTCAAGTGCCTCTAATTCCTTTACTACTTCATCGGTTGAATCAGAGCAGATATCAAGTATTGTATACGCAAAGTTTCCACGGCTCTTATTTACCATATTTTCGATATTGACACCATCTTTGGAGAACAATGTCGTAAACTGGCTCAACATATTCGGTACATTCTTATGAGCAATCGTGATACGTCCTGCTGTCTGGCATACACCGGCATCGCAGTTTGGATAGTTCACAGAATTTTTGATGTTACCATTTTCCATGAAGTCACGAATCTCACTGACTGCCATTTTCGCACAGTTGTCCTCAGACTCCTGTGTGGAAGCACCAAGATGAGGTGTTACGGTTGTATTTGGCAGCTTTACTGTTGTCGGATTTGGGAAATCAACAACGTATTTTGCTACTTTACCGGACTCCAGTGCCACTTTGATGTCGTCTTCGTTCACCAGTGTATCACGGGAGAAGTTAAGAAGAACAACACCGTCTTTCATCTTGTCAAATGCCTCTTTGTTAAACATTCCCTTGGTGGAATCCAAAAGCGGAACATGCACGGTAAGGTAATCACACATCTCATACAATTCCTCATTTGTTTTTACCATCGTTACATCGCGGGACATGTTAAGTGCATGCTCAACGGACAAATAAGGGTCACATCCGTAAACATCCATACCGAGACGGTTTGCCGCATTGGCAACTAATACACCAATTGCACCAAGACCGATAATACCCAATTTCTTGCCTTTAATTTCTGTTCCGGCGAATGCTTTCTTTGCTTTTTCTCCGGATTTTGCAATATTCTCATCGTCTTTGTTATCCTGACACCATTTGATACCACCTGTGATATCACGGGCAGCCAATAAAAGGGAAGCAATCACTAACTCTTTTACACCATTTGCATTTGCACCCGGTGTATTAAAGACAACAATACCTTTTTCTGCGCATGCATCAAGCGGAATGTTATTTACACCGGCACCTGCACGGGCTACAGCCAACAGAGATTCCGGCAAATCCATGTCGTGCATACCGGCACTGCGAACCAAAATGGCTTCTGCTTCATTTGTATTTTCCGTAATCTCGTAGTTATCTCCCAACATATCCAGACCGCAGGCAGCAATCGGATTTAAGCAGTTTACTTTGATACTCATTATGCATTCTCCTCCTCAAACTTCTTCATAAACTCAACCAATTTCTCAACACCCTCTTTTGGCATTGCATTGTAAATACTGGCACGCATACCACCAACGGTACGGTGTCCTTTCAAGTTTTCAAATCCAGCCGCTTTTGCTTCTGCAACAAATTTTGCATCCAAATCTTTATCTCCTGTTACAAATGGTACATTCATCAAAGAACGGTCTTCTTTGCGTACGGTTCCTTTGAACAGTTTGGAAGAATCTAAGAAATCATACAAAACTTTTGCTTTTTCGATGTTTCTCTTCTGCATCTCTTTCAAGCCGCCCATTTTCTTAATCCATTTAAATACTTTGCCGCAAATGTAAATACCGTAAGCAGGCGGTGTATTGTAAAGAGACTGTGCATCGGCATGAATCTTGTACTGAAGCATCGTAGGAACTTTCTCATCCACTTCATCCGGAATCAAATCCTCACGGATAATTACAATAACAACACCGGCAGGTCCGATGTTCTTCTGAACACCACCGTAGATAACGCCGTATTTGCTGACATCTACAGGTTCTGACAAAAAGCAGGAAGATACATCTGCTACCAATGTCTTTCCTTTGGTATTTGGCAGTGTTTTATATTTTGTACCATAAATGGTATTGTTCTCACAAATATAAACATAATCTGCATCCTCATCAATCGGAAGGTCGGAACAATCCGGAATATAGGAAAATGTCTCATCCTCAGAAGAAGCAATTTTAACTGCTTTTCCATATTTGCAAGCCTCATTATAAGCTTTCTTTGCCCACTGACCGGTTACGATGTAATCAGCCACGCCATTTTTCATAAGATTCATCGGAATCATGGCAAACTGCTGGGAAGCGCCGCCCTGAAGGAACAATACTTTGTAATTGTCCGGAATTTCCATCAAATCTCTCAAATCCTGCTCAGCATCTTTGATAATTTTATCATATGCTGCGGAACGATGGCTCATCTCCATAACGGACATTCCTGTTCCCTGATAATCAAGCATCTCATCTGCTGCCTCTTTTAATACCTCTTCCGGCAATACGGCCGGTCCTGCTGAAAAGTTATACACTCTAGCCACTGTTATATCCTCCTTACATAACTGTTAATTAATTCTGAATACGATTCTCCTGGTCTTTCTCATCAAAAGAATCTTCAATCGCTGCTCCCGGAGCAACCATTGGCCATACCTTGTCATCCTGGTTGATTACGACTTCAATCACAACCGGTACCTCTGCTGACAATGCAGTCTTAATCGCATCGTCAATCTCCTCTTTTTTCGTTACACGGATTGCTTTTGCGCCCATTGCTTCTGATACTTTGCAATAGTCTACTTTATCTTCCAAAATGGTCTGAGAATATCTCTTACCATAAAACAAGGTCTGCCACTGTCTTACCATGCCAAGTGCATGGTTATTAAATACTACTTCAATAATCGGAATATTATATCTTGTTGCTGTCGCAATCTCATTCATGTTCATGCGGAAGCATCCGTCTCCTGCGATGTTAATAACCGGTGTGTCAGGCACTCCGACTTTCGCACCGATACAGGCACCAAGACCATATCCCATCGTACCCATTCCGCCGGACGTAATAAAATGTCTCGGAGAGCGGTATTTATAATACTGTGCCGCCCACATCTGGTGCTGGCCGACATCAGTCGTAATAATCGCTTCGTTATCGGTAAGTTCACTGATTCGCTCAATCACATAAGGTCCTGTAAGAGCATCCGTGTGATAAGAAAGCGGCAAAGCTTCTTTTCTCGCCATAACCTTATCAACCCAAGCCTTATGATAGTGCTGCTCCAATTTGCGGTTTAAGATTTCCAAAACTGCCTTTAAATCACCGATAATGGAATAATCCACCGGAATATTTTTATTAATTTCAGCCGGATCAATATCAATATGAACAATTTCTGCACGGTTTGCAAATTTCTTTGCATTTCCCGTAACACGGTCTGAAAATCTGGCACCTAATACAATCAATAAGTCACATTCAGTTACACTTAAGTTTGCTGTCTTTGTACCATGCATACCAAGCATTCCTGTATAATATGGGTCTGTGCCGTCAAATGCACCTTTTCCCATCAAAGTATCCGTTACCGGAGCGTCTACCTTATAGACAAATTCTTTTAATTCTTTCTCTGCGCCGGAAATTACGGCACCACCGCCGACAAAAATCATTGGTCTCTGCGATTTTTTAATTGCATTGACTACGCTTTCGATATCTTTTTCATCAATCGTGTCAACCTGTCTCTGAATCAATTCCGGTGTCTGCGGTGTAAAATCGGTCACTGCAGCCGTTACATCCTTTGTTACATCCACCAAAACGGGACCCGGACGACCGGTCTGTGCAATCTTAAAGGCACGGCGCATAACCGCAGCCAAATCCTTTACATCTTTTACAATAAAACTATGTTTCGTAATCGGCATTGTGACACCGGCAATATCAACCTCCTGGAAGGAATCTTTTCCAAGCATCGGAAGTGTAACATTACAAGTAATCGCAACCATCGGTACAGAATCCATATATGCCGTTGCAATACCGGTAACTAAGTTCGTTGCTCCCGGTCCGCTCGTTGCCATACACACGCCAACTTTTCCTGTTGCTCTAGCATAACCGTCTGCCGCATGGGAAGCTCCCTGCTCATGAGAGGTAAGCACGTGACGGATTCTATCCTGATAACGATATAATTCATCGTACACGTTTAAAATAGAACCTCCCGGATAACCAAAGATGGTATCTACGCCCTGCTCAAGCAGACATTCAATCATAATCTGTGACCCATTTATTTGCATACCTTGCACCTCTTTCTTTTCGTCTGTTTCCCTATTCTCACACGCATCGTATTATTTCAAAATCGCTCCTGTGCTGCCACTTGTTACCATATTGGCATAACGGCGTAAGTAACCGCTTGTCACTTTCGGCTCTCTTGGCTGCCAGTTTTTGCGTCTCTTTTCCATCTCGTCATCCGAAATATCTACCATCAAAGTATTTTCCGGAATGTTAATCTTAATGATGTCTCCTTCTTCTACAAGAGCAATCGGACCACCAACCGCTGCTTCCGGTGAAACATGTCCAATCGAAGCACCACGAGAAGCTCCCGAGAAACGTCCATCCGTAATCAAAGCAACGGAAGAGCCAAGTCCCATACCGGCAATTGCGGAAGTTGGATTGAGCATCTCTCTCATACCTGGACCACCCTTTGGTCCCTCATAGCGGATAACAACAACATCTCCTGCAACAATTTTACCGCCCTTGATAGCAGCAATTGCATCTTCCTCGCAGTCAAAGACACGCGCCGGACCTTCATGAACCATCATTTCCGGTACAACAGCGCTTCTCTTTACAACACCGGTATCCGGAGCCAGGTTGCCTTTGAGTACAGCGATACCGCCTGTCTCAGAATAGGGATTTTCAATCGGACGAATCACTTCGGGATTGCGGTTTACACAGGCTTCGATATTTTCGCCGACGGTCTTTCCGGTTACCGTCATCAGGTCTGTCTTTAACAGTCCCTTCTTATTTAATTCATTCATAACTGCGTATACGCCGCCAGCCTCATTTAAGTCTTCAATGTAGGTCGGACCTGCAGGTGCCAGATGACACAGGTTCGGTGTATGAGAAGAAATTTCATTTGCGATTTCCATGTTCAGCTCTACGCCTGCCTCATGCGCGATTGCAGGCAGATGCAGCATGGAGTTTGTAGAACAGCCGAGCGCCATATCGACGGTCAGGGCGTTTAAGAACGCATCCTTTGTCATGATGTCGCGGGGCTTGATATCCTTGCGAACCAGCTCCATAATCTGCATACCGGCATGCTTTGCCAGCTGGATACGTGCAGAATATACTGCCGGAATTGTGCCGTTGCCCTTTAAGCCCATGCCCAGCGCCTCTGTCAGACAGTTCATGGAGTTTGCGGTGTACATACCGGAACAGGAACCGCAGCCCGGGCAGGAGCTTCCCTCGATCTCAGCGAGTTCCTCATCGTTGATCAG
>ERZ779851.926-NODE-926-length-28068-cov-8.846464_pt1 | contig 28068 bp, 22 predicted proteins | sample MGYA00511094_ERZ779851 | MGnify/ENA primary metagenome ERZ779851 (study PRJEB29588, sample SAMEA2155512) | human gut metagenome | biome: human gut; feature: human-associated habitat; material: faeces | place: Denmark | collected 2008/2010 ...
AGGATAAGCGTAAGCAGGCAAGCGGCAATTTCGGAACGATGATTCCGCGGGATTTGTTCGACGAAATCAATGCGTTCTTGGCGAAACATCATATCACGAAAGTCGAATTGATTTTCAAAGGGTATGAAGCCCTGAAAGCCGAGTACGAAAAGGTAGATAACAAACAATAAATACTGATTAGCTGTAAAGGCATAATCACGGATAACGAATCAATGAATAATTGATGGAGCGTAATCGTGGTTATGCCGATACGACAACTTAATATTTTTTACGCTTCATCGTAAGGAGGAAACAACGATAAGCGTAGAAAATAATAAGAAAAGAAGTTACACGATGAAAATCGACAATACGGTTTTTATTGTGGAAACGGAAGAATCGGAAGCGGCGCACGAAACCGCAGAGCAGAAAATCAAGAAATTGATAGAAGCGGGAATAGACAGTTTGGTGGACGAAGAACGCCGTCGATTAAATAATCAAAAGGCTACATTTGAGGGCTGATTTTTCAGAAGGAGTATTAAATGAGAAATCAGTCAGCAATCAACAAAATACCATTTGCAGAAGGTGATGAAACCGCACTGTACACTCGTTTGAGTAGAGATGACGAGTTGACGGGCGAATCGAACAGTATAAAAAATCAAAGAGAATTACTCTTGCAATATGCGAAAAGCAAAGGCTATGCAAACGTTCAGGTTTATGTAGATGACGGGTATTCGGGAACAAACTTTAATCGACCTGATTTTAAGCGGATGATGGAAAGAGTTGAAGCCGGGCTTATTAAACGAGTGATCGTCAAAGATATGTCCCGTTTCGGCAGAAACTATCTCGAAGTTGGCTACTATACGGAAGTTATTTTCCCTGAATACGATGTGCAGTTTATCGCGGTCAACGACAACGTGGACAGCGAAGTGCAAACAGATAACGACTTCACGCCGTTCAGAAACATAATGAACGAATGGTATGCGAAAGACATCAGCAAGAAGATGAAGTCGGCAATCAAGGCAAAAGGTAATTCCGGTAAACATACAAATCCGTTACCGCCTTATGGATATATAAAAGATCCGAATGATAAGAACAAGTGGCTTATCGACGAAGAAGCGGCAACGGTTGTAAGAAGAATATTCGGACTTTGTATGCAGGGGTTCGGTCCGTCGCAAATCTCACGGATATTGACGGACGAAGGCATTGATACGCCGAAGATACACGCAAAGAAAATGGGCAGAAAGGTTACGATAAGAGCGAACGAAATGCCCGAAGCGTGGGCAGACCAAACGGTTGGAGCAATACTTGGTTATTGGGAATATCTTGGGTGGACGGTAAATTTCAAGACGAAGAAAAAATCGTTTAAGTCGAAAAAGGTTATCTTGCTACCTTCCGATGAATGGCAAGTTTTCAAGGATACGCAAGAGCCGATTATCGACGAAGAAACGTTTTGGGCGGTGCAGAAAATCCGAGAAGGGAAACGCCGCCTTGACAGCCTTGGTGAACCGAACGCATTGTCGGGAATGTTGTTTTGCGGAGATTGCGGACATAGACTGTATTTACGCAGACAACGTAATCCGCACCAAAAAGATTATTTTGTGTGTTCGGTTTATCGAAAGAAGCGCAAGTATTTCTGCACATCGCACTTCATAAGACTTGAGGACATCGAAAAAATCCTTTTACGGGATTTACGTCAAGTAACGGCATTTGCAAGAGAACACGAAAGCGAGTTTTTAGACTTGGCAAAGAAGCGTTCTTTAAGAGAAACCGAAAAACTACGAGCCGAAAATAAAGCGTCGCTCGACAAAGCTGTCAGACGCATAGCCGAAATAGACGGAATTATTCAGAAACTTTACGAAGATAACGTTTCGGGTAAAATAAGCGACGAGAGATTTGCAAAGATGGCGGCAACGTATGAAGCGGAACAGGACGGATTACAGCAAACCGCTCAAAGGCTGAAAGATGAAATATCTGCCGTTCGGGAAGAGGGCGAAAGCGTGGATCGGTTTATGAAGTTGGTAAACAAGTATTCCGACATCACGGAGCTGAACGCCGAAATCATAAGAACGTTTGTGGAGAAAATAATCGTTTATGAAGCCGAAAAAAATGACGGTATAAAAACGCAGAGAGTGAAGATAGTCTATAACTGTGTTGGAACGGTAAGCGTTCCGAATGCCGACAATGAGCCTGTAAAAACAGACAAAACTAAAATTATAGAAGTGGCGTGACAATGAAAGCCGCGCCACTATCTAAAAAGAAAGAAAAATCCCTATGCCTATTGATTGTGCGTTTAATGGTTGCGAATCGCTTACAAGCGTAACGTTTGGTAAAAACAGCCAATTGTCTTCAATCGGACCCGGGGCGTTCAACTATTGTTATTCTCTTGAAAGCATAACAATCCCCGAAAGCGTAACAAGTATCGGCTCTGATGCGTTCTACTATTGCTACGGTTTGAGGAGCGTAACGTTTGGGGAGAATAGTCAATTAACAAGTATCGGAGATGGGGCGTTCAATTGGTGCGAAAGTTTGGAAAGTATAACCATTCCTGCCAGTGTAACGTCAATCGGCGAATGGGCGTTTGTTGAGTGCTATAGATTAGTTGAAGTGTGGAATTTATCTAAACTTAATATAACTGCAGGCTCGGAAGATAACGGTTACGTAGCATATTATGCAAAGCGTGTGGAAACTGAACCAAGTGAAAGCTATGTATATACCGATGAAAACGGATACGTAATCTATTACGACGGCAAGGTAAAGGCTTTAATTAACTATATAGGCAACGAAACCAAATTAACCATACCCGCCGATATAACCGAATTAAACTGTTTTGCGCTCAGTGATTGCTACAACATTACGAGCGTAACGTTCGGGGAGAATAGTCAATTAACAAGTATTGGAGAAGGGGCGTTCAATTGGTGCGAAAGTTTGGAAAGTATAACCATTCCCGACAGTGTAACAAGTATCGGAGACGGGGCGTTCAATTGGTGCGAAAGTTTGGAAAGTATAACCATTCCCGACGGGGTTAAAAGTATCGGAAATCATGCATTCGCAGGTTGTTCCGCTTTGGAAAGCATAACCATTCCCGACAGCGTTTTAAATATTGGAAATTCGGCTTTCGCAGAGTGTACCGCTTTGGAAAGCATAACCATTCCCGACAGCGTTTTAAGTATTGGATATTCGGCTTTTGAAGGGTGTACCGCTTTGAAAAACATAACCATTCCCGGTAGCGTTTTAAGTATTGGAGATAATGCGTTCAAAGAGTGTACCGCTTTGGAAAGCGCAACAATTTCAGAGGGTGTTAAAAGTATTGGAGATAATGCGTTCTATAATTGTACTAATTTAGTTAACGTATCGCTCCCCGATAGTTTAACAAGTATTAGTTTCAATACGTTCTATGGTTGCACCAACTTGCAAACATATGACGACGGTACGGCATCTTATTTAGGAAACAGCGAAAATCACTATTTAGTATTAGTAAAGGTAGTTTCAAAAGAAATCACTTCTTTTACAATAGACGATAAGACAAAGTTTATTTGGAGCAGTGCCTTCTCCGAATGTAGAGTTTTGGAAAGCATAGAAAATACCCAAAACATTTTATGTATCGGCTCCCGTGCGTTTGAGCATTGTAACAACTTAAAGACCTTTACAATTCCCTATGGCGTAACAACCATTGAAGATAATACGTTCTTCTGCTGCACTAATATGCAGACTATAACCATACCCGATACCGTTACGTCTATCGGTCAGTCTGCATTTGAAGGGTGCAATAACTTAAAATCTATATCTATCCCGAATGGCGTTACAAGTATCGGTAATAAAGCATTCTATGAGTGCAAGAAGTTAGAGAATATAATAATTCCTGATGGTGTAACGATTATCAGATTTAATACGTTCTATGGTTGTGAAAGTTTAGAATGGGTTTCACTGCCTGAAAGTGTTGATTATATTGACCAATTTGCATTCAAAAACTGTAGTAGTCTGAAAAGCATAATAATTCCAAGTGCTGTAACCAAAATTGCTGTTGCTGCGTTTTTGCATTGTGACGCTTTGACAACCGTATATTACGGTGGTACAGAGGATAAGTGGAGTACAATCTCCATAGAAGGTAACAACGGTTGCCTTAACGGTGTGAGAAAATACTATTTCTCCCAAACCGAACCTGAAAAAGACGGCTACTTCTGGCACTTCGATACGGACGGCGTAACCCCCGTAAGTTGGGGCAATGAACCCAATTACAGTTATGGGCTTGAGTATTCACTCAATTCAGATGGTAAAGGTTATACCGTTGTCGGTATAGGTGATTGTATAGATAAAGATTTAATAATACCTTCAACCTATAAAGGCTTGCCCGTAAATGCAATAGGTGAAAATGCCTTCAATGGCAATACCGATATTACGTACGTACTCATAGATAGAGCCGTAACCTCAATCGGTCAGGGTGCATTCAACCTTTGCAGCTCGCTTATAAACGTCTATTATAACGGCACTAAAGAGGAGTGGGAAACGCTTTGCTCTTCAATAGGGGTTAGCAACGATTATCTCATTGACGCAAAAGTTTACTATTTCTCCGAAACCGAACCTGCGGATGGCTTCTTCTGGCACTTCGATACGGATGGCAAAACCCCCGTAAGCTGGGGCGTGGAAAGTAATTATAGCGTAGGGCTTAAATATTCACTCAATACAGATGAAAAAGGTTATACCGTTGTCGGTATCGGGTATTGTGAAGATACGGACCTTGTTATCCCTGCTACGTATAGGGGGTTGCCCGTAACGGCAATAGGTTCCAATGCGTTCGAATCCGTCAGGTCTTTTAAGAGTGTATCAATACCTGCAAGCGTAACAACTATCGGTGAGAAAGCATTCGCATCTTGCGGTGTTACAAGCGTAACGTTTGCCACAAACAGTCAATTGACTACTGTTGATAGGTATGCATTCTTTAGTAGTTCTTCTTTACAAAGCATTGCTCTCCCCGACGGTGTAACGACTATAGGTGTGGCTGCGTTCAACGGTTGCAATAATATTACAAGTATATCTATTCCCGATAGCATAACTACAATCGAAGACAGGGCATTAGACTTCGATTCGAGTGCTTTTACAGTGTACAATAACGCCAAGTATCTTGGTAATAGTACCAACCCCTATTTAGTACTTGTCAAGGCAATCGATACGTCGATAACAACTTACAATATACACACAGATGCAAAGCTTATCTATGCCTTTGCGTTTGAGGATTGTACTTTGCTTACAAGCGTAACCATTCCCGACAGTGTAACCATAATCGGCAACAGTGTGTTCTATAAGTGCGATGCGCTTGAAAGCCTAATTATTGGTAGCGGCGTAACTTCAATCGGCGACGGTATAATCTATTATGAGTCTTATGACGCAAAGCTTAAAAGCGTATATTATGGCGGTTCGGCAGAAGAGTGGAATACAATTGCAATAGGTAAGTATAACGGTAATTTAACAGATGCAACAAGGTATTACTACTCCGCAACTGCACCTTTAGAAGAAGGAAACTTTTGGCACTATATAGAAGATGTTCCTACCGTGTGGACGTATACAACCGTAACCTTTGATTTAAATGCCGAAGCGGACAGCGACACGTTGGAAAGTGCAAAATATTACTATAGCGCAAGCTGTACATTGCCTACTCTTGAACGACCGGGCTATATCTTCAAGGGTTGGACTTTGGATAACTCGGTTGAAACTCCTGTAATATTCACCGACGCCGTATGGCAGATTACAGATGATACCGTAGCGTTTACTGCCGTTTGGGAAGTTGATTTGCAAATGTCAGTCTTTTCCTTTACGACAAAAGCGGTAGTTGTAGGCGGCGGTACTCCAAATAGCTGTACGATCACGGGATATACGGGCAGCGGAGGAGACGTTGTAATTCCGAACGGCGTAACCACAATCAGAAATGGTATATTCCAATTCAACAAGTCGATTACAAGCGTAGTAATACCCGATAGCGTAACCACAATCGGCGATAATGCGTTTGATCAGTGCGAATCGCTTAAAACCGTAACGTTTGGCACAAATAGTCAATTGACTACAATCGGCGGTTCAGCGTTCAGTTTCTGCCCTATGATTGAAAGCATATCCATTTCCGACAGCGTAACCTCAATCGGCAAGAATGCGTTCTACTACTGCAATTCGCTATCAACCGTGTATTACGGCGGTACGGCGGAAGAGTGGGCTGATATCAGTATAGATAGTACAGGCAATGATAAATTAACAAGTGCAACCGTATACTACTACTCCGAAACCGAGCCTGCATTAAACGAAGATGAAACGGCATACGACGGCAACTACTGGCACTTCGTAGAAGGCGAAATCGTCATATGGGTAAAAGAGACAGTTTAATTATTTTAACCCACAAAAAGGCGTGGGAGCTGAACGCTCCCCCGCTTTGAATTTAAACAATGAAGCAGGCATACAGATGTGGCACGAAAGCGACGAGGATGCACCTCCTACGATAAGTGGCGGTACGTTTGAGATCTCAATGGGAATTGCAGGTGGAGCATTCTGTTATTATCGCTATGGTGATGATGTATGCGTTGCATTAACCCCCGATCTTACAAATTACGTAGGCGCTTATAAGATGACCGCAGGCGCAAATGCGGACGGCACAAGTGCTGTTGATTATAGCGCAAGCGATATTGCTACGTATAAATATGCAAAGCTCGAGTCTGTCCACGTTCATGACTACGGCACGACTTGGCAATCCGATGAAAACAACCATTGGAACGCGTGCGAATGCGGAGATAAGGCGAACGTCGCACCTCACGCAGACGAAAACAACGACGGCAAGTGCGATATTTGCGATTATGCAATGGGCAATGCCGACAATCCGGGCGGAGATAAAGAATCTGAAAAGACCGGGCTTTCCGGTGGTGCTATCGCAGGTATTGCCGTCGGCTCTGTCGCAGTAGTCGGGTTGGGAGGATTTTCTCTCTTCTGGTTCGTTATCAAGAAAAAGAAATTTGCCGACCTGATTGCATTGTTTAAGAAGAAATAACCGGTGCTAAACAATTACCCCTTGCCTTTCGGGGCAAGGGGAAAGCAACCTGAGATAACAACAAGAAAAAAATCAATAAATGTCTTAATAACGTTTTAACGACGCATGTAATGGTTGACGGTACGTTAGCGGAATAATCAAAGACAGCAATGAGCCGCTCGGTTTCCGAGCGGCTCAAATTGTAAAATAGGGGGATGAGATGACAAAAGATAAAAATAAAATCAAATTGCTTGTTCTATGGGATATTCTGTGTAAAAACACGGACGAAAATCACGCAATGAACTCTGACGAGATACGCGAAGAGCTTGCAAAACGCGGAATCAGCGTAATGCGTAAAGTGGTTGCAACGGACATAGACGCATTAAATAAATACGGCTATGAGGTTTTATCCTATAAGAAAAAGTATTACTATTATTACGATGTAAGCCGTCCGTTTACTTCCGATTTTTACTGTGCTACAACGTGGAGACGAAAGGCGAATAAATCGGAGGGATTCCATCTCTACCCAAAAAGTATTCTCCATCTGGGCAACGGGAAGAAGATTCAATATATGAAAAAATCCGGGCAATCGCTTGCCAGGATTTCCGTTTCTTTTCGTTTTCATCGGCTTACCTTTACGCCAAAATAGTCATTATAAAGAATAATACGAACTCCGTCTTAATCTCGGTGTTCGTATTATTCCCTTGTGGCGGCACAGCTGCAAGTCAGTTAGAACTGGTTATTCGTGACGAATACTGTTTTATTGTAGTATCTAAAAAGATCGGAATGTAAACAGGGATATGATAAGAAAGAAAGTGATTTTTGCCATTACGAAAAAACGTAACAAGTGGCAGTTTTTCGAAGAAAATAGTTTCCCTTGAGAAAGTCGGCGTATGGTTGTCCTCTTCCGAGCGCACAATAACATCTATGATTGACTATTTTCTTGAACTGCTGCCGCAAATCTGTCCGGACTACAAATGATGAAAGCCTCCCAACCGCCAATGGTTGAGAGGCTCTTTTGCTCTGTTATGCTTTTATTTCTGTGCCATCCTTAAAGGACACTCGAATATTCTCCTTGGGGTATACTGTGATGAACTCCACAAGGCTGAACCTCATATTTGAATCAAACTCTTGAATCGGCTCGTTTATTGCCAAAAGTGTCTGCAAGTAGTCATTTACAGTTCTCGCTACAAGCTGATGAAGGCGGAGCTTGTGACCGATGTCCTGCGCAGTTCGAGCATCATTCTCCAAACCGCATCCTCATTTTCAATGTCGGGGTGCAAGTAATAAGACGTAAAACCGCTATAAAATCGTAAAAAATGATTGAAATTCATCAAAATAGATTGATATTAGCGTGATTTTATGATATAATGGAGCCGTCCAAGATATTTTACTGTAGTGAGGTTTGCTATGGCGGTTAGTTATAAAAAGCTTTGGAAGCTGCTGATTGACAAAGATATGAAAAAATCAGAACTTGAAAAGCAAGCTAATATAACGCACTATGCGTTAGGGCAATTAAGCCTTGGTCATAATGTATCCACCGATGTGCTTTGCAAAATCTGCACGGCACTCAATTGCGGCATTGATGACATAATGGAACTGATTCCCGATCCGGAGGATCAGAACAATGAGTAAACAAGTAAAATCAAAAGAACGGGTTGCGGAACACGGCGAGGTTTTCACCGCCGAGCGTGAGGTCAAGGCAATGTGCGATCTTGTATCGACACAGTGCGACAATGTGGATGCGACCTTTTTAGAGCCGGCCTGTGGCGATGGAAATTTTCTCTCCGAAATCCTCGCTCGGAAACTGGAAAGAGTAAAAAAGGATGCGAAGTCCGACCACATACAGTGGGAGTGGCTATCCATCCGAGCTATAGCTTCACTTTATGGTGTCGATATTATGCAGGACAATTGCGAGGAATGTCGCAGGCGATTATTTGAGCAATGGAACAAGGCATATATGGCCGCTTGCAAAAAGGACTGCAACGATGAAACCCGTGATTCCGTGAGGTACATCCTTTCAAAGAATATCGTGTGCGGAAACGCCCTCACGATGATGTGCGTGGATGCAAATCAAGAGGACACCGCCGAATACATCACTTTCGCCGAGTTCAAAACTTGTGGAAAAATGTATATGCTGAAACGCCGTGACTATCGGCTTGATGTGCTGCTCAAAGCAAATGAGAAGCCAAAAGAGCAACAGCAATTGACCCTTGATTCAAACGAAGAAAATATAATGAGTTATCTTGAAATAAATCCCGTGACCGGCGAGTATATGCCGAAACCATTAAAAGAATACATTCCACTTCACTACAGGAGGTTAAAAGAAAATGGCTGATCAATCATTCTTTGATAAAGTAGCGTCTCGTGCAGCTCATGTGCCTGATGTTTTATCTTGTATTGCGAACCTTTCCAACGATGAGGTGTTTACTCCGCCGGAAGTCGTAAACAAGATGCTTGACCTCCTGCCGCAGGAACTGTTCGCAAATCCGGACACCACCTTTTTGGACCCCGCCACAAAGACGGGTGTGTTCCTGCGTGAAATTGCCAAACGCTGTCTGGCGGCTCAATTGCCGGGATATGCCGAACGCTCCGCCGAAATTGCCGAAAAGAAAACACTCGAAATTCCGCTTGACGAATACGACCTTGCTTTTCAGAAACAGTTGCAGGAAAAAATCGACCATATCTTCCACAAGCAGCTTTTTGGTATTGGTATTACAGAACTTACGAGCCTTTTAGCCCGTAGAAGCGTATACTGTTCCAAATACCCCAACGGTCCCTATTCCATTACGCATTTTGATGACGCAGAGGGGAATATTCGTTTTCGCAGAACGGAACACGTCTGGAAAGATGGAAAATGTATATGGTGTGGAGCAAACCAAAAAGAATATGACAGAGGCGATGAACTTGAGTCTCACGCTTATGAGTTTATTCATTTGTCAAAACCAGAGGAGGTTTTCAACATGAAATTTGATGTAGTTATTAGTAACCCCCCATACCAGTTAAGCACTGGTGGCGGTCAGGCGCAAGCCATCCCCCTTTATGATAAATTTGTGGAGGCAGCAATTAGACTTAATCCCAGATATACCGTTATGATTATTCCCGCGCGTTGGTACGCAGGCGGATTTCCATGTATTAAAACATTCAGAGCGAGCATTACAGCAAATAACGCCATTCGTGAAATACATGACTTCCCCAATGCAAGTGACTGTTTTACCGGTGTTGAGATAAAAGGCGGGGTGTGTTATTTCCTTTGGGAAAGAGATTATAACGGTAAATGTATGTTTTATAACCACTCAGGTAATAACATTATTTCTAAAGATGAGAGATATCTGTTGGAGGATGGTTGTGAAACGGTAATACGAGACAATGAAGCAATTGAGATTCTTCACAAAGTCCAACAATTGAAAGAATCATCTTTTTCTGATATTGTTGGAACACTGTGGCCTTTTACAACAAAGTCATCCTTTGATACATTAATCGATATAAAGCAGCGCGACGATGACATCTTTGCTTATGTAATGAAGAATAAAGGCTGGATTCGCAAAGCTGAGGTCGGTAAGAGCCTGGATTTAGTTGATAAATTCAAACTGCTTCTTCCAAGATCGGTAGGAAGTGCCGATCCAAAGGTCGATAGAGTAAAACCAATAATTGCTGAGCCAAATTCCTGTTGTTCAGGTACATATATTATATGTGGTCCGTTCATGAGTAGAGAGTACGCAGAGAACGCAAAAAGTTATATAGAAACGCGGTTTTTCCATTTTTTACTTTCGTTAAAGAAGGTTTCTCAAGATACAGTTAAGGGCTGCTACGAATTTATTCCGTTGCAGGACTTTTCAAAATCTTGGACAGATGAAGAACTTTATGAAAAATACGGTCTCTCTGAAGATGAAATTAGCTATATCGAATCTTCGGTTTGGCCAGATAAGGAGTAAGAGATGGCAAACACAATATCGCTTAGTCAAATACTTCAATCTCGTCCCGCCGTTTGTCCGACCATCTATGGCTACATTCTTCCGGGAGTGCCTGATCATAACGGCTACATAAAAATCGGGTATACCGATAAAGACGATGTAGAGGCTCGTATCAAAGAGCAAACTCATACTGCCGGACTTGCTCATAAAACTCTGTTTTCTGTATCCGCAATGCGTGATGACGGCACCTGCTTTACCGATAAAGATATTCATGCCGTTTTAAAGAAAAACGGTTATGTGCAACTTAACGCAGGCGAAGACAGAAATGAATGGTTCAAGGTTTCCGAAAAAGAGGCTCTTGCCGTTATCAATGCGGTTCGCAATAATACAAAGTATACCGTAGGCAGAACGGCTCATTTCGGTATGAGAGCGGAACAGGCAAGAGCGGTAAACGAAACCGCCGCCTATTTCAAAAGGATGGAAAAGGAAGACCCGACTCGTCCGCCGAAATATCTGTGGAATGCAAAGATGCGTTTCGGTAAGACCTTTGCCTCTTATCAGCTTGCAAAGAAACTCGGATATAAAAAAATACTCGTCCTCACATTCAAGCCCGCGGTAGAGTCGGCGTGGTATGAGGACTTGGAAACCCATGTGGATTTTGAGGGCTGGCAGTTCGTTTCCGATAAGGAAGCAAAATTTGACGGAACAAGATTTGACCGCCTTTATGAACAATGCGACCAGTCAAAGCCGATTGTCGTTTTCGGCTCGTTCCAGAACCTTCTCGGCACCACCGAAACAGGCGGAATAAAGCCGAAAAACGAATTCATCCACACCACCAATTGGGATATGGTTATTTTCGATGAATACCATTTCGGCGCATGGCGTGAAAATGCCAAGAAGCTCTTTGAAAATGTGGATGAAGAGTCAGAGGCAGAATTTGACCCGGAAAAATATGCTGCGACCGAAGCAGGAGATGCTATCAATGAAACCTGGATTGATATCACCACAAAGTGTTATCTCTATCTTTCCGGCACACCTTTTCGTGCGTTGTTCACCGGCGAATTTCTGGAGGATCAGATTTTCAACTGGACATATTCGGATGAACAGAGTGCAAAGGCATCTTGGCATGGCGAAGGAGAAAACCCGTATGCGGCTCTGCCTCGTATGGTTATGCTCACTTATAAAGTGCCGGACAGCATTACCCAAATTGCAATGGGCGGCGAGTTTGACGAATTCGATTTGAATGAATTCTTCAAAGCGGAGCCGGCTGAAAAAGGCAAGCCGGAAACCTCTCGCTTTGTCTATGAGGACTATGTTCAGAAATGGCTTGAACTTATCCAGGGCAAAGGAAACATCGTTGACGGGCTGAAACTCGGAAGCGATAAGCCTCCTATGCCGTTTTCCGATAGCACTCTGAAAAACTCTCTGACACATACCGTTTGGTATCTGCCGTCTGTGTCTGCTTGCTTTGCTATGGGAAATCTCCTAACGGCTCCGGCTAATAAATTCTTCCATGACTATAATGTTATCGTGTGTGCAGGAGCAAAAGCCGGAATCGGCATGGATGCTTTGCCTCCTGTCAAGGCTGCGATGGATGATCCGCTGAAGACAAAGACCATTACTCTCTCTTGCGGCAAATTGATGACCGGCGTAACGGTTCGTCCTTGGACCGGCATATTTATGCTGTGCAATCTGAAATCCCCGGAAACCTACTTCCAGTCGGCTTTCCGTGTTCAATCTCCGTGGACTACCGTCAATAATGAAGGCAAGACGGAGATTATCAAGGAAGAGTGCTACATTTTCGACTTTGCTCTTAACCGTGCGCTTCGGCAGATTTCGGATTACTCGTGCCGTTTGAATACCAATGACACCAACCCTGAAGCAAAGGTCAGCGAATTCATGAAGTTCCTGCCGGTTCTTGCATTCGACGGGTCTTCTATGAATGTAATTTCTGCACAGGATGTTCTCGATATTACTTATGCCGGGACTTCTGCCACATTGCTTGCTAAACGCTGGCAGACGGCTTTGCTCGTTCATGTGGATAATGACACTTTGAAGCGTTTGCAGGACAACCCGGATGCTCTTGAAGCATTGATGAAGATTGAAGGCTTCCGTGCATTGAACCGGGAAATTGAAACCATCATCAACCGCAGCGAGGCTATTAAAAAGGCTAAGAAGGAAGACGATAAAAAAGACAAGAAGGAAAAGAAGGAAATTTCCGAGGAAGAGAAAAAGATCAAATCTCTCCGCAAACAGGTGCAGGAAAACCTTCTCAAACTTGCCGCCCGTATTCCTTCGTTTATGTATCTCACCGACTATCGTGAGCAAACCATTAAGGATGTTATTACACAGTTGGAGCCCGACCTTTTCAAAAAGGTCACCGGCTTGTCAGTAAAAGACTTTGATGTGCTTTGTGACATCGGTTTGTTTGATCCTGAAAAGATGAACCAGGGTATCTTCGGCTTCCGTAGATATGAGAACTCCAGTCTGAATTATACCGGCATTGATATGCATGAAGGTGAGGATATCGGTGGTTGGGATACTGTTCTCCGCCGTGAGGAGTACAATGCTTTGTATGCTAATCAGCAGGCCACTTTGTCTTTGCAGTCCGCTATTCTTGCGGAACTTGATGCCGAGCCGGAGAAAAAACAGCCTGTTGTAAAGAAGCCTGTTGTGAGTACGCCCACGAAAACCGCTACACCTGCAACTACTATCTCGCAGCATTACGGTATTCCACAACCGTCAAAGCCCATCGGCACAACTTCTACAGTTCAAGTTGCTGTTCAGAAGCCGAAAGAAGAAATCAAGGTGCCGGATGTCAAAGTTGGTGACAAGGTTAAACACAAGACATTTGGTGAAGGAACCATCTCGTTTATGGACAAGGCACAGAAGAAAATTCGTGTTCAGTTCCATGTCGGAGAAAAAATATTCCTCTACCCGGATGCATTCGTCAATGGGTACCTTTCGGTATGATGCGGAGGTGTTAAGATGGCACATGGAAAATCAATTGAGTTGTTCCTTGCAAACGGAACGGCAGACAGCCTGATAATTGCGGAGCTATCCAATTGGAATGGCAAGGCGATAAAGATACCACGCATCGAAGTCACCGATTGTAAGCGTGACGATATTAAAGGAGCCGGTGTGTATTTTCTGTTCTGCAAAGAGGAAGATGATACCGATTCTGTTTACATCGGAGAATCTGAAATAGTACAGGATAAGGAGTGAAATATGGGGAAACAGACAAACATAAGCGGGAGTCATTTCGGTGGAGATTGGACGAAGGAGAAACTAACGATTATTGAAGACTATTTGCAATTTTATGTAAATGCTTTGAGCAAGCAGAAAGTCCAATTAATTTACATAGATGCTTTTGCCGGTAGCGGCAAAACAGAACTGCAAAGCGGAGAAACTATAGACGGTTCTGCGCTCATTTCACTTAAATACAATTTTGATAAATATTATTTCATCGAATTAGACGAAGAAAGGTCGAGATGCTTAAATGAAGAGATTAACACAAGGTTTCACGAAAAGAAAGATAAGGTTAAAGTAATTACGGGAGATTCTAATAGTGAATTAAAAAAACTTTTCAGAAGTTTAACTGTTTATCAGCGTGGTGTAATGTTTTTAGATCCCTATGCAATGGAATTGGAATGGGATGTTCTTGAAACCGCAAAGCAGACTAACATCCTTGATATTTGGTACCTTTTTCCTCTGAATGCATTAACGCGCAATTTGTATAAGAAAATGAGTATGCCAATAGCAACAAAAAACAAAGTAACTCAAATTCTTGGTACCAATGAATGGGAAAAAGAATTGTATCATCAAAGCGCACAGTTGTCTATATTCGGCGACGAACCGCTAGAAAGAGTTAATTTTGACAGATTGGTCGATTTTGTGAGACAAAGACTGATAAATAGTTTTCCGTATGTTTCGCCGCAGTCTAGAATGTTAAAAAACTCTAATAACAGTCCTATGTTTATTCTGTTTTTCATAATGACTAATAAAAGCGGAAAAGCAATCGGTTTGGGCAGCAAGGTAGTAACAGATATTTTTAACAAATTAGATAAAATGTCAAATGAGGTTGGCCAATGAAAACAATTATAAGACAATCGCTTTTATATAAAACTGGAGTTGAATACGGGGACTATACGATTAACCATGTTCAAGGGTGTGCGCATGGCTGCAAGTATCCTTGTTATGCCATGCTGATGGCAAAACGTTTTGGGAAGGCGAAAACATACGAAGAATGGTGTGAGCCAAAACTTGTTGAAAATGCTCTTGACATTCTTGATAGAGAAATTCCTAAACTAAAAAGCAGAATTACGTCTGTTCAATTGTGTTTTACGACAGATCCCTTTATGTTCGGATATCCAGAAGTCGGAAATATGAGTATTGAAATAATGCGCAAGCTAAATGCAGCTAATATAAAATGCACCGCATTAACCAAGGGTATTTTACCCATAGCGTTATCAGATTTATCAACTGAAAACGAATATGGCATTACCTTAGTGTCATTGGACGAATATTTCAGAAAAGAAATGGAACCTAACTCTGCTCCATATACAGAAAGGATTGAAGCCTTGAAAAAACTACACGAGTTGGGTTGTAAAACTTGGGTAAGTATAGAACCCTACCCAACGCCTAACATTGTAGCGCAAGATTTCAATGAGATATTGCAAGCCGTAGCATTTACAGACAAAATAATATTTGGCAGACTTAACTATAATAAGTTAGTGTCAGAATATAAAGGTTATAAAGAGTTTTTTAATGACCTTGCTTATCAAGTCATTCGTTTCTGCGAATTAAACGGAAAACAGTATCACATCAAAGAAGGAACCATTACCGAATAGGTGTAAAAAAATTAAAAACATAGCGTCGGCAGAAAAAATATCTGTCGACGTTTTATTTTATCGTGAAAACCTTGTAAACCCACCATCAAGTTTCCAATATAATTGAGGGGCATTTTTCTTTTTACAAAATACGAAGTTTTAGAGTGAAAGTCTCCAATTATTGTAGGAGGACAATAAAAAATTTTTCTAAACACCCCCGCAAAGCAATTGAAACTTCCCAATAATATTGAGGATATGTAATGGGAACGTAAAAGTTTTTGCCCTCTATTGTCCATATAAAGTGAGAAAATCTTTGTCTTAATGAAAAAAGTTTCTCGCAAACCATTAAGTTTCGTGTCGGAAGTCTCCAATTATAGTAGAGGGGTATTTTTTTAGAAAAATACGAAGTTTTTACTCTCTGTTGTCCATATATAGTGAAAGGATTTTCTTCTGTAAGAAAAAAGTTTCGCGTAAACCATTAAGTCTCGTACCGAAAATGTCCAATATAAGTAGAAGGAGTTTTAAGATTTTTTTCTAAAACACCCCACCAAAAGGTATGGTACCCGTAAGAGAAATAAGGGACAATGCAAAAAGAACAGCGTAAGCAAGCAATACATAGAAGATTTAGTCTTTGAAAAGACGGTAGATTACATTTTAAGCCCGGACGTAATCGATACGATTGCACGAAGCGTAACCGACAATTTCAATCAAGGATTAGAAAAGTCCAATGCTTTGATTTTGCTTGAAAAAGAACTTGCCGATGTAGAACAAGCTCTGAACGGCTTTTTGTCTGCTATCGCCGCAGGTATCGTAACGAAGTCTACGAAAGAGCGTATGCTCTCATTGGAAGGGCAGAAAGAAGAATTGGAAAACAAAATCGAGTTGGAAAAGCAACGGAATATTCCGCCGTTAAAATACGAAACCGTCCGCACTTTTCTTTACTATTTTGCAAATAAAGAGTACAAATCGGACGAAGAAAAGAATGAGTTTTTCAATTCGTTTATCTATCGTGTGGTTTTGTTTGACGATTATATCTACATTTTCTACAACACTTCGCCCGAATATCCGACAAAAGTAAAGTTGGAAAAAGAAGAATTAAACGCTTTGCGCGAATTAAGTCACCCAAAAGCCGAAAAAGACGCGGAAAATAAAGAAAGCACCCAATTTGAACCGTTAAAGTTCAAACTGGGTGCTTGTGGCGGAGTGCTGGCATTTTTGTACACACCCGATTTGTTTTTAGAAGCAGACTTTTCAGCCTGCTTTGCTGTCCTTTCTACTTCTTCAATACTGTCGGGCAATCGCTTTTTAGTTATATGCTGGTCTGTAAAGTTAAAAGTAATGACTACTTTGTCTTTATATAAGATAACTTCTCGTATAAAGTTTCTTACTATCAACTTTCTCGCGCCGTTGCTTTCTATATCGCCGCACACGGCTTTTTGAAAGAACTCTTTAATGAGTTCGGGCGTCAGATAACTATACGTCCGCTGTTTTGCCTGTTCAATATCGAAATCGTATTGAGATATTTGCGTTTCAAGTTCTTTTAGTCGAATTTTCGTTTGCTCGGTTATAATACCTTGCTCAATAGCAGAAATCAAATTTGCCGATGCTTTTAATGCGTCGGCTCTTTTTTTCTCCAACGATTTTATAACGGTGCTTTCCTGTGTTTCGTTTTGGTGAAGTTTGCAGATATACTCCACAAGCGCGTCCAAATTATTATTGTCGTAAAGCATTTTCCACGTTTCATTAAAAACCAAATCTTCCAACTCTTTGCGGTGAATAGTCATTGTGCCGCATTTTTGTTTCTTTCTGCGTTTCGATAAGCAAGTATAATACTTATAAACCGTGCCCCAACGGTTTGTAGACGTAACGCCAACCATAAATTGCTTGCAATCACCACAAATAAGTTTTCCCGAAAGCAAATAATCAAACCTTTCTTTTTTGCTACCCGGTGAGTGCTTATTGGCGTTTCTAATTGATTGAACTGTCTGCCACGTTACTTCATCAATGATTGCGGGGTAAATATTCGTATAAACGGTATCGCCGTGTTGAACTTTACCGATATACTTGGTGTTTTGAATTATCTTGTATATACGCTTATCGTCAACGTAATGCCCGCTTTTGGTTCTTATTCCACGAGCGATTAAGTTATCGGCTATACTTTTTCCAGTTTCGCCTTTTGCAAATCGTCTAAAAATCTCCTGTACAATTTCCGCCTCAAACGGATCGATAACGTTCTTTTTGTCTACAACTTTATACCCGAATATCTGCATACCGCCGGTGTAATTACCTTTACGATAACTTTCGTTCAGTCCGCGCAATACTTTTTGCGAAAGTTCTGCCGAATAGTATTGGTTCATACCTTCAAGCAAACTTTCAAGGATAATACCTTCGGGGCTATCGGGAATATTCTCCATAGCCGATATAACTTTAACGCCATTATTGCTTAAAGTGTGTTTATGTATAGTCGTTTCATACTTATTGCGGGAGAAACGGTCTAATTTATACACCAAAACATAGTCCCACTGACGTTTATTACTGTCTTTAATCATACGCTGAAAGTCAGGACGCATATCATTCGTTCCCGTCATTGCTCGGTCGATATAAGTATCAACTATCAGTATATCGTTATTTTTGGCGTAATCCTGACAAACACGAAGTTGCCCCTCAATAGACTGCTCGGTTTGGCTATCGCTCGAATACCTTGCATAGATTACTGCTGTTTTCATAGTGCTATTAACTCCTTTAACTTATTTTTTGTCTTTCGACGGAAACCGAACAATCCGAGAACGGCGGAGCCGTCAAGGATAAAGAAAAAAATATTGGATATAGTCTGTTTGTTTATAGTTCTCACAATAATTTTTTCCCTTGACGGAAACGACGGGCTTGGATTAGGCTTTCCACGAGAAAGAAAAAACGTCTTGTTTCTTCCTTGTCCACAAGATTACGAGTTAAAGTCGCAACTTCTTTGCGAGTTCAAAAAAAATACTTCAAAAAAAATTTCAAAGTCGAAAAAATCCTGCGAGTTTGGTTGTTATCCTTTCCACAAAAAAGGAGAAACCTTATGAAACAGAATAGTAAAAACAACCTTGAAGTTGAAACAATTGGCGTTCCGATTATCGACGCGCTTTCGACAGAAGATAAAAAGGCATTTGCAAAGGCTCTTTTATTGTGTGCTATTGAATACTACAAAGGTCAAAATGAAAAAGACGATAAAAAGAATTAGTTTTCAGATATTAGTTGTCTGTGCGGCACAGTATAGATTTGACTTTTTTTCTAAAAAATAGTAAAATATAAAAGCCAACTCCGAATAATGCCGTTCAACGGCAAAGTTCACAACAAATATATTTCAGTCTTTGAAGTATCATAGGCAACGCTTATGCGCATACCTAAACATCGGTAGATATATCGTCCGTGTTTACAAACAGTATGCTCGCATTGCGTTTTTTCGTGATACTTCATTTGTTGTGAACGGGGTTGGCGCTCAAACGGTCGGTATTCTATATTTGCCGCTCTCGTTTGGGGGCGGCATCTTATTTTTTATAAGTATCATAGCCGCAAAACATTCGGGGCTGTGATATGGAAAGAAAAACTGCATTTATCGGACATAGACAAGTATGTTTTATAGAAAAAGTTAAGGAACGGTTGCAAAACGCCATTGAACAATGCATCAATGACGGTTGCAGCCATTTTTTAATGGGAACACACGGCGAATTTGATAAAATGGCATTAGACGCTTGCCGTTTTGCCAGAAAGCAACACCCTAATATAAATATTGAAGTAGTATTAACGAGTTACCATATTATAGAAAAGAAAGATAGCCTTGATTATGTTCCGTATCAAGACGTAGAAACAGTTATTTTTGATATTGAAGATTTGCATTTCAAGCAGCAAATAACCGCAAGCAACAGGCAAATGATTGACGAGTGCGATACACTCATTTGTTATGTAGATAAAAAACAAAATCCAAGCGGGGCAAAAACTGCTATGAATTACGCTCAACGCAAGGGGCTTGAAATTATAAATTTATTTAGAGAAGAAGATAGTCCGACATTTGGTATGACTGCCGATGAAGCAAAAATCTATTGGAAAAACTATCTTTCTGGCATTAGAAACGAAAAATAGGGGCTTTATAGTCCTTATTTTTGTAATTTAATTAAATTTCAAAGCGGAAAATGCTTGACAAATCAATTTTCTTGTGATATGATATTTATGTAAATTTCAAAAAGGACGTGTGTCAAGTGGAACTAAAATCTATCACAACCATAATACAAGGCAATATTCCGACACGAATAGAAGTTCCAACAGGTCAATCTATTGAAACGATTACAATGCAAGAACTCAACTACATTGCTAATGTTTCGGACGATCTGCCTGTCGAAAAATATATTACTGTTCAGGGTGATAAAATCGGAACTTATTCTTTAACAAAAAAATATGACGTAGTTGTCGGGTTAAGTTCAGGCAAGGCAATAGTAATTGAAAGCAAGCGTGCCGACAAACTCATTCTTTCAAATCTTGCTATTATACGTATAAAGGATATGTCAAAAGTCGATCCCTACTACTTATGTTGGTTTATCAACAACAATCGAGCGGCAATTAAGAAAATGCAGCAAGGCACTTCCGCTGTTTCAATTATTCCGTTAAGTATGTTGAAAAGTTTTGAAGTAACATTACTACCTATCGAAACACAACGAATAATCGGAAAAATAAGCGAACTGAAACGGCAGCGAGATAGACTAACACATTCAATAGAAACGAAAAAAACGGACATTTTAACACAACAGTTAATGAAAATATATGAAAAGGAGTTGCAAAATGGCGATAAGCGAGTATGAAGTTGAAAATCTCTTTATTGAAAGATTAGGGACTATCGGTTACAAATATGTCGCATTAAAAGACTATACCGAAGTAGTGCTTAACTTCAAGGCTCAACTTGAAGAGTTCAATAAAGAAGAAATCATCAAAGGCAAAGGCGTTGCGGAATTGTCGGTTGCTGAATTTGACAGACTTCGCACACAAATTGAAAACAAAACCGTTTACGAGTCGGCAAAAATCTTGCGCGATAAGCAGGTTTTGGAATTAGACAACGGCAAGCGTATCTATATTGAGTTTTTGTCAAAAGACATAGACCGCAATATTTATCAGGTTACGCACCAAGTAACGATGGATAAAGACCATATGAATGAAGTCGTTTATAAAAATCGTTACGACGTCACAATTCTCATTAACGGTTTACCTCTTGTTCAGATTGAATTGAAACGCCCCGGCGTTGAAATCAACGAAGCAATCAATCAGATAAACCGCTATCGCAGGTATTCGTTCAGAGGACTGTTCCATTTCATTCAATGTTTCGTCGTTTCAAACTCTATTCAGACGAAATATTTTGCTAATGAAAACGAAACGAATGCGGACGGTACATACAAAGCCATACTGAAAAGTCTTGCTTTCTTCTGGACGGACGCAAATAACGAGCGTATCAATCAACTCAACGATTTTACGGACGATTTCTTCACGAAATTCAATATAACTGCTTTATTGACGGACTATACCGTGTTGCAAGACACGATGAAAAACATTATTGTAATGCGTCCGTATCAGATTTACGCAACAAAAGCAGTTTTACGTCGTGTGTTGGAAGAAAACCGCAACGGCTACGTTTGGCATACAACCGGTTCGGGCAAAACACTTACTTCTTTCAAGTGCGCATCCCTTCTCCGTGATAACGGCAGAATTGATAAAGTTTTCTTTTTGGTTGACCGCAAAGACTTGGACGACCAGACCGTTGACGAATACAACTCGTTTGAAGAAGATTGCGTCGATAACACCGATTCAACCGCAGAACTCATTAAGCGTTTGAAAAACAGCGGCGAAAAAATGCTTGTTACGACCATTCAGAAACTTGCCTGCGCACTCCGCAATGAGAAATATAAGTCTATTATGGAAACGTACAAGACGAAAAAATGCGTGTTTGTTATCGACGAATGCCATAGAAGTCAGTTCGGTAAAATGCACGGCGATATTCGCAGAAATTTCCAGAACGCAAACTTTATCGGATTTACGGGAACACCTATTTTTGAAGAAAACAAAGGTGCAACAGGTCAGACAACGGCGGATATTTTCAATGCCGGCAATATGGATGCTTGTTTGCATAAGTATCTTATCAAAGAAGCCATCGCAGACGGCAACGTTTTGAAATTCTCTGTCGAATATCAAAACACATTCAACGTTGTTACGACAAACGCAGCCGATATGACTGTAAGACGTATTGTTCACGAGCAAAGCAATAACCCGAATTTCAATCTCGAAGAATACTGCAAGCGTAATAATATTGATATTTCAAACATTTATAGCGACCAGCAACGTATCGAACTCGTTACAAATAACATTTTGGAACATTACGAAAAGCATACGAAAATCGGCACGGATACCTACACGTCGCTCTTTGCAATTCAGTCAGTGCCACTTCTTCAAAAGTATTACACTGCTTTCAAGAAGTTGAACAAAAAAGGCTTGAAGATTGCGGCAATATTTACTTATGCGGCAAACGAGGATATGGACGAAGGAGCAGATACACCGCAATCGAGAGAATTTTTGGAACAATGTATCAAGGACTATAACGAAATGTTCTCTAACGGTAAAGAAAAACTGTCTTTTGGTCTTGATACGTTCGACGCTTACCGTAAAGACATTGCAAAGCGTTTGAAACAAAAAGAAGTTCCGCAGATTGATATTTTGCTCGTTGTAAATATGTTCTTAACGGGATTTGACTCAAAGCCGCTTAACACGCTGTATTTGGATAAACCTTTATTCTGGCATTCTCTCGTTCAGGCATACAGCCGCACGAACCGTATTTACAAAGAAACAAAGCAGTACGGGCAAATAATCACATTCCGTAATATCAAAGACGAACAGGACAAAGCCCTTAAACTGTTTTCGGGCGATGGCAATCCGAACGCATATTTGCTCGAAAACTACGATTATTACGTTGCCGAATATGCCGACAGAGTTTCTGTTTTGCGTAACATTGCACCGTCTTACGACATTGCAGGCAGATTGCAATCAGAAGACGACCAAAGAAAGTTTATCGTTGCTTTCCGTTTGGTTGCGCAAACGCTTTCAACGTTAAAAACTTTCTCAAAATTTGAGTGGAACGACCTTGCAAACGTTTTGGACGAAGACGAGTTCTTGGGATATAAATCGTGGTATCTCTACTACTACGATTTAGCAAAGAAAGACAGAGAGAAAAACGTCAAAACAACGCTTGTCGATATCGACTTTAATATCGAACTTATCCGCACGGATAAAATCAACGTCGTTTATATTCTCAACCTGTTAAAAGACGTAATCAAGAAAGACGAAAACGAGAAAAAACGCTCTATTGACTTGATTTTACGAGAAATCGAACGTTCCGACAACGAGAGGTTGAGAGCAAAACAGGAAATGTTAAAGCGTTTCGTTACGGAAAAGTTTTTCAGTCTTTCGCCGGACGAAGATATCGTAAAAGCGTATGAAGAATTTGAAGTGCAACAGCAGAATATGGATATCGAAATGTTTGCGGAAGAAACGGGAATTGACGTCGATACCATCAAGTCATTTATGTCGGAATATCAATTCAAGCACGTTATCAGTCTTGAAGATATCCGCAAAAGATTAAGTCAAAAGGGATACGGACTACTTAAAACAATCAAATTGTCGTCCGAAATAGAAGAATTTGTTAAAGAACAATACGAAAAATTCAGAGCCGAAGGAGTATAAAATTATGGCAACAGATATCCAACTTCATAAACAACAAGCACAGGAACTTTCTAATAAACTTTGGGCTATCGCAAACGATTTGCGTGGCACTATGGACGCGAGCAAATTTAAGGACTATATTCTCGGCATCATCTTCTACCGTTTCCTTTCCGAAAAGACGGAAAAGTATATGGAAGAAATACTTAAAAACGACGGTATGACTTATGCCGACGCTCTCGCGTCCAACAATGAAGAATTGCTTGCCGCTCTCGACAAGTATTCTCTTGACAGTCTTGGTTATATCATTCGCCCCGAATATAGTTTCGGCTATATCGTCAATATGATTGCGGGTAAATACGACGGCAAAGTATTTTCGGTTGACTATCTCGAAAAAGCCATCGCGTCTATTCAGCAATCTACTCTCGGTCAGAAATCGGAAGCCGCATTTGACGGTATTTTCGACGCAATGGATTTGAAAGATAAAGACTTGGGCAAAGAAGTTTCCGACCGCACAAAGCAAATTGCAAAGGTTATAAACCGTGTAAACGATATTGAGTTTTCCTACGATGACGCTCAATTTGACGTTCTCGGAACGGCTTATATGATTTTGATTGGTCTTTTTGCCTCCGACAGCGGTAAAAAAGGCGGCGAATTCTTTACGCCGAGTGCTGTTTCCGAACTTTGCAGTAAACTTGCGACCGTCGGACTGAAATCCGTTAAAAGTGTTTGCGATCCCACTTGCGGCTCGGCTTCTATGCTTTTGGAAGTTCGCAAAGCAGTTATCGCAAACGGTGGAACGGCAGAACACGCCGTAGGTCATTACTACGGACAAGAACTCAACGGAACAACTTACAACCTTGCTCGTATGAATATGTTAATGCACGACGTTCCGTATCAATACTTCAATCTTTTCAACGACAACACGCTTGAAAAGGATAATTTCGGCACGACTAAATTTACCGTTCAGGTTGCAAATCCGCCCTACTCGGCAAAGTGGTCGGCAGCATCTTCCTTCCTTGACGATCCACGTTTCAGCGGCGCAGGAAAACTTGCTCCGTCAAGCAAAGCGGACTTCGCTTTTGTTGAACATATGGTTTATCATATGGACGATGACGGACGTGTTGCGGTTCTTCTGCCGCATGGCGTTTTGTTCCGTGGCGGAAGTGAAGATACTATCCGCAGATATTTGATAAAGGATTTGAACGTTCTCGATGCCGTAATCGGTTTACCCGCAAACCTTTTCCACGGCACGGGTATTCCCGTATGCTGCCTTGTTTTGCGTAAATACCGTAACGGCAACGCCGGCAACATTTGCTTTATCGACGCAAGTAAGTATTTTACGCCGGGCAAAAATATGAACCAACTTTCTTCTGACGATATCGACCGTATCGTAAATGCCTACGTTGAGCGTAAAGATATAGATAAATTCTGCCACGTTGCGACTATGGAAGAAATCGAAAGTAACGATTATAACCTTAACATACCCCGTTACGTCGATACGTTTGAAGAGGAAGAAGAAATTGATATCAAAGCCGTTATGGCGGAAATAAAAGACCTTGAAAGCCAACGTGCAAGTCTTGACGCGGAGATTGACAAATATCTGAAAGAACTCGGAATTTTGGAGGACTAATTATGTCGAAAAGAAACGAAACAACCCCTAATGTTCCAACTTTGAGATTCAAATCGTTTGAGCAAGAATGGGAATATTCAACCATAGGAAAATGCTCAATTTCTCTTGAATACGGAATGAATGCGGCTGCGGTAAAATATGACGGAAAACATAAATATATCCGAATAACAGATATCGACGAAGAAACGAGTGCTTTTATACCTAATCCATTGTCTTCACCCGATGGTGAATTTGAGCAAAGATATCTTGTAAAAGAAAATGATATCCTTTTTGCAAGAACTGGCGCAAGCGTTGGAAAAAGTTACTTATACAATTCTAACGATGGCGAGTTGTATTTTGCAGGTTTTTTGATTCGTGCGAGAATAAAACCAGAATATAACGGACCTTTCATTTATTATCAAACCAAAAGCAAAAAGTATGACAGATGGGTTAAATTAACGTCTATGAGGTCAGGACAACCCGGTATAAATTCGCAAGAATATTCAGGTTACCCGATTGCCATAACAGGCAAAGTCGAACAGGATAAAATTGCATACTTTTTCCAAATGCTTGATAATAGAATTTCTGTCCAAAACAAAATCATTAGTGATTTGAAGGTCTTAAAGAAAGAACTTTGTAACAGGTATTTCAAATCGGTTCACAATGACATGTCGTTGGGTTATATAACACTTAAAGATATTTTGACCGAGCGTAAGGAATATTGTAGTAAAGACGGAACATATACTCACGGAACTTTATCAAAGGAAGGAGTTTCACCCAAAACAGAGCGATACGACAGAGATTTTCTCGTCAAAAACGAAGATAAGCAATATAAAGTAACGCACTTTAACGATATTTGCTATAATCCGGCAAATTTGAAATTCGGTGTAATATGTCGTAATACTTATGGCGATTTAATATTTTCGCCGATATATGTAACGTTTGAAATAGCCGATACGGTGTATCCCGCTTATATTGAACTGTTTTTAACAAATGCAAATTTTATAGGTAGAATAAGACGTTACGAACAAGGCACTGTTTATGAGAGAATGGCTGTATCTTCGGAAGATTTCTTGTCGTATGAAACACGTATGCCAACATACGAAGATCAAGTAAAATTTGCCGATAAAATACAGCGCATTCAAGACAAAATAGAATTAGAAACGTCATTCTTAAATTATCTACAAAAGCAACGCAAATACTTTCTCAACGCTATGTTTATATAAACATGGCGCTGAGAAAATAAGATTTTTGCTTTTGCAATGATTTTAAGTATTTTTCTTCGTTTGCAATCAATGTTGCAAATTTATTTAATGCTGTGGCGATTGCCTTTTGTTTTTCAATGCCTACATATGGAATAAGGATTTCACTCATATTTTCATATGTAAGGCATTGTCTAACGCTACCTTCTAATTTTTTTTGCAATTCTTTGTAGAAGAAACCAGACTGATAGTAAAAGTTCAAATACTCCGAATCAAGGGCGCTTTTAGTCTTAAAACACACATACATAGGACTTATTATGCCGATTTTGTATGTTGATAATAAGGCAATCGAGCCGACGTTAATTCTTGCAGGATTATAAGCAAAGCAACCTTCTGTAACAACTTTGTAATTGCTTTTATTTTCGCTCGCTACCGTTCTGTCTTCAAATTGCTCGGATTGTTTGATAAACCCCATTTTATTGCTGACAGATAAGACATTTTCACAATTGTTCGACTTGTTTCGAGTGGTTACTTCTTCGATAAAATCCCCAAGCCTGACGGCAGAACCTTTACCAAAAACTTTATTACAAAGTTCTTTCAATAGCGAGCAAAAATCGCTAATTAAAGGAATTAGAGAACGAATCGTAAATTGTGGTTGGCAATGGAAAAAACTTGATGAATTGATACAAGAAGGCGTTGTCCGGTTAAATCGTGGAAACATTATTCCGAAGCACCCAGAAGATAATACATATAAATATCCCGTATATTCTTCATCAACTCAAAATAATGGATTGATGGGGTATAACGATACATATATGTTTGACAAAGAATTGATAACGTGGTCTATTGATGGCGGCGGAAATTTCTTTTATCGCAAAAAACATAAGTTTAACGTTACAAATGTTTGCGGTATAATGCAAGTCGATGAAAACGTTTACTCTTATAGATTTATAGCGGAAATGTTGACGTATCAGCACTCAAAAATGAAATTTGACTATCAATCAAAGGCTCATCCGAGTGTAATTTCTTCATTGTACTCATTGCCTTGCTTGCCTATTTCGGAGCAAAATTCCTATTGTCGATTATTAATCGCTTTGGATAGAAAAATACAAATCGAGCAACAGAGTCTATGTAAATTAAAAGAGCAGAAAAAATATCTGCTCTCAAAAATGTTCATATAAACATTTTGCTTAACAAAAATTTCTTTTGAGATTGAAATTGTCCAAGCAAGGCAGTTTCAATCTCTTTTTTTGCCGTTATACTCTCTAAGATACATTCAATGTAGCATTGTTTTTCAAACGTTGGCAATGGAACAACAAAGTTTTCAAGAGATTTCTTTTGAATATTCGGTAAGCCTGAACCGACGCGAAGTTGCATTATATCTTTTTCTCTGTATTTCAAGTAGAAAAACAAAAATTTAGAACGACATTGTGTGTTTTTTATTTTCAACGTATAACAATGTCCGCCGCTCCAAAATTTTTGCGCGTTATACGAAACAAAACCACAAGAATTGCCACCTTCGCTAATCGCAATAGTGTTTTCTGATGTATTGTAATCATCGACATACCCCGATGGAGTGATACCACCATTCAAATAATAGTATTTTCCAGTCTTTGCAAGTGATAAGCCGTTTATTTGCTGTCCTTTATCAATGCTTGCTATTGATTTTAATGGCAAAACATTTTCTTCTGTCGCTGTAAAAAGAATGTCGCAAAGTCCTTTAATTAGCGATTTTTGCTCGCTATTGAAAGAACTTTGTAACAGGTATTTCAAATCGGTTCACAATGACATGTCGTTGGGT